>Ga0182015_10006810_pt1 | contig 11334 bp, 12 predicted proteins | sample 712P3MmetaG_FD_120478 | JGI IMG/M metagenome (GOLD analysis project Ga0182015, IMG submission 120478) | Permafrost microbial communities from Stordalen Mire, Sweden - 712P3M metaG | ecosystem: Environmental > Terrestrial > Soil > Wetlands > Permafrost | place: Sweden: Stordalen | collected...
CTTCACCCCTGGCCCAACCAGCGTTTCGCCGTCAAACACCCAAGGTAGGAGCCGGATGCGGGAAACCCGCTCGTCCGGATCTGCGCGGGGGGTGTTCAGCAATGAGCATCCCTACCGCAAACGGCTTTGGCCGACATCGTGCCCTCAATCGAAAAGCCCAAGGAGTATTTTCGCTCGAATGCCGACGGCACGTTCAACGCGTTGGTGCAATCGGCGAAGGCCGGGGTACGGCGATTCGTCTACGCTGCGTCTTCGACATGTTACGGCATCCCGGATTCGGCCCCAACATCGGAAGACGCTGAAATCCGGCCCAAATATCCTTATGCGCTGACTAAATATCTAGGTGAGCAGCTCGTGATGCATTGAGCGCAGGTCTACAAAGTGCCCGCATTGTCGCTGCGGATGTTCAACGTGTATGGGCCGCGGGCGCGCACGAGCGGCACCTATGGCGCGGTGTTTGGGGTGTTCCTGGCCCAGCTTCTCGCCGGCGAGCCTTTGACGATTGTAGGCGACGGTGAGCAGACGCGCGATTTTACCTATGTCAGCGATGTGGTGGACGCGTTTTTGACGGCGGCAGCATCGACAGAAGTCGGCAAGATTTACAATGTCGGCAGCGGCGGCACGTACAGTATCAACCGCTTGGTCGAACTGCTGGGGGCCGAAAAAACTGTCCATATTCCCAAACGCCCCAGCGAACCCGATTGCACGTTTGCCGATGTCGCGAAGATTGGGCGCGAACTTGGCTGGCACGCCAAGGTACCGTTCGAAAAGGGGGTGCAACTCATGCGCCATAATATCGATCACTGGCGGGAGGCGGTGGTCTGGACTCCGGAAACGATCGCCGAGGCGACAAAGGATTGGTTTACTTTTCTTAGCGATACTTGAGCCCGCTCGATTAGATGACGGGCCAATCCGAGTCGCCGAGCAGGTGGCGATTGGGATATTGGGCCCGGGGAAGTTGGGCTTATGAGGGCAGGAATCCAATGCTCAAGCTAGGCCGTAGCGGGGACATTGCAGAGCTTCAGGCAGGCACCGGACAAAAGCGGAATGTCGCGGCGGACGACCTAGGCGAGGGCAAGATATTAACGCTCGATCAGCTTGCAACAGTGGCTAGTGCGCTTCGGCGGCAGGGGCATAAGCTCGTGCTTTGCCACGGTGTTTTCGACCTCTTTCACATCGGGCACTTGCGCCATTTGAAATCGGCGCGCGATTTCGGCGACGTGCTTATCGTCTCTTTGACCGGCGATAAATACGTGAATAAGGGGCCCGATCGTCCGGCGTTCCCGTCCGCGATGCGCGCTGAAGTAATGGCCGCGCTCGAAATGGTGAATTACGTGGCCATCGTTGAGGGTCCGAGCGCGGTGCCGTCGATTACCGCGGTAAAGCCGCACTTCTTCGTCAAGGGGGTAGAATATTTCGACCCCAAACAGGACATCACGGGCAAGATTATCGACGAGAGGGAGCTGGTGGAAAGCTTCGGCGGGGAGCTTACATTCACGCAGGACATCACGTTCAGTTCGTCCAACCTCCTCAATAGCTATTTTGCCTTCCAGGACGAGACAGCGCGAGGTTATCTTGCCTCTCGGCGACGATCCGATCTCCAGAATAAGATCAAGAGCCTGTTGGAACGGGTAGCCGAAATGCGCTTCGTGGTGATCGGCGAGACTATCATTGACCGCTATGTCTACGTCGATGCAATGGGGAAGTCCGCCAAGGAAAACATTATCGCCACCCTTCAGCGCAACGAAGAGGTCTTTGCAGGCGGTGCGGTCGCGGTCGCAAACAACCTTGCGGCGTTGACGCCGAACGTCGAGCTAATCACGTTCGTCGGCGATCCGGCTCTGGGAGATAACTACGAAGATCTGGTGCAAGAAAGCCTCAATCCGGCGATCAAAGTGAATTTCGTACGGAGGCCAGGCGCGCCGACGGTTCGCAAGACGAGATTTGTCGAGCCAACCTATGTCCGTAAGCTCTTCGAAGTGTACGACATGGACGACCGAGCGGTGCCCCCAGAGGTCGAAGACGGCTTCCACCAATTGCTATCGGATGCACTGGCGACCGCTGACGGCGCCATAGTTTGCGATTTCGGTCATGGAATGGTTGGTCAACACACGGTCAATTTGTTGCAACAAAAAGCACGATTTCTCGCAGTAAATACACAGTCTAATGCAGGAAATATTGGCTATAACCTAATCAACAAATACACACATGCTGACCTGATTTGTATCGACGCCATGGAAGCGCGGCTGGCGGTGCGCGATAAGCATGCGAGTATTTCTAAAATTGTTGCCGATAGACTTCCAGAATTGATAGATTGTGCGAATATTCTGGTGACCGATGGGCGGCGTGGCTGCTACGTCTCGGCCAGCGATGGCGCTGCGCACATTCCGTCCTTCGGCACGACGGTCGTTGACACGGTTGGGGCCGGCGACGCGTTCTTCGCGCTCGCGGCGCCGTGCATCGCGGCGGGCGCGGACTGCGAAATCGGCGGCTTTGTCGGCAACGTCGCCGGCGCGATCAAGATCGGTATCGTCGGGCACCGGCGCTATCTGACGCGCTTCGAGATCCAGCGCTATATCGCGACACTGCTCAAGTGAGGGGCCGACCCGCGGAGCGAACAAACGCCGCGTGACGCCGGCTCACGCGGATTTTAGGCAGGGTAAATGATGGCGCGAAATGTTCTTGTCACCGGGGGCGCCGGTTATGTCGGCAGCGCCCTGGTTCCACGATTGCTGGAGCTCGGGCACACGGTGACCGTGCTCGACCTGTTCATTTTCGGCCATGACGTTTTGGCGCCGGTCAATTTTCATCCCCGGCTCATCCAGGTTCAGGGCGATCTGCGCAACCCGGCGGCGGTCGCGAAGGCGCTGGCGGGTTGTGATTCGGTGATCCATCTCGCCTGTATCTCGAACGACCCGTCGTTCGAGCTCGACCCCTCGCTCGGCAAGTCGATCAATTACGATTCGTTCCGGCCACTCGTCCGGGCAGCGAAGAAGGCCGGGGTCGACCGCTTCATCTACGCCTCGTCATCGAGCGTCTACGGCATCAAGGACGAGGCCGAGGTCACTGAGGATCTGTCGGTGGAGCCGCTGACCGACTACTCGAAATACAAGGCGTTGTGCGAGACGGTCTTGGAGGAAGAACGGACGCCCGGGTTCACGACGCTGACCGTGCGGCCAGCGACCGTGTGCGGCTATGCGCCCCGCCAGCGGCTCGACGTCATCGTCAACATCCTGACCAACCACGCGGTCAACAATCGCCGGATCAAAGTCTTCGGCGGCGAGCAGCAGCGGCCCAACATCCATATCGACGACATGGTGCGGCTCTACGCGACGGTGCTGACCCTGCCGGCGGAGAAGATCGACGGCAAGGTCTACAATGTCGGTCTCGACAACGCCTCGGTGCGCGACCTCGCGCTGACCGTCAAGCGCGTCGTCGAGCAGGACAATGAGGTCGGCGGCACGATCGAGCTCGAAACGGTGCCGACCGACGACAACCGTTCCTACCGCGTCTCGTCGAAGAAGATCGCCCAGGAGCTCGGCTTCCGCCCGGAGAAGACGATCGAGGACGCTGTGCGCGACCTGGTCGCGGCGTTCAAGGATGGCAGGCTCAAGGACACGATGGACGCTGCCCGCTACTACAATATCAAGACGATGCAGGCGATCGGGATCAAATGACCTCACCGGCTCGAGTCGAGACCTGGTTATCGCTGCGCGCGTTTGGGGGCTAACCCAGGGTCGGCGTTGAAATCGACCTGGCGGATAAGCGCCTTGTGCTCTCTCGACCATTCGTCCGGCTCCTGCCGCGACATCGTCAGCACGATTTCGGCGGTTTCCGGATCGAGCGTCTCTCCGACGTCGAAGATCGTCACCGGAAAGCCGCGCTGAAGCAGCGCGTGCGTCACGGCGACCGCGTTCGGCCCGCTGCCGACGACAACCCGAAGTTGGGTCAAATCCTGCCCTGAGCCGAAGTCGCCCGACTCAATTGCCCGCCACCTTGATCAGCACCCGCCCGGCGGCGCCGCTGCGCACCAGGTCGAACGCCGGGTTGATGTCGTCGAGCGCAAATTCATGGGTGATGATCTCGTCGAACGCCACGCGCCCCGCCTGGTGCAGCCGCACGATCCGCGGGATGTCGATATCGGGGACGCTGTCGCCGCCATGCGAGCCGGTCAAAACCTTGTTAAAGTGGATCGGCAGCGTATAGATCGTGACTTTCTCCGAGGGCACGCCGACCAGCACGCAGGTGCCGTCGGGGTGGGTGAGATCGTAGGCGAGTTCGATCACCGAACTGACGCCGGTCGTCTCCATCACCTTGTCGGGGCCCTTATCGCCGGCGATGCCGCGGATTTCCTTCGCCAGGTCGGCGATCCGCGACGAGTTGAGGCAATGGGTGGCGCCGAGCCGCTTCGCCATCGCCAGCTTGTTGTCGAGAATGTCGACCGCGACGATCGGATAGGCGCCAACCATGGCGGCGAACTGGACGATGTTGAGGCCGACGCCGCCGGCGCCGAACACCACGACCGATTCGCCGATTTTGACCTTGGCGTCGTTGTTGACGACGCCGACCGCGGTCGTCGCCGCGCAGCCGAGCAGCGGCGCGGTGCGCAAATCGTAATCGGCGGGGATTGGCGTCAGCCGGTTCTCCGATACGATGGCATATTCATTGAACGTGGTGACCCAGCCGGCGTTAAGCTTCTCGCCGCGCCAGCGATAGGCCGGGGTCGGGCTCTGGATGCCGCGGCTCGGCCGCCAGTGCATGACGACCGTCTCGCCCGGCTTGACCGTGGTGACGCCCGGTCCGGTTTCGAGCACGCTCGCCGAGGCTTCGTGGCCCAAGAGATGCGGCAGGAAGCGATCGACGCCCTTGGCGGCCGCGATCTCGTTGAGTTGCGCGCCGCAGATCGTCGAATAGTGCACCTTGACCAACACCTGACCGACATCGAGTGCGTCGGGGAAGGCGATTTCATCGACGATCAGGGGTTCGCGCGATTGCGCCAGGATCGCGGCTTTCGCCGACTTGATCTGCATGCTGGCCTGCTACTCGAAGTAGATGAATTCGTAATCGCCGGTATAGCCGAAATGATCGTAGAGCCAAATCCACTCCGCGGTGTCGAACAGCGACTCGGCGGTCAGCGCCCAGCACTCGAGATTGAACATCTGGAGCTCGTTGCGATATGATTCGAGCATGATGTACTTGTTCTTGCCGACCCGCTCGACCTCGCGCAGCGCGGTCTGCAGCTCGAAAATCCGCAAATTGTGAAAGCAGCCGAGCGAGATCACCAGGTCGAAATGCTGGTCGCCGAACGGGTAGGCGTCCTGCGCGCGATAGCGGAAGAGATAGGGCCGTATCTCCTCCTTGGCGTCGGCGAGGCCGTGCTGCGAGATGTCGAAGCCGATCACCTGCAAACCGGGCAATAGGCGTTTCATCTCGTAAAGCAGGTGCGCCTTGCCGCAGCCGACATCGAGCACCTTGTCGCCGTCCTCGAGCCCGTAAGTGTCGATCAGCGCCTGCGCCACCGGCTTCCAGCGGCCGTCCATGTAGCGGTAGCCGCCGTAGCCGAAGCGCCGGTCGCCGTCCCAATATTCGAACTCGTGTTCCTTGGCCTTCATCATGCAAGCGACCTTGTCGTCGACCATGCGCGCGAGATAGTCGCGCTTCGTGGCCCGGTGCAGCGGCGTCACGATCTCCAGCAGTCGGCCCACACTTGTCTCCTTGTGAAACTCTTCGCAAAACCGGTTGTGTTCGCGGCGCGACGGCGCCTGATGGCTAGGCCGAGCGGCTGGCCTGCAAGCTGAAGGCCGCCGATCCCGATGCGACATACGGCCGGCGCAACGTCTCTTCGACCCGCGCGGCGATCTGCGGCGGCTGCAAGCCGCCCAGCTCCAACAGGCTGTCCTGGCTGCCGTAATGCGTCTGGAACTGGTCGGCGAGGCCCATCTTCTTGATCGGCGGCATTCTTTGGCCAAGCTCGTCGACCAAGAGATCGACGACGGCGCTGCCCAGCCCGCCGATCACGGTGTGCTCCTCGAGCGTGAAAACGCCCGCCGCCCGCTCGGCGCGCTCCAGGATCAGCGCATCGTCGAGCGGCTTGATCGTGTGGACGTGGATCACTTCGGTCGCGACGCCCTTGCTTTCGAGCAGGTCGGCGGCGAGCAGCGCGCGGTTGGTCATCACCCCGCAGCCGATCAGCAGCACTGGCTCGCGCGCCGTCGCGCGCTTCATGACGATTGCCTTGCCGAGCTCGAAACCGTTTTCCGGCCGGCTGACGATCGGGTCGCCGCCCTTGGCGAGGCGGATATAGATGGGATGCGGCCAGGAAAGCGTCGCTTCCATCAGCCGCTTCATTTCTTCGGCGTCGACCGCCGCCGTCACCGTCATGTTCGGCAGCGCGCGCATGATCGCGATGTCCTCGACCGCGAGATGCGTCGGCCCGAGCGGCGCGTAGACGAGGCCGCCGCCATTGGCGATCAGGCGGACGGGCAGGTGATGAAGGCAAAGGTCGAGCGCGACCTGTTCGTAGCAGCGCCGGGTAATGAAGGTCGCGATCGTGTTGACGAACGGCATGTAGCCGTCCATCGCCATGCCCGCCGACATGCCGATGACATTGGCCTCGGTGACGCCCTCCATGTACCAGCGCTCGGGCATCTCGTCTTTCATCTCTTGCAACAGGCCCGGGCTCAAATCCGAGCCGATGAAGACGACCCGCGGGTCCTTTCGCGCGAGCTGGTAGACCATGTCGAGGCAGGCTTTTCTCACGACGGTCCTCCGACGGCGCTTTCCATGTCCGCGATCACTTGGCGGTCGAAATTCGTGTGGTGATGCCATTTGGCATTGTTCTCGGCGAAGGGAAAACCCTTGCCCTTGACCGTATGGCAGATTACCGCGGTGGGTTTGCGGGCGTCGAGCGGCAGCCGAGTCAGCAGCGCCCGCAGTGCGGCGACGTCGTGGCCGTCGACCTCGGCGGTGGCGAAGCCGAAGGCCTTCCACTTGTCGGCGAGTGGTTCCAGATCCTGGATCTCGGCGGTCGGGCCGGCCGACTGGATCTTGTTGTAATCGACCAGCGCGCAAAGATTGGAGAGCCGGTGCTTGCCGGCGCACAACGCCGCTTCCCACACCGACCCCTCGTTGATCTCGCCGTCGCCCATGACGACAAAGACGCGGCTCGGGCGCTTCTGCATGCGCGCCGCGAGCGCCATGCCGAGGCCAATCGAGAGCCCATGGCCAAGCGCGCCGGTCGAGGCCTCGACGCCGGGCACCTTGCCGCGCTCGGGATGCCCGCCGAGGATACCGTCAGTCTTGCAGAACGAGTCGAGCTCCTCGGCGCCGAAATAGCCCTTGTCGACGAGGATGGCGTAAAGCGCCAGACACCCGTGCCCCTTGCTCAGGATGCAGCGGTCGCGTTCCCGCCAGTCCGGGTTCTCGGGATCGTGCCGCAGCACGTCGTCATAAAGAACGCGCAGGATTTCGATCGGCGAGAGCGACGAGCCGACATGCCCGCGATTGCCGCCCGCGAGGCCCCTGACGACCAGTGATCTGAGGAACCTCGAACGATCGTCGAGAACGGGGGTCAAGCCGGTCGGCTGCACGATCCGCTTCCCCTACAAATTGTGACGAGCCTGATTCGGGAAAACTCTACCCCATAATGGTTAACGAAACATCCAGGACCGGACCCGCTAGGCGCTACGGAAGGGGCGAACAACGAGCTCGGCTCGCATTGAGGATGCGAACTGCCTGAAGGACGGAAGACCAGTCGGAATAGGGGACGAGGCCTCCCTCAGGGGCGCCGCTTCGGCCAGCGGCGAACAATAAGCCGTGCGTCCGGGTCGGGAAATCACGGTGAAGCAGCACCTCGGGGAGATCGTCGATGAAAAGGTGGCAGCCGATGCGGCCGACCGTTTCGAGTTTTGCTTCGCGGGTCTCTTTGAAATGCACGTTTTCGCGGCGCAGGCCGAGTTCGGCGGAGAACAGGCCGCGCCGCTCCAGCCAGCCGAGCGCGGCGTCCCACAGATTGACTTGGCTTTCGTCAAAATGTCCATATTTGGTCTTGTGGCTCACGATGCTGAGGCGGGCGCCTGCCTCGTGCATCCGGCGCAGAAACTCCTCGACGCCATCGCATATCCGACCGTGCTCGATATGGCGGCCGTACATCTGACCCTGCAGACGCATCCACACCCGCTCGCCATCGGGGAGCGCCCATAAATAGGATTTGACCGCATCCTTGGTGCGCAGCCCATGGCCCGCCGGCAGCAGGCCCATTTCTTCGGCGACTTCGGCGAAGCCGATGTCATAGCTGATGATCGTATTGTCGAGATCGAGACCGATATGAAGTTGCTCGATCAATCCGCGTTCCTCCGACGGCGTTGCCACCCGTCAATCGATCACCCTGACGGCGGCAGCATTATAGCCGGAGCGAAGGCGGAAGAACGCTACGACAATGAGCACAACTGCGCGCGCAGGCGGTCGGGGCCCGGTTCGGCGGCGAGGCGGTCGATCGCCGCGTGCTCGCGCTGCCAGACCGGCACCGCCGCGGCGAGGACAACTTATTTGTCAAGGCCGGTGACGGAGTTAGCCGCGCTGGGGTTTGGGCAAGGTGGCAGGTAGGAGAGGGCGATGCCGATCCAACCGTATCTGATGTTCAACGGTCGCTGCGAGGAGGCAATCGAGTTCTACAAGCAGGCGCTCGGTGCGCAGCCGCAGATGGTGCTGCGGTTCAAGGAGGCGCCGGACCAGAGCATGATGTCGCCCGGCAACGGCGACAAGATCATGCACGCGGCCCTCAACATCGGCGATGGCGTGGTCCTCATGTCGGACGGCATGTGCACCGGGCAGCACGCGTTCGAGGGTTTTTCGCTCTCGTTCACGGTCAAGGACGAGGCCGAGGCGACCCGGACCTTCAACGCGCTCGCCGACGGCGGCCAGGTGCGGATGCCGCTCGGCAAGACCTTTTTCTCGCCGAGCTTCGGCGCGGTCGCGGACAAGTTCGGCGTCGGCTGGCTGGTTCACGTCGAACCGACAGGGTAATTGGCGTCCTTAGGAGCTAAGTCCATGCGTTTCATGATGTTGATGATTCCCGAGGGCTACGAAAAGGCGCAGCCCGACAAGATGCCCGACCCTGAAGCCGTCGCCGCGATGATGAAATACAACGAGAGCCTGCGGGAGGCCGGGGTGCTGTTGTCGCTCGACGGTCTGCATCCGCCGGCGAAGGGCGCCCGCGTCACGTTCAAGAACGGCAAGACGGCGGTGAGCCACGGCCCGTTCGCCGGCACCACGGAGACGCTCGGCGGCTATTGGATGATTCGGGTCAAATCCCAGGATGAGGCGATCAACTGGGCACGCCGTTGTCCGGTGTCGCACGACGCCGTCATCGAAATCCGTCAGGTCTTCGAGATGGAGGAATTCCCCGACGCCGTCCAGAAAGCCGCTGGCGATTTTCCCGAGCGAATAAAGGCGGCGCAGCGCTAACGGGGCAGCGTCAACACGATCAACCGTTGAGCCGCCGCATCGATTTCGTCGAGGCGGCGGCAGGTGTCGATCAAATCGGCGAATTGCGCCTTGCTGATCGCGAGGCCGGGTGCGATCGGGGAAATCCGCCGCGCCTGTTCCTCGAAATCCCAGATGAATTCGCGGCCGGTGCCCTCCCTGCTGAGGGTCCGGCCGTCTTTCGTGAAGATCGTGATGCGCGGCCCGAACAGCGTGCGCCGCACTGTCGGGATGATCGTCACCCGGTGCATCAGGTCGAGCACCTCGGGCGGGTCGAAATCATTGGGGCCCGGCATCGCCTGGCGCAGCATCGGGAAGCCCCGGGTCACCGCGCCGTAAGCGGTGAAATACTGAGTGCTGCCGACTTTCGGCTTGCCGTCGATCGCCGGAGTGGGGAAGAGCGGACTCGGGTACTCGGTCTCGAACCAGTTGACCGCCGCCTCGATGCGGTCGATGTCGGCATAGCCGAGGCCGTGCTCGTGGCAGAGCGCGGCGGTCACGTCGACATGCGCGATGTTGTATCCGGCGGTCGAGTAGATCCGGTACAGCGTCTCGAGGAAAATCCAGTCCTTGCCGAGGTTCGCGGTGATTTGCGAGAGATCGGTGCGGTTGTCGCCGGTGAAGCTGTAGCGCAGTTCGCCGCGATTGTTGCCGGCATAGGAATGATAGAAGCCGGCCTCGCCTTCGAGCGTGGTTTCGCCGCCGGGCGTGCCTTGCTTCGCGAGCGCGACGGCGAGCAGGGCGTTGCGCACCGCGCCGCCCTCGCGCAGCGAGCGGCCGCCGCTGCGGATGCCTTCGAGATTGCCGGAAGCGAGGTTGACGCATTGGGCGATCGTGCCGTGGATCTGCTCGGCGTCGAGCCCGCCGAGCTTCGCCGCCGCCACCGCCGCGCCGAAAATGCCGAACACCGGCCCGGCATGGAAGCCGCGCGACATCACGGTCGGGATGAACTCGGCGGCCATCCGCTCCATGACCTCGTAGGCGGCGGCGACCGCGGTCAGGAACTCGCGGCCCGACGTGCCGGCCATCTCCGCCGCGACCAGCGCCGCCGGCAGGATCGCGGTGCCGGGGTGGGTCAGCATGCGGAAGGTGTCCCACTTGCCGCCGGCGAAGATCGTCTCGGCGTTGACGAAGGCGGCGCCGGCCTTGGTGAGCTTAGCGCCGTGGCAGAGCACCGTCGCGACCCCGCCGCCGCCGGCTTCCTCTTCGTGCATCAGCACCAGCGCCGAGCGGCTCGCCGGCATGTCGCGGGCGACGAGCGCCGAGCTCAGCGCCTGCAAGGTCACGCCCTTGGCGCGGTCGACCACCGCCGCCGGCAGGTCTTCGTAGCGCAATCCGGCGACAAACGCGGCGAAGTCCCGGCTCAGTGACATGGTGGCTTCCTCTGACGATGGCGAAGCAGGCATCGCCGCTCTACACTAGGGACGACGCAGCATGAGGGGCGAGGCGATGATCGTCGAGCAGATTTGGACCGGAAACGCCGGACGCAACTTCAACTACCTGATCGCCTGCGCCGAGACCGGCGAGGCGCTGGCGGTCGATCCGCTCGACTTTCAGAAATGCCTCGCCGCGGCGAAGGCCAAGCGCTGGACGATCACCCAGATCCTCAACACCCACGAGCACCGCGACCATACCGGCGGCAATGACGAGATGGTCCGGGCGACCGGCGCCAAGATCATGGCGCATAAGAACGCCAAGCCGCGCATTCCCGAGATGGATATCGGGCTCGGCGCCGGCGACACGATCAAGGTCGGGCGCAGCGTCGAGCTGCAATGCCTCGACACGCCGGGCCACACGATGTCGCATATCTGCATCCTGGCGCATGGAGACACGCCTGCCTTGTTCTGCGGC
>Ga0182015_10006811_pt1 | contig 11334 bp, 12 predicted proteins | sample 712P3MmetaG_FD_120478 | JGI IMG/M metagenome (GOLD analysis project Ga0182015, IMG submission 120478) | Permafrost microbial communities from Stordalen Mire, Sweden - 712P3M metaG | ecosystem: Environmental > Terrestrial > Soil > Wetlands > Permafrost | place: Sweden: Stordalen | collected...
CGATTTCCAGCAGCGTGCTGGCTTCCAGGGCCCTGGCGCGGATCAGAGTGCCGCGGCCCGACAGCAGGTTCACGTCGCCAGTGAATTCTCCACGATCGAGAACGTGGAGGACAGTCTCCCCATCGGCGGAAACACGAATTACTTCGACCCTGCCACTCAGTACGACGAAGATGCCGTGATGCAGATCGCCCCGTTCCAGAATAACTTCGCGTGGTTGCGCATCCCGCTGCTGGCCAAATCCTGCTAAAGCAGCAATTTGGATATCGTCAAGCTTGGGAAACCTTGCCGCGATCTGTTCGGGAGATCCAAGTATCAGTTCACGAGCGGCCATCGGTTCTTTCTGCGCGTTCAACGACCCATCCTATACGCTTTCAACGGGAGCAGAGTGGTCTCTTCTATACAGTCTCGCCATCGCATATCTTTGCTCCTTCAACGACTGGTTTGTAGGATTTGTCCTAGGTGATTGGGATCAGGAGCACTCTGCCCGCGTGTAATTGCATATACCGTCTCTACGATTGCGGTATTTACGGGCGTTTTAAGACAGAACTGCCGAGCAGTGTCTACGACGTACCCATTAATGAAGTCAATCTCAGTCGGACGTGCCCGTTCAAAGTCCTGCAGCATGGATGCCTTCGCATCGCCGTAAACATTCAGGATTCCAACAAGCCACAGATCGTGCTCTTCTACCGAAGTACTTCGTCCGTTCCATCTCGGCGGGATTGGATCGACAGGCATCTTCTCAGGGCGGACTCCGGTTGCGATTGCTACCGAGAGAGCTTCGTCGTATGTTCGATAAAACAACTCGCGTCACTTACGTCCCAGCCGGTCGATCTGGTTATCTCAAGAAGCCTAACCAATCACAACGATTCCAGCTTTCGCCGCAATCGAAGGACCCAAATTGGGTCGTCGGATCTCAAAGCCGAAGCTCTGGGTTGTGGGTAAACCGCCCGAAGGAGCCGAAAATCGGCGCAAAACAACCCGTTAGCGAAAGTGTATTTTTCGCATGCATCGGATCGGGTTTCGGGGGAAAGTCGGTCCTGCGACAGACAACGAATTTCCCGGTTCACGCCGAACTGTACGGGCCCGCCACTGGCGGGCTTTGCTGTTTCTGGCCTTCGCTTCTCATGAAACGTGGAAAGGCAAGACGCGGCAACCGCGCCGCTTGGCTGGCGAGTGTGAATCTTTCTGTGATTCGTGTCGAGCCGAATTTTGAATGAGGGCAGCGGGGAAGCCGACATAAGGGTCTATCGTCGGTGTTTGACCGCGCCACGGAAATGGCTACAATTGGTCATTAGAAAGGAAATCAGCCATGATGATTGAACTTCCAGAGAAGCTTGAAGCGGCCCTGAAGGTCCAGGCCAACGCGCATGGCGTTTCCCCCGCCGGTTATGTTTGCGAGATTCTTGAACGTGATCTCGCGTCCTCGCTCGAAGGCCAATCATCGGGTCCTCCGTTCAAAACGGGACGAGGCATGTTCGCCAAGTACGGGCAGGCTCCCTCTGCCGAGGAAATCGACGCCAACCGCGCTGATATGTTCCAGAACTTCGGTGAAGATTTTTGATGATTGCTGGAGTTGCCGAGACCCACACGGCCCTCTGGCATTTATTCGACGACAAGAGGCTGTCCGCTGCCGCCGAAGCCTTTATCAACGAAGCGGCGACCGCTAGACGCAAGATTGCCATTTCGACCATAAGCCTGGCCGAGGTGGTTTATTTGATCGAGAAGAACCGTCTGCCACCGTCGGCTTATGATGAACTGACACAAGCGCTGGCCGACCCCGAACATGTTTTTACGGAAGCCGTTTTTAGCGCCGCCATTGTCCAAGCCATGCGGCAGGTGCCACGCGCCGAAGTGCCGGACATGCCAGACCGCATGGTGGCGGCAACTGCCGTCTATTTCGAGGTACCGGTTATCAGCCGTGACAGACGCATCCGTGCGGCCAGCCTGAAGACGGTTTGGTATATGGGGCAGGGCGCGCCAGGATAGCCGGACATAGTGAAATCGGCCCGGGGTTTGAGGCGGAAGAAGAGCTTCATGACGAAGAACGAGAAACACATTGCGTATCTCTTCACGGCGGAACTTCAGTTTCGGCTCGCCTCGGCGGTTCATCTAGCCACAACCTTGAATGCTCAGCCGCTCGACCTTCCAACGGAGTGGACCCACGGCAAGCACAGCGTTAAAAACGACGAGATTGGGCTTCGACCGGATCAGGCTGATTACGCCGCTTACTTTCTCCATCGGTCATCGGCATTTCTCATTGGCTGTGGCTATGAAGGACGCGATTCGGGCAACAGTGAACGATCCAAAAAAACTCGACTAACCCCGACGTGCGGTCTGCATATCAGATCGCGCGCATGGTCCGAAACGCATTCGCGCACGCTCCCTTGTCAACGACATGGAGCATAGACAAGGACTGCCGCGATCAAGTTTTTGAGATTCATAATATCATCGCGCTGAACACGAAGGGCCTCGACGGAACTCCGTTTGACTGGCGGCACTACGGCGGACCACTCGCTTTGTTTCGCTTATGCCGGTTTGTCAGAATTGAGATTCTGAAAGATCAACCCGTGACGCGGAAGCCTGTCCCCGTTCCCGCCAACACGGTGTATCAGCAAGGTGATTTAATCCTTCAGAAATTCGATGCGATTCCCGCAGGTGCAGTGCCGATAAAACCCGAACTGCTTCCCGATGGAAGTATCCATCTTGGCGGCGGATATTTCGTCCGTGCTAAAGAGATGGAGTAGCCGAATAGTGCCCGCCGTGAGATACCTAGAGCGTTTCCAGCAACCTCTTGTTAACCCGACATGGACGCAGATTGTCGAGCGGGAACCGCTGATTTCCTTCTCTCACTATCTGTCTGGCCGGGTAAATGTGCTGCGCTCGTTTGCTGACGAAATCATCGAAAACCTAGACAAGGGATTCTCTGGTCAGTGTGTTGATGGTGGGCAGGTTGAAAGGCTGAATCGTTAATGTGGTTCTGGTTGTTAGGAGCATACGAGGTCGTGCGGACAATGCACCAGGCTAAAGCGTGTTTCAGCGAGAGACTGGTTCAGGAGCTAAGCTGCCTCAAGAACATTCTCGGAACTGTTCGAATGCCTGCGGCAAAGATGGAGAAGCCGGGCAAGAGAACCACAGTAACATCGAACAGAAGTCCAGCGGGATGGGATATTGAAAACCGCGACTTACTGGTGAATGATCCAGAGGAAAGCCCTAACTTCTCAGCCCGATGGATGCTGTCAGAGTTTGACCGTGTGCTTTCGTCCATTACGAAAAGCGACGTGCTCGCCCATCATGAAAAGGCATACGCGGACGAACCGCTTGGGGTCTTGTGAGCCCGCTGTGGGCAGTTCGCAGCTCGCGTCGGAATGACCATCTTGGGTCGTTAACGGAAATTCTAACTGAGACACTACTCGAATCGTTCGGAATTGACCGAAATCTCATTCCGGTCTAGGTTTCAGATACTCGCGACCGAAGAATCCGTCTCGGGCAAGGAGTCGGCCGTGTTTTCATCTCTGGAGGAGGTTCCAGACTCCTCGCGTTACCTGCCGCACGTCGAGGAAAGGCCACCTTCATCAGGCCCGGAGAAGTTTCTTGAGGCATTGGGGTTTCCGCCGGATCGTACAACGTGACCTCCTAGAAAATTAGACATTGTCTGAGGTGCACTGCTCAGGTTCGTTACCAAGTTCCTGCCTCGGAGTCGGCTGTACTGACCAATATGGGTATTCCATTGGACGAAGTGGAGGACTTGTTGCTGGAATCCGCCGCATATCGTCAGGCGGGCCGTGTGCTTCTGCCCAAGCTGAATGACGTCAGAGGCCGGCCGCTCACACCGCTGCACGGAGGACATGTCGGATTGCTCTGTACTGCCGGAATGCTCAACGGCGTATTTGGCGATGGCGAGACCCGGCACATCGCCCATTGGCGCTCTGTGAAATTTACCGACCATTGGGAAGAAGAGGAAGAAGACGGAAGCAAAATTCTGCATGACCGGGAAAGATTCTCGCATGAGCTGACCCTTGTCTTTGCCAATGGAAAGACCCAGGTTCTCACTCACGAAAAGAAGGAATCCGAATGAAGAATGCAAGCCATGGGTCCGGCTGGCTCACCCACCAGACCGACGCGTGTTAACGCAAATTCGCGTACTCCGTCTTGGCTTGGCCAAGCATCGGGATATCAGGGTCCGCTGCTTTCCAAAGAGCAAAGAAGTCCTGATAAGCCGTTTTCGCTTTGGCGGTGTCACCTGCCATTGCGTACGCACGGCCAAGTTGGAGATAAGCCAGTGCCCCGGTCACAAAGTTCAGCACAATGCCACGGTGATCAACTAATTTCTGGAACTCGCCCACCGCGGCATTAGCGTTGTGCGCCAAAAGGTAAGCTTGGCCGCGCAAGTAGGCTGGATAGATATAGTTGATGGTCGTGCCTGCGCCACCCAGTTCGTAAGGCCGGGCGATCTCCAGATCCTTGACTGCATGAGAAGCGTTGCCTTGGTTGAGCTCGATGGATGCATTGATGGTCGGCAACCAGTAGAGTTTCATCAAGGTATCCGTCGGGTAATTCTTCTCCAACTCTAGGGCCATGGCTTTCGCTCGGGTGTCGCCCGCACGTGCCAGCGCGAACGCAGCGATGAGTTCAACATCTCGCCCGGCAGATAGTCCCAAAGCCGACATTACCCCTTGCTTTGCCGAGGCAGCGTTGCCCAGTTCAGCCTCCCGCAACGCAGAGTTTACTTGCCACAGAGCCGCAGTTTCGTTGGACTGCGCCCGAACTGCCGAATTCACTGCCCGCCGCGTGAAGTCGCGTCCCTTGCTCAGACGCCCGTAGTAAGCCTCAGTATCGGATTGCAACGAAAGAAGAAAATCTTCGTCTCCCGGCTTGCCTGCCGTCCAAGCTAGTTGCTCGTCCATTTGCGCGACGTCGCGCTGCAAAAAAGCGAGCCAATAGGAAGTCTGGCGGACATACCTGCCATCCAGCTTCCGGGCGCATGCCTCCTCATAAGTTGCCTTGGCTTCATCAAGCAGGTTCAGGCTCAGGTCCGCTCCCATGACATTGGAATAACCGGCGACACTCGGCGCAAGGCGCACCGCCTCCTGATATTCCGCGAGAGCCTTGTCTAACTGCCCTACGCCAAAGTAGTCATTACCCAAGTTGTTGTGAGGAACGAAATCTCGAGGGTAGCTTGCTTCCCATAGTTCGTAGGTCTGGATTTCCTTCTCCAGTTCTCCCGTGGCCGAATAATAAGCTGCAGAAATGCGCAACTTCTCCCGTTCGTTGGCCCGACCACGCAACGTGTAAGCTTTCGTGGCACATTCGAGCGCCAGAGAGGGTTCTTGAAGATTACGGTATACGCCGGCTAATGCCGCATACGGCATGGGGAAGTTCGGGTCGAGCTCAATTGCCCGCTTAAGAAACGGCATGCTCGGCGCGTCTCCCTTTTCACGCTGCAACGAAGTCCCTATGCTGTAATTCTTTAGGGCTTCAAGTGAGGCTGTCGTAGCTTCAATAGGAACGTCGAACTGTTGCACTGACGACAACGATTCTCCCAATTTCTCGCGCAAGCTGGACACAGCTTGACTCAGGCTCCTTAGAACATCCTCTTTGCTGGCTGCCTCGCTATGTTCTCCCGCCAGCGCATCCCCAGTACTGCAAGCACGAGCATTAAGGTCAAGCATGTAATGGCCACCCAACCTCGAGATTGTTCCGGTCAGTATGGCCTTGCTGTCTGTGCGCAAGCAGACTCTTCGGGCCACAGCCGTGGTGATGGGTTCGTTCGTGGAAAGGCCCATGATCTGGAGGGTTTCTTTGACTTTTCCGTCTGAGAGAATGTTCAGAAAGGGGGATTGTCCCAGTTCGATTGCCAGGGCTTGCTTCAGAGCATCGTCAAAAACGGCATCTCCGGTCTTGTTTTCAAAATCCGCAAGAACGACCGTATCTTCCTCCGTGAGGAGTGTTGCTCTCGCGGCTACTTCGCCCTCAGCCTTGGACCGCTTCGAATTGATGTGGGCCAGCACTGGTGCCCAGCATGGAACCAGGATCACAGCCGTAAGCACGAAGTCCGACGAAATGCGGCGGACTGCTCGTTTCAAGGTATTTTCAAATAGCGTGCTCCGCCACTGGGTTCCGCAATCCGGGCATGGCTCTTGGCTTGAGTTCGTTCGTGGACTCGCCGTGATATGCAGAATCGAAAACAGAGCAGCCAACGAGAAATCTAAGCTGAAATGTCGATGTACTTTCATGCTCCTGGTCTCTCTGCCGCTGGTTCGTGCTCAGACTTAACGCATTGTGGGCATATAACTGCCTCCTTTGCCTCCACTCTTGCTCAATGGATGAACTGCTTTACCATCGACGGATGAATGTCAAGGCAAAATGAGGATTGATCGCCTTCGGGGCATCTTGCGGCGGTTCGCGTCTATGAAGCTGGCCGTGATTGCCAGTGAGAATCTAACTCCTAATAGTGGTGGTCGCAATAGCCACTGCTTGATACAAAGATAAGGCCACTTAAGCCACATGGCAGAACGGACCGAACGGCTGCCGATTACAGGTCACAGTTTTCGCAACGCTCTTCGGTTTGGCTAAAGGCATTGGAGCCACCGTTTGTTCGCCTTTAACGCGTGAAGGGAAAATTGGTCGGCCGAGATCCTCGAGCGAATGTAGGCTACCTAGATTTAGAATGTGCGAAACGATTCACGCTGTTTCTGAGTTTGTTTATTGCGTCCTGAATCTGACGGGGGTTCACACCTCCGTAGCCAAGGATTAAGCCTCCCCTTTTGGGTGGTTTCAAGTAACAGGAGGATAATGGCATGGCGGAAATGCCGTTTTGGGCAGCATGTTTCGACACTGACACATCATCGGTGGCAGGAGGCAGCATTGCAACAAGATGCATGCCTGCTTCAGCTCCAATCACCTCGATGATGTCTCCCATCTGATTTCGGATCGCATTTACGAGCGCTTTGCGACGATCCATATAAAGCATTCGCATTCTGCGGATGTGGCGGGCAAAGTGCCCCTCGCAGATGAAATCCGTTAAGACGGCCTGATAGAGCGGGGATGCAAAGATATCGGCAGCGTCCCGTGCCGCAGCGAAAGCGGGCACCAAATCCTTGGGAACAACCACGTAACCTAAGCGCAAGGCAGGAAACAGAACCTTGCTGAATGTTCCTATATAGATGACCCTGCCATGCATGTCTAGCCCTTGCAATGATGCGATGGGGCGGCTTCCGAACCTAAACTCGCTGTCGTAATCGTCTTCAATGATCCAAGAACCCGAGCGCACTGCCCACTTCAGGAGGGACATGCGGCGGGCGGCACTCATGGTCATGCCTAAGGGATACTGATGCGAGGGAGTCACGTACGCAACACGCGCGTGGCGACTTCGAGCGATGATTTCTGAGACAACCATCCCCTCGTCATCTACCGGCACCGGAACCAACTGGGCTCCGGCACTCGTGAAAGCGACGCGGGCGCCTGGGTAGCCCGGCTCCTCTATCAGCACCTGATCTTTGGGATCCAAGAGAACTTGCGCAGATATTTGCAACGCCTGCTGAGAGCCTGTCGTAACCAGAACTTGCGATGAATCGCATCGTACCCCGCGAAACGTGTTCACATACTCAGCGATGGCTTCGCGGAATGGGAGATATCCCATGGCATCGCCATAGGCCATGATGGCGCGCGACAGCCTTCGAGAATGGCGCGCCACCAGCTTCGACCAGACGTCGATCGGGAAGTGATCGAGAGCGGGCAGGCTCACTCGAAACGCACCCAGGTTGTGTAACCATGCTTCCAAAGGCACATTCAATAAAGCCACTGCGCGCGCTGAAACCGTGCGCGGACCTGACTCGGCAATTACTCGCTGAGAGCCTTTCCGCTTGTGAGCCGGTAGAAACCCGAATGCGTCATCCGGGATCGTTCTGGCCACACATGTTCCCGATCCAACGAACGCCTCCAGGTAGCCCTCAGAATGAAGCTGCTCGTATGCATTGAAGACGGAAATGCGAGAGATCCGCAGTTCCGCGGCCATGCTCCTGGTTGATGGAAGACGTTGACCTGGCCGCATTCGGCCTTCGCTTATAGCAGTCCGAAGCCAGTCGTAGAGCTGCCGATATATCGGAGACTTTCTACGGCTATCGAGCATTATTGGCGGCATGAAGGTCGCAGGTACGCGTTTCATGGAAAAACGTTAACCTTGAAGTGGCCTTAGCGTAACACAGTTGAGTGGCTATTGCTGGCGGCCACTTCAGGGGTTATGTTTCTCTTGAAATGGTACCGGATCATCTTCACCGCGACGTGCCGGGGGCTGGAGCTGAATCTGTAGGCTCTTTACGTCAAAAGCTGGCGACACGGTGTCGAAGCAATTCATCAGGCAAATAGCGACACAGGAACGATTAGGAGATGGCTATGAACGTGCTCGGACGCATTCGGTTCTATCTTCTGCTGTGTTGTACGGCCGTCCTCATTCAGCCACTGCACGGGGCAGCGCAAGAGAATCGTGGCGCTTCGAGTGCCAGTGAACAACCAGAACGCGATGGTCAGCACGATTTTGATTTTGAGCTTGGCACCTGGAAAACTCACCTCAAGTTGAGTTCGCGTCTGGGACATCCCTTCACCGGTCCCAATACCTGGAGCGAATATCAAGGCGCTTCCGTCGTTCAAAAGATCTGGAATGGAAAGGCTAATATAGTGGAACTCGAGGTCGATGGTCCCACAGGTCACGTGGAAGGACTGAACTTACGCCTCTACAATCCCCAATCTCACCAGTGGAGCCTCAATTTCGCGAACAGCAAGGTTGGCACCATGAGCGTGCCAACAGTTGGCGAATTTAAGAACGGTCGCGGCGAGTTTTACGATCAGGAAACAATTAATGGCCGAATGATGTTGGTTCGGAATGTCTGGTCCGACATAACTGCCAATTCTTGTCATTTCGAACAAGCATTCTCAGATGATGGCGGCAAAACTTGGGAAGAAAACTGGATCGCGGACGACACGAGAGTGAGCGATGAAGCTTACAAAGCGAAGTGAACTTCACCGCATACCGGCCAGAGGCTCCCATGATTGGAATACGATTAATCGAATTTTGGACGTTGGTTTTCTCGCACACGTCGGATTCTCAGTCGATGGTCAGCCGTTCGTCATTCCGACACTGTACGGGCGGAAGGGAGAAAGGCTTTACATGCACGGTTCCGCCGCTAGTCGTATGCTACGGCAGCTGGAGCCTGGCATCCCGGCATGCATAACAGTGACCCTGGTGGATGGCCTGGTGTTATCGCGATCGGCTTTCGATCACTCCATGAACTATCGCTCTGTGGTCGCATTTGGAACGGCAAAGCAGGTTGTCGATCCCATCGAGAAGGTCCAGTCCTTGCAAGTCATTTCTGAGCATCTCATGCCCGGTCGCTGGGCAGAGGTGCGAGGGCCAAGTGAGAGCGAGTTGAAGGCGACGACCGTGCTGGAATTCTTGATGGAGGAAGTTTCATCGAAGGTGCGGAGTGGACCTCCGCTCGACGACGAAAATGACTACAGATTCCCAGTGTGGGCTGGTGTCTTACCGCTTGAGGTTCGGTCCCGCGCACCCGTACCGGATGACAACTTGGTCCAGGGTGTGCCTCTTCCCGAGTACGTCTTGCGCTACGACGCTCGACTTGAGGGCAGAGCATGCCGTTCATCCGATCAGCTAACGGGTGGTGTCGCGGATGAGTGATGAACCGAAAAGTGCTATGCGTCCTCTTTACAACGACCGTTCTGGGCTTCGCGCCCTACTCCGCCATTCCGGTGTCTGGACCGGTGACAGCGCAATCGCCAGTCCAGGACGGAACCTTGAAGGGCTTGGCCGCAATCGCCGGTGCCGGAACCATGGGAAACGATGATTACGAATTCCTGAGAGAACTAAGCGATGACATCGGGGCTCGCGTAACCGGCTCTCCGGAAGCGGCAAAAGCGATCGCTTGGGGCGTCGAGAAGATGAAAGCGATAGGACTTGAAAACGTCCACACCGAATCCTGGCAACTTTTTCGCGGCTGGTCGCGCATCTCCGCTGCCGCTGAACTGCTCTCACCGGTTCACCGGAGACTGATGATTGATTCGATGGGTTGGGCTGGATCGACGCCGCGCGGCGGCGTGGAAGCAGAAGTCGTGCCGGTCAATGCGTACCAGCTACCAGACGAGGTGAAGAGAAATGAGACAAGCTGGCAGGGAAAGATTTTGCTGCTGATTCAGAGAGGCACGCCGCCTAGCGATCGTCTGGCCGCACGAGCAAAACTCGGCGATTTCCTGAGAGAGGCATATCGCGCCGGCGCGCTTGCGGTGATTGGCGGCCAGGGAGGGTCCAAGGCTGCCGGAATGCACCTGACGCACACCGGAATGCTTGGGGTCGATGTCCTGTTCGAGATTCCTGTGGTCAGCATGGCTGCCGAAGATCAGAGCCAACTCGAGCGCTACCTGGTGGCCGGCCAATCGCCGCGTTTGCACCTGGATATCCAGAACGCCTTCACCGACGGCCCCGTTTCGAGCGCGAACGTAGTGGGCGAAATCCGCGGCTCTGCAAATCCCGAGCAGGTCGTCATCGTTGGAGGCCATCTCGACTCGTGGGACCTTGCCTCAGGGTCGACTGACAACGGTTGCGGAGTAGCGACCACTCTGGGCGCGGCAGAAGCGATTCTCAAAGCTGGTTTCAAGCCGCGACGGACGATCCGCTTCGTGCTCTTCACCGGGGAAGAACAAGGAGATGATGGCTCGTTCAACTACATTCGCCGACACAAAGACGAAATGCCGAATCATTTAGCTGCCATCATTCTGGACGACGGGCAGGGACCGATAACCGGCTTCGCGCTGGGTGGGCGAAATGACTTGATTGCAGCCGTTCAAAGATTCGCCGAGTCGTTGAATGCGTTCGGCGCTTTGTCTGTCGATGATGAGACTGTTTTCGACACCGATACGGGTCCGTTCATTCTCGCAGGTCTGCCCGGGATTGGCCTCAGGCAGGATTCGCCCCAATACGAGTACACGCACCATTCCGCGGTCGACACGTTCGACAAGATTCAACCCGACGTTCTCAATCGCGACACGACGATCATGGCGCTGATTGCCTTTTGGATCGCGGATCGTCCCGAGCGTCTCGCTGCTCCGTGGCCGCCGGAAAAGACTGCACATATGCTCATCGAGAAACATGACGACGTCATGCTGAAGCTGTTTGGCCTTTGGCCTTTCGGCAACCAATAACGGTTCACTCGCGGGGGGCCTTTTGATCACTGCGTCATCTCACGCCCGAAGAAAGGGTACACAGAACATCTTCTGTAACCTCATTCGTGGAATAATCACGGTAATTGCGATAAGGGCCCTCATAGC
>Ga0182015_10006813_pt1 | contig 11333 bp, 12 predicted proteins | sample 712P3MmetaG_FD_120478 | JGI IMG/M metagenome (GOLD analysis project Ga0182015, IMG submission 120478) | Permafrost microbial communities from Stordalen Mire, Sweden - 712P3M metaG | ecosystem: Environmental > Terrestrial > Soil > Wetlands > Permafrost | place: Sweden: Stordalen | collected...
AACTCCCAGTATCTCTCGTTCGACCTCTTGAACCCCACGACGAACGTCACGACGTCGTGGACGGTTGCCGGGGACGCTGGCTCTTTGGGAACAGCAGAACAGATCCATCTGCGTGGCGCAGGGGTCACATGGAACGGCTTTTGGGGACAATACGGTGCCGTTGGGCTGGGTATCCGAACCTCCGCCTCGGGAAGCCAGCAGGTCGTCACCATCAATCCTTCGACTGGCCGGGTCACAGCCCGATTGTTCAGCGTGCCAGCCGCGATTTGCACCACTGCATCTGCGGCCGGGAGCAAGGTTTGCTCGTCCGATTTCAGCAACCTGGTCATTGGCGACAATGCGGGGACCAGCGTCCTGGTGGCGGGAGCGATCCCCTTCGTTGACGGCGCCCCGACGACGTCCGGGAAGACGTATTTGTATCGTTGGAGCGTGGGAGACCGTTCCCCCGTGAAGCTCACGCAGCAGGTCTTGGTGGCAGCCTGGGGCCCGTCTGCTTCGCGGTAAGCCGCACGACCCCGCCCTGCCGCAGGCGACTGACCAGCGTTGGCGGTCACCTCGATGGGCGATCCGACGCTGCACATCCGCCTCACGGTGACCCAACTACCCACTCTTGCCAACAGACCGGACGCACTCTGCAGATCGAGGCTGCACAGCAGCGGCACACATCCTAGAATTCGCCAAACTCGTCCGGCCGCCCTGTGTACGGACGGCCTCAAGAAAGGGACCAAGAGCCCGATCCAGATTCCTCGACCTTAAGGACCAGCGCATGACCCAGGTTCCCGACTCTCACCGCGACCTCCTCGAGACCACCGTCGCCACGCTTGCCACCATTGGCCCTGACGGGCGGCCCCAGCTCTCCGAGGTCTGGTTCCTCGCGGAGGACGGCGCCATCGCGCTTTCGCTGAACTCCAGCCGGCAGAAGACCAAGAACCTCGTGGCCCGCCCCCAATGCTGCCTGTTCATCCTCGACCTCGCGGTGCCCCAGCGCTACCTCGAGCTCCGGGGAGACGCCGAGGTTGCGCTCGACGTGGACTACACCTTCGCCGATCGGGTCGGACACAAGTACGGCGCCGATCTACGCGTGCACGACCAACCAGGCGAGAGCCGCGTTGTCGTGCGCATCGTCCCGCACCGGGTGAATGCGGTGGACATGCGCGGTTGAGGCCGTCGACGTCGACCGCGAAACGGCACACAATCATCGTCAAGGATTGTCATCCGTACGATTTGTTGAGATGGCACGCCATTTAGAGCGATCGATGGGTTCATTTGTGCGTATCTTCAAAACTCTCTTCCCTTTTTGATCCGAGCTGCTTACAATCTGGGCCATGTCCTATGGCGCGACAAAATCTCGACCGGGAACCCGGTGGTCCGACGGCCTTCACGTCCTGACGACGTCGCGCTGTATGTCTGCAGTGATGTGTGGCGACGTATTTGGCCGATCGAAGAATGCCCATCTTCGGATGCGGGAGGCACTCTCTACGGTATGAAATGGACTTTTACAGGTCCGCTGACCGTCGAGAGCCGCTTCCGAAAGGAGGCGGCTCTTTTGGTTCCTGGGCCACTACGACAACACAGCACGAACGATGGGGTGAGGCACCGGTAGCCACGCTGACTCCAAAACGGCTGAGGACAGGGTTCGATCCCCTGCACCCCTGCGAGTGCGAAGAGCGTTTGGGCCTATATGGCCTTGGTTCCTCGCGCCCAAATAGCACATTGACAACTGAAGAGATCTCCAACAATGGGATCTGGCCGCGTCGTTGCCACCGCGTAGCCGTCTATCGATCCCGATCGCGGGCTGTCGTCGTGGGACGACACCTGGCCCTAACCCAGGCGCCCATGACCTCGCAGGTTCGACTCCTGTCCCGCGGACTCCCCTCCAAGGCACAAGTAGTGCAGCCCTGCGAGAACGCACGAGACGGCTCGAACCTGTCTGCGTCCAGCGGGCTGACCTTCGGCAGGGCACTCGATGCCCTGCCGCGTTGGCCAACTCCATGTGGTCGTGGCGGCGGACCAGTCCATGAGAGTTCGACCCTCACCGCACGCGATCTGGCGGGAGCCCTGGCTGTGGCCGGGTGCTCTCTTACAGGCCGAACCCCAGCGGCCCACCCGGCGACCGGTACCTCCCGCCGTGCTCTTCACGAGCGGCCGGGCTCCCGCCTCCCCCTGTGTCTGCGGTAACTGGCAACCGGGCATGCCCGTGCCCCGCGGTTTGGAGCTCGATCCTCCGGGACGCACTTTCCAGAGTGGTGATGGGAGGCACACTCCACTCTGAACCAGGAGGCGGGGGATCAACCATGGCCCGTTCGTCCAATGGTAGGACGGCTGCCCTCACGTAGCGACCGCAGGTTCGAATCCTGCACGGGTCACAACGGCCGGAGCCGCGCACCCCGGTCCGTCCTGTGGGCCTCCGGGCCCGCGGTGGACAACACACAAGGAAAGCCGGCATGCCTTCTCCCCTGCGGGCATGACGTGATCCAGTGCGCGCATTGCGAAGTAGCTCAGCGGCAGAGCGGGTGGCCGTTGCCCACCGTCGTCGAGGGTTCGAATCCTTCCTTCGCAGCCAAATCGCCGCACTCGCGACGCGCCTCGCTTGTCTCCCTTGGGGCTGGGCAACCACTCCCAGGGACGCGTCCGAGCCACTGAGCGGTGGGTTGCTCAGGCCAGCCCAGCCTTTGCGCGCTCGGACTCGACATCGCTGCGGACCATCTCCTCGAGCACCTGAGGGAAGTCGACCTTCGGCTCCCATCCGAGGATGTCTTTTGCCTTGGAGGCGTCGCCCACGAGGTGGTCTACTTCGGCAGGCCGGCGAAATCGCTCGTCTGTGGCCACATAGGACGACCAGTCCTCAATGCCGATGGACTTGAAGGCCATGTCGAGGACCTGGCGAATCGACCAGGTCTTCCCCGTCGCAACGACGTAGTCGTCGGGATCATCCTGTTGCAGCATGCGCCACATGGCATCCACGTAGTCGCCCGCGTATCCAAAGTCGCGCGCGGTGTCGATATTGCCCAACGTGACGGTCTCTTGGAGCCCGAGAGAGATTCGTGCGACCGCATTGGAGATCTTGCGCTCCACGAATTCGAGCCCGCGGCGCGGACTCGTGTGGTTGAACAGAATTCCGTTCGAGGCGTGAACGCCGTAGGACTCGCGGTAATTCGCCGTCGTGTAGTACCCGAAGACCTTTGCCGTCCCATAGGGAGAGCGAGGATGGAAGGGGGTGGTCTCGCGCTGGGGTACCTCATGGACCTGGCCGAACATCTCCGATGTGGCGGCTTGATAGAAGCGGATTCGATTATTCGTGCCGCCGACGATGCGGATCGCCTCGAGCATTCTGAGGACGCCCGAGCCGCTCACGTCGGCCGTGAGCTCGGGTTGGCTGAACGAGAGCTTGACAAAGCTGATAGCGCCGAGGTTGTAGACCTCGTCGGGTTGCACTTGCTCGACCACGGCGATGAGAGAAGAGAGGTCAGTGAGGTCGCCGTCGATCAATTCGATTTCGGGAATCTCGTCTTGGACGATCCTCGCTTTTGGATTGTTCTGCCCACGGATCATCCCGTGAACCTGGTAACCCTTGCCGATGAGGAGTTCCGCGAGGTAGCGACCGTCTTGGCCGGTGATGCCTGTGATGAGGGCGCGTGGCATGAAACCTCCTTGAGAAGGATGGCCGCTCGACGGTCGAGGGCTCGAAACGGTTGGCAGCGGGTTTTCTAGGCGGGGTTGTTGCACGCGGGTGAGGAGTGCTTCGCTGAACCGGGCCCGCGCTCGGCGATACCTGATCTCGACGGCATTGGCCGTGCATCCGAGAAGCTCGGCCGTCTCGGCGTGGTTGCGACCCTCCCAAAGGACGAGCTGAAGGACCTCCCGTTCGGCCGGCCTGAGCGCTTGTAAGGCGCTCTCCATGCGGGCCTGCAGAACGAGAAAGCTGTCACCGTTGTCGGGAGGCTCACGCAACTCCGTCTTGAGCCGATCATGGAGCCGGAGCCTCCTGATTGTCGAACGACGATGGTCGGCGACCATGCGACGGGCGACGCCGAAGAGCCAGAGCCGATCCTCCGGGTGCGGTGGCACGACTTCGAAGCGGCGCCAGGCGACCAGAAATACCTGGGCAACGACGTCCTCGGCATCCGGCCGGCTGACCCGTCGGCGGGCATACGCGGCGATCGCAGGGCGGTGGGCACCGTAGAACGCCTCGAAGCGCTCGGCTCGTTCCTCGCCTCCATCGACCGCCATCACCCGGCCAGTCTCACTCTTCGAGCCTCACGCACGTCACATGGCCGGGACAAGCGCGAATCCGTCAGCGAAGTCAGAGGTGGCGGCAATTGGCCCCTGCGTTTGGCGCGCGCACTGCGTCGTCCCGTGCACGACTCCTGATATACCGCTTGACGTTATATCGTCTGACGTACTATCCTGCCCCGCCATGACGTGTGCCGACCTGGGCCCCGAGCGGGGCGGTCAATTTCGGAGGGGCGCCGGTGGCGAGGGCTAAGGCCAGCGAGGGCGCGCCCGCGTCACCCTCGCTCGGGACATTCGGGCGCTATGCCGGACCGGCGACGCTGATCCTCTCGAGCCTGGCCGAGGGCGCCAAGCACGGGTATGCCCTGACCAAGGACATCGAGGAGTTCGCCGGCGTCCGCCTCGCCCCCGGGACGATGTACGAGGCGCTCAGCCGGCTCGAAGGCCAAGGCCTCATCGAGGGTCTCGAGAGCGATGATCGCCGACGACCCTACAGACTCACCGCGGCGGGGGCCGTCGCGCTGCGCGCCCACCTCGGCACCCAACGCAAGGTGGCCGACCTCGGCCTGCGCAGGTTGGCCCGTAACTGGGGGACGACATGAACGGCTCGATCGAGAACGCGAGTCGCCGGGCCGAACGGCTGGTTCGTTGCTATCCCAAAGAGTGGCGGAAGCGCTACGGGGTCGAATTCACGGAGCTCCTGGTCGCCGAGATCACCGAGAGTCCACGCTCCATCCGGCGGATCGCCAATGTCTGCGCCAGCGGGTTGCTGGCGCGCCTGACGAGCGCGGGGCTGAGCAGCCATGCCCTTCCCCCGTCGGAGCAGGCGCGTGCCAGCCTGGCCTCGTTCGGCTGCGCGCTCGCCGGGTTCTTGACCTTTGGCCTTGCCATCTGGGCGCAGCTCGGCATCGGCTGGCAGTGGTCCGAGCCGGACTCGGCGACGATCGCGGCGATGGTCGTGATGTCGGTGGTGATGGCGCTCTTCCTCGCTCTCGCCCTGCTGGCGACGATCCCGATCGCCGGGCATCTCGTGCACTCCCTCGTCCGCCGACGCGCCGACCGTCTCGCCCGGCCGCTGCTGCTCTTCATCGCCGCGGTGGCGGTCCTGATCGCCGGGAGTCGCCACTTCGGCAACGGCTGGCCCGGCACGGGAGCTCATCCCTGGGTGCACCAGGGACTGGTGCCCGGCGGGGTAGCCGCCTTCACGTGGGCGTTGACGCTCTCGGTGACGTCGTACTGGGCCCACCCGGCCAGCCTGATGTCCTTTCCCCCGGCCGAGATCGCCTGGATGGTCGTGAGCCCGATCGCATTCATCTGCGCCGTCGTCGGCGTCACGAAGATCATCCGCCGGATCGATCTACCCCTTCGGATCTTGCGCTTCGAGATGGTGCTGGCCGAAGCTGCCGGCCTCTTGATGATCGCCTTCGTGGGGGGGGCCTCCAGCTGGGTCGTCAACGGTGGTGGCCCGCGTGGCCTCTTCCATATCGGGGTGATCGATGTGGCGGGAATCGCCGCCATGTCCGTGTCGATCGCCATCGCCTACCGCGCCGTTCGTCGCGCGCGGCTGGGCGGTGGCCCGGCACTCCCGGCGCGCTGAACCGACGCGGCGATGACACCCCGTCCGACGCGGCCTGGCACCGCGGCACCAGACTCGGTGCGGATATCGCGGCGGAAGGTCCTCGGGCTGGGGCTCGCCGGCGTGGCCGCAGTCGGTGCCACCGGTGCCTTCGGGATCGAGCTCGTGTCCCACGGCGTACTGCCCGGCAAGTTGGAACTGGACGAGCTCGACGGCGCCTGTTCGGTGGCCAGCGCGCCGTTTGCGTTCTCGGCCCTGGGCCCGTCGATCTCGGGGAGCTTCCGGTCCCGAGCCCGCAACTGCGAGGTGGGCTACACCATCGGCTACCCCCCGGGCCACGAGCGGGGAGACCCGCTCCCCCTGGTCGTGATGTTGCATGGCTATGGCGCGAACCATTCGAACGCGCTGGCCAGCCTGACTCCGGCGGAAGCCGTCGCCCTCAGAGTTGACGGAAAACCACTCGCGCCCATGGCGCTGGTCACCGTGGACGGCGGGGGTGGGTACTGGAATCCCCATCCGGATGACAACCCGATGGCGATGGTCTTCGACGAACTGATCCCCATGTCCCAATCCATCGGCCTGGGTCGCACGCCCCAGCGCATCGGCACCATGGGGATCTCCATGGGCGGCTACGGGGCCCTCCTCTTTGCCGAGAAGTACCCTGACGTCATCGCGGCGGTGGCGGCCATCAGCCCGGCTGTATGGAGCACATATGCCGAGGCGCACGGTGCCAATGCCGGGGCATTCGCGTCCGCGGCGGACTTCGCCGCCAACGATGTGATCACCCATGCCGCTGCACTGGCCCGCACGCCCGTACGCGTGGCCTCGGGCAACGATGACCCCTTCCATCCCGGCGTCGAATTGCTGGTGGCGCGGCTTCCCCACGCCGCGCAGGTGGATCTCTCGCCGGGCTGCCACACCGGGCCCTTTTTCAACGCCCAGGAGCCGCCTTCACTGGCCTTCCTGGCACAGCATCTCGCCCTTTAAGACTTCGGTCGCTCAGGGAATGAACCCGTGCGGGGCGGGACTGCCGGGATGGCAGGCGGTCCACGTGATGGCCGCGGCCCACCCGATCTCATCGGGGTCGCTCTGGCTGTCGATGGTGGCCACCCCCGGGGGATCGAAGTGAAAGCCCGGGTCGAGTGACGTCGTCGCGTTGAGGCCGAGGGGGCCGCGTGCGTGCACCGGCACCGTGGTGCTGCCGTAATTCTCGATGCGGTCACAGTTCCACGACAGGAAAGTCAGCACCACCCGGATCTGATCGCCACCACCGACGACCGGCAAACCGCCGGCGCCGCGCGCGGACGTGCCGTCGGGCCGCAGGAGGGAAACGGCCAACCGGGGACGACCCAACCCCGGGGCGCGCGCATCGACCTCCTCGAGGCGGAAGGGCACGCTGCCGTCATTGCGGAGCACGAATGTCACGCCCGGGTCCGAGCCGGGACCGGCTTGCACCCAGGAGGCGGAGGCGCTGACCAGCCCGATCCTCGGGCGCACCAGCCCGGTGTCCCAGAGCACGGCGGCGACGGTCACGAGGACGGCCACGGCCAAAACCCTCAACGCGGCGCGGCGCGGGCTGCGCGGCGGGGGCACGAGCAGGTCGATCGGGTCGACAAACGCCCCAGGCTTCGCGTCGATTGCTTGCGCCGTTGTCACTTTTGTCATACTGTCCTATGACAGTGAGACAGTCAAGAGGGCCCGGCGACCCGGTGCGGCCGGCCGAGAGCGGTGCGCCATGAGCGAGTCCGAGCTCATCGGGTCCCTCGTGCTCGGCGGTGTCATCGCCCTGCTGCTCGTCGGCGTAGTGCGCCTCCAGATGAAACGGCGCGCCGGGTTCGACACCCCGCTGCTGCGCGCGTTCTGCGCGGACTTCGGCGTCCCGCCGACCGACCCGGCCCTCCGGCTGATGGGTCGCTATCTGCAGCGGTCCGACCGCTTTCGCCAGGCCTGGACCTGGATCGGCATCGCGGCATCCCTCGGGCTGTCGTTCGTGTGGAGGCCACCCTCGGGCCCCACCTGGGGCCTTATCGTGTTCCCGCCCACCTCGAACGTCTTCTTGATGGCGCTCGGCTTCTGGTTCGTCGGCTTGGTCCGATCCGAGATGTACAACCTGCGCCCCCGTTTCAACGGCCCCCGCCTCGCCAGCCTCGAAGTGCGCGGCGTGCGCCACTACCTGCCGCGGCGGATGGTCGTCCTGCCCCGCGTCACCGCGGTGCTCGCCCTGGGGCTGGTCGTGTCCAATGAGGTCCTCCCCCGGCCGAGCCCGCATCGCAACGTCGTCATTGCGCTCGGCGTCCTCGCCTGCGTGACCCTGCTCGTCACGGAGGCGTGCCAGATTGGCATCGCCCAGCGGGCACGGCCGGCCGTCAGCTCTGACATCCGGGCCGCCGATGAGGCCATCCGCCGCATGGCCTCGTGGTCCATCTCCTACGGCGGGGCGGGCCTGATCACGCTGTTGGCCGCGTTCGAGGCGATCCTGGTCTCGGTGGCTCCCCTACAGGCGCCGGCGTTCCAATTTCACTCCGGGTCGGACCAGAGCACGCTCGGCGTGGCGGTGACGCCGTACTTCGCGCGCTCGCTGTTCCTGGCCCTCTCGTTCGTCCTCTTCTTCTGGGCGGTGGGGCTGGCCCTGCAGGCCCGCCGCATGGTGCAGCCGGATCAGCGCACCCGCGGCAGAGCGGCGGCGGCGATGCTCCGGTGATGTTGCGCATCGACCCCGGCGACCCGACGCCGGTCTACGAGCAGATCCGCGGGCAGCTCCTCACCATGATCTCGGCCGGGACACTGGCTCCCGGCACCCAGCTCCCGACCATCCGGCAACTGGCGAGCGATCTCGGGCTGGCCAAGGGGACCGTCAGCAAGGCATACGAGGCCCTCCTGCGCGACGGCGCCATCGAGAGCCGCGGCCGTCACGGCACCTTGGTCGCCACGCGGCCGCGCACACTCGATGCGGGCGAGAGAAAGAGGCGGCTGACCGACGCCGCCATGCAGTTCGCGCTGGCTGCCTTCCAGCTGGGAGCGACGCCGGAAGAAGCCACGCGGCACTTCGCCGGGGCATGGAGCGAACTGCGTGAGGGCGCAGCATGAGGCCACGGGAGGGCGCCCTCTATTTCGGATTGTCTATTTCGGATTGGTCACCAATGGCCTGTCGCCCAGTTGGCGGAGGCCCGAGCGCTTCTCCTCGGCCGTGGGTGCGCCCTCGTCGGAGATTCGCATCAGAACCGCGATCAGTGCGTAGTTGGCCAACAACGACGATCCGCCGTACGCCACGAAGGGCAGCGTGATGCCCGTGAAGGGCAGGATGCGTAGGATGCCCGCCATCACGAAGAAGGCCTGAAACCCCAAGAGCAGGGTCAAGCCGGTGGCGAGGAGCCGCGAGAAGTCCGAGCGCGCCGTCTGGGCCACCCTGAGCCCTGCCCCGACGATCAGGACGAAGGCGATGACCACGGCGGCGGCGCCGATGAGCCCGAGTTCCTCGCCGATGCTGGTGAACACCAGGTCACTGATGACGTACTGGTGCAGGTAGGTGCCCGAGGAGCCCCGACCGAGGCCCGTCCCACCGAGCCCGCCGGCGGCCAGCGAGTACCAGCTCTCGACCAGCTGGTAACCCGCTCCCGTGGGGTACTTGCCCGCGTTGAACCAGATGATGACCCGCTCGTGGACTTGGGCGAAGAGCTTGCTCGCCAACACCGCCCCGCCGGCGAAGAGAACCAGGCCGCCGAAGAGGTAACCGATCCGCCCGGTGGTGATCCACAAGAGGCCGATGAAGAGGGTGAAGAGGAGGAGGGCGAAGGCGATGTCGTTCTCCGCGCCGATGACGGCGATCGACGCCAGCCAGGCGACGAGGATCGGCACCAAGGGACGCGGATCCAAGAACAGGTGGTTCCCCACGCGCGCCGTGGGAATCGAGAGCAGCTCCTTGTTGGCGGCGAAGTAGGAGGCGAAATAGATGCAGAGAAGGATCTTGGCCCCCTCGATGGGCTGGACGATGAAGGAGCCCACGCCGACCCAGAGCCGGGCACCGTTGTAGTCCTTGCCGAGATGGGGGATCAGGGGGGCGACGAGCAGGAACCCGCCGACGAGCAGGAGGATGTAGCGGTAGCGCTCGAGATCGCGCGAGCGCCGGACGAAGAGGAGGGTGAGGAGGTAGATCACCACTCCCAGCGCCGTCCAGCCGGCCTGGACCTTGGCGCTCCCGGGGTCCCAGCGGGCGATCACGACGTAGCCGATGCCGTTGAGGAGGAACACCAGGGGGAGAAGGACCGGGTTGGCGCTGGGGGCCAGCCACCGGTTGCCCATATGCGCCACGAGCGCGAGGCCGAGCAAGATGCTCAGGAACGGCCCGATGTGCGGGGGGATGCGGGAGGCCTGGGCGAATGACGCGATCACATACAGCATCGCGGTGACCAGGGCGGCGTAGATGAGAAGACCCAATTCGGTCCGCCGGCGGAGATTGGGGCCTCGAATGTAGGGGGGGAGCCGCGACGCCCGGCGGCGCTTGGCGGTCACGGTCGGCACGGCGGGACCTCCGTCCGGTGGGTCTCGGACCCCGAAGGCGAACAGGGGAAGGACGGGCGTCGCTGCACCACCCCCGCTCGACCAGCCATCCCCCTGACTGTAAAGGCCGCCGGGCGGGAAAAGGTGCCAATGAAGGTTGCGACAAGGGCGGTCACCGATCGGCCACGAGCCCATCCCAGGACCAATGGGGGACGGGCGTCCTCTCCGGAACCACCGAACCGCTCGGTGAGTACCGGTGCACGTCGAGGACCGCCCACTCCATGTAGGCGCGCAGGGCGCGGCGGAATGCCGGATCGTCGGGCAGGCCGGCGTCGTCGATCGCCATGAGGAAGCAGTGCAGGAAACGGATCGGGAGGTCGTCGTCCGCATTCATGCCGGCGTGCAGGCGCAACAGGCCGGGCTGGCCTTCGGACACTTCCGAATAGTGCGGAGGGCCCCCGAGGACCTCGGCCCAGTAGAGGGCCAGCCGCTCGACGTGGTCCGGACGCCCCGGATGCGAGAATGGATGCTCCAAAACGGGGTCCTGCAGGCAACGCGCGTGGTGTGCCGCCGCCAGGGCGAGGAAGGCGCGCTTGCCCCCGGCGAACGCGAACAAGGATGGACGTGCCACGCCAGCTCCTTCCGTGCGTCACGGTCGGCAGGCCCCGATCCTACGATCCCCTCAGGCACGCGAGGATCCGCAGGCGCCCGTGGCAAGATGGCCTCGGACCGGCGCCCGCGCACACAGTGGAGGTGCAGACATGGCAGTGATCGAATCGGCGTGGGAGGCGCACCCGGGTTACCGGATCGACCTGGTCCCCTACCCCGGTGTCGCCCGGGTGTGGCACGGCGACCTGCTGCTGGCCGAGAGCAGCGCTGCCCTGCGGGTCTGGGAGACCGACCACGTCGAACGGCTGTACTTTCCCGAAACCGACGTCCGCCTCGACCTGCTCGAGACGAACGACCACCACACCATCTGCCCGTTCAAGGGTCAGGCGGACTACTGGTCGCTCGCCACGTCGGACCC
>Ga0182015_10006815_pt1 | contig 11332 bp, 8 predicted proteins | sample 712P3MmetaG_FD_120478 | JGI IMG/M metagenome (GOLD analysis project Ga0182015, IMG submission 120478) | Permafrost microbial communities from Stordalen Mire, Sweden - 712P3M metaG | ecosystem: Environmental > Terrestrial > Soil > Wetlands > Permafrost | place: Sweden: Stordalen | collected...
CAGCCCGTGCCCAAGAAGGAGCAACTCAAGTTCAAGTCTCCCGCCGAGTATCGTTACGTCGGCAAGAACGTTCCGATCACGGATCTCGACGACATTCTGGCCGGCCATGCCGTCTTCGGAATGGATGCTCGGGTGCCGGGCATGGTCTATGCGTCCATCGAACATCCGCCGGTGTTCGGCGGAAAGCTCAAAACTTATGACGACGCGGAAGCGCGCAAGGTCCGCGGCGTTTCGAAGACCCTGACCATCCCACCCTTTAAGCCGCCGTATGCATTTCAACCTTTGGGCGGAGTGGCGGTCATCGCCGACAATACCTGGGCCGCGATGCAGGGCCGCAGAAAACTAAAAATTGATTGGGACCTGGGACCCAACGCCAGTCTCGATTCCGTCGCATACAAGAAGACGCTGCAAGAGACGGCGCGGAAAGCTTGCAAGGTCGCGCGCAACGATGGCGACGTAGATGCTGTCTTCAAGACGGCCGCGAAGGTTCACGAAGCCGAATACTATGTGCCGCATCTCGCGCACGCGTCCATGGAGCCGCCGGTCGCAGTAGCCGAATTCAAGAACGGCAAGGTTGAACTGTGGGCGTCAACGCAGAATCCGCAGGCCGTGCAGGAGACAGTCGCGAAGGCGATGGGCCTCAAGCCCACCGACGTTACCTGCCACGTGACGCTTTTGGGCGGCGGCTTCGGGCGCAAATCAAAACCGGATTATTGCGCTGAAGCGGCCATTCTCTCCAAGCAAATGGGCAAACCGGTGAAAGTGGTCTGGAGCCGCGAAGACGACATCCGCTTCGACTTTTATCACGCGGTAGCGGCCATGTACATCAAAGCGGCCACGGACGAGAAGGGTCGTCCCACGGCGTGGCTGCAGCGCAGTGTCTTTCCTCCGATCGGATCGCAGGATGATGTCGCGGCCAAATACGGCACCTTCGAGCTGGACATGGGCTGGAACGACGTCCCGTATGATATTCCCAACTTCCGCGCCGAGTGCGGACCGGCCGACACGAAGATTCGCATTGGCTGGATGCGCTCGGTCGCCAACATTCCCCACGCGTTCGCAGTCCAATCCTTCACCGATGAACTCGCAGCCGCTGCCGGCCGGGATCGTGTCGAATACTTGCTCGATGTTTTAGGTAAGCCACGCAAGATCGACTTGCGCCCGCCGGCGGAGCGCAAGGGCCCCGATCCGTACATGCTCGACATCGCGCGCATGCGGCGCGTGATTGAAATCGCGGCCGAGCAGTCCGGATGGGCGAAGAAGAAGCCGGGCAACGGGCGCGCGCTCGGCATCGCTGTTCACCGCAGCTTCCTCACTTATGTTGCGACGGTAGTCGAAGTCGAAGTGGACAAGGGCAAGCTCCGGATTCCGCGCGTGGACATGGTCCTCGACACCGGCAAGGTGATCAATCCGGATCGCGTCCGCGCACAGTTGGAGGGCGCGTCGGTATTTGGCGCCAGCATCGCGCTAATGGGCGAAATCACGGCCGCCAACGGCCGCGTCCAGCAATCGAACTTCAACACTTATCCGGTGGCGCGTCTCAACGAAGCGCCGGTGGAGACGCACGTTCACATCGTGCCCAGCTCCGCTCCGCCGGCCGGCGTCGGTGAACCCGGTGTTCCGCCCATGTCGCCCGCCATCTGCAATGCGATCTTCGCGGCCACGGGCAAACGGATTCGCGAGCTGCCGATCAAGAAACAATTGGGGTAAAGGCGAGTCGCCAGCCAAACATGCGGTGCAAATCTATTCTGACCACGGCGTTAGCAATAGCACTGAGCGCGGCCACAGCTCGGGCACAGGTTCAATCGCCTCCGGCTCCGTGGCGAGGGGCGGGGCCCACCCCGTGCGTGGGCTCGGACGGCGGCATCTTTCAATGCCCTCCGGCGGCGCGAGTGATCGCGATCCGCGCCGGACGCTTGTTCGATAGCAAGACCGGCCAGATGCTGACGAAACAGGTCGTGATTCTTTCGGGTGAGCGAATCACTGAAGTCGGATCCCAGGACCAGGTCAAGATTCCCGCGGCAGCGCAAGTGATCGACCTTAGCCGGGCCACGGTCTTGCCCGGCTTGATCGACGCGCACACGCACATGTTCGATGCGCGGGGCCCCAACGGAACCACGGAAGCTTCCATGCTGATCGCCGTCGCGAACGTGCAGGCGGATTTGCGGGCGGGCTTTACGGCCGCGCGCGACATGAGCACCCACGGTAACGGATACGGCGACGTGGCCGTCCGCAACGCCATTAACCAGGGGCGCATTGATGGCCCCCGCTATCAAGTATCGACTCGGGGAATTGTTTGGGGAGCGGCACCGCCCAATCCAGCGGCTCCCGACAACCCATTGGCGAGCGCCGTGGTTCGCTCGGTGGAAGAAGCGCGCGCGGCGGTCCGGGACCAGCTTGGCCGTGGCGCGGACTGGATCAAGCTGTTTCCAACGGGCGCTTATTCGTTCACTGCCACCGGCGTTGCCCAGTATGTGGTCACCTATCCGATGCCCGTACTACAGGCGTTGATCGATGAGACGCATCGTCTTGGGAAGAAGACGGCTTGTCACGTCTACGGAGGCGAAGGGCAAAAGAACGCCATCATCGCCGGCTGCGACACCATCGAGCACGCGTTCGGCCTAGATCAGGAGCAGGCCGATATGATGGTTCACAAGGGACTCTATTACGATCCGACTTTTGTTCGATACCTGGAGCCGGGAATCGACGACAACGATGCCAGGAACACTGGCGGCAAATACCGCATGATCCCGATATTTGAAAATGCTGTTCGTGTAGCCGCCGCGACCAAAGGTATGAAAATCATGCTGGGCAGCGGAGCCGATGGCGCGACGTACGCCCACGGCACGCAGGCCCTCGACTTTGAAGCGTTGGTGAAGCGTGCCGGCCTGAGTCCGGCGCGCGCTATTCAGGCCGCAACCGCAATCAACGCCGAAGTGCTGGGATGGCAGGACCAGATCGGGTCCGTCGACAAAGGTAAGTACGCCGATCTGATCGCCGTCTCAGGCGACCCGCTGGTTGACATCACCGAACTCCAGCGCGTCAAGTTTGTGATGAAGGGTGGAAAGGTGATCAGGAACGACATGGGGCAAAGTGCGCCCCGATGAGGAGGAGGATTTTTCTAAATGACTAACAACCCCAGTAGGGCGCTTCTATTTGCGCCAGCCCTGATAGCGGTGATGGCACCTGCGCTTGGCGCGCAGCAATCCTGCGAGCAGTTGATGAACCTCAAGCTGCCGCACACGAGTATCACTTCTTCAATTCTGGTTCCAGAGGGACCGTTTTCCACATCCGGATTCAACGGGAATTCGCCGCCCGTTAATGTGCCCGCCCGCTGCGTCGTGAAAGGTGTTGTCAGGCCCACCAGCGATTCCGAAATCAAGTTCGAGTTGTGGCTTCCAGCCGCGAGCTGGAACGGAAAGTATCAGCAGGCCGGCAACGGCGGGTGGGCGGGCGCGATTCCGGCGCAGTCCCTGATCGAACCGTTGCGGCGCGGATATGCCACAGCGGGAACAGACGACGGCCACGAGGGCGGCGTAACCGGCGCAAGTTGGGCCACGGGACATCCGGAGAAGCTGGTCGACTTCGGATATCGCGCGGTGCATGAGACCGGCTTACAGGCCAAGGCGATCGTGCGCGCCTTCTATGGCAAGGATCCCGCGCGTTCTTACTTCGTGGGCTGCTCGGACGGCGGCCGCGAGGCGCTCATGGAGGCACAGCGTTATCCCGAAGACTTCGATGGCATCATCGCGGGAGCGCCGGCCAACAGTTGGTCGCGCCTGATGGCGGGTGGTGTGTGGAACGAACAGGCTCTACTGAACGACCCTGCCAGCAACCTGCCGCCGTCCAAGCTCCCTGCGATCCAGAAGGCCGCGCTGGCTGCTTGTGACGCGCTGGATGGCGTGAAGGACGGACTCGTCGAAGATCCCCGGGCCTGCCATTTCGATCCTGCGGTGCTGACCTGCAAAGCCGGGGACAGTCCGGAATGCCTCACATCGCCGCAGGTGGAAGCGGTGCGCAAGATCTACTCCGGTCCCAAGAACCCGCGTACCGGCGCCCAGATTTCTTTCGGATTCCCGCCGGCCACCGAAGCTGGGCCAGGCGGCTGGTCCCTCTGGATTACCCCCGCACGGCCGCCCGCAGCCGTTCAATTCGCATTCAGCAATTCCTTCTATGCGGATGTCGTATTTGAAAACCCGAAATGGGATTATCGAACCATGAATTTCGATAAAGATGTCGCGATCGGCGACGAGAAAGCCGGCTCCATTCTCAACTCCACCAGCCCGGATCTGCGGGCATTCCGCGCGCACGGGGGCAAGCTCATCCAGTACCACGGCTGGGGCGACCCGGCGATTTCGGCTTTGGGCTCCATCGACTATTACGGCCGCGTCCGTGAGTTTCTGGCGAAGGATCCGGGAGTCGGCGTCAACGACTTTTACCGGTTATTCCTGGTTCCGGGAATGGGTCACTGCGGAGGCGGCGCGGGGCCGAACAACTTCGGAAATATGTTGCAGAGCGGTCGATCCGCCGCTGTGGACGCGGAGCACGACGTTGTCTCGGCGCTGGACCGCTGGGTGGAGAAAGGCACCGCGCCGGACAAGATTATCGGCACGGGAACCGCGGTCGACGAGCCTTCCAAGACTCTGACGCGCCCGCTCTGCCCCTACCCGCAGGTTGCGCACTATAAGGGCACCGGCGACACCAACGATGCGGCGAATTTCGCGTGCGCCGCGCCCCTGAATCCGCGCTAAATTAGGGCTTATTAACTGAGATAGGTACTCATGACCAACCTGAAACCTGTAGATGTCGCCATCATTGGCGGCGGCTGGACTGGCCTCGCCATGGCGAAGGAACTCGTGAGCCGCACCTCGGTCAGCGTGCTGGCGCTGGAACGCGGCGCGCCCCGAACCTTGGCCGATTACGCGATGGACATGGACGAGCTGGACTACGCCATCCGCTTGCGCATGATGCAGAACATCGCCGAAGAAACCATCACGCACCGGCACTCGGCGCGCGATTCAGCGGTTCCTGTCCGGCAGTACGGCTCCTTCCATCCGGGCACCGGCGTGGGTGGCGCGGGCGAGCATTGGACTGGCATGTGCTTTCGCTTTATGCCGGACATCTTCACTCTGCGAACGCATCTGACCGAAAAGCACGGGGCTGCTCACCTGCCCGCGGATCTGGCGGTGCAGGACTGGGGCGTGACGTACGATCAACTGGAGCCGCACTATTGGTACGCCGAACAGATGATGGGGGTCAGCGGCAAGGCCGGCAATCTGGGCGGCAAGCTGATTGACGGCGGAAATATTTTCGAATCGCCGCGCTCCCAGGAGTACCCCACGCCGCCGCTGAAGCATTCCTATGCGTCCTTCTTGTTCAAGGAGGCGACGCGGAAGCTGGGCTATCATCCCTATCCGACGCCTGCGGCCAATCTGAGCGAGAATTTCACCAATCCCGACGGCGTGACACGTCCTGGTTGCGTCTACTGCGGCCATTGCTCGCGCTTCGGTTGCATGATTGGAGCGAAGTCGCAGCCCACTAATACGCTGCTCCCGGTACTGCGCAAACATAAGAGCTTCCAATTGCGAACAGGAAGCTGGGTGCGCCGCATCGTGCATGAGAACGGGCGCGCTACTGGGGTGCAGTTCACGGATGCGAACGGGGACGAGTTCTTCCAGCCCGCCGAAACCGTGGTTCTTGCTTCCTTCACACTGAACAACGTGCGCCTGCTGTATCTTTCGAAGATCGGCACGCCGTACGATCCGGCGGCGGGCAAGGGAACGCTGGGCCGGAACCTGACGCATCAGGTGCAGGGCGGCGCGCGGATCTTCTTCGACAAGCCGCTCAATGCGTTTATGGGCGCGGGGTGCGTCGGCCAGCGGATTTCCGATTACGACGGAGGCAACGGGCTGACCGGCGAGGACGGACTGCTGCGGTTGGGGATGCTGAGCGCCAACAGCAACGGCGAACTGCCCATCGCGTCCTTCGGCGCTCTGCCGCCGGGCACGTCGAAAGCCAATTGGGGCGCGGAGTGGAAGGCCGCTTCGCTCCAATGGCGCGACCGCGTGGCGCAACTGTCATTAGCCGGCGAACACATGTCGTATCGCCAGAACTACATGGATCTGGACCCGTCGTACACCGACAAGTTCGGCGATCCGCTGCTGCGCTTCACGCTGAATTGGACCGACCACGAGTATAAGCAGCAGGAATTCGCGTACGATCTTTCGGCGAAGATCGCGCCGGCCATGGGAGCGAAGGTGGATCCCACGCGCCCGTCACGGGCCAGGTACAACGTGATCCAGTATCAGAGCACGCACATTCAAGGGGGCGCAATGATGGGGGCCACGCCCGAGACCAGCGTGGTGAATCCTTATCTCCAGCACTGGGACGTGCCGAATTTGTGGGTGCTGGGCGCTTCGTCGTTCCCGCAGAACGCGTCCGGGAATCCGACGCTCACGGCGCTGGCGGTGACGTACTGGGCCGCCGACGCGGTGATCAACAAGTATTTGAAACATCCAAGGAGGTTGGCGTGAAACGCCGCGAATTTTTGACCATTCCAGCCAGCGCGCTCGGCGGCACACTGCTGTACACCCTCGCCCGCGAACCGTTTCGGTTGCAGGCGCAAGAGGGCACGGTAAAAGTTCCGCTCCGCTTTTTCACCGCGGGCGAAGCTCGTGTGATTGCCACGGCCTGCGAGCGAATCTTCCCCAGCGATGCCAACGGGCCGGGCGCGAAGGAAGCCGGAGTTGTGATCTACATCGATAGGCAACTGGCCGGTCCCTACGGCGCCGACAAATATCGCTACACCAAGGGGCCGTTCGTCGATTCGTATCCCGAGCATGGCTATCAGGGGAAGGAAAACCCGCGCGAAACCTATCATCAGGGCATCGCTAAGCTAGGGAATAATTTCGACGAGCTTCCAGTGGCGGAGCAGATCCAGAAGCTGCAGTCGATGGAGAAGACGCATTTCTTCCAGTTACTGCGAGCGCACACCATCGAGGGCATGTTCTCGGATCCAATGCATGGCGGAAACGCCGGGCTGATCGGCTGGCAACTAGTGGGATTTCCGGGGCCGCGCATGAGTTACAAAGAGGACATCGATCAGCATTTTGGCGCGGAGTTTCGACCCAAGCCGGCGAGCCTGGAGCAGATCATGCGGCGTCCGGGAAAACCTTGGGAAGACGAGAAGGCGTAGCGCTTATCTCACTTCGCTACCGTCGGATATTTGATCCCAAGTTGTTCGAGATAGTTGTCGTATTTCGATGGATCGTAATAGAGCGCCTTCATGCGCGGGCGAAACTCGTCCATCGTTTTCTGATTGAGCCAGATGGCCGGCTTGTCGTCCGGACGTAGGAAGCTCTTGTACTTGATGTCCTTGGTCTGGACGTTGTTGTAGTAGTCCCAGCTTTTTTGCACAAGTTCCGGGTGCAGCAGAAGATCGAGCATCGTCATCGCCTGCACCTTTGCCCCGGCCACCACACCCTTATGCGCGATGGGCGTCGCCATGGAGACACCGTTGGCCCAGTTGTGTCCAGGGCCGCCTGGAATATTGGAAGGATAGTTGAGCGTCACGGTGGGCACGGCCCAGGAAATATCGCCGATGTCGTCGGAGCCGCCGCCGGTGGGTCCGATCGAGCCTAGACCATCGTCGTCATCTGCCTCTGGCACGGCCTTCGGCTTCTTCAATTCCGGAATCTTGGCGGCGAGACCGCGCTCGGGAACCTTGAGCTCTTTTTGCAGGGCCTTGGCCAGCGTCTGATCGTCCGCCGACCATTGCGGCAGGCCCACGCGCTTGATGTTCTCGTACATGTCTTCGGCTACCGGAACGTTGAAGTGTCCGGGCCACGCGCTCCCGAGCAGGCGGGACGTATAAGTGGTGTCGGTCATCAGCGCCGCTGCTTGCGCCATGTTGTCGCCGATACGCCACAGATTCATGATGTGGTCGTAGTCGGCCTCGCGATAGTAATACCAGACGCTGGCGTTGGGCGGCACGACATTCGGCTGATCGCCGCCATTTGTAATCACGTAATGCAGCCGCGTAGCCAGCCGCAGATGTTCGCGGCGGAAGTTCCAGCCCACGTCCATGAGCTCCACCGCATCCAAAGCGCTTCTTCCACGCCACGGCGCGGCCGCCGCGTGTGCGCTTTCGCCTTTGAAGCTGTATTCAATCGAAACCAGTCCGTTCATGGTAGTCGGGCCGATCGTCACTCGAAAATTGTCGCCGACATGGCAGAAAAGCACCACGTCGACGTCCTTGAAAACTCCCGCGCGCACGTAGTAGGCCTTGGTGCCCAGATCTTCCTCCGCCACACCCGGCCAGAGTTTGATGGTTCCCGAAAGATGCTCGCGCTCCATCACCTTCTTCACTGCGATGGCGGCAATGATGTTGAGCGGCATGCCGGAATTGTGGCCTTCTCCATGCCCGGGAGCACCTTCGATCATGGGATCGTGATAGGCCACGCCCGGTTTCTGTGAAGCCTGCGGGATATCGTCAATGTCAGAGCCGAGCGCGATCACCGGCTTGCCCTGCCCCCACGTGGCGACGAATGCGGTGGGAATGCCGGCTACACCGCGCTCGACCTTGAAACCTTCCTTTTCGAGGATTCCGGTGAGGTACTTGGACGTCTCGAATTCCTGAAATCCCAGCTCGCCGAAACTGAAGACGCTGTCGACCATCACCTGAGCCTGCTTTTTCATCCCCTCGATTTGGCCGGCCAGGTCGGCTTTGAGCGCAGCTTCCTTATCGGGCTCGATCTTCTGTTGGCCGGAGGCGCAGCTTCCAAGAAGCACGCAGGATAAAAGTAGTTTTCGCATCGATTAATACCCTCCCTAACCGCCGATATCGGATTATCGCGCGTCTGGGCTGCCGCTCAGATCAGCTTTCGACGCAGCTTCGTCCTTGAGCGGAGTTGCTTTGTCCGGGTCCACGCGCACCATCAAATACGCGATGTGGTCGTCGATTTTAGTGAACCAGTGCCCGACGCCCGCGGGTATGATCACCACGTCGCCCGGCTTGAGTTGGTAAGTTGCGCCGCCGCGAATGGAGACGCCGTTGCCTCCCGGACCGTTCAACAACCGCACAGCACGATCGTCAGCCGGCCGCCGTTTCAACTCCGTAATGTCGGAGCCCAGAACCAACGTCGCCGATCCGTCGATGATGTGATAAACCTCGCTCACCAAGTCGTGTTCGGCCACCGCGCCGCCCGCGGTCTTACTGCGATACACCACGCCAATATCCACGTTGCTCTTGCCCACGTCCACGGCTCGAACCTGCTGATCGGTGACAACAGCGTTGGCCGGCGCTCGTTTGAGGTACGCCTGAATCTCGCCGCTCGCGATATACGTGCCCGAGCATTTGTTGCAACTGGGGTGCGAGTCCTGCGCCAGCAGCGCTGAGGCGCAACCGGCCAGAAACAGAATTTTCCAATCGATTCGCATGTTCATTCTCTCCTGATTAATGCTGAGGCCACACGACGCGCTGGTCCTTGCTGGTGACCGGCGCCAAACCTTTATACACGAATCGCTGCACTCGTTGCCCGCGGTAGGTCTCGGTGGTGTAAATGTTGCCCTTTGAATCGGTGGCGATGCTATGCACGCCGTAGAATTCGCCAGGCTGGCGGCCGCCTTCGCCAAAGGTTGTCAGAACTTCGAGTGACGCGCGGTCCACGATGTGCACGCGGTCGTTTTCTCCATCCGCGACATACAAGAAGTTCTGCTGCGGATCGTGCGAAAAGGTAATATCCCAAACCGATCCGGAACCCAGCGTCTGCTTCTCGATGAACGCCTCTTTGACGAAAGTCCCGTCCGGATGGAAGACCTGTATCCGATCGTTCACGCGATCGCAGACATACAATAGACCGTCGTTCGACAGCATGGCGCAGTGCACCGGATTGCGAAACTGCTGCGCGGGCGGGCCATCCGGTTTATACGGGCCTAGGTCTGCGTCGTCGGGCTTGTGGCCGTAAGCGCCCCAATGCCGCTTGTACCGGCCGGTGTCGGCGTCGAACACGATCACGCGATGGTTGCCGTAGCCATCCGCGACGTACAGCTCATTGGTCTTCGGATCGACGAAGGTCTTAGCCGCCAGCCGGACATTCTCGACATCGTTGCTGCCTTTGCTATGGCCGGGCTTGCCGATCTGCAACAGGAAGTTTCCGTCTTGCGTGAACTTGAGAATAGAATTATCGTGAAAGCTATCGACTTTGTCGCCGGGCTTCGACTCCTCATCCTGGCCGTTGATCGCGCCCCGCCCGCTTTGCGGTCCCCGGCCGTTGCCGCCCAGCCAAACGTTGCCCTTGTAGTCGACCGTGATCCCGTGCGCCGACTCGGGCCAATCGTAACCGGCGCCCGGACCGCCCCAGTGCCCGATCAGGTTGCCTTCCTGATCGAACTCTAGAACCGGCGGCGCTGGTCCGCAGCACTGCGAGATGGGCGGAGTGGTGGTGGCGTGCTGTTCGCCGGCTTCGAGCGAACCAACGCGATGAATGATCCAGATATGGTCCTGGGCGTCGGCCGAAACGCCGATGGTTTGGCCGAGAATCCAATGATTGGGCAGCGGCTTCGGCCAGAACGGATCCACTTCAAACCGTGGCGCCATCACCGCGGCGGCGTGAACCACAGAACGCTTATGCAGCTGACCCAAAAGCGCCACCAGCGCAATACACAACAACAAGCCGCGTTTCATCGGATTTATCCTCCCCGAACAAAATCCATGGTGCAAGAAACGGAAGTAGGACGGCCATCCTGGGAGGCGGGCTTGAACCTCCACACTTGGAGGTTAACCGGCATACCTTTTTCATCAATGTCGAATGTCGCCGTGGCGGTCGCGCTAATGGCATCATCGGCGACACGAGGAGCCGGACCCTTTTCGATAACGGGCCGCGACGCCGTGATTGCATTTTCATCCAGACCTAGGCCTAGCCTACGCAAAACTTTGAAATCGCGGTCCTTGCCATCCGAGCCGACAACGATTCGCAACGTGACCGTCCCCTCCAGCCGGGATTTGCGAGCTTCCTCGGAATACTCTGGCTCAACCTTATAGAGAAGACGCGGCGAGCTGACGCCGCCGCCAACCTTGTGAGCATCCGCTGGGAGCGTGTCCTGCGCGCCGCACACAGCCGCCACACACAATGTTCCACACAAAAACCGCAGTTTGGTTTTCGCGCTATTCATCGGAAAATGGCCCCTCACAAGCTTATACTAAGACGTCTATTGTTTGAGACTCGTGGCTGCCCTCGACCCTTGGTGCAGCTATGTTCTTAAATGGGGTAACGTATAGAGGGACTCAACGTCCCGGATGAGGGGGAGCTGCTGAATTGTGCGGCATTGCAGG
>Ga0182015_10006816_pt1 | contig 11331 bp, 8 predicted proteins | sample 712P3MmetaG_FD_120478 | JGI IMG/M metagenome (GOLD analysis project Ga0182015, IMG submission 120478) | Permafrost microbial communities from Stordalen Mire, Sweden - 712P3M metaG | ecosystem: Environmental > Terrestrial > Soil > Wetlands > Permafrost | place: Sweden: Stordalen | collected...
ACTGATCGTTCGAATTGACGACCGGATCGCAATTTGGCTCGCCATCACGTTCATCGCCATGGCCAGCCTCTCTTCCGTCGTTGCTCAGACCGGTGTCGTTGCTCACCCCGGCACCATGGTGGTCGCGGTGGTGGTCAACAACACGAACCCCGTCACCAACATAACGACGCCGGACCTTCGCAAACTGTTTACCGGAGATAAGCGCTCCTGGGCGGGCGGCGTGGCGGTCAGGTTATTCGTGCGCGCCCCCGGCGCCTACGAACGAGTCGTCCTCTTGAAATTGCTGGGCATGTCGGAGAGTGAATACAAAGCCTATTGGACGGCTCGAGTCTTTCGAGGAGAGGCTCAGGCCGAGCCGGTTGCGCTGTTCTCCAATGCCATGCAGAAAGAAGCTCTGACCATCTTCCCCGGAGCCATCGCTTTAATCGATTTCCAGGATGTCAAACCCGGCATGAGAGTCGTGAAGGTGGACGGACATTCCCCCGGAGAAGCCGGCTATCCGCTCAACTGAAATATCATTCTAAATAGAAACGCGCCGCACACGCCGTCGCCGCTACTCCGGCTCCGCCACAAAGCGATATCCCACCCCGCGCACCGTCAGCAAATGTTTGGGACGCGCCGGATCCTCTTCAATGTACCTTCGCAGCCGCACCACAAAATTATCGATGGCCCGCGTATCGGTGTCTTCACGCAATCCCCACACATCCTCAAGAATCGCTTTGCGCGAAACCACGCGTCCCGCGCTCTCCACCAGATAACGCAGAAATTCCGCCTCCATCACCGTCAGATGGATCGTGTTTCCCAGCGAGCGCAGTTCCAGTTCCGCAAAATCGATCGACTTGCCGGCAAACGTGAAGGCATCGCGCGCGGGTTCGCCTTCGCCCATCCCCGCCTGATGCTTCTCGTCTTGGCTGGCTTCATTCCCGTCTTCCGCATCGGACGCGTCGCCATTTTTCTTCCCCGTGTTCTTCATCCACACACTGCGCCGCAGCAAGCTCTCCAGTCGCGCGATCAGAATGGCGAGCTCGAACGGCTTGGGCAGATAATCGTCAGCCCCAGAGGCGAATCCCTGCAACACGTCTTCCGGACGCCCGCGCGCCGTCAGCATCAGGATCGGCACATAATTCTTCTTCGCGCGCAGCACCGACGCCACGTCAAACCCGCTCTTACCCGGGAGCATCACGTCCAGCACCACCGCGTCAAAGCGTTCTTTCTTTTCCAGCAACTGTTCCAGCGCCGCCTCGCCATCGGAGGCAACTTCCACAGCGTGCCCTTCGGCTTGCAGGTTGAAACGTAATCCTTGCGCCAGATGCGCCTCGTCTTCCACCACCAGCACGCGGCTCATGCCGTCCTCCTCGGCAAATCGCGCGGTAATTCCAGGGTCACGGTCGTCCCTTTGCCGGCGCCATCGCTTTGCGCGAAAACGCGCCCCCCGTGCTTGCGCGCGATCGACCGCACAATGAACAGTCCCAGCCCCGTGCCTTTCACCTGCGCCAGTGAGCGCTGCGTCACCCGGTAAAACCTCTTGAAGATGCGCTTCAACTCATCATGCGGAATCCCCACCCCGCGGTCCCTTACCCGCAGCATCAGCCACTCTTCATCCGGCGCCGACAGCTCCACCGAAATGTGCACGCCATACGGAGAATATTTCACCGCGTTATCCAGCAGGTTCGAAACCGCTGTTCGCAGCTCCTCGGGATCACCCAGAACCACCGCCGGATTCCCCCGTCCGTTATTTGCCGACGCCAGCGACTCGCCCAAAGTCTCACGGTATTCGAGCGCCGACTCCTCCAGATGATGCCGCGTCCGCGCCAGCTCCATGCATCCGCGCACCAGTGCGTCGAAATCGAGCGGCGAGCGCTGCGCCAGACTCTTCTTCTGCGCCGCCACTCCCGCCTTCAAAACCTGTTCCACCGTATGCAGCAGCCGATCGGTATCGAGCAGCATCAACTCGTAGAACTGCCGCCGCTGCGCTTCGTCCACTTCGCGTCGTTGCAACGTTTGCAGATAAAGACGAATCGACGCAATCGGCGTCTTCAGTTCATGTGTGACCGCATTGATGAAGCTGTCATGCTGCTCGTTGCGCCGAATTTCGCGGACCAGAAAAATCGTATTCAGAACCAGTCCCGCCACGATCGCGCCAAAAAAAATAATCCCCAGAAAAACCCTGACGCCCTCCCGCCAGTTAAGGATGATCCATCCACTCCCCACCGCAAACGCCACCGCCGCTAGGCAGACTCCCAGCGTGAGGAAAAAATAGATGGCCTTCTGTCGGCTAATGATCCGCACAGGAAGATTGTAGCGGGGCAGGTGTCAGGTGTCAGGAGTCAAGTTTTACCGTGTTGCTAGCGTAAGGCGGCATGCGCTAGTTGGTGTAATGAGCCTTCACGCAATGAAGGCTCCCGAAGCCAACCATTGCGGCCGCTCCGAGAGCCTTTCCTGACACCTGCCACCTGACACCCGACACCTGCTTCTCACGGCGTCAGCGTAAACAGCACTCCTTCTCCATAAGAGCCTTTCGGCGCTTGCCCGTACAGTGAGCTAACGCCCCATAGCGTTCCCCCGGTGGCAGAGAAGAGTTCAACCGGTAACCCGCCGTCCGGCCCTGTCGATGAAAATGGCGTCAGTGTCCGAATCAAGCTTCCGTCAGTCGGCGAGAGCGTTACGATGTCGCCGGAACCGCCAGTGCCATAAAATTCGGCCATCCAGAAGTTGCCGTCACTGGCGAGTACCAATCCATCAGGACTGCTAAACGCGGCGGTCGTGTAGACCGGATAAAGTTGGAGATTGCTGCCGTCGAGTTGAACCTCGAACAGCCCGATACCACCCACGAACGCTCCGGTATAGGTGCCGTAGAGGTTTCCGTCGGGGCCGATGGCAGTGACGCTTCCCCCGGTAAACTCACCACCAACGATCGGGAAGGGCAGCGCAGTCGTCTGCAGCTCTCCCGTTGCCTCGAGGTAATGGAAAAGGATCGAACCGTTATTCGTGCTGCCATAAAAAGTCCCGTCAGGGCCCACTACCAGATTAGTGGGATTCGCTCCGCTAGTGGCGACAGCGAAGTTGACCACAACTTGATAGGCTCCAGTGGCCGTGTTGACTTGAAAGAGCGTCCCGCAATTGAAGTAGGCGCAACTGCTGCTTCCACCAAACATGGTCGTGCCGTAAACGTTGCCATCGTTGCCTGCAACCAAAGAGGTTGGCGTCGATCCGTTCAGGGCAAAACCGTTAGCCGAGTAGTTCTGCAGGACCTGGAAGTGCTTCCCCGTTCTGTCAACTCGGAACAAAACTCCGTTGCCGATCGAGCCACCCACGCCGGTATCGCCGTAAAGCTTGCCGTCCGGTCCCTCGATAAGCCGGTTCGGGTCGGCCCCGTTGGGGTAGGTTTTCGTTTTTCCGGCGGCAAACTTATACAGCACCGTGAATGTGCCCGAAGGTGTCAGTGAATACACCAGGCCGCCGGCCGGAGCATTGACTCCTTTCCTGGTTCTCTCAGCCGTGCCATAGAAATTTCCATCCGACCCCTGGATCAGAGCCGTAGCCCCACCGCCCTCAGGGCAGGGTCCTATATCTTGCGGGTTTTTGCAGACAAAAGTATGGACGGCCGTCAGCTGTTGTCCAGCAGCATAAGCGCAGCAAGCCAGCAGCGCGGCGAAAACTACTACCTGCATTTTGCCTGTCATGGGATTACCCTTCGTGAGCCGCGTCATATATATGACGCCCCGATGACCTTGTTGTCATGAAAATGTAAAGAATATGTAAAACATCGCGCCTCAGAGAATCCGCAATTAAACCGGTGCGGACTTTTGTATCGAATTGCCCATCGATTCTCGGACTGGTTTTATTTTGCTTCACGCACGAGGTATGAACTCAACGACTGTCGTAACCGGGCGATTACGCTAGAAAGGCCCCCAACCCCGACCTCCATGGCCGGCTTCGAGAGCCTTTCCTGACACCTGACACCTGAGACCTGCTCTAGTCGTTCCCCGCAGCCGCCGCCAACACCGACGCTTGCACATCCCGCGTCAGCGCGGGCTTTGGAGGAAGTTTATCGAGCTCGACTTTGTACACATGCCGCGCCAATCCCAGTTTCTTCAGCGCCCAGATGCCGTACCAGTTCATGTCAATCTCATACCACTTCAACCCATGACGCGCCGACACCGGATGCGCATGATGATTGTTGTGCCAGCCTTCGCCGAAGGTGACCACCGCCACCAGAAGGTTATTGGTCGAGAGATCTTTGGTCGCGAAGCGTCTTGATCCCCACAGATGTGTAACCGAGTTCACCATCCAGGTTGCATGCAGTCCGACTACCACGCGCGCGAATACTCCCCAGAGCAGCCACGGCAGCCCGCCGATGGCATAAAGAATCACCCCAACAACCACGTTCGACGTCCAGTGATACTTCGTCAGCCAAACCTGCACTTTATCTTTCGTCAGGTCGGGAACATAGCGGGCCAGCGTCGTGGTGTCGTGGTGCATCGACTTGCCCATCAGGATCCATCCCATGTGCGCCCACCACTTGCCATCGATCGGCGAATGCGGATCGCCTTCGTCATCCGAGAACTGATGATGAATGCGGTGCGTCGCCACCCAGAAAATCGGTCCGCCCTCCAGCGCCAGCGTCGCGCACCAGGTCAGAAAATATTCCACCCACTTCGGAGTCCTGTATCCACGATGCGTCAGCAGCCGGTGATAAGCCATCCCAATGCCCAGGCTGCCCGAAACCCACCACAGGAAAATGGCGACGAACAGTGCTTTCCAGGTAAAGAAAAATAATGCCGCGATGGCGCCGATATGAAAAATTCCCATGGCGATCGCCGTCCCCCAGTTGAAGCCGTCTCGGCTAGCGCGATCCTTGCGATTGCTGCCTTCTCCGGCAGCGCGCATCGCATCGTCGTTCATTTCGTTGTTCGTTTCAACGCTCATTTCGCTGATTGTGTCCTGCATGGTCTCGCTCATTGTTTCCCCCACACCTATTGGATGGATGTCCGACTAGGACAATACCAAGAGTGGAGGAAATTGTTTGTAATACTTGTGTAATCCCCGCTCGGTAAAGGGGTTACGAGCGTAACGAAAGAAGGGTGCTCGCGTCTGGATCCCAGCCGCTGGCTGAAGCCTTATGACTGCATGCTGAGAACTGAGAACTGAAAATCACTGAGAACTGAAAATCTATGACCTAAGACCTAAGACCTGACACCTGACACCTGCGACCTGAACCACCCAGGTAGCGCCTCTGCCACTTTTCAGAAGCCTCTTTCTCCCCGACACTCCTAAGCGTGACCCACGCAAAATTGGTTTCCATGGCCGTCCGCTGGCTGCGCCGCTATCGCTGCGGAGTCGTGCTTAGCGAACAGGCCTGCGTCAGCGGAGAAATGCCCGACGCTGTCGGATGGAAGAAGGCCTGCCATTCGGTGCTGGTTGAATGCAAACTGTCGCGCGCGGATTTCCTCGCCGACCGCGACAAACACTTCCGCCAGAAACCTGATACCGGCGTCGGCTGCGAGCGTTATTACCTTGTACCCAGGGGCCTGATCCAGACCGGCGAACTTCCCACCGGCTGGGGATTGCTGGAAGTGTGCGCCCGTGAGATCGAGCGTGTGAAACCGTCGGCCAAAAACCTGCGCTCCGCGACCGGCTTCCAGAACGAGATGAATCTTCTGCTCGCAAGTCTACGTCGCGTCGAAATCCGCATCGAACCCGAAAGCATCACCGACTTCCTCAAGTGGAAAAACCGCATGGCCGAATACAACCGCGGCACCCTGCCCGAAGGATTGGTCGCCGAGCATGAAGAAGGAAACGGATTCCTGCTGGAAACGACCGGCGATTGAAAACCGTGTCTCAGTCGCCAGGGAGATATTGCCCAGCCGTTTGAACCCTAAGACCTAAGACCTGACACCTGACACCTGACCTTAACCCCTGAACTAAAAAGTGAAACCGGGCGGTTGGGCCCGGTTTCAGAAGCGCCGCTTGAATGCGTTTACATTCCAGTCGGCGCTGGCTGGCTCAGAGTCGCAGACGTTATTCACGTCCGCTTATGTGGTCTCGCGCCAGCAAAGCGTTCAAACGGAGCGAGGACACTACCAGTCAGTGCAACTATGAGGCCAGGATGAGACTCCAGGTCATGATTCCGCCGCCAATTGCAAGCCAAACATACGACAGGGATTTATATCCTGCGTTTTGGCGCCGGTCTCTGCCATCTCCGGCCGGCTGCTTGCCGATGCTTCAAAGTGTTGCATACTCACTTCAGGAAGCTTGCTTCAGGAAGCTACTTCACGAGGGTTACTTCATAAGGTTCGCCCCTGTGCGACAGCCCGAGAAAAGGCTTTCAGTGCGAGCTTGCCCGACTGTATAATCCCGCCAATCAACAATTCCAGTCGCACGGACAAGTCTGTTTTGTAGAGGAAAACCGTTAATGGCGAATGGAAACCCGGGATCTGAAGAGAAGCGACTGCTCAACAAAGAACAAACCAAGAAGACCTATAGCAAGCCTGCCTTCCAATTCGAGCGTGTCTTTGAGACGCAGGCTCTGAGTTGCGGAAAAGTTGGCAGCCAAAGTAGCCAATGCCATCTTAGGTCCAAGACTTCCTAGCCCCACAAATTTCGGGCCAGCCTGTGGCACTCGCACATCAGGCTCCCGTTCCAACTCCAATGCACCGCCATCCAACGCATCCGCCGCACCCTACTGCAGCGCGCTCTGCGTCAGCTTGACCGCGCAATAGTCGGCGCCCCCGCAACCGGTCGAGAGGGCGACAGCCATCACACACACATCCCGGTTGGCCGGTAAAATGAGGTTCTTGACTGTCTTGTTGGCGTTGATGGCGAACTGGTAGCCGTAAACGTACGTCGCATGCACGCGCTCGCCTCCGTTGTAGGTATTTTCATACGTCATGGTCGAGGCGATTGACTCTACCGCATACGGTACCGGTCCCGTGTACCAATCGCTGACGTCCTGGGTAAACGTTGTCGTAGAGTTGTCCGAGTAGGTGACCGTGAACACCTGCCCGGTCTGATTGCCATTCACCCCCGAGGCAAGAATCTGTAACGTGCTGTACGAAGCCGCAGGCAGCTTGATGGTGGTGTTCGACCAGACGTCTACCGCGTTCGCTGGCCCGATGTTGAAGGTGTTGCCGTTCCAGGTGATCGTGCTGCCGATCTCAGTTTCCGAATACGCATTGCCATCGTTGTCCAGACCGGCAGTCTGCGCGAAAGTCGTACCGTTGGTGTAGATGCCGGTCACGTTATAGGCAGTTGTCCCAGCACCAGTTGCCGCAACATTCGTCGCAGCTGTGCCCACTTCCTCGGTCGAGAAGTAGATGTTCTCAGCTTGCGCCGTCCCGCTGGCATTATTGTCTGCGGCCATGCTGCTCGTGCCGCCCTCGTAGCCAGTGGCTTCGGCAGTATAGGTGGGCAATGTGCCGCCGGGTCCGCTGGTGTTCGTCAGTTGGTTATTGATGTTCCACATCGTGACCACATTCGACCCCGTGGTCGCGCCCGCCTCTCCGACGCCGACGAAGAGCCGGTCGTTGGTGCCATCGTAAAATTCCGTGAGCGGCGAGCACAGTCCGGCGTTCCCGCCCGGGTTCACATGCGTGTTGTACGACATCGCCGGAGTGCTGTTCACCACTCCCGTGGAGGCATTGAAACTGATCGAGAATAGGTCTTGCGCAGTTTTCGTCGTCGAGTCGGTGCCGCAGCTGTATAAAGTGGAGAGCGCGCTCTCCGGCCCATAGGTGAAATAGTTGTTATCGAACGTGCCGTAGAACAACAGCGGATTGACATTCGTGCTTTTCGGCCCCAGCTCCACTGGAGCCGCCGTTGCCAGGCTCGTCGGCAACTGCGTCACCGACGTTTCGCCGGCCGCGTCGTAGGTGGAAAACACGTACACATAGCCGTTAAACACGTCTACCACCGGCCCCGGACCCGTCTGGTAGTTGTAATTACTCCCGCTGTTTCCGTACGTGTACGAAGCCGCGAGCGTGAAGCCGGCTGGCGCAGCCGTAATTACGTTATAGGCATAGATCTTTTCCGAATCGGTAATGTACACCTCGTTGTTCACACTGTCATAGACCGGCCCGCTCATGGCCGAACTCGGCGTAGTCTCGAAGCTGGTGTTCACCGGGACGCAGAAATCGATGCTGGGCGTGATCGTCGTACTGAAGATGTTGCTGATGTGGTAAAGCAGTCCGTTGTTGGCGCTGATGAAGGCCGTATCGGTGTTGTAGTCGACGTAGAGGTCCGAATGCCCGTTTCCCGCGACGTAGGCGGTCGGGCATCCAGAATAAGTTGCGTTGGTGTATTCAATGGCTTCGTCGCACGATGTGCCGATCGGGTTACAGACTCCGTTCACGAAACTTCCGACCGGGGTCTTCGGGAACGTCGCGCTCTCCCCCTGGTTGGCCACCCAGATCGTAATGTGCAAATAAGATGCGGTAGCCGTCCGGTTCTCGATCCACGCTACTCTGGTCCCATCCAGCGAAAGCACGGGCGACAGCGGCGAAGCACCCGACCCGATGTCGTATGCGAACAGAACGCTCGGACCCGTGAGGCCTGAGCAGTATCCGGTGCCGGCTCCGTCAGTATAGAGATTGGTAAACCCAATCAGATTGGCCTGCGCAGCCGACGGAGTCGCGTTAATCGTGTACACGATAAAGTCGCTGCAACTGGGACTGGTGTAGCTGGCCGTGTGTACCGCCGGGCTTTCACCTATGGCCGTGCCTGCCGTCGGTCCCAGCGAAACCGACCAGTCACGCTTGGGGCGCTGGTTGATCAAAACCGAAGCCGGATCGTATGCGATCGGGTCCCACGGCGGCAGCGCCTCCAACCCAGATTCTCTGAATCCCGACTCGCTGAATCCGGTGCCGTGCTCCCTCAGATAACGCTGAATAACGCTGCTCTGAAACCGCGGATCGTCGCGGACCTTCAGCATGTCCTCAGCCGAACCGTTGCGCGTGTAAATGACGTGCCGGTTACTCCAATCCTGCGGTCCGCCAATTTCCTGCCCAGTATCCTGCCGAATATCCTGAGACGACGGCGTGGAACGCGGTACCGTATCCTGTGCGCGCATCGTGCCCGTTGCCAGCAGAAACATGGCGGCACATAAAAGAAGGATGACTTGCGAAACGACGATTTGCGAAACAATGAATTGCGCAGAGCGAACCACGCGGCCCATAGGTCGGTTCCTCGAACAGAATGTCGATTTTGCGGTGATTATAACGAGGTTGGGCCGCCGTCAACCAGTACCTTTCGGTAACCTGCCGGGAAGAGGAGTGCCACGTGTGGCGCGGGCGCCCCCGCCCGCGAAAGGCCAGTCAGCTAGCCGTGCCATTGGGAGCGCACCATTGTTTGTCCGCCGTTGAGTGCGCGCCGTTCAGGGCAGAGTTCAGGGCAGAGTTCAGAGCAGAGTTCAGAGCAAAGTTCAGCACAAAGCCCAGCACAAAGCCCAGCACAAAGCCCAGCACAAAAAACATCCCAGCCAAGCCTTCCCCCAACTACATCTCCCGACGCCCTTCCATGGCCTTCAGCATGGTGACTTCATCCGTATATTCAATGTCGCTGCCGACCGGTATTCCCATGGCGATGCGGGTCACGCGCAATCCCTGACGCCGTAATTGTTGCGCCAGATAAGTGGCCGTCGCTTCTCCCTCAACCGTCGGATTGGTCGCCAGAATCACTTCTTCCACATCGCCCGCGCCCACGCGCGTCATCAGATTGGCAATGCGCAACTGCTCCGGACCAACCCCATGCAACGGCGAAATCGATCCGTGCAGCACGTGATAAACGCCATTGAAATGCCGTGTCTTTTCGATGGCCGCAATGTTCGTCGGCTCCTCGACCACGCACACCAGTTTCCGGTTTCGGGTAGCGCTGCTGCAATAAACACACGGATCGACATCGGTGATGTTATTGCACACCGAGCACAGGCGCAGGCTCGCCTTCACGTCGCGCACCGCGGCGGCCAGCGCTTCGGCGTCATCCTCGCTCGAACGCAGGATGTGAAACGCCAGACGCTGTGCGCTCTTGCTGCCGATCCCCGGCAGCTTCTTCAGTTGGTCGATCAGCCGGGTCATCGGCTCGGCAAAGCGAGACATAGGATTTTGTAATTTTGTAATCGGATAATTTGGTAATTTGAAACCGATCTGAGTTTCAAATTACCAAATTACAAATTACCAATTTACAAAATCCCCGAGAGTCCGCCCAACATCCCGCCCACGCTCGATTGCAAAGCCTGGTCGACCTTGCGGCTGGCCTCGTTCAGCGCGGCCATGACCAGGTCCTGCAGCATTTCGACGTCACCCGCCTTCACCGCTTCAGGATCGATCTTGATCCCCAGCACCTGCTTGCGTCCATCCATCTTCACCGTGACTGATCCCCCGCCCGACGATGCTTCAATCACCGTCTGCTCCATCTTTTTCTGCAGCACTTCCGCCTGCTGCTTGGCCTTCGCCATGAGTTCCTGCAAATTGAATTCAGACATAAGAAGTTGGCGATTTTGCAATTGTGTAATTTGGTAATCTCAAACCCGTGGGCTTGCAGTTTCAAATTACAAAATTACCCAATTACCAAATCACAAAATTGCAATTTGGCAATCCTGCAATTGTGTAATTTGGTAATCTCAAACCTGTGGGCTTGCGGTTTCAGATTACAAAATTACCCGATCACCAGATTACAAAATTGCACTACCCTCTCTCCCGATAATCAATCACCGTCCTGATTTCCGCTCCGAACTTTTCTTTCATGCGCTGCACCACTGGATCCTGTTCCGCGCGGCTGCGCGCGCTTCCATTAGAGCCAGACGAAGCAGACCCTGACCCGCGCTCCGCAAACGGTCCCGCCCCTTGCGCTACTCCGCCCGGTTCAACCACTACCTTCATCGGTCTCCCCGCCAGCCCGCTCGCCGCCGCGCTCGCAATTCGCCGGGCCTCGGCGGTGAATGACATTTCGATCATCGTTCCGGAGGCCGCGACCTTGGCCGTCAGCGTGCTCCCCTCCAGCCGCCACTCCCCGTTTTCGATCAATGAGATCAGCATCGGCTGATTGCCCAACGCGTTGAGCACCGCGACCCGAAGCGACTCAGCGTCAGCTTCCACCCGAGTCTCGGCCCGCGGCCGCACCCGCTCGTTTGGCCGAGGATCAGGCTGAGGATCAGGCTGACGATCGGGCTGCAGATCGGGCTGCAGCACCGGCCCCGGCGCTGACTCTTTGACGGCGGACTCTGGGATCGCGAAATCTGGGATCGCTGACTCTTCGATCTTTGGAGCAGATGATCCCATGATGACGACGTTCGCGCTCGCTCCGCCGTAGCTCTGTGTGGCGCGGGCGCCCTCGCCC
>Ga0182015_10006817_pt1 | contig 11330 bp, 9 predicted proteins | sample 712P3MmetaG_FD_120478 | JGI IMG/M metagenome (GOLD analysis project Ga0182015, IMG submission 120478) | Permafrost microbial communities from Stordalen Mire, Sweden - 712P3M metaG | ecosystem: Environmental > Terrestrial > Soil > Wetlands > Permafrost | place: Sweden: Stordalen | collected...
GGTCAACCTCTTCACAACGCCCTTCGGGATTTTCCGGCCGCGCATCGCGAGCGGCTGCGGCAGAAGCCCAGGCTCCTTGAAATAGCAAACACCTTTGGGATGTTCACCTGGTCATTGTACCTGCCGCAGGCCGTTTCCACAGCTTACGGCGGAAGGGAGTGTCTACTGCTTTGACGAACGAGGAGCCCGAACGGGAGGATGCTCGGCACGAAATGCGAAAGGGTGGCCCCGCTCAGAGGCGATGTCTTTGGCTATGGTGAGGAAGGCCTGGCCTGCGTGGGAGAGGGTCGCGCGGGTGCGATGGACGAGCCAGAGGCGGCGCGTGATTTTCAGCTCGGGGACGGCGACCTGCACCAATTCGCCGCGGGCCAGTTCCGGCTGGACGGTGAGGCCCGGGACGAGCGCGACGCCATTGCCGCGCGCCACGAAGCGCTTGATGGCTTCGAGACTGGGCAGTTCGATGCCCATGTTGAGCGGGGTCTGATGGCGGGCGAAGGTCTCGATAACGCGCTGGCGGAGCGGTGAAGCGACGGTGTGGGCGATGAAATTCTGCGCACCGAGCTCACGGATGGAGACCTGCTTCTGTTTGGCGAAGGGATGTTTCGGGTCAACGATGAAGGTGACGGAGTCGGTGTAGACGGCGATGGCGTGGAGACGAGCATCCTCGGGACGAAAGGAGAGGATGCCGAATTCCACGGCACGCTCGAGGAGCTGCTCGGGAATCTGGCTCGCGAGCGAGCGCTGGACGGTGACGCCGAGGTGCGGATAGTCGCGCCGAAAGTCGTCCAGTATGGGTAGCAGCCAGAGACAGGTATATTCGTTGGCCGCAATGGTGAGCCGGCCACGCTCGAGGGAGCGAAGCTCTTCGAGGGCGGTGACGGTTTCGCCGCGCAGGCGGAGGAGGCGCTCGGCATAACTGCGCAGGAGTTTGCCGGAAGCGGTGAGGGTGCCGTCGCGGGAAGAACGCTCGAAGAGGGGTTCGCCTATTTCCTCTTCGAGCTTGCGAATGGCGTGGCTAATGGCGGGCTGGGTCCGGCGCATACGAACAGCGGCGCGGGAAAAGCCCTTTTCTTCGACGACGGCGAGGAAGGTCTCTAGCTGGTAAAGGTCCATAGATGCGGTCAGAATCAGGGTGCTGATTCATTATGAATGGAATTTATATAAACGCAAAGAATTACAAATTTGCTTTATAGAGGTTGCTTTTGCGAAACTGAATCGGTAAGCAGCAAGATGGCCGTTGAGGCGGTGCGCGGCGATCGGCCGCGCGCAGGTTTTAACGGAGAGAGACACTCTATGCCCCAGGATCGGATTTATTTCTTCGATACAACGCTGCGTGACGGCGAGCAGTCGCCGGGCTGCAGCATGACCCACCAGGAGAAGCTGACGCTGGCGCATTCGCTCGCCGGACTGGGTGTCGACATTCTCGAGGCGGGGTTCGCGATTGCTTCGGATGGGGACTTCGCGGCGATATCGGCGATCGCGCAGGAAGTGCGCGGGCCAAAGGTGGCGTCGCTGGCTCGGGCGCGGAGAGAAGATATTGAGCGGGCGGCGAAGGCCGTGGAGAAAGCGGCTCGGCCGCGCATCCACGTGTTTCTGGCGAGCTCGGATATTCATCTCGAGTACAAGCTGAAGATCACGCGTGACGAGGCTCTGGAGCAAGCCGCGAAGATGGTAGCTCTCGCGAAGACGTATGCGGATGATGTGGAGTTTTCGCCGGAAGACGCGACCAGGACGGATCCCGAGTTTCTGTGCCAGTTTGTGGGCGCGGCGATCAGCGCGGGGGCGACGACGATCAACTTGCCGGACACGGTCGGGTACGCGACACCGGAAGATTATGCGGGGATGTTCCGGAACATTCTGGCGAAGGTACCCGGTGCTGACCACGTGATTTTGTCGACGCATTGCCACGATGATCTGGGGCTGGCGGTGGCGAATACGTTGGCGGCGATTCGCGCGGGGGCGCGACAGGTAGAGTGCACAATCAACGGTATTGGCGAGCGAGCGGGGAATGCGGCGCTGGAAGAGATTGCCGCGGCGCTCAAGGTGCGGACCGATGTTTATCCATACGAGTGTGGCTTGAACCTGGAGAAGCTCTATCCCGTGAGTCAACAGCTGGCGGGCACGATCAGCTTTGGAGCTGCACCGAACAAGGCGGTGGTCGGGGCGAACGCGTTTGCGCACGAGGCCGGGATTCATCAGCACGGGGTGCTGTCGAATCCGCTGACGTACGAAATTATGACGCCGCTGTCAGTGGGCGTGCCGGCGAATCGGATGGTGCTGGGCAAGCATTCGGGGCGAACCGCACTGCGTTCGCGGCTGCAGGAGCTGGGGTATCGGCTGTCGGTGGAGGATTTGGACGTTGCGTATCGGGCGTTCACGGAGCTGGCGGATCGCAAGAAGGCGATCTACGACCAGGATTTGATCAATCTCGTGGCGCATCATCAGCGGCATGAGGATTTGATTTCCAGGGAGCGGGCCCCTCAGCTAAGGTCCGATCGGCTTAGAACCGGTCAGCTAAACGCCGGTTAGCTGAAAGCCGGTCGGCGAGAAACCCTAAGGCGCGAATAAGAGAGCCGAATAGATTTCATGACGAAAAAGCTGAAGATTCTGATTGTGGCCGGTGATGGGATCGGCCCGGAAGTGACGGGCGAAGCGGTGCGGGTGCTCGAGTCGGTGGCGGAACTGGGTGCGTACGATTTCGAATTTCGCCAGGAGCTGATCGGCGGTGTGGCGATCAAGGCGAAAGGGTCACCGCTGCCGGATGACACGTTAAAGGCTGCGCTGGAGAGCGATGCGGTGCTGTTGGGCGCGGTGGGGAGCAACGAGTTCAATGCGCTGCCGCCGAGCGAACGACCGGAGGCGGGGCTGTTGAAAATTCGCGCGGAACTGGGTGGGTTTGCGAATCTGCGTCCGTCCTTTGCGTGGCCGGGGCTCTCGCAGAATTCGCCGCTGCGGCCGGAGATCGTGGAAGGCGCCGATATTCTTTTCGTTCGCGAGCTGCTGGGCGGGCTGTATTTCGGCGCGCCGCGCGAGTGGGACAAGCGCGTGAATGCGGCCTGGAACACGATGCGGTACACGCGCGACGAAGTGGTGCGCGTGTCGAAGGTGGCGTTCGAACTGGCACAGAAGCGGCGGAAGAAGGTCACATCCGTCGACAAGGCGAACGTGCTGGAGGTTTCGCAGCTGTGGCGCGCGACTGTGACTGAGGTGGCGAAGCAGTATCCCGATGTTTCGCTGGAGCATCAGTACGTGGACGCGATGGCGATGCATCTGATGAATCAGCCGCGCAACTACGATGTCGTCCTCACGGAAAACTTGTTCGGCGACATTTTGTCGGATGAGGCGGGCGTGATTACCGGCTCGTTGGGGATGCTTCCATCCGCAACCATTGGCGGGAAGGTGAATCTGTATGAGCCGGTACATGGGTCGGCTCCGGACATTGCTGGAAAAGGAATTGCGAATCCGCTGGGCGCGATTTTGACCGCGGCGATGTTGCTGCGGTATTCGGCGGGACTCGAGGATGAGGCTGCTGCGATTGAGGCGGCGGTAAAGCAGGTGGTGGCGGATGGGGTTCGTACGGCGGATTTGGCGCGGGGCGACAAGAACGTGAGGGTGTCGTCGACGACGGAAGTGGGAGCCAAGGTGCGGGAAGTGCTGGCCGCACGGGCGGGAGCGCCTGCGGCGCATTAGACCGGGAGCAAAGAGCAGAGACATGGCTGGAAATCCGAAGACGTTATTTGAGAAGGTTTGGGAGACGCATGTGGTGGCGGAGCCTGCGAACGAGCCGGCGCTGATCTACATCGATCTGCATTTGATTCATGAGGTAACTTCGCCGCAGGCGTTCGAGGGGTTGCGGCTGGCGGGGCGGAAGGTGCGGCGGCCGGACCGGGCGGTGGCGACGGTGGATCACAACGTGCCGACGACCGCGAATCGGCTGGTGATTGAAGACGCGATTGCGGCGAAGCAGATTGAGACGCTGCGGAAAAATTGCGCCGAGTTTGGGATTGAGCTGTACGACGTGCAGTCGCCGCGGCAGGGCATCGTGCACGTGATTGGCCCGGAACTGGGGCTGACGAAACCCGGCATGACGATTGTGTGCGGCGACTCGCACACCTCGACGCATGGGGCGCTGGGCGCGCTGGCCTTTGGGATCGGCACTTCGGAAGTGGAGCACGTGCTGGCGACGCAGTGTTTGCCGCAGGGGAAGCCAAAGACGTTTCGGATTTCGATTGAGGGCGAGCTGCCGGAGGGCGTCGGGGCGAAGGATATCGTGCTCGGGATTATCGGTCGGATTGGGACGGATGGCGCGACGGGCTACGTGATCGAGTATGCGGGGTCGGCGATCCGGTCGCTGAGCATGGAAGGCCGGATGACGATTTGCAACATGAGCATCGAGGCCGGCGCGCGCGCAGGGATGATTGCTCCCGATGAGACGACGTTTGCGTGGCTGAAGGGGCGGCCGTATGCTCCCCAGGGCGCCGCGTGGAAGGAAGCGGTTAGGGAGTGGCGGGAACTGGCGACCGATCCGGGCGCCAAGTTCGATCGCGAGCTGGTGATTCCGGCAATGGAGATTGAGCCGTTCGTAACCTGGGGGACGAATCCCGGCATGGTGGTATCTGTAACAGCCACGGTGCCAGATCCTGCGACGGAGCCGAACGAGGCGAATCGGCGGGCGTTTACGCGGGCTTTGGAATACATGGATTTGAAGCCGGGGACGCCCATGGAAGAAATCGCGGTCGATCGGGTGTTCATTGGCTCCTGCACGAACTCGCGGATTGAGGATTTGCGAGCGGCGGCGAAGGTGGTGGCTGGGCATCATGTGCACAGCAATGTGCGGGCAATGGTGGTGCCGGGGTCGCAACTAGTAAAGGCGCAGGCCGAACGCGAGGGATTGGATCAGATTTTTCTTGGGGCGGGATTTGAATGGCGGGAACCAGGATGCTCGATGTGCCTGGGGATGAATCCCGACATTTTGCAGCCCGGCGAACGGTGCGCTTCGACGAGCAACCGGAATTTTGAAGGACGTCAGGGGCAGGGCGGACGGACGCACCTGGTGAGCCCGATGATGGCGGCAGCGGCAGCGGTAAAGGGGCACTTCACCGATGTGCGGACCTGGGAATTCAAAAGCGCAGAGGTGCCCGCGTAATGGAGAAATTTCGAACTCTCACTTCAGGCGTCATGCCGCTCGATCGGGTGAACGTGGATACCGATCAGATTATTCCGAAGCAGTTTTTGAAGCGGATTGAGCGGACGGGGTACGAGGATTTTCTGTTTTTCGACTGGCGGAAGGATCCCGCTTTTGAGTTGAACAATCCGAAGTACAAGGGCGCGAAGGTTCTCGTGGCGGCGAAGAATTTCGGATGCGGGTCGTCGCGGGAACATGCGGCGTGGGCGCTGAGCGATTACGGATTCCGGTGCGTGATTGCTCCGTCGTTTGCGGATATCTTTCATTCGAACGCTGGAAAAAACGGAATTCTGCTGGTGACGCTGCCCGAAGAGCAGGTGCAAACCCTGCTGGATCGGGCAAGCAACCGCGACGGTTACACACTAACGGTGTCGCTCGAGGAAAACACCATCAGCGACTCTGAAGGGTTCAAAACGAGCTTTGCGATTGATCCATTCCGGCGGGATTGCCTGCTGGAGGGGCTGGACGATATTGGGCTGACGCTGCGACATGCGGATGCCCTGGACAAATTTGAGAAGCAGCACGACGCGGCGTTCTGGGTGAAGCCGCGGGCGGGAGAACAGGCGTCGGCATGAGCGGAAAGAACGGGAACGGGACGAGCACGGTTTCTGGGAAGCTGTATTCGATTGCGCTAACAGAAGGGCCAAGCCGGGCGCCGGCGCGGGCGATGCTGCGCGCGGTGGGATTCACCCCTGAAGATTTGAGCAAGCCGATTATCGGGATCGCGAACACGTGGACCGAAATTGGTCCGTGCAATTTTCATCTGCGTCATATCGCTGAAGCGGTGAAGCAGGGTATTCGCGAGGCAGGCGGGACGCCGATGGAGTTCAACACGGTGACCATTTCGGATGGCATCACGATGGGCACCGAGGGCATGAAAGCATCGCTGATCAGCCGCGAGGTGATTGCGGATTCCGTCGAACTCGTCACGCGCGGCAATCAATTTGATGGGCTCGTTGCGATTGCCGGATGCGACAAGAACATGCCGGGCACCGTCATGGCTCTCGCGCGGCTCGATATTCCCGGCCTGATGCTCTATGGCGGATCGATTGCGCCGGGACATTTGAACGGAAAAGATTTGACGGTACAGGACGTGTTCGAGGCCGTGGGCGCGCATGCGGCGGGCAAGCTGGACGATGCGGGGCTTGAGGCTGTCGAGGCCAATGCGTGTCCGGGCGCGGGTGCGTGCGGCGGGCAGTTCACAGCGAACACGATGGCGATGGCTTGCGAATTTCTGGGGATTTCGCCGATTGGACTATCGGGAGTTCCGGCGTTTCTCGAGGAGAAGCTGGCAGCTTCGCGCGAGGCTGGCCGGCTGGTGATGGAGTTGGTGCGTAAAGGCGTGAAGCCGAGCCAGATCATTACGGCGAACGCGATCGAGAATGCGATTGCGAGCGTGGCGGCGAGCGGCGGGTCGACGAACGCGGTGCTGCATTTTTTGGCGATTGCGCATGAGGCGGGGATTCCGCTGACGGTGGACGATTTTGACCGCATTAGCACGAACACGCCTCTGCTGTGCGATCTGAAGCCGGGCGGGAAATATGTCGCGGCGGATTATCAGGCGGCGGGCGGGAGCCGGTTGCTGGCGAAGCGGCTGATTGAGGCTGGGCTGCTGCACGGCGAGTGCCTGAACGTGACCGGCAAGACGCTGGGTGAGGAAGCGGCGGTGGCGCAGGAGAAATCAGGGCAGGATGTGATCCACGCGCTCGCGAATGCGCTGAAGCCGACCGGGGGCCTCGTCATCCTGAAGGGAAATATTGCGCCGGATGGATGCGTGATCAAGGTTGCCGGGCACAAGCGACTGGAGCATCGCGGGCCGGCGCGGGTGTTCGATTCCGAACACGCTGCGTTTCACGCGGTCGAGGCCGGAAAGATCAAGCCCGGCGACGTGATGGTGATTCGTTATGAGGGTCCTGTGGGCGGCCCGGGCATGCAGGAGATGCTCGCCGTGACGGGCGCGGTGGCCGGAATTCCTGAGCTGAGCGAGACGGTGGCACTGCTGACCGATGGACGATTTTCCGGTGCAACACGCGGGCTGATGGCGGGGCATGTGGCTCCCGAAGCGGCGGTGGGCGGGCCGATCGCCGCGGTGCGCGAGGGGGACACGATTCATTTCGATATTCCGAACCGGAAGCTGGATGTGGAGATTTCGGATGCGGAGATCGCATCGCGGTTGAAGGGTTGGAAGAAGCCGGAGCCGAAGTATAAGCGCGGCGTTTTCAAGAAGTATGTGGATACGGTCTCTTCGGCGTCGCAGGGTGCGGTAACGGTTTGAAGTGCAGGCAATAGGGAATAGGGAACAGGCAATAGAAAGTGCAGAACGCACGGGCTGGGAAGGGGAACGTGATGGCCTCGAAAAGCAAAGGGACGAATCAGAGCACTAATCACGCAGGGAACACGACTGCGTCGGGTCGAGCGGGGAACGCTACACGGCTGACGGGGGCGGAGATCATTTGGGCGACGCTGGAGGGCGAGGGCGTCGATGTGGTGTTTGGGTATCCCGGTGGAGCGATTTTGCCGGCGTATGATGCGCTGCGGAAATTTCCGATTCGGCACGTGCTGGTGCGTCATGAGCAGGGCGCGTCGCATATGGCCGATGGGTACGCGCGCGCATCGGGCAGAGTAGGCGTGTGCGTGGCGACGTCGGGGCCTGGCGCGACGAATCTGGTGACCGGGATTGCGACGGCGATGCTCGATTCGGTGCCGATTGTGTGCATCACGGGGCAGGTTTCGAGCAAGGTGCTGGGGACGGATGCGTTTCAGGAAGTGGACATCACGGGCATCACGCTGCCGGTGACGAAGCACAATTACGTGGTGACACGCGCCGAGGATGTGGCGCCGACGATTCGCGAGGCGTTTCTGGTGGCGAAGTCGGGGCGGCCGGGGCCGGTGCTGGTGGACATCACGAAGGACGCGCAGCAGGCGTTGGCGGAATTTGATTTTGCGGCAGCGGCTCCGAAGCCGCATCGTCCGCACCCGATGTTGAAGACGGAGTCGGCTTCGATATTGCAGGCGGCGGAACTGATTCGGAATGCTAAGAAGCCGGTGATCCTGGCGGGTCATGGGGTGCTGCAGTCGGGCGCGTACGCGCAGGTTCGCATACTGGCGGAGAGAATGCGGATTCCGGTCGCTTCAACCCTGCTCGGGCTGGGCGGATTTCCGGCTTCGCATCCACTGTCGCTGGGCATGATGGGGATGCATGGCGAGGCGTGGGTGAACGAGGCGATCCAGAAAGCGGATTTGCTGATCGCGTGCGGGATGCGCTTTGACGATCGCGTGACGGGGACGCTGGCGACGTATGCGCCGACCGCAAAGAAGATTCACATCGAAGTGGATCCGGCGGAGATCAACAAAAACGTGAAGGTGGATGTCGCGCTGATTGGGGATTTGAAAGAGGCGCTCGAAGCGCTGCTGCCGCACTTAGCTCCTCGCAATGAGAAGACCGAGAGCGCGTGGGTGAAGCAGATTGAGGCGAGCAAAGGCGAGTGCGCGGTGCGGGATATTCGCAATCTGCCGGACAGCGGGCATTTGTATGCGGCGCATGTGATGCACGATTTGTGGAAGGCGACCGAGGGCAAGGCGATTGTCGTGACCGATGTTGGCCAGCACCAGATGTGGGAGGCGCAGTATTACAAGCACGATGAGCCTCGGACGCTGATCACGTCGGGAGGGTTGGGAACGATGGGGTTTGCATTGCCGGCCGCGATTGGGGCGAAGATCGCTTGTCCTGACAAGGAAGTTTGGGTAGTGGCGGGCGATGGCGGTTTCCAGATGACGGCGTCGGAGCTGGCGACGGCGGCCCAGGAAGAACTGGACCTGAATATCGCAATCGTGAACAACGGGTATTTGGGTATGGTCCGGCAGTGGCAGGAATTTTTCTACGAGAAGAATTACCAGTCGACTCCGTTGCTGAGCCCGGACTTTGTAAAGCTGGCCGATGCGCACGGGATTCGCGGACTTGCCGTCGGCAAGCGCTCTGAGGTTTTGCCCGCTGTGCAGGAAGCACAGAAGCACAAGGGGCCGTTCCTGATTAACTTTTTGGTGGAGAAAGAAGATTCGGTTTATCCGATGATTCCGGCGGGTTCGGCGCTGCATGAGATGATTCGCCGACCGGAGAAGAATCCGTTTGTGGAAACGGCGCAGGATCACTAGGAGAGAGGCTCGCGATGCTGCACACATTTGTTGCACTGGTGGAAGACAAGCCTGGCGTTTTGACGCGAGTGGCGTCGCTGTTTCGGCGACTGAATATCAATATTGTTTCGCTGACGGTGGGGCACTCGGAGCGGGTGGGTGTGTCGCGGATGACGATAGTCTGCGATGCGTCGCCGACCGCGGGGCACCGGATCGCGGCGAGTCTCTATAAACTGGAAAATGTGCTCGATGTGGATGACGTTGGGCAGTTGTCGCACGTGGCGCGGGAACTGGCGCTGATCAAAGTGGCGGCGACACCGAAGACGCGGTCGATGGTGTTCGAGCTGGTGGAGGTTTTCCGCGCGCGGATTGTGGATTTAGCGCCGGAGTCGATGATGATTGAGATTACGGGCGTCGAGAGCAAGATTGAGGGTCTGATCCAGGTTCTGAATGAGAACGGCGATCGGATTCTCGAGATTTCACGCACGGGACGGATGGTGATGCGGCGCGGTCAGCACACGAGCCGGGTGCTGGACGCGATGCGGGTTCCGGGCGTCGAGACGGCGGAAGATAAAGGCGAGGAGACTACGGGCGCGCCGAGTGATGTTTTGATGGCGGAAGAAACGGGACTGTAAAGGCAGGCAATAGGCAACAGGGAATAGGGAACAGAAAACAGGTAACCTCCGCTCCGTCGGAATGAGAAATTTCTTAAAAGAAAAGGAAAAATGATGGCGAAGACTTATCACGATCAGGATGCGGATTTGTCGCTGATCCAGGCGAAGAAGGTTGCGGTGATTGGCTACGGGTCGCAGGGTCACGCGCACGCGCTGAACCTCAAAGACTCCGGTGTGGATGTGCGGGTAGGGCTGCCGGCGACGAGCAAGTCGGTGGAGAAGGCCAAGAAAGCCGGGTTGCAGGTCGGGTCGGTCAGCGAAGTGTCCGATTGGGCCGACGTGATCATGATCCTGACGCCCGACCATTCGCAGGGCGACACCTATGCGAAGGACATTGCCCAGCACATGAAAAAGGGCAAGACCATCATGTTCGGGCACGGGTTCAACATTCGCTTTGGTCAGATCAAACCGCCTGCGGAAATCGACGTGTCGATGGTCGCTCCAAAAGGGCCGGGGCATCGCGTCCGCGAAGTGTTCATCGAGGGCGGCGGCGTGCCTTGCCTCATTGCTGTGGAGCAAAATGCTTCGGGGAAGGCGAAGGAACTGGCGCTTTCTTATGCAAAAGCGATTGGCGGAACACGCGGCGGCGTTCTCGAAACCACGTTCGCCGAGGAGACCGAGACGGATCTGTTCGGCGAGCAGGCCGTGCTGTGTGGCGGAACATCGGCGCTGGTCAAGGCTGGCTTTGACACGCTGGTGGCGGCCGGGTATCAGCCTGAGATTGCCTATTTCGAATGCCTGCATGAGCTGAAGCTGATCGTGGACCTGATGTATCGCGGTGGTTTGGCGTACATGCGGTATTCGATTTCCGACACAGCGGAGTACGGCGATTACACGGCAGGTCCGCGGATTGTAACGGATGAAACGCGCGCCGAAATGAAGAAGCTGCTGACGGAAATTCAGAACGGCACGTTCGCGAAGAATTGGATCGAAGAGAACAAGACGGGCCGGAAGAAATTCACCGAGATGCGGAAGAAGGAAGCCGGGCTGCAGGTGGAAGCGGTCGGAGCGACGCTGCGGGCGGCGATGCCATTTCTCGATCCGGTGGTGGTTAAGGATGGGGTTCCGCAACCAGCAGCGGCCGCAACTGAGACGGTCAACGCGTAAAAAACAGAGCTCGGAGCACAAGGCACAAGCGCAGGTCTGCATGTCAGGACGCATTCTCATCGCCGCAGTGGTTATGGCTACGCTGAGCGGCAGAGGGTATGCTCAGGCGCAGCCGACCTGCGCGGCGGTGCCGAAGTCGCTCGCCGGCATGAAGGATTGTTATCGCCCGCTGCTGGTATTCAGCGCTAACGGGGACGATCTGCGGCTGAAGCGGCAGGTGGAGATGCTCGATA
>Ga0182015_10006818_pt1 | contig 11330 bp, 16 predicted proteins | sample 712P3MmetaG_FD_120478 | JGI IMG/M metagenome (GOLD analysis project Ga0182015, IMG submission 120478) | Permafrost microbial communities from Stordalen Mire, Sweden - 712P3M metaG | ecosystem: Environmental > Terrestrial > Soil > Wetlands > Permafrost | place: Sweden: Stordalen | collected...
TTGCGCTTAGGGGTCGTCATGCCTCAGGGGCTAAAGCCCCAATTCCTCTCCGCCATGTGCGGCATGGCTAAAGGCCATGCCCTGATACAAAGCCAATGTCTTTTCCCCCCAGATCCTACACCCCGAGGGAATGATCGAACATGATTTTGTGTCCGGAGCCGCCTTCGGCCCGGAAAAATGTAGAAACTCCAGTACCGTGCCAAAACACCAACCGCAGTTTAATCGAGGACTTGTTTCTTATTAGAAAACCAGGAGGCACAATAATACTTTTACTTGTTAGCGACGATCTGAATCTTGTGTATCTGCAATTTGTTTGAGAACAGCTCGTCTGCTTTGGCCATGAGCGCCTTGGCAATGTCACCGTTGATATGAGCATCGCGGCCTGCTTCATCGTCGAAGGTGTCGAACACTGCGTAAGCTCCGTCATCTTCTTTGATGCCATACCAGGTCACGGTTCCGGTCTCGGCCCTGGACATCTGCGCCCCTTGCTTAAGGAACGCTTCAACCTCTGCCGCCTTGCCGGGCTTGGCCTTCAAGGAAACGTACAACGCATACTTTGCCATTCTCGTCACTCCTCCGTGGTGTTCTTCGTGCCTCAAAGGGGGTTATTCCCCTCCTGCTGGACAAAGCCTAAAACACGCTTAGGTCACGACATTAGTCCTTTCGCCGAAGATTGGACCTTCAGTCCTTGGCGAGCGGAGCGGTGATGCTGGGACCCTCTTCGTCGATCGCCTCGACCGTGCTGTCGTCGGTTGCGGGGCGGCCATCGCGGACACTTTCGGCGCCAAGGGAGTTTTCGCTGCCGGCAGGCGCCGTGCGATCAATTGTAACGGAGCGTGGATCGGGTTTGGTGGTCGCACTCGCGTCACCGCTGATGTTCCTGGTTACTTTTTCCCGGGTTGCGGCCATATTAATCTCCTCATTCTGCCCAAATAACTAGGATGCAGCGAAATGGAGGCGGGATGTGGCGATCCCCGAAGTCGCATCTCTATCGCTGCAGCTTGACCCCGCTATCATCAATTCAAAAATCGCCTATTTTTTTAAGGCGGCATAGTTTGAGCAGCCAGAGCTCTGCCTGGCTCTCCGCGCTCTTGTGGATGGCTATCCTAGTTTTGATCTCTTGCGGTTGCTTGGGCCTGGTTTCCCCGCTGCGGACGAACGTTTTTGCTTGCCGGCCTTTCCGTTTTTATCGATTCGCAACTTCCACGCTGTCCGCAGAGCGTCGGCGAGCACATCCTCATAGGCCGCGGCCAGGCGGATATGGGTCGCTCCCATTCTGCCCCATCCGCCCGCAATCGCAACAAACACTTGGGGCTGGTCTTCAAGGAACGCTGCCTGCACGTCCGGCGTCAACATCAAGTTACCGTACCCCTGATCCTGGGAGGCGAGCGTAGCGAATATCTTGCCGCCGACCCGAAAATCGGGTGAGCCCATGTGCGATCCTTCTTCTACACCATCCAGAAGCAATGCAATGCGTCGGAAGTCAGCTGCGTTCATCGCACACCTCTCATGCGCATGCTGGAACCCCTCAATGAACAAGCGTTAGATAGATAGCCATAGCGATGCCTAAGGCGGCGAGCACCAGCCCGAGAATGATGGCATCGATGGACACTCGCCCCGCTCTCCATGTTCCTGAATTCAGCTCGCGCACCAGTTGAAAGTGACGCACGACGGCGGAAAGAGTGACGATGACACCCAAGCCTACCAACATCACTCCGGACCAAAGGGAGAGACCCGTAGTCCGCGCAGGAAGATGGGACGCGCTTGCACTCAGCTCGCGAAGAAACAGTCCGAAACGGCTGACCGCAAAGCCGACGCCCATCAAGCCCAGCCCGGTCCGAATCCACGCGAGAAGGGTCCTTTCCGCTGCAAAATACACCCTCGGATCTTGTTCTGCCGGTTTCTCCATGGAGGAATTGTATCTGCAGCGTGACGATGAGTAGTTCAGTTCTTAGGGGTTCCTTTCAACTCCACGGAAGCGTTCACAATCTCTGGCGTTCTTACGGCGCTTAACTTTTGGGTCTGAGTGGGAAGCCGGACGGGTGCCCCACGTTCGCCCCGGCCTACGTGGGACGAACGTGGGGCACCCCTCGATCCGTTGTCAGGACAGAATTTCAGGGTAGGACGGCACCCGGCAAGACCCGCTTCGTCACAGCTTCTGGACCGAACGTGCCGTCAGCGAGCAGCATAGTGACGCGATCACGAAGCGCCGCTGCATCGAATGGCGCGCGGACCTTCATGTCGTTGTCGAAATAGACAAACACATCACGACGCTTTCGCGTCGACGCATTGCGTTCACTTGCTCTTCTGCCGTCATGGACTTCGCCGCCCCGGGCCCACGTCACGATGCGGTGAGCCCATATTTCCAGTGCGTCAGCGTTATAGCCGCTGGCGTAGAGTTCCTTGCTGCCATGCAGACGGCAATACACAAAGTCGGAAGTCACGTCCATCAACAAGGGCCATGCCACCGTATCCGCAACCACCAGCCCCACGCAATAGCGTCTCAAGAGCCTTACAAATTGCTCGTTCACAAAGCTTTCGTGTCGAATCTCAATGGCGTGACGTATGGCAGCATCCCGCCGCACCTGAAACCAAGAGCGGTCATCCAGGCGTTCATCATGCTTTCGCGCGAGCTCCGCCGCCTGCTTGTGAGTCTTCGGCAGCAATGCAAGGAAGAGCTCGAGCCGCTCGGGCTCAAATTGGAAGTTCGACGGAAACTGCCAGAGAATGGGTCCGAGCTTATCCTCGAATCGCAGCAGGCCCTGCGCAAAGAAATTTGCCAGCGGTGCTTCGACCTCCCGCAGGCGACGCATGTGGGTTATATACCGGGAACCCTTTACGGCAAAAGTGAACTCCTCTGGCGTTTCCGCATGCCATTGCGAAAAGCTGTCAGGCCGTTGCAGCGAGTAGAACGATCCATTCAGCTCAATGGTGTCGAATTTTCGCGACGCGAACTCCAGCTCCCGGCGCTGAGGCAGCTTCTGGGGGTAGAAGACGCCACGCCAACCCTTATACCGCCAACCAGAAATGCCAATGAGTATTCTTCCGGAGGATCGCATGTCGCGCGTCACTTATTGTGGTGAAGCACTATTCCGCGTCTGGCGGCGGCTCTGAGCGCTCGCCCGAATCTGTTCGTAGGTCTTGGTTAGCTCCTCGAGCTCGAGGTCGGAGAGATTCTCCACATCGATCAGTTGATTCTTTGCCTTGTCTACCGCGTGAATCAGCTCGTTCAACTTTAAATGAATGGCTCTTGCATCGCGGTTCTGAGTATTTTGGATCAGGAATACCATGAGAAATGTGACGATCGTAGTTCCAGTATTGATGATGAGCTGCCAGGTATCGGAATAATGGTAAATTGGACCGGTCAGACCCCAGACCACGATGACCCCGATTGCGGCGACAAACGACCATCGGGAGCCGAGATAGTAGGAACTTCGGGCGGCAAACTTTCCGAACCGTTCTGAACCGGTTGTGAGCGCAGGTGGCTTGGCATTGAGCACTTCTTCAGCCGATTCCTGCGTCACTTTTGCGGTAACTTTGGCAGCGCTCACAAGGCCTCCTGAGTGCCATTCCATGGCAGAACCGCTGAAACATTTTCACTTCTGGTGTTTACAGAGTGACCGATCCCGTCGCGGCTTTTCCTCAAGAAAAGTGTGGCAGACGGCGGACTTGGATGCGACTGGTCCATCGGTCTTTTGGATGCAATATCTGGCGAGAGGGGCAGGCAGAACCGGTTACTCCAGGGTATATCTTGCCGCTCTATTTTTCGCACGCGGGAATACCTTCTCCGAAGGGACGTGCATCGAGATGAGCCACTTCGCGCCCTTGCCGGAGAAAAATCGTCAAGGAATCGGCACCTGGGAGTGGTTTGTACTTTCCGCCCGGGGATATTGTAAGAAACCCGGCTAGCTTGCCTTCTTTTTAGGGACCTTCGCACCTTTCTTGCGCGCCTCAGAAAGCCCGATGGCAATGGCTTGCTTCTTGCTCTTTACGGCGCCCCCTTTGCCACCCTTCCCCGAACGGAGCTTGCCGCTCTTCTCGCGATCCATCGCACTCTTTACACTCTTGCTTGCCGCTTTTCCATATTTCGCCATGTCCTTGTTCCCTTCCACCTTTGTTTGCGCGTCTTGTGGGAATCGCAGGTTTCGGAGGCGGCATACGATCCGCGCGTTGCCGCCTCCGTCATGCTTAGGCCGCGGCTTTGAAATTTACGCGGTCGGCGATCTCGCTAAGGATTTGGTCGGCGTTGCCTTCCTCTTCTTCTATGGATTCAAGGACGAGTACGTCTTCCGGCAGACCTAAAATCTTCGCCCAGCGACGCAATGTTCCATAGACAGCAATCTCATGATGCTCAACCTGCTGGGCGGCGCCGATGAGGGCAATGTCGCGAATCGACGTGTCCGTCACATCTTTAATCGTGTCGGACGCTTCGGTCGTGAGCCCATTGATTACCTTACAGGTTTCTGTCTTGCGTGCCCCCGTGTTGCGCTGCAACAGACCCTCAACCTTGGTCACATGCTGCTTTGTTTCTTCGAGGTGTGTTTGAAATGCCAAGGCTAGATCGGCATCTGTGGATTTCTCAATCAGGTCCGGAAGTGCCTTAGTAATTTTTTGCTCCATGTCGAGTGCCTTCTTGAGGTTGCTTATGTAGAGTGAGCGTAGATCTTCGATGTTGGCTGAAAATACCTTCATTACGTTATCTCCTTCGCAAGGATGTCGATTGCATTTAAATTCTGGCGTGCTCGGATTTTAATATCGGGCGGTGATGAACCCGCGAGCCGGGTAACAACGATCAGTGAAATTGGATGCGCACGAACTGTGGGAGTTTTCTGGAATCCCGTATGAAGATTTCCGCAATGGCGGATTCCTGGCCCGCAACGGATCGTTTGAAGGGGCAGTTGGTGACATTTCGCGGAATGCGGATTCGAGCGGCACCCGCGATATCTGTGGCAGGTGTAGAACGAAAGGCTGGGCGATTGGCGCGAACTCTCTAGCCAGAAAAAGCAACGTCCTCTGGGACGCAGTCATCAAATCATCAAACCTATGTTAACCGAATGCTTCAATCCCGAATGTCGCAAGAAGCTTGAGTATCTGCGTAACGGACGCGTCATCAGGACGATGCGAAATGTGTCTTCGCAATTATCTGTCGAACACTTCTGGTTGTGTGGAAGCTGTTACAGCACACTTGACTTTGGATTCGGACCCGACGGCACGGTCGCACTCCGCCAGAGATCGCGCGTCGCTGAGGAGCGTCTGACCCATATCACCGACGTCTTTGTGGCGTGAAAATCGCTCCCAATTGCCGCCTGATTAAACTATTTGTTCACTCTCGGGCAACTTCTGAATGAATTGGGGAGCCACCACTTCGGGGTCGCCGCGGCTTTCGTCGCTATTCACCCGTAACAGGAAATCGCGCAAAATCCTGGAATTCGATTCGGTATTGGAAGCACGCTCCTCGTACAAGCGTGCTGGCAGCTCTTGGGACGACGTTTGAGCGCGTCCCGCCATCCGCCTGTGCAGAGAAGCACTCTCTTCCAGAGCCCCGTAGCGCCTCCCAAAGCGCAGATTTGCAGAGCCTCCAACCCACCGGCCGAGGCGCCGATCACGACGATATCTCGATGAGTCACAGTTTCCTCTCTGTGCTCAGATGTCGCAGATATTAATACGGATACTCAGAGGGGCGACTTTTTCCCGTCAACTGCGTCTTTTAGCTATAAGCTTTCGTTCAAGCTTTGGGGTTGATGGAACGGTACCCCAGGCGATTCTCGCCGAAGAAGCCCCCGGGGTTTATGATTCAGTTAGCTCAAGGGAGAATGAGATGACCGCGACGATCCCAGAAGAATCAACTGTATTGTCGTCATGGAAGGACATTGCCAGGTACATGGGCAAGGGCGTACGGACAGTACAACGTTGGGAACGGCACCTTGGCCTTCCGGTCCGCCGTCCAACCGGCGCCGCTCATAAGAGCGCGGTCTTGCTCGACCGTAGTGACGTGGACGCGTGGATAGCAACGCGCTTCTCGCTTCGTGCGCCGCAGAAGGATGAGACGTCTCAGATGGGCCTGGCTTCGGGCTCGGCACGGTCCGACCTCAGGGAAGGTATCCGGACGGCCCGTGAATTGCGACATGCCAATCATGCGCTCGCGGAACAGATTTCCCAATCGATCCGTTTGCTCACGGAGCGATGTGATCTCCTCACCACCCACAGTCTGCAGGTGCCCTGGTGCCTAACAACTTCTGCAGCCCCGGAGTCGCTACCTAACTCGGCGAACAGTGCATCCGGGCGGGTCGCCTAGCTACGATTTCCCTACTGCTGGCCTTGGTTCTCCCGCAGTAAGATCTCCTGCCTCCCCTAGAAGTGGGACTCGCTCCCTCTTCGAAGCAAACATCGACTCTGGTACCCCGTATTTCCTACTGCGCGGCGGCAGCCATGGCAGCGTGTGCGGTCCCGGCTGGCCAGGACCGCATGAGTCCATTGATCCCAAGAAACCTCACAGGAAATCCGGAGGTTCGGCAGTCGCTCAAGGAGGAGTATTCTCTCAAAAAGAGAAGCGCCGCCGGGCTTCTGTGCGCTGATCCTTCTTTCCTTTATGACTACCGCGAAGCGAAAGCCCAAAACGCCGGCCACAAAGCCGCCCCCCTTCCCCCGGGACGAAGCGACAAGCTCAACCGCGGGGGCCCCAGAGGTGGCTTATCACTTCCCTATCGTGGCCATTGGTGCATCCGCCGGCGGCCTGGAAGCCTTGACCAGCTTGCTCAAGGAGCTATCTCCAGACCTGGGAATGGCTTTCATCGTGGTACTCCATCTCGACCCGGCCCGGGAGAGCGCAGTAACCCAGATACTTAGCCGCGCTACCCGGATGCCTGTGCTGCAGGTGACAGATGGCATGCAAATCGCGCCGGATCATGTCTATGTCATTCCTCCGAATTGGGACATGACGATCGCGCGCTGGGTGCTGCATCTGGGGAAGCGGGAGGAGCCGCGGTCCGCCAATACGACCATTGATACTTTCCTGCGGTCGCTGGCCATGGGACACGGACATGATGCGATCGGCGTTATCCTTTCCGGAACCGCTTCGGACGGCACGCTCGGTCTTGCCGCGATCAAGGGGGAAGCCGGCATCACTTTCGCCCAGGAGCCAAGATCGGCCAAGTACGATGGCATGCCGGCCAGCGCGATCGCGTCCGGTTGTGTCGACTTCATCTTGACTCCCGCGGGCATCGCTCAGGAGATCGCGCGCATCCGCCATCATCCTTACATAGCTGACCGGAGCAAGGACGGAGCGTTGCAAGTTGGCGACGATAGCGATATGGCGCAGATATTTCGCCTGCTGCGGCGGATCACCACGGTCGACTTCTCAGGATATAAATCGCCTACGATCGGGCGCCGCATCCAGCGCCGCATGGCGCTGCAGAAGCTCGAAAAGCTGACAGACTATGTCAGCTTGCTGCATCACGAACGCGACGAGGTGAACGCCCTTTATCACGATCTCCTCATCAATGTAACCAGCTTCTTCCGCAATCCAGAGGCATTCCAATCTCTCAAGCACGTTGTCTACCCGGCCATTTTGCAGGGGCGAGGCCCCTCCTCTGGCCCCATTCGTATCTGGGTTCCGGGATGTTCGACCGGCGAAGAGGCCTACTCGCACGCGATTTCTCTTGTGGAGTACCTGGGGGAGGAACGAGCCCATATCCCGATTCAAGTTTTTGGTACCGACTTGAGCGAGAGCGCAATCCTGCGCGCCAGGGCCGGCGTCTACAAGGAGAACATTGAGGCGGACGTACCACCGTTGCGGTTGCGGCGCTTCTTTCATCGGGCAGATGGCGGATACCAGATCAGGAAGACTATACGGGACCTCTGTATTTTTTCCACACAAAACGTCTTCAACGATCCGCCCTTCTCCCGCATGGATCTGGTAAGTTGCCGCAATGTAATGATTTACTTGAGTCAAGCAGTGCAGAAGAGGGTTATTCCGATCTTCCATTATGCGTTGAATCCCACCGGGTTTCTCATGCTTGGAAGTACCGAGGGACTCCTGGGGGCGGGCTCGGAGCTTTTCGAAATGGCTGACAAGAAGCAAAAAGTCTATCGTAAGAAGTTGGTATCGACGCCGGTTGCCTTTGGGTTTTCCGTGGACAAGCCTGAGCCCGAAACGAATAGCCGGCACGCGATGGTTCCACCGTCAAAGTCTCCAGAAGCGCTCAAGGCGCCTATGGAGTTGCAGCGTGAGGCTGACCGGCTGCTCCTGGCGCGATACGTGCCTCCTGCTGTGCTCATTAATCATCAGCTGGAGATTCTCCAGACCAGGGGGCGCACTGGTTCGTTCCTGGAACTTCCCTCCGGAAAAGCCAGCCTAAACTTGCTGAAAATGGCCCGCCCCGGCTTACTGCTTGAATTGCAAGGCGCAATTGACGAAGCCCGGAAGCAAGGCTTCGAAGCCATCAGGCAAGACGTTCGTGTGGAAGGCGACGTAAGGACAACCACGGTAACCATTCGGGTCATCCCCTTCAAGATCCCCACCCAGGAGCAGCATAGCTTCCTGATTGTGTTTGAAAGTGGTTCGTCTAACGACGATCGGTTACCAATAGCCGGTCTTTCGCGGGCGCCGGCAACCTCGCTCGTTCCTAACCCATCCAGTGCAGAGGAACAGTCTGCGCTGGGGAAACAGTTCGGCCAATTGCAGCAGGAGTTGGCATCAACCCGGGAGTACCTGCAATCCATTATCGAATCTCAAGAAGGCACAAACGAGGAACTGCAGTCGGCAAACGAAGAAATTCAATCGGGCAACGAAGAACTGCAGAGTGCGAACGAGGAGTTGCAGACCTCAAAAGAGGAACTGGAATCGGCCAACGAGGAACTCCATACCGTGAACGAGGAGATGCAACATCGCAACGAGTTGCTGACCACGTTGAACAACGACCTTACCAACCTGCTCTACAGCGTCAGTCTCCCCATCGTCATGGTGGGAGCCGATCTGAGCATCCGCCGCTTCACGCCTCAGGCAGCCGCAGTTCTCGGTCTTACATCGAACGACATCGGCCGGCCCATGCCAAGGTTGAGGCTAAAGCTCGACATGGGCAATCTCGAGCAAAATATGCTCGATGTCATCCAGCAGGTTCAGTCCAGGCAGTTTCCTGTTCAGGACAACGATGGAAAGTGGTGCATCCTGCGTATCGTGCCCTATCGAACCATGGATAATCGCATCGACGGTGTCGTGCTCAGCGTGGTCAATGAACTCGGCGATTTCTCCGCCAAGCCGGATGCTGGCAGCGGGACGACAGGAATTGCTCCGGCGCGTCAGAAAGAAATCCGCAGCAAAGCCCTGGGGAAATCCCGCCGTTAGTAAAGTGCCGCTAGGTCTGTCTCGAAGTGAGACGGATCGATCGTAGGGCGGCTCGGAACGGATAAAAGCAACTATTTCCCTGATAAATAAAGCCATTTTCACGCTTCGGCAACCCGAACCCCTGTGTAGGACCATCACACTATCGTGACGCGAATTCTTATGATGGAAAAGGGTGCTCCCCCCCCGCAGCGTAATGCGCCCGGCGACGAGCGCACGCTCCGGCTGGAGACCGCGCTGCAGCGGTCCGAAAAACTCGCCATGGCGGGGCGCCTCGCAGCGTCGGTCATGCACGAGATCAATAATCCTTCGCAAGCCATCGCTGACCTGATCTATCTCATCGCCAAAGACGCAGACGACCCCGACCTGGTTCGCGTCCGCGCGGCGCAGATTGAGGAACAACTCGCCCGCATACAGTACATTGCCAGGCAGACCCTCTCTTATTTCCGGGACACTCCGCAGCGCCAGGCGAAAGATCTGGTTCCTCTGGTTGAGACTGCCTTGCGCTACCACTCCAGCCTGCTGGCGGAAAAACGAATTCACACCCGCAAGGACATGCCGGACATGCTGATCGGATCGATATATCCAGGGGACTATCTTCAACTGGTATCGAACCTTGTGCGCAATGCGGCGGAGGCGCTGCCAGTCGGTGGTACGTTGTGGCTTCGGCTGCGTGCTGCCGGAAAGAACGACCGTCTGACGGTGGCGGACAATGGGCGAGGCATACCGCTACCCATCCAGGCACGCATGTTTGAAGCTTTTCAAAGCAGTAAAGCGGACGCAGGCAATGGCCTGGGACTATGGATCTGTAAAGCCATCGTGGAGAAGCATGGGGGCCAAATCCGTTGGCGCAGCTCCACTGAAGGGAGGCTCCATGGGACCGCCTTTTCTGTCTCGATACCGTTGGATAGCCCGCCGGAAGATGCGGGTTTCCGCGGGCGGACGCCTTCTTATGCTGCCAGGTAAACGATGACCCGGAGAACATTTCTTCAGACGAGGTAACGCGATCAGCAAAACGCGGGCAGAAGAAAAGGCCGGCTCAATGCCGGCCTTTTCCAACCTCTCCCTTCGAGAGGTTAACTCTGTTGCCACATTATTGGAACCCCTTCATGCGGCCGATGCGATCTCGCGGAATGCGATCTGACAACTGGGAGCAATGAGATGCCACAAGGTGTGCGATACCCTGCGCTCCTCTTCCTGTATCTCACGTGCCAGCTTTTCTGTCACCATGTCACCTGCCACGGCGGCTACGGTCGCGAGCGCTTCGTAGGTTGCTACTTCACTATTCTCGATGGTAAAGCCCATGATGATATTCTGCGAAGCTTTCTCCGATGCGGTGTGTCCGATTTGTGCGGTCTTCGGCGCGAAATTGAACACATGCGCCATCGCCGTCTTCACGCTCGATGAACTACCGCCCAATTGCTCCAGCCTTGCGGTGAGGCGCTCATACTGGCTTTTGGTTTCGCTCGCGTGCGAGGCAAAAACCTGCTTGGCGGGCGCGTAGTCGCCCTCAGTCGCCATCGACCGTAATTGTGACTCGAAGCTCTTTTCAGCTGCGATTACATCTTCCAAATAGCGTTGCAAAACTTTCTTTGGTGATTGACTCGACATGCAATTACTCCTGTCCTGCTTATATCTTTCGTGGTTTAAACGGGTAGGGTCCGCCGGTTGCTGCGATTCTCCTTGGCCGGCGGCAAGCGGAGGAAATCGCGAAAACCCGCTCCCCTGCCTGTTCAATGCCACAGTTGCTGTTTCGTTTCCCCGGTTGGATGCCTCGCGCAAAGGCCAGTGGGGGAGCATGCAATTTCTTTTCGCATGGTTACTACTTATACAGATGCCGCCTGCGCATGGCGGGTGGTCTGTGCCGCCGTCTTAGAACTCCAGGTTGTATCCTGCAGGGCTCGAGCTGATGCAGGCAGGCGACGTGCATAGACAAGACAATGCAGAAGTTACCGCCCCTTTCGAGAATGATGCGAAAGCCGCAAAAAAA
>Ga0182015_10006820_pt1 | contig 11326 bp, 19 predicted proteins | sample 712P3MmetaG_FD_120478 | JGI IMG/M metagenome (GOLD analysis project Ga0182015, IMG submission 120478) | Permafrost microbial communities from Stordalen Mire, Sweden - 712P3M metaG | ecosystem: Environmental > Terrestrial > Soil > Wetlands > Permafrost | place: Sweden: Stordalen | collected...
AGGAAAACGAACTTTTAAGAGGAGCGGCCAGGTTGAGGTATCGGGAGCAGCGACATTCGCTTCTGGCTTTATTTGGTAATCTTGATAGTCAGCATTTCCTCCAATCCGAGTGCTGTGGTGTACCTGTATTCTCCTGCTTAGAGACCAATGCCCCTTTGGAGGAAGACATTTTTTTCGAGGGATCGTCAAGCGGCAGAGAAGAGGCGAAAAGAAAATGAAGGGTGAAATTATGATTTGGACTGAAAATGTGGCTGACATCATTCCCTATTTTTGATTGGTGGGGAAGGAGGGTAAGGTGACGAGATCACCACATTCAAAGCCAAAAACGCTTCGCCTCAACATCAAAAACTTAATATCAAAGAAGACGAAAGGACGAGGGATCCCCCTACCTCACATATCGACCTCCCGCACCCCTACATGAACCACTGCAACACGGCGCAACATCGCTGATAGCAAATCACCGCATTTCAGCCTCGTCACGGAGAGATGTTACGTAAGTATCACTGCGACAACTGTTCAGTGGATATAACCAGCACAACCCGCATACGCTGTGCAGCCCCACAATGCCAAGAATATGATCTGTGTGTGCAATGTATAAACCCTTCCCAAAGGCGGTGTTGACTGTAGGCTTCGCACAAAACACGACCGAACATACCCGGCATCCCTACCGTGTCATTGAACAATGTGCCCTCCCGATCATCCATCCGGACTGGAGTGCCGACGAGGAACTTCTCCTTATTGAAGCCTCGGAATCAGCTGGACTGGGTAACTGGGCTGATGTGGCCGAACAAGTGACCTCTCGGTCGAAAGAAGAACTCGAAAAACATTACCTTGATTGCTATTTAAACAGTCCCGAATACCCGTTACCGGTAACATCCCACGCACGTGGGGATCACGGCTGATGAGAAGGTACTGGATACCGTGTATGACACCGACCCCAGCTTACTCCGGGCGCGTAAAAAACAACGTATCGATGACAGGAGAGCAGCATCCAAAGGAGCTATTCAAGCTAAATTCGAGACCCTCACATCAGCACCCTCTCGACATGAAGTCGCGGGATACATGCCCGGCCGTTTAGAATTCGAAACAGAATTCTTCAACGAAGCCGACGAACGTGTCAAAGACATGATCTTCGATGATGATCCCTCCGCAGAGGATCCCGGAGAGGTGGATTTGAAACTAGCTGTGCTGGACATATATAACCATAATCTTACGAAACGGGCAGAGAAGAAACGAGTCATTTTTGAACATGGGTTTCTGGAACATAAGAAGAAACAGCAATGGGAGAAACGGTGGACAAAGGATGAGAGGGATATCATCAATAAAACTAAACCCCTGGCAAGATTGCAGGATACAGCGGATTATGATGTGCTTGTCGAAGGACTTATTTGTATTTGACCTTCTCTCGAATGGTATGTTGATTGTAGCGGAGAATAAACTACGGAGTCGGATTGCAGAGTTACAAGAGTACCGTCGAAATGGATGTATAACTCTCGAACAAGGCGCCAAATACGATCGAGATAAGGCTACAAAGGTATGCCCAACTCAGCTTCTAACCTTGCTAACAATCAGCATTCGTCATTCCGAAACAGTTCTCAATTCTTCCCATCCACATTAGGTTCCCGCTACTCTCGTCCCATGCAACGACCACCCTCAACGGCCGGTCTCGACGACTTTGGCCTAATAACCCACCCCTCCCGTGAATCGACCCCCAACCTCCCCACCAGTCACCCCAACAACCTCGCCGTAAACCCCAAACAACCTCGCAAACCCGCAAACCCACTCAACATCTCCAATGCCGCAGACCTACACCTCCTCTCCGCGGCCGAACAAGTTCTCTGTTCACAACTACGTATCCTACCCAAATCCTACCTCGTCATCAAAGAGACGTTGTTCCGTGAACTTCTCCGTACGGGGGGAACGTTGAGGAAACGACAGGCTAGAGAACTGATTAAAATTGATGTGAATAAAACGGCGAGGATATTCGAGTTTTTCCAACAACAAGGATGGTTACGATGGCCTGGAGTTGCGGCGCAACAACATTTGGATAAAACTGCAAAGGAAAAGGTGTTGGGTGTGCCGAATGGGTTGGTTGGGAAGGAGAATGGAGGGATTAGTGGAGCTGCAAGTAACGGTGGAGGAAGTGTTGTTGGTGAAGAGGATTAGGGTAACTTGTATAGATTCAGTTTAAGGGGGGATTATATGGAATGGGTTTGTGCTATAGAATTGCAATCAAAATGATGACAACGTCATTGCGGATATTCGCAAGAATATACTTGTACATTATTATGAGGGATCGGGACTGTGATGTTCTACAGGACTTGATCTTTTCGGAGGGGGTGGTGGTACTGTGCTTCCTCCCCCACTAGCCGCTGCAACGAAATCCTCCTTCTCACTCTTTTCCTGTCCTTCTCGAAGAATATCTTCAATCCCAACAACCTTTTTCCCTCCATGTCCACCTGAATGACTTTGTCTTCGTCGACCATGCACAGGCGGTCTACTCGTTTCACTCGATTTCCTCTCCATCGAAGGTCTAGACTGTGCTTCCTGTGGCTGCGTCTGCTGAGCAAGATCAAATGCAGTTTGCATAGGCACCTCCGCGTCAAACACCACATCACTACTTGACACAGCAGGTATTCGATGTAAATATCCATAGCCAATATTGAATCCCATCGCCCCCTCCCCTCCCCACGATCGATCAGGGACGATCGTCACCACCCGCACGATATCATGAGTGTTATTATAGACCCAAAACCGCAGTGGTCGACGCAGAAACTAAAATCAGCAACGCCTCCATACAGCAAAGGTTACCTCCTCGACGAGTTCACCTAGTGACGCCTCACCCCTGAGTGCTCCCTCTGGTGAACCGATAATGTAGTCGTTGAAAGGAATGAAACCGGCTATTTCTGCTGGAGATGAAGGATAGACGTCCAGAACATGCCAAACATTTGACGCTGAGGATAATGGACACCATCGTAATGAGACGCCTACTTCTGTCGATGGCTCTAAATACACGTCTCGTAGTGTCTGACCTTTGGCAGAGTATACGGTGAATGTGACTGGGAGTTTCTGCTCAGCCGCCGATTTCACTGTAGAGCCCAGGAGGTGAGAATTCGTGTTGTCGATTTTTGTGCTGTTTACACCGCAAATGTAGTCGAACCAGGGCTCGAGGCCAGCGCTCGCGGCTGGAGAGTTTGCTAGTACTCGTAGAACGTGGTATCCTGGTATCAGTATATTCCGTAGAGATGTCAACCCCAATCAGTCTGTTCTGCACTCGACTGCTCATTCCCCATGGCCGGTGTCCACTGTCGACACGGAGCACGTTTTCACGAAATTCAGGATCAGCATTTTTGTCAACTGCTGACACTGCCTTTCTTAGGTACACTACACCTAGCCGTTCTCTGTCTAACATTCTCCCATCAGACCCATTGATCGACTCAGTTGAGAGTGTCATTGCTCTCGAGAAGAATCATCATCAAGCCTTTGGATCTCTAACGCGCTGGTTCACGGAAAGTCCGGTACATCCCCGCTACCCAACTGATATATTTACTCCAGTATCCTAATCAAGAGGGAATTTATGACGTTCACATTGCTTCTCGAGGAAAAGAGCGGTCAGGCTTCCAATTGCTGGGTATCGGGAAAGGGTCCGGAGAGCAAGTGGATTTGAGGAGCGTTTCCCCTGACATTCCTGAGATTTCTCCTCTCTTTCTCCGAATCCATGCATCCTTGTGCCAAGTATTGCATGCATCAGGAGCTGGGGAAGTGATTGATAAAATACTCCGTGAATGGAAAAAGTTTTGCGTGCTGGCTGAGGACGGAGGAGATGCAGAATTGTTGTCGGATCGGTTGTGACTGATTCAGTGAATGAACGACCAAATGTCCCTAATGATACCAGGATACGTAGACCAATTCAACTAGTTAAAACGTCTTCCCTTTGAATCCCATGTTCGTACCCTTCATATCGAAGAATGAAATATAGCCGCGATCACTAGGCAATCCCAACTCCTCCTCCAAGAATTCAGCCAACCCAGCCGATGTATTTGTGTTCATCTCTGGAGTAATCTTGCCAATGGAGTAGATATTAGCGGTGAAAGCAGGATCAAATGTCCCTGCAAACGATAAAGTCAATTCGTCTTGGACTTTAACAATCATCAACTAAAATCAACTAACTGCCGGGCCAGGGACGGACGTCTTCGGGTTTTCCGAGTAGTTTGGCTACGAGTTTGGAAGCTTTGACCGCTACTTCCTTTTTATTGGAGATGGAAGTGTTGGTGTTAATTTCGAGAACTGGCATTGTGGAGGCTCAGGACAGGTAAATAACGTGACGGTCGTGACAGAAGAAGGCAAAGGATGGAAAATTCGAGGACAAGGTTTGATTAGTGATCCGCCGGAACTTGGTGGCGCGGGGAATTTCCGGATATTTTTGTGGATCAACATCTCGAATTTGAAACACTCGACTCGGGACAACGATGACTGGGCATTAATGTCGGATGACCAGTTATTTCGATGGAACTTCGCGATACAGCTTCAATGTGAGAAATGTGGAGGAGGAGTCCTTGTCGAAGAAGTCAAGACTGAAGAAATTTTTTGTTCTACTTGCGGTAAGTCCATGCGCTATTGACGTTTCTTGGCAATAAAGCTCATGGGTCAGGACATGTGTTAGCTGCCAGTCGAACAGAATGGCCAGAAGATTGGGATGCAGCAGCATCGTACGGAAAATTAACCTCCGAACAATCCTGGATCGAAATTATTCCAAAGCCGCCTCCGTCAGAACTCCTGTTTGCCTTCCAAGGCGATTCGTTCATGCCACCCGACACAGTCATACCTACCTCAAGCGACCCGTCCGCACAATTCCATCGATCCAATGTCGTTATTCACTCATCCACACAACACGACCACGTCCCCAGTCCCTCCAGCAGCCCATCTCCGTCATGTGAGACAATTCAAACACAGCCCCTCCGCCCTCGGTTAAACTCGGTCGACGATGCAGTCCCCTTTGACCCTGCCAACCCACACCCTTATGACGCCGAGCTCATCGAACAATCGCAAAATCTTTCCCTCCCTTATCCCGCAGCCGAGGCCGCGAAACGAATCGTCGTAAAGGTCGAATCCGAGAAAATGCGACAAAAATTAACCAAATGGACCGCTTCACTGTTTATCCGTGCAGCACTGTTCCTCGCATGCAGACAGATTGGCCATCCGAAAATGTTTTCTGAATTCGACTCGGATTTAGACCGAACCGCTAAAACACAATTCCACCGACAATTCAAAACACTCGATTCTTTTATTAAACAATGCCCCACGCCGATTACCCCGACAGCCGAAGACCCCGTTACCCCGTTCCCCAGTTTCTCCGTTGCAGATTTCGTCCGATCTGAGGCTGCGACTCTGAGCGTGGACGACCGGGTTAGGGATCGGGCGTTGGCGGCCGCACAACACAGAGTTGTGCAGGATTTGTTTGCTGGGAGACGTCCTTCCATGACAGCAGCAGTAGTTCTGTCTTTTGCTGCAGAGTGTGAGGAATGTTTTTGGGGGAGTGCTCCGTATGCGGAGGTTGCGAAGACGTCAGTGGTAACGGTGAGTAATGCACAAAAGGCGTTGTTGAAGGCTGTTGAAGAGATGGCTACGACGGGACCGTTACCAGAAGCATTTCGTTCGAGGTGGAATTATCCTGGATATCAACCGCCGGTAGATGGGAATTATTTGTAATATAGAGGTTTAGAGAGTTTGGGGACAGGCGTTCGGAGAGACACAGGGATCCTCGGTGTATTATATTCTGAAGAGCATAGCATACCTACAGTTTTCACGGGGGGGAGTAAAGCCACTTGCTATCAACTCTTAGGCGTTTCGAAATAAAAGTGTAATTGGGGTATCTTTAGTCAATAGCTATGATTTATCCATCGATGAATCTCGGGTGACGCTCCCCTCCTTCGCATTATCCCTCCCAAATCCCCTCAAACTAAAATCCCGTCTTAGATTCCTCGTCAAATTCTTGAACCCCTCATTAATTTTTGCCCCTGTAACACTGTCGATGGGAGTATGTGTCTGTGCCCTTGGCAACCGTTCCGCCACGGCACTCAAATCGAATCTTGAGGTCGATGAACTAGTTTGATGCATTTCTGTTCTCGGCAGAATGCTTAATGGAGTGAGAAGGGGAGATTGCTCGATGAGATCAGTTTGTGAGGACATTGTTGAATTGAAGAGCTCCAGAAAGGGGTTTTGATCGAGTTTACGGATTCCCTACTGTGTCAGATGACGTACCAGATGGGGACAGACTTTGAGTTCAAGGACTTTAAGGAAATTGGTTACTGATTTGTCGGCGATGAGGAAGAAGTAATTTTGTACTAGCCCAGCTGGTGGATCCTTCGCCGTCAAAATCACTTTGAGAATAGTCTCAATCTTGGCAATCGTCTTGTTCACAAACTTGACATACCTAATATTAGCCTTGTCTTCATAGGAGAGTTACAATTGTGGTGGCTGAGCAGGAGGATCCGAAGCCAACACCGGTAACTCGAGCAATCCCTGTTTCATGATGTACACATCCAACAACATCTAAAATTACCACCAGTCGCCACACGGGTCATACTTGTTCCGCTCCAGCCTCACAGATCGGCCGGCAAGAGATTATCGCATCAATAAACCGATTCCCAAACCACTCTACCACACGATCGCATAAAGCTCGAATATATCGGTCCCTTAAATGTCCTTGTCCAGTAATTTCTCTGACCCCATCTTTAATCACCATCACCATCTCATTCACATATCCAGAATGATCTCCCACACTTTCCACATTAGCCCAATTCGTATTCACCATCTCCCGAAACGCAAGATCCGTGTCCCCTTCGACTTTTTTCACAAGACCTCGTATTGCCAAGTTGGCAGCTGATATGAATCCCTCTCTCGCAGCGTCGAATTGGACGTCCCCTCTCAAAGGCTCATCGACTTTGGCTTTAATTCGGTCCTCGAGCTGAGATGTCGTTGTTAGACAATAATCCGCGGTGTTAAGCAGCGTTGTCAATTCAGCCAAGTCGGGACGGGGTTTTATCGTAGTGAGGACCTGTTCAGCGTATATTTGTAGCCATTTTGAGAAGAGGCGGGAGAGATCCACGAGCGGCGTAGAGGTGCTTAGTTTAGCGCATTGGGAGAGAGTTTGGCGGTAAAAGTTGAAGAGGTCAGCGGACGAGGGGAGGACTGTTGTGGGTGGCGCTTCCTCTTCAGATTGTTTGGGCGGGTTTGAGCGTTCAGATTTATAGGTTTGGAGTTTGTTGGCAAGTGTTCTAGGTCAGCATTGTAGTGAAGAAGGGAGATACTGGTCTTGTGAGTCGATGTAGAGACTCAAGTATGGTTCAAAGGCTTCAGAAATAGCCTTACCGAAAATGAAAGCTCGTTCCTCACCTTTCGAACTGACAGTATCCAACGATTCTCGTTCCTGGTCGTCAACTTAAGGCACCCGGGAGAGATACAGCCTGAGAAAACCGTTTCTCAAGATAATATTCAAACTCCAAACTCTGTTGCAATGCACTCAGCAGTAGTTTGACATCCAAGCTCTTCCCACTCCTCGCCAGTATCCCTCTATAATCATCCCTCGTAGTCTCACAGAACGCCTTAACAAGAGCCTCACTAACCCTCCAATGTCCTAGAAAAATACCCGCATGTTCCTCATCATATTGTCCCAAAATCCTTCTCAACCATGCATACCGTCGAGAGATATTATCTAGACCTCCGGCCTCTTCATTGCCGCGGAACACGTTACGGTATTCCTTGAGCTGTAAGTTGCAATACCATTGGATGAGACGGTCACGGGCTTCGTCGCCGAGGACGTCAAGTACGTAGCAAGATTCGTGGAGGATGTTGACTTGGTTGGGAGGTGGTTGCGGGAAGGTAAGGTGGAAGTCTTGGGTTATTTGCTGTTCGAGGGACTGTTTCAGTGTGGAGATGGAGCGTGAGAGGTGGGCTATTTGGTCTACTGAACGGTAGGATTTGAAGTGGGACATCAATTGCAACACTGCCTGTTCGTTAGTTTGATTTGATGGCTTTTGGGGTGGACCTGAAGCAGTTGGGCTGTTTCCTTGTATTGACGGGATTTACTGTAGACGAGAAGTTGTTCATACGCAGTTGCTCAAATCAGTTGGAGCCGGTGTGGGGAGGGTACTCAGCATCTGTAGTCGTTTCAGTGCCGTCATCGAGATTGTCAAATTCTTCTTTCCTCCATCCAGTCGCCGTATTCCTCCCGTCAAATTCCCCATAACTCCATCTGCCTTCTCTGCCTTCCCCTTGACAGCCTCAACATTCTTGAACAAATCTTCCAACTCGAGCTGTAACTCATTGATCTGTTCACGAGTGGCTGATTGCTGGTCCCGTTGCTGTCGAGCCGCAAGTTCGATTTCCTTGTCGAGATTTTGCAGGTGCGTTGTCAGTAGTAGATTAATGGCGGGCAGGGAGGAAAGAGAAGCTGGGTCAGGGAAGATTTCGTTGAGGTGGATTAGAGGGTCATAGTCTGGTGATGAGAGAGACGACTTGCTGTCATCTCTCCGCACGCCATTCATCGTCCCTGTCCTAAGTCAACGAGGACGTGGCGCCTACTTACCGAATTTGGGGCGAATTCGCCGCGCGCCGCGGATCTTCGGCTTTTTTTTGCGTCGATCGAGATCGGAGTCATCGGCGTGAGTCGATGCTCTCGAGATCCATATAGCGACAATGAGACTGCTCCGTAAATTCTCTTCGATTCCCAAGGGTTCTGGGTCCCCTCTGATCGCATTTGAGAATGCAACGATCTATCCTCTTGGCGAAATTGCCTCTCCTTACTTCACCGATTTGAACTGGAAAATTCACGAAGGGGAGACTTGGGCCGTTGTGGGTCCCTCGGGATCAGGTAGACAAGTCCTCTTAGAAGTTCAGCCCCACTTTGAACGAGTCTGATAGAGAATAGTCTCTTCAAGGGAAACATCGATTTTCACCTCCTTCTGCAGTCAGATACCCGTTGCTGCGAAGACTCGAAGCCCAAAGCAACAATTCCCTCTCATTATGGCCTAGCCATGTAATCCACTATCTTCGATTCAACAGTGCCATCTCTACTGCGCAATACTATTCTGAGCGTTATGAAGCATACCGAGAAGCAGATGATATCACTCTGAAAGATTGGCTTCTTGCAAGGATGGGCGATCTGGAGGGGGACAAATTGCGAAAGACAAGTGAGGTTTTGGGAGTAGAGAGCTTACTGGAGGGCAGTTTAATGAACTTGAGCAATGGACAACAACGCCGAGCGCGAATAGTGAAGGCATTGCTACATGATCCTGAGATGCTCGTCCTGGATGAACCCTACAGTCACCAAACCCCGCCTTTGCCGAGCTGACTTGTAGTGGGCTTAGACATCTCTTCACGAAAGACTCTATCAACGTTGCTCTCAAATCTCGCTCAAACGGCATCCCCACGGATCCTCCTCGCTCTCCGTGAACAAGACCACATCCCCTCATTCATAACGCATGTTCTCCATATGAGCAGCACCAACGAAATCCTCCACAACGGAACGAAATCGTCCATCTCAATTGTTCCCGAGTCCACTCCCTCAGACGACGTCCTCTCAGAAATCAAATCCCGCAACATTAAGCAATCTGCGAACCCCATCCTCGCAGACATGAAGGACGTCAACATAAGCTATTGGGGTAAACCGGTATTGCGAAACGTCAATTGGACGGTTCGTGAAGGCGATCGCTGGCTTCTTCTCGGTCCAAACGGATCCGGGAAAACGACTCTTTTGTCTCTCCTCACGGGAGATAATCCGAAATCGTTCTCGCAAGACATTACCTTATTCGGTCGACGAAGGGGAACCGGAGAAACCATTTTTGATATTCAGGCGAAAATAGGTCATGTCTCCCCGGAGCTGCATTATCATTTTCCTGCGCACAGAACGGCAAAAGATGCGATTCTATCTGGCTTTGGAGGCACATTTGCGCCTCCTGAGAAATTAAGTCAGGAAGAGGTCAAGCAATATGATGAGTTGGTCAAGTTTTTCGAACGAGTTTTGCCGGAGCGGTTTCTTGGGGATAGATTTAGAGAGTTGTCTACTTCTCATCAGCGTCTCGTATTGTTGTTGAGAGCTTTTGTGAAGAGACCGCCGTTATTAATTCTGGATGAACCATATCAAGGGATGGATGAGGCTGCTATAAATCGGGCGCGGGAATACCTTGAGACTGAGATCAGTGATAAGCAAGCTGTGGTCATGGTGACGCATTTCGTTGGCGAAGAGGCTGCTGGGGGAAAGTGGGGGAGGGTGCTTAAATTAAGAGAAAACGGGACGATAGAAGACATCGTTTAGAAAAGTTTACACAAATTATATTACCTGTATTCCATGCTATACCCTGCTCCTCAGCAATCTATGTATCCTAACTCCAGACTCCTGTGGTTTAAACAATTTTCTTCTGCGCTCTCAACCAATCCACAGTCTTGCCATCCTCTCGCCCCGTCTCCACAATAATCAATCTTGCAAAATCCTTGCGATCCCAATAACTTGAATGCGCGCTCAACATGCTCACATACTCATTATCCACCCAACCTCCCATGGGCGTCAACATGAAATCCAATCCTCCATTATCATTCAACATTCCAAATATTCTCTCTGCACGAGCCTCACTGCGGAAATCATGAGTCTCCATCTCAATCGTCGCTTTCTCCGGGGTAGGAGTCGAGCTTGGTAGAAGGGATCCTGCTACTGTAGCAGCTTGTGAGAAAGCACCAGCAGGGGTTGGGAGAAGAGTCCGCGGGATTTGGACTGGTGAGATGTTGTTTCTGGAATAAGCGCTGTCTACGGTTGCGTTTATATGTAATGCGACGGCTACAAATTAGATGTGTGGAATTTGGGGTGGGATACGATCAGTCAGGTCATAGATGTTGTAGATATTGTCGACGGCAAGACATCCAAATTGACCTTGAGCGGTTTCCACTTCACTTTTCCGTGCGTTTCTGGTCTTCCTTCGACCTGCCCGGGGTATCAATGACACTCTCTCCAACCTTCGTCATTAGAAGATACAAGAAAGGGGCTTACATTAAGAAGAATCCGGCAGGACTACCCAGACAAAACAGGTTGCGGGTGTCGAATACAAAATGTAACTTATCAGGTTCCTCAGATTCCGAAACATATGTCGGTTGTCCACTCAACACATCCATCGCAATGACACTCCCCAAAGAATGGCCAATGATATGAACTCGTCCCTCATCTTGAAAATACGGCGTATTGCGACAAAATACCTCCCAGACTCGATTTGCCTCTGCGACCACCGCCTCAAGAATCTTGTCTTTATGACTGGAAAGATAAAAAGGGATATCAAGC
>Ga0182015_10006821_pt1 | contig 11325 bp, 7 predicted proteins | sample 712P3MmetaG_FD_120478 | JGI IMG/M metagenome (GOLD analysis project Ga0182015, IMG submission 120478) | Permafrost microbial communities from Stordalen Mire, Sweden - 712P3M metaG | ecosystem: Environmental > Terrestrial > Soil > Wetlands > Permafrost | place: Sweden: Stordalen | collected...
GGTGATCGCGCACAACAATTGGACAAATTATCTGGATGGGTCGCGGTGGTCCATTGCGTTTGACGTTGTGCCCGCGCACGGCTATCACTTTCTGATGGACGGGCTGCCAGGAATGATCAGCAGCGGCGACGATTTCGGATTGAATTCGGCGGGGATGGTGATCACGGAGACTACCATTTCAGGTTTCAGCGGCTACGACACGAACGGCGTTCCGGAATTTGTGCACGCGCGGAAGGCGACGCAGTATTCGGCGTCGATCGACGACGCCGCGCGGATTTTTGAAGAGGGGAACAACGGCGGATACGCGAACGATTGGCTGATCGCGGATACGAAAAAGAATGAGATCGCGAGCCTGGAGCTGGGGTTGAAGAATGTGACCCTGGAGCGGAAAACGGATGGGTATTTCGTGGGCTCCAACTTTCCTATCAGCCCGAAATTGGCAGCCGAAGAGACCAACTTCCTGGTGAGTGACAAAGGAAACAGTGCGAACGCGCGGCACAAGCGCTGGGAACAATTGATGGCCGAGAATAAGGGAAAAATCGACGTGCCCGCGGCGGAGAAGTTTCTGGCGGATCACGTGGACAGCGTCACGGGTAAGACGGAAGCGAGCGAGCGAACGTTGTGCGGGCACTACGAGCTTTCGAGTCGCGCGTCCGCGGCGGGCTCGTGGCAGCCGGCCTACGGCACCGCCGGCGCGGCGCAGAACAAGGTTACGGACGCTTCGATGACGGCGAAGATGGAGTTTGTGGCGGCCGCGGGCCACGCATGCGGGATGGACTTTCTGGCCGCGAAGCATTTGCAGGCACACCCGGAACTCAATTGGGAGCAACCGGAGTTGCGGGACATGAAGGCGTATCCGTGGACGAGGATCGGTGGCGGGACGGAAGGCTCGGCGGTCGCGAGCAAGTAAGAGAGTGGCAATGTCGTGGGGCCTCGACACTTCGACACTTCGACGCTTTGACAGTTTGACGACTTGCCGAGATGGGGCGCAGCGGTGCTGCGCCCCTACAAGGCCTTGCCCGCACATGATTAGCCGACCGGCGCGTTCACTCACGAATCACTGCAGGAGACTTCTAGTGGCCGGCTGCTTTTGCTTTGTGCCCGTGATGCTCAACGTGCTGCTTGGCCGCTTCTGAAGCGTGATGCGTCGCGTGAGCCAGGTGTCCCTGCGCGGTGTGGGCGTGGTGAGCGGCTACTTCGTGGTTGCCTGATTCATGATGCGTTGCGGCTTCGCGGTGGTGCCGCGCCGCGTGCTCGTGGTGTTCGGCTGCCTTTTGATGGTGCTCGGCTGCTTGCTTGGACATGAGTCCTCCTTATCGATCGAGGTCAGCCGGGCTGCGTGGCCCGGGATGACTGTCACGGAGGGTGCGCCTTGGTTGATTACGCGGGCGTCAGCGGAGTGTGAATGGTGAGTGACGCTCGGGGATGCTGTTGAAGATTTTATAGAGATACTAAAAAAAAACGCCGGGCTAAAAGCCCGGCGACTGCAATTTCTACCACATTTGTCATCTACATCTGTCCCGTGCGGGAATGTATTAGTTGGCGGTCGCGATCTCTTCGCGGAAATTCCAGCGCTTGTGATTTACGGCTACGGATGCGACATCGTCTGGAGCGAAGGGAACGTCTTTGTGGCCGCGGACCTGGATCACGCAGCCTTCGCTGGCGACTACCTGGTCGAAATGCCTGCCGCTCTTCAGCGTCACGGAGACTACGTGGTAGCCCATGCCGGTTTCATTTTGGCGGTGCAGGGTGCTGGTGAACTCGTGCGGAATCGGAATTAAGCGTTTCATTGGCTTGCCTCTAGGATTGATTTGATTTGGAAGATACAAGTCTAACGGTGGGTTTCGAGGGTGTCCAGAGGGTGCAAGCTTTACTTTTGGCTAGTCCTGGTACCCACCGCGCGAAGGTCGGTTAGCCAGTAACATAATAAAAATAAATGAGTTATTGGGCTTCTGTTTGAAACGATCACGGCAGAACTTCGCGCCGGCGAGTTTTCCACCGAAGTCCACAGATCAGTTCGGATGGCCGGGGGCGCTATTCCGGTCGAGCTGCTGAAGGTTTTCGCGAGCGAGTTCGTGGTTGGGATTGATCTGGAGCGCGCGTTGATAGTGGACGCGAGCTTCTTTTACGTTTCCGGTTTCGGCGAGAGCGCTGCCGAGATTGGCTTCGGCGTTGGCATCCTGGGGATTCAGGCGAACGGCGGAGCGGAAATGGACGAGTGCGCCGGCAAAGTCGCCTTGCGAGGCGAGCGCGTTGCCGAGATTGTAGTGAGCGTCGAAATAATCGGGGCGGGACTTGAGCGCGGCGGATAGATATGGGACGGATTCGGCGGGGTGGCCGCTTGCGAGCAGCGCCGCGCCGAGTGCGTTGTTGGCGGCGGCGTCTTCGGGACGAATGCGGACGGCTTGCGCGAAGTGGGCGGTGGAGTCCGCGAGCTCGCCACGGCTTTCCAGCAGGGCGGCTAGATTGTAGTGCGCTTCGAAATCGTTGGGATTTTTCTGGAGATTGTGGCGCGCCATGGCTTCTTCGATCAAGGCGCGCGGATCGACTGCGGATTGCGGCGAATCTTTGGCGGGAGTGCGCGGCAAAACCTGCAGCCAAAGATGCGCCATTTCGTCGCTTGCGCGATTACCGGCGACTACGCGTTGCGGCGGGTGATGGGGATTGCGGATGTTGTCGGAAGAATTGTCGTAGGTGAAGCGCATCGAGATGGTAGTGCCCTTCGGCAACAACAGGGGCGCGGCATAGCGGTAGACCGCCTGCCAATTTAAGTCCCAGCTGGCGATGTGAATCAGCGTTCGGGTTGTGCCATCGGGCAGGGTGGCGACGGCTTGCAGATCTTTGCCCAGATAGTGGGCGTGCGGGTAAATGGCGAGGAGGTCGACGTCGACGGGAAGCGTGAAGTCGTCGGTGACCAGGAAATTTTTGTCGTCCGGAGGAATGTCGAGGAGGCGATCGTTTTCCATTTGGATCAGGATGGGGTGGAGGGTGGCGGGCTTGTCGGTGAAATAAAGGCCCAGGCTTGGCTGAATGGTTTCGGGCTTGCCGGAAGGCTGGAGATGGGTGTTGAGAATGAGGTCGGTGTTTTTATCGAGGTGAATGGACATGCCGTCGGGCTCGACGTAAGGAGCGGAGCCCGGCTTCCAGAAGAGAAAGTGGCTGTCGGGGTCGAAGACTTCGGATTCGATGATGAGCTCCATGCCGCCGAAACCGGAGCCGGGTTGCTTTTCCTGGAGGCGGGCGGTTTGGCCGCGGTCGACGAGAACGTTGGCGTGGTGGACCAAGCGCTTGTCGCCGGGACGTATCTCGATGGCTTTGAGCCAGCGGGAACGGTCAACCGGGGAGCGAAAGACGAAGTTCCAGTAGGTGTCGGAGCCGCCGGCTGGGAGCGTGAACGGTTTGGTAGCGGTAACGATAACGTCCGGCTTTCCAAGCTGCCACCCTTCGACAAATTTTGGCTTGGGAGGCAGGTCGGAGGGATTCCCTTCGATGGCTCCCTGGTCGACCCAACTCTTCAGCATTGCGATTTGTTCGGAGGAGAGGCGGAGGTCGTCTGTAAATTTCGGATCGTCGGGGTCGGGAAGCCACGGAGGCATAATGCGGCGTTCGGTGATGGCGGCGATCAAGCCTGCGCGGGACTTGGCGTCGGCATAGGTGAGCAAGGAGAAAGGTGCGGCCTCGCCGGGGCGGTGGCAGGGGGCGCAATGTTGATAAAGGATGGGGGCGATGTCGCGGGTGTAGGTTAGGGCTGGACTTGCTGGTGCGCTGCGGGCGTCCGAGGGGGAGCCATGGAGTGACAGCCAGGAATGGCTGTCCCACTGGGAGGGCGGCTGGCCAGCTGAGGCCAAGCAAAGTGTGGTGAAAAATATCGCCAACGATATGGCTGCGCGGTACGACTTGCGATTCATTCGAGGTCCGAGATGTAGCAGCCTACGGCCGGGGCGCTATCGGCCAGCAAGGTTTTGCCAGTGAGGGCGGCTTGAATGGCGTCGTCGAGTTCGTGCGTGGTGGCTGCGGAGCGGGAGCGGCCGATGTCTTCGTAGAGATTATCGATGCGGCCGTGGTAGATGAGGCGGTGATGAGCGTCGAAGACGGCGGCCTCGGGGGTGATGTGAACGTGGCTTTGCTTTACCAGGGTGCGTTGGACGTCGCGAAGCGCCGGAAGCTGGTAGCCGAAGTCGTGCTCGTGTTTTCGAATGGCACCGGGCGATTCGGCTTGGTCGGGATAGACGAGCCAGAACGCGGTGTTGGCGGCATGCGCGGCGCTAAGTCGCTGGATCGCCGGCGAATAGCGATTGGAAATCGGGCAATCGGTGCGCACGAAGATGAGAACGACGACTTTGCCCCGAGATGCATTGAATGGGTCGAGCGGAGCGCCGTTGAGATCGAGTGCGGCGGTTTGTCCCGCGTTCAAACTGATCGCCAAAGGCGAAACGCAAACCGCGAGAAGTGCGGGGGCAAGTAATGTCCTGACAATCGTTTGAAGGTGGAAAGTGCCGCGGCCCATGCGTGCCCGCACCGCCCGGGCGAAGGAAATGTTACCGCGCAGCGGAAGGCTTGTCTATTTCGGCAGGCAGACGAGGGTGCGCGAACAGGATTGAGGCGAATGGAAAGCGGCGTCAGCGACGTTGCGAACGGGAAACGTGAACCGGTGCATATTGCCGCTGGAATCCCAGGAAACGAATGTCGCAACGGTCGCAGCGATAGGGCCAAAGACGGAGGATGCGGTACAAAACACGTTCGAAAAACCCTCTGCGAATGGAGCGCCGCACCTGCGAGCTGTCGCATTGCGGGCATTCATTCTTCTTTTTGGCAAATATCGGGCGCATCGGCAACTTTCCAAATCCTTGCTTCCTCTATTGTGTAGCATGCGCGCGCCAAAAGCTTCAACGAATGGGACGCTCGACGAATCCAGTTGGATACTATCCGGCGAGGAACGGTCTCTACCTCACAGCGGGAAAGCGGATTGGGGTGGTGTGAACGGCATATACATCACGGTTAACGCGATTTATTTCCACGACGCGGCCTGAAGGCTCGGTGAGCTTCATGTGGGTGGCTTCATTCCTGGCGCCCATGGTGTATTCCATCCGATATTCGCCGACATCGGCGAGGGTTTGATGGACTATGCGGCCCGCGGAATCGTATTCGTTCGAAAGGATGGTGACCGCCGGCTCGTTCGGTTGCCGAATGACCTCCACTTTGGTCATGTGATGGCCCTGGTCGTACGAATAGATGGTTACTTGACCACCGGTGTGGGTAACGCGCACCAGGCGACCCAGAACGTCGTAGGTCCAGGACACGTGGTTCCCGAGCGAGTCATTGGCTTCGGCCAAGTGGTGACCCGTGCCATTTTTGAAGGCGATCCACTGATTGTCACTGGAGGTCAGGCGATGCAGGTCGCCGCCGTCGTCGCGATCGAAAGTGAGCGCACGGCCTTGGGTATCCTGATAGCCAAGCCAGAAGCACGGACCGTTGGTGCAGGCTTGAAAGGTAAACCATTCGCCGTCGCGGCGCACCAGCTTCAGTTGGCCGGACTCCGAAGTCATCCGCGACCGATATAGTTCTTCCGAATTGGAGTTGCTTTCGAAGATGACGCCGGGAGTCATGCCGACGCCGGTTGACGTTCGCTGGAGACTTTCGCGACCACCGTTTTCGTACATGACTTCGATAGAAGCGAGCTTGGCGGGGTCGCTGGAATACAGCCAGTTGTTGTAGTTGTGCGTGGTGCCGCGCCCGAGCGCCATGGGCACGATATATTGGGAGCGGTATCGGCGGCGAAATTCGATGGGCGGAATGGAGTCCAGTTGGAAATCAATGGTGGATGCGAAAAATTCGCCGCTCACGAGTTGCGTTTCAAAAAGCTCCTCACCGGGCACCAGGGGACTTTCCAAATGGCCCGCGTCGTCGACGGAGTTCGCCAGAACGCGTAGCGCGCCCGTTTTATAGGAGTACGCATAATAAATGCCCGGCCAGTCGACGTTGCGGCGGCCGTTGATGGATGCTTCGGGATGCAGATCGGATTCGTAAAGGTCGTCGCGGCCGCCGTTCGGCGTCAGCGGCTGGTACATGACGCTGGTCGGATCAAAGCTGTGCGACACATGAAAATACAGAAGGGCAACGTACTTGGTGAGCATCTGCTTGTAGCCGGCCAGTTGCCGTACCGGATCGTGAGGCTGGCGGCGGCCCCAGAAAGCGGGATCGTTGCGGTGCGACGAGACGATGCCAAATCTGTAGCCGGTATGGTAGCTGTACGTGAATTGCCAGCCCAGCGAGCGCGGATAAATGTCCTCGTCGGTCAGGACGATCATGACGGAATCCCGGGAGGCGGCGATTTTCGGGTAGGCGCGCTTCATGTCGAGAATCATGTCGTCGGCTACATACTGGCTTCGCGCCAAATCGTAGGAGGGGTCTGGAATAGGAACGTCGGCAAGAACGGTGACCTCAATATTGAATTTGTCGCGGTAGTAGGCGGCCAGGGATTCCACCGGGAAAGCCTGGTGGCCCATGGGAACGAAGTAGAGGGTGCCGTGATGCTGCAATTCGTCGGGTTTTACGACTTCACCGTGAGCGACAGCGCGTTCCAGGGGTACAGGATTGAAGACGGAGCCGTTCAGAATGTCCTTAAAGCCTGGCTTGGACGCAAAATGATAGCCGACGGCGCCTAGCGCCGTCAAAATGCACAGGGATCCGGCAAGCAGGTACCGGAAGGTCCGCGGCGGGTCGGGGATTGCGACTCCGGAGGCGGCACCCAGAAACGCGCCGCACTGCGGGCAAGCCGCTTGCGGAGAGGCAAGCTCAAAGCTACAGACCGGGCATCGCATGGTCTATTTAGTGTAAGTGCGTCGAGGATTGTGGCCACCAGTTTCCCAACGTCAGTTGGCTAGTGAAACACGTAATCGATAGGCGACGAAATCAGGCGGCGTCATGAGGCGGCGTCATGGGCGGAGCTATGGGCCGGCGAAAGACGTTAGGGGTCGGCGTTAACGGCAGGGGGCTTTCCCAATTCGGAACGGATGGCGGTGAGGGCTTCCCGGGGAGGGCCGATGCGCCGGTATCGCGAGTACCAGGTGCGCTCGTGGATGGAAAAACTCACGAAAAGCCTGCGGCCGTCGAAATCGTATTGAGAATAGGATGCAAACCATAGGCTGGGCGCCATCTCGTAGCGTTCCTGCATAAAGTGGCTGCCTTTGTAAATCCTGGCGAGAAAGCCGCCGATGGAGATGTCGTCGGTGACTACCACCTCGACGCGAGCGAGCTCGTCGGCGGAATCGTCGATCCAAGCGTAGCCCCGAACCTTGGCAAAAATGGACGTGGCGCGCGAGGTGGGCTTATACGCGGGGTTCGGATCCATACGGTACTTGGAGAGCATGCGGTCGGCGCGAGGCTCGTGGTCGACAAAGGTATAGAGGAAAGCGGTGCGAGTGGCTTCAATAAGCTCGAAGCGGTCTTTCTGCTTCTTTGCGAGCTTGTCGTAGGCGTCGTGCTGGGCTCGGCCATCTTCGGCGGCCCAGGCTAGCGAATGCTCGAGTTTTTCGAGTTCGCCGCGGTATGCGACGGCGTCGGTGGGCTTGCCGTCCGGGCCAACCGGAATATGGTCAATGCCGGTTCCCGCAGGGACGGTGCGTGAAATCTTGATCTCCGGGGGAGTTCCAGCGGGAACCTTGCGAGTTTCCTTGTGCTCAATACGCTCGTAAATGGCTTCGCCTTCATCATTTCTCTTCTGGTTGGCGATAACGCGGTCGAGCATCGCCACTTTGCTGGGTTCGCTCTGCGGTGGAACTCCCTGGGGAATTTGTTGGCCGGCCACGGAAAGGCGGCCCACGGAAACAACGAGGAAAATCGCATAAACTACCAGCGTGGCTGCCCGCATAGTGGGTGCGGCGAATGAGTTCTCCGCCGGTAACGTGGACTTAGATTCCGTACCTGCGTCGATTGTTGCATTGCGGAAAGCGGATCGGAACTCACAAGTGTCCAAAAAATTATGACGAGTACGTTTTCGAACCGCCGGAACAAAGGTGCGACTTGGCTCACCTGCGAACGCTGCCGCCGCGCACCGGCAGGGAGAGGTTCAGCCTGATGGAGGCGGGCTGGATATTGGATACCCGGAGACGTCTGGATTAGAGCTTGGATTGCGGTCTGCTCATGAATCGGGCAAGCATCTCGATTTAGGTTGGCACGGGAAGGCTCCATGGCCCCGCGCATCCCTATAACATTAACAAAACAAGTATGTTACGTGGACACTCAGCCGCCCTCACCGGAATTCGATGGCTTGAAAGCGGACGGTGAACGAGCGGAAGGTGCCGGTCGCGGCAGAAAGAGCGGCGACCCGGCGCACGCGAGGCAAAACAAAAGGGTTTTTCCGCGTCTAAACTAAAGAAATCCCGGAATTTACGAAACGAATTGACGCTCCTTATCGTACTTGATGGTGACTGCAAGTTCGGCGGAGGTAGGGTTTGGGTGGGGCTCCATACGATCATTCGGCGAATGTCACCCCCGTCGCCACGGGAATAGCCGGGCAACGACGTCCGGCGTTGGGCGGATTTCGGGGCAATCTGGTAACGCTGGTGGAGACCTTCCGCCTGGCGCTGGACGCACTGCGCGCACATAAGCTGAGGAGTTTCCTTACGCTGCTGGGGGTTATTTTGGCGGTGACAACCCTGGTCGGGGTAATGAGCGTGGTGGCCGGACTGAATTTCTACGTGGCCGACCGGGTCGCGAATCTTGGCGCCAATACCTATGTCGTGGATCGCTTCGGGATCATCACCAGCCAAGACGCGTGGATCAAAGCGCAGAAGCGGCCGCTGTTGACGCTGGACGAGTTTCAATGGCTCCACGACAACATGAAGAATGCCCGGCGCGTGGCCGCCACAGGGTGGGTGACCATCGATTTGCGCTCGGCAAATCTCTTGCTGGAAAACACCCAGGTGATGGGAGCGACGGCGGATTATGCCGAGCTGCGCAACATCGGGCTGGCGTCCGGGCGGTACATCACCGAGGCGGATGATCTGCACCATTCTCCGATCTGCTTTATCGGAACGGACGTCGCGAAAAAGTTTTTCCCCAACGTGGATGCGATTGGCAAAACGATCCGGGCTGGCACGCACACCTATGAGGTCGTCGGGGTTGCGGAGCCCATCGGGAGCGCTTTCGGACAGTCGCAAGACAACTACATGCTGATTCCGCTGGTGACCTACTACAAGGAATGGCACACGCAGCAGGATTGGCTGGCGATTTTCGTGCAATCCCAGAACACGGAAATGATGTCGGTATCGCAGGACGAAGCGCGGATGCTGCTGCGCGCTTACCGGCATCTGAAATATAACGACAAGGACAATTTTGCGATTCTGGGTTCCGACTCCATCATGGCTTTGTGGAAGCAGCTGACCGGAAATCTGTTTGCGGTCGCCCTGGCATTGACGGCGATCTTTCTGGTGGTAGGCGGAATCGTGATCATGAATATCATGCTGGCGAGCGTGACCGAGCGAACCCGCGAAATCGGTATTCGCAGATCGCTGGGCGCGCGAAAAAATCACATTCTGCTGCAGTTTATGACCGAGTCAGCGGTGCTCGCGGCCGTTGGCGGAATCATCGGTATTGCTCTGGCGTATGGATTGGTGGCGCTGGGACGGGCGGTGACTTCGATCCCGATGCAGACGCCCATGAGCGCGGTGATCCTGTCGCTGTGCGTGTCCACGGGCGTGGGACTTTTCTTTGGAATTTATCCGGCGATGCGCGCGGCGAAACTCGATCCCATTGAGGCGCTGCGAGCGGACGGCTAAGAACATATGGCACAAGCACACGGTGAAAATCTGAAGCAGGCGATGGACACGTTGCGGGCGCACAAACTGCGCAGCGCGCTGACGGTGTTCGGCGTAGTGCTGGGCGTCAGCGTGATCATGCTGGTAGCTGCGCTGATCACCGGCTTCGACCGGCAAATCCAGGAAAACATCAAGCAATTCGGCGCCGACACCGCCTTCATCTCGCGCTGGGATCAGGGACCACACAATCAAAATCGGCCATTGGAAGAACGGCTGCGAAAGCCGCTGACCCTCGAAGACGCGGACGCCATAAAAGATGGCTGTCCGGCAGTTAAGAATGTCACCACCTATATTGATTGGTGGGAGAAACCTCATACCGTGCGAACGAAAGCCGGCGAAGTCACGGCTGTCGACTTCCGCGGCGTGCAGCCAAATTTCGGCGAAGTCTACGCGAACGCCTCGACGCTCTCGGGACGATTCATCAGCGAAGGCGACGACCTGCACCGTGAAAAAGTGGTGATGCTGGGAGAGAATGTGGCGCCGGTATTGTTTCCGGAAGGCTCGCCGGTCGGAAAAGACGTAATGATCGATGGGGAAGATTTTCAGGTGATTGGAGTAGTGGAAAAACCCAAGGGCGGGTTCGGTATGGGCGATGAAGACCGCCGCGTGCTGATTCCTTACAACACCTTCCGCAAGATTTATCCCGGCTCGTACGAAAACCAGATGCGCGTCCAGGCCTTTCCGAACATGTTGGATCAGGCCGTGGATCAGGCGACGGACGTCCTAAGGCGCCGGCGCAACGTGGCCTACACGGCAAAAAACAATTTTTCGATTGAGACCGCCGAGATGCAGGTGCAGGAATTCCACAATATCCTCGGCATGGTGGCGGTTGCGACGGTGGCCATCAGCTCGATCGGCTTATTGATCGGCGGCGTGGGCGTGATGAACATCATGCTCGTCAGCGTCACCGAGCGCACCCGCGAAATCGGCGTCCGCAAAGCCATCGGCGCAAAACGCAGCGACATCACCTGGCAGTTTCTGCTGGAAGCCATGACGTTAACGGGAGCCGGCGGCCTGATCGCGCTGATTCTGGTGAATGGCTTGGTTCTGCTGATTCGCTTGACACTGCAATGGCAGGGCGCGGTGCCCCTCTGGGCCGCGGCCACGGGACTCCTCGTCAGCATCAGTATCGGTGTGATTTTTGGGGTTTGGCCGGCGATGAAGGCCGCCCGCCTCGATCCCGTCGAAGCGCTGCGCTACGAGTAAACACGAGGCGATAGACGCACGCGCGAATAAACGCGCTGGTGCACCCCGAAGCGTTTCAAGTTCCTTGCAGATTTGTTGAGTTATTTCGTTGATGCGGAGAGCTTCGCCGCGGTACCGCTCGCAGGTGCGGGCGTTGACGCCGGGCTTGCCCCGCTCGGCCATGAAACATCCAACGACGTTTCGTGCTTCACCAGAAGTTTTGCACGCTTCGTGACGTGAATGTGCAAGGCGTTCTGCCCATCCATTCGAATTTCGCCGAGACCTTCTTTCGAAACCTGCAAGCTCTTATCCGGGCGATACA
>Ga0182015_10006822_pt1 | contig 11321 bp, 15 predicted proteins | sample 712P3MmetaG_FD_120478 | JGI IMG/M metagenome (GOLD analysis project Ga0182015, IMG submission 120478) | Permafrost microbial communities from Stordalen Mire, Sweden - 712P3M metaG | ecosystem: Environmental > Terrestrial > Soil > Wetlands > Permafrost | place: Sweden: Stordalen | collected...
GGGCGGGTATGAAATCCGCTCTATGTATCTCGGCTGCTCATCGCAGATAACACCCCGAAACAGACGGCGCTCGGTCGTGACGTGACTTATGTCTTTGACATAGCCACCCAGCTTCGAGCGGAGCTGCCGTTTGAGCGTGTCAATATCCTTTCGCCTGATTTCGTCGCGCCAGAAAAGCTTCATCTCTTTTTCCTGACTGCATTTCGATTCGGAACGCTAGCAATCAAACAGCTTAATCACGCCAGATGCGACCTCCGCCAAACGTGCGAGCGCTCCGACAACTGGCCTGTGACCGACATAATCTTCCTCGGTAAGGCCCACATAGAATTTCGACCGCACCAGAGTGGGATCCACTCCTTTGCGCAACAGTCCCAGCACCACCTCATCGTTCACCTGAATTGTGCCCGTCGCGAGTGGGGTGAAATCACCGAGAGCAAGCGACCCTTGAAGCGAAATGTGGATCGGCTTCAGGGAAACGCTGAGGAGGTGTCTGTGTTTCCTGACAATGTCTAAGTGATGAAGCGCCCACAACGCTTCATTTCCTCCTTGATACGGCTTTAGGGCTTCGATCGTGTCGCGGTCTTGTGAGGGCAGCGTTTCCAGGAGCTGCCTGCCCGCCCAGCCTCGGTTTTGGAAAGCGCTTTCGCTGCTGGCGATTGGAAATAGAACTCTATCTTCCCTGATTTCGATGTTATGCCGACGTATGAGCGCCATCGCCAAAATGTCGAGACTGCTTCGGATAGCATTGATGTAAGCGCCAACCTCCACATTGAACGATAGGGGCAACCATTCCTTTTCGACGGCCACTATCGCATTCTCGGTCGCGGGCGGCGGAGTTTCTCGGATTTCGATCCGCACGCTTCGATCAAGCCAAGCGTCGAGCCGTTTTGCCAAATCAGGCAATTGAGAGAATGGCCAATCGACGCTCGCCTTTGCCTCTAGCAGATCGGGGCGCATCACAGCCTCTGGCGCCTCGCCGCCATCACGGCTGAGCCACCGGGTCTTCGAGTTTTCTCTTCGGAAAATTCAGAGTGTAGTAGTCCCGATATTCATCGCTGCCGTTGGTCATCTTCAATAATAGCCTGTGGAAAAGCAGCTTCAGGAGCTTCGTGTTTTTAATTGTTGCGATCGGATCTGCGCTCGTTAAATCACCGTGAGCTGCCATATGCCGTTCTTTCCATGCCTTCTTTTCCAAATCGCCCATTCGAATTCCAAGATGATTGAATACCTGCTCAGATAGCTTGCTGGTCGGAACGCTATTCAGACCAGTTATCTTGTTCGTGAAAACGGTTTCGACATCAGTGGCGAAGCCGGCCGCTTTGATGATATCGATGAGCTTGCTCTGAACTTGCTGCCAGTTTCTCTTGTCATCTACTAGTTTTGTCTGAAACTCGCCGGGGTGCGCCTCTATATATGCGCCTTGCAGCGCCTCTACCCCGGCACCGAACTGTGCCGCCGCGTTATGAGTTGGCGCGCAAACGGCGTGCCAGTATGCCCAGCTTAGATGCCCGAACTGCAGTTCGTCATACTTCGCATAGAGTGCATTGACTAATCGCGAAAAACGGATCGGATCGACTTCTCGCTCGTAACGATTCTCAAGCGGCGCCGGTGGGAGTACCGCTACTTTGAATATTCTATCGTGACGATCGGCGTTCACTGCTGTCATTGAGACGGCATGACACGCCTCATCTAAAACAGTGCAGCCTAAATAGACAAGGTAATTGCCCAATGCGAAGGAGACGCAATTTCTAACCTTCTCTCTCGTCTCCTCGTCCGGGACGCCCCTATAGAGAATAAATCCTGGCTTAACGAGTATTTTAGGCAGGCCGGAGACAGATGCGCCCAGATAAAGCTCCATATCACCTACGTTCAATTTCCTACAACTGGTGCCGCCAGACTGTCCTGTGGAGGTGCTCTTCAGAGTAATTGCATCGTCACCTTTCCCCAGGACCCTCGTATCAACAGACGTGCTCTTGTCTGTGATATTCCCAAACCAGGAGAACGATTCAGCGTCAAAATTATCGATCCATTCGATCGTGTAATGTGGATTACCCCCATGTTGGGATTTGAGGATCAGGGAATGCAACGAGGACTCTTCTTTGGTGATATCCGATCCAGTTTGCAGGCTCTGCAGGCGATTCCAATGTCGCGGAGTGACTCCCCGAGCGACCGCAGTAAATCCGGTTAACGTCGCAAACTCGATAATGTCGTCGCTTCTACGGACGGTGCCTGCAGGATAAGGTTTTACGGAACTCGAAGCGTTGCCCGGACAGGTCGTTGCTAAAATCAGTCCTCGCTCCTCATCGCGGCGGATCGACAGGCTGTCGATCGGGGCGCGCAGCGGGCCTGGGTTTGTAACGGAACAAGCTGCGGAATTAACAACCTCCTCGAAAGTCTCCCACTCCCAAACATGCATGGTCATCGTCCCGACTGGCAATAAAACGCGCCAGCACTAGCCCGTAGGCTGCTGTTTTTGCGCCGACTGACCTGCCTTGACAGATCAAGGACCATGTTCCTATTTTGTTCTCATTGGAGTCAAGCCCCACATGGCCGTCGAAACCATCGGAGAAGCGCATTCCCTCGGCTGGCGTGTCACCGCGCGCTGCGTGCGCAGTCGCGAGGATGGCACAAGCTCCAAATCCAGCCGGGAGTGCATTTACCGCAAGGAATTGGACATTGAGACGCTGGTATGGACCCGCGGCCGGGCGTTTCCGCTGTCGCGTCTTGAAAGCCGCTTGCGCTGTCCACGCTGCGGCTCGCGCAACGTGGTCATGCTATATCAACCACCGACGAATACGGCTGTCTCACGATAGAAGACGAGGGCTCCCTATTCCGTTTTCGAGGTCACCCGGACATGGCTGAAAAAAGTGCCATCGAATGGACTGATGCTACCTGGAACCCGGTCACCGGCTGCACCAAAATCAGCGCCCGTTGCGACAACTGTTATGCCGCCCGATTTTCAGAGCGATTTCGCGGAGTGCACGGCCAGAAGTGGTTTTGGAAGTTCGACTACTACGGACTGGACATACGCTCGGGGTCTGACGATCCCACCGACATCGACAAAACACACAGGGTTCTCACCATCATGCGTGCCGATGAGTATTGAGCATGCCTGCCATTGCAATCGACGGCAGGCAGGGCGACTGGAAAAACTCTGCCGACCGCGGCGCGAGTAAATCCAAGCAGTTCCAGACGCTCAGCCCTGCCTCCACTTACGAGCAGGGCTTCTTGTTTGCTCCAGCGCGCATGGTGCTCGTCACCTTGTCAATAAGTTCGTGGTATTCGGCCAAGCACGTCGGGCGAAGTGACGCAGGGTTTGCGCGCATAATACGTCGCATGTAGATTTCCGGATGCACGATGGACATTAGTTGGCCCGGTTGCACTACCGCTTCTTGGAGGGAGTGCCTTGCGATTGCAGCTCGGTTAGCGAAGATCATAATATTTTGTCGGTACCACGGCTCGATGTCCCTATCGTTCCAAATGCGCGGGCGAATGATGTCCAGAGGCAGATACCCGCGCTGAACGAATTGTATCGCCCAGAATTCCATCCAATTCTCATTGACATGGTCTGTACCGCCTTGCGCAGGAATTGCCGCAGAAAATAGAACCATGTCAGAAAGTGTCATCAATGAAGCTAGATAATTCGGAACGACAGAGGCTCCCAAATGCTCAGCGACCTCAAGCGAGATTGCGAGGTCAAATTTCTGTGTTATATAGATGGAACTGGCTAAATCGTGCGGCACGAAGGCTGATTGATCTATCATTAGCATTGACCGGTCGATGTAGTCCCCGTCAACGCCGACAATCTGGGTCGCTCCGAGATCTCCAGCGACTTTGAGCCAGCCACCCACTCCGCACCCTACGTCTATGACGGATGCGGGATTGAATCGTTCAAATATGATAGGGAGGACGATCTTGGCTGACCGATAGCTCCCCTCGCGGTGGCAATCGAGATAGTTTCTATCGTAAGACAACGGCATTCGACTGTTCCTCCTATAGACACGCGACTGAATGATACAGTGCCGAATTACGTCAAGTGCATGATAATCACGTAATTGTAGCTTTGGCGTCGTGTGAAGGATGACTACGCCGCAAAATGTCGGCCTTCCGGGAATACACTGGAATTTCCCCGTCACCGTCTTCGGTGCGCGATGTTCCTACCGTGTCCGTTATTGTCACGATCTACAACATCACCGACCTCTTCGGACGTTGTGTGGCTGGTCTCTGGGCGCAGAATTATCCGGCTGACAAGACCGAGATCATCGTTGCTGACGACGGGAGCATCGACAATTGGCGCTCTGTACTCCCGAACTTGGAATTAAAGTTCAAAACTCAGGTTGTGACGCAACAACATCACGGTTATCGACTGGCATCATTGAAAAACCTTGGCATGCGAGCATCTACGGGTGAGGTCATTCTCTTTTTAGACGGCGACATGATACCCCCGCCGCATTGGATGAACGCGCATGTCACAGCCCTACAGACAAATTCAATTTTGACCGTATCTATCGGTGCACGCCGGTTCATTGACTCTCGCGATCTGGGCGTGAGTGATATTTTATCTGATCCCCATATCGTGAGTCGGCTTCCAGACGTACGAAGTATCTCAAATTGGCTGCAGCTAGAGGATAGGCGGATTCCCGAACTGCGCCGCCTTACAAATCATCCCGCCCCGTATCATCTATTTCATGGATGCAACGCAGCATTTTTTCGCGCGCTCGCGCTCCGATCCGGCCTAATGGACGAAGTTTTCAACGGGTACTGGGGATACGAAGATACAGAGTTTGCTTATCGCATGTGGAGGGGCGGTGGCCAGTTCAAATGGTCAACAGATGCAACGGCATATCATCAAGAGAACGAAATAACGGCGTTATCCGATCGTAATTACGGGGATCAAAACAATTTTGAACTGGCATGTCGACTGATCCCCGGTTTCCGTGAGTTTAAATTGCGACTTCGCGATTCAAGGCGTGTTCCTTGGTGGTGAGAGAATTAAAGACGCTTCTCAATTGCCGTCAGCACAGCAGCTGCACCGCCGCCGCTCCGAAGACGCCCACCTAGGTCGGCGTAGGCAGGACCGATGCCAGCAGCCATTGTCTGCGTCACAAGTGTTACTAGGTGATGGGATAAAAAATCGCTCGTTGGGTGGCGAACAATTTCGCAAAAGTTCTCTACCGATCTCAAATTGAAATCTGCTTCTGCGCTTGTGCCCGGAAACCCTAGCACGGGACGCTGCGATAGTATGCAGCCCATCAACGTATTCTGCCCACCACGCGTAATTACCAAAGCACACTTCTTGATGGTTGTGAGGCCTGGTAACGTTTGGAATAGCCGAACCCGTCCAATCGTTTGAGGAAGTGGGCTTCCCCGATAGTTGTCCTGTCTTAGAGCCACGACGAACGATAAGTTTCCTATGTCAGATGCCACACATATAATTGGAACGTATTCTTCGGGCGTCAAAGTTCCCACGCTCATGTAAACATAAATTGCTTTCAAGGTTTGAATGTCTTTTAAAACGTCTGGTAGCGGCCCTATTTCAATCGATGAATCCAGTAATGGTCCAACGTATATAAGATTAGGTAACTGAGCCAGTTGGGGCTCGATTTCACGTAACGTCGGAGCAACGTTGATGGCGCTCCCACCGTGATACAAATCTGTAATCGACAAAATATCAGGTAAGCCATTTTCTCGCCGAACGATGTTGAAGTTGTGCTCTACCCCCGGCACACTTTCCCTATCAGCGTACAGCGGCGAGCTGAACGACGCTAAGTTGACGGACGCCGCCGTCGTGACAAGGGGAATTGAAGCGATCGAACTCGATATAGCGCTGCTAAATTGGTTCTCCGTGAAAATTACGTCTGGTTTAAGCGCGCGATATAAGGCCAGTTCCGTCGATACGGTCGCTCGCAAATAGTTGACGTCATCCATTCCCCGAATAATGATGCTGTCGGAAACGCGAAAGTTGGGTGCCGCCCCATACCCACGAATTGGAGGCACGGGCGCTGAATGAATTGAATTGGATAGTTCGCGAAAACGATCTGCTACACCAGGGTGACAAAAGAAGCTAACTTCGTGCCCTCTTAGTGCCGCCTCTCGTGCGACCGCCTTGCACCGAGTAAGACCGCCTAACCCCAGCGAACCGGCTTGTGGCATTAAAAGGATATGCACCAGAACCCCCCGGGTCGTGAAAACCCATATCACCTCTGGTTGCGCGGCTGAAGTGAATGCCGATTATTCTGAAGCAATTCACAAAAGTTCTAAATGCTGGTGACCTTTTCGCCCGTGATATTGCAGAACGTTACATTGGGCCCGTCGATGCCGTTGTCGGCGATAAAGAACTTGATTGTCAAAATTTTGTGCTGGTCGGAAGTATACTTCAATGGGCCGATCAATTTTCCATTGTGTGCGGTGCTGGCCTAAAGGCACGAAACACCCAAGTATATCGAAAGCCGAGCCGTATCCTTGCTGTTCGGGGACCTTTGACACGCCGGCTTTTGCTCCAGCACGGCATCTCTTGTCCTGAGACGTACGGAGACCCCGGTATATTGGCCAACGAGTTTTTGGATTCCGGCGCCAGCGAAATCAAGTTTAAGTTCGGTGTAGTGCCTCACTATGTCGATCGAAAGAACCCAATTATCGAGACATCTCAGTCGAAGGATGTTTCAGTTATTGATGTGGGTCAACGACCTGAGCAATTACTCAGTGAACTACGCCAGTGCGAAATCGTGCTTTCGTCGTCCTTGCACGGAATTATATTTGCGCACGCGGTCGGGCGTCCTGCACTTTGGATCGAGCTAAGCGACAAGGTCGAGGGTGCTGGTTTCAAGTTTTGCGACTACTACCATTCGCTCGGAGTCGATCCGATTTGCGTTAAAATCAAGGGCGATATTCACTTTACAGAACTCGGCCCTATGGCCACATTTGTTGATCAAGAGCGACTGAGGCCAAGCCTACGGAACGCATTACGTTCAGCCCGTGATTTATTGAATCATGCATAAGATCCGAACTTTTCGCCACGCCGTTAATCCCCCTGATTGAATAGGTAATTGTAAGCAGCCTGCATCTCTGTGTTTCGATCGTCTCCCACATCAAAGTAAGGGATGCCAAGTTTAGATGTTTCAGATTCTAACAGTTTGCTAAACTCAAGTATTCGTTGAGGCAACTCATGCTTTTCGTGTTCATCTAACGGGCTCACCCAATCGTCAACCGACGCATACTCTTCTATGTTGCGCAAAGAAATTACACTTGTTCCGAGAAAGCACGCTCGGATTGTTGTTTCCCTCATTAATGTCGCAACGTGAGAGGGATAGATTGCCGCGCCCTCTATCAGGTAGTTTGATATGCATTTTTGTGTGTAGCGAATGAATTGTTGAAGAAACGGAAAAAACAGATCCGGTGTTTCAGTCCACGTCGCCCCGCGTAGATGCGTTGACGGATATGTTCGACCAAGAGCGTGCGTCAGCACGTCGGTTGATACGAAGGGAACGTTCTGCTCGACCATCGCTCTCTTAGCAAGGGATGTCTTACCCACTCTCGGTGCACCTCCGATTAAGTAGATCATGCGCAAAATATTATACCATAGGTAAGCCGCGTTATTGGGAGGGCAACTGAAGACATCAATGCCTTGAAGTCGATCTAAGAAAAGATGATCGTATAAAAACGGTCACCTGTCTTCTAACTCTGACTTCGTACGACCTCGAGTGCCGCCACAAGAAGACCCAGGTGAACGAACTCGACAAGTGCATAGTCTTTGGAATGCACCGCAACGCATAGGTCGGCCTCAGCCGCCAACGGGCCTACCCCCCCGAAGCCAACTAGCGCGAGGCTTATAATCTCCGAGTCGCGACAGTGATTGGCAAGCCTAACGAGATTTGTCGACATTCCGCTCACCGACAGAAGAACAGATCGGTCGCCGTCACGGATCATGGTCTTACCATACAATCTCAGCGCTTCCTCGTACCCGTGATCATTGGACAATGCAGTCAATATTGGTACATTCGGAAGGCTGGCCGCACACCGACCGGCATTGAGAGTGTCTAAAGCCATGTGCTGAGCAGTCGCTGCGCTTCCGCCATTACCAAAGAACCAGATCGTTCCGGCGCAAGCCTCTAGAAACTGTGCAATTTCCTCGATGACCTCTCGGTCGCAATCTTCACCACGCCTGCGTGCGGTTACAAGAGGCCGAGCGTCAACCGGTATTGGCTGAAGAAGATCACGTACTGTCATTCGGAAGCGCCTCAATCCGATGGGATTACTTTCCGGCGCGGGCAGCTCTAATAAGTTTGACCCATTTCTGTTCGTGGCCAATTATCGCGCTAATTGGTCTGAGCGCAACTCAGGCAAGATGTTTATTCGGATCAAATTACGCAGAGTTGCGAGCGAATACAATTATCACCGCCAATATTTCATCAGAAGTCGCAACGCTTTCCTCGACCGCAATCAACGAACCATCGTCGTCTTTTGCCCGCGAACTATTCACCCGTTTCGACACTGGCCGCCGCTGCAACACGTCTTCATCGGTGGGCTTCATGAGCGCCGGCAGTGACCAAATGGTGGCGCGGCAGTAGCGTTAAGCCAGGCCCCAATCCTCTAAAGGATCTTAGACTTCACAAAGCACGTCTATAGGAGGCAACAATGTCCGTCACATACTATGTAGCTTTGCCGTTAGTGAGGACGGAAGACGGAGTGGCGCCTGGCGAGGCGCAAGAGATGCCCAACGAAGGGGCCGCGATCCGACGGGCTGAGGCGATGTCGCGGGATACTGCGAATGCCGGCGCACTCGCGTTCAAGCGGAGCGGCGATCCGAATATCGGAAGCTTCGCCGACGCCACTATTTTGAAGACGTTTGGCGAGGTGCCGGCAAACCTAGACGAATTATGATGACTTGATTCCGGTGCCGCTACACCTCTGGCATCTCACGATTTTGTCGCCCTTCTTGAGAGTTCCCTTTCCTTCGCAATTCTTACAGGGCTTCCTCTTTTCTTCGGCGCCTTTCCGCATGACTTTCTCTCGATCAATCGCGGCTCTATTCATTGGGAGCCAAAAGGGAGCCAAAACCAAGAGCCAGCATAGCTAAGGAGCCAGCATAGCTAAGTCATTGATATATTGGTAGCGGAGAACGGATTTGAACCGCCGACACACGGATTATGATTCAGCCGCAACCAACGAGGGCGGGGCGGCCGCTTCAAACTGCTCCAAAAATAACGATTTTCGGGATACGGCTATCGCCGTTCATTGGCTCGAAGACGGCGTCGAAACGGAGCGTACCGGTACAACAAAGTTCCATCCATTCCATTGTGGTTGTCGGGTCAATGATACTCCCCCCATCAGTGCAATGATGATGGTTACGAGGAGAAGCCCAACCACGATAGACTTGTAGAATAGCTCAATCTTTCCGTCCGAATGAAGTTTGCCGGTCTCTTTGTATCTTTGCTCCTTGACCACCAGCCACGCAGCGAATTGCACCAGTCGTCCACTTGGCTTATAGGCACTTTCCTTCCCAATCGCGTCACTAAGAGATGATCGGCCCCCACCGAGTGGTCCAAGTGGAATGTTAGTTTAGGGTTGGCCTTTGCACCAGCGGGAACGTGGCCGGCGGGGCATTCCCAGTTTGCGCAGCCGGCCACGCGGCGAATGCCGGCACGAACACCTCGGGCGCGGGCGGTCGGTATCCGAGCGAGGCATGGGGTCTGACCGTGTTGTAGTGACGGCGCCAGCTTTCGACGATGATCTGCGCCTCCTTCAGTGTGTAGAAGATTTCGCCATCAAGCAGCTCGTCGCGAAGACGAGCGTTAAAGCTCTCGATGAAGCCATTTTCCCAAGGACTGCCTGGTGCGATGTAGGCTGTCTTCGCGCCGACAGCTGCGATCCAGTCCTGCACGGCCTTGGCCACGAACTCAGGTCCGTTGTCGGACCGGACGTGGCCAGGTACGCCACGCAGGATGAAGAGGTCGGACAGAACATCGATCACATCGAAGGCCTTGAGTTTGCGATTGATGCGGATCGCCAGACATTCATGGGTGAACTCGTCGACAACGTTGAGCATCCGGTATTTCCTTCCATCATGGGTCCGGTCTTCCACGAAGTCGTAGGACCAGACGTGATCCCGGTGTTCGGGCCGAAGCCGGATGCACGATCCGTCATTGAGCGACAGCCGGCCGCGCTTGGGCTGCTTGCTTGGAACCTTCAGCCCTTCGCGCAACCAGATCCGTTCGACCCGTTTGTCATTGACCAGCCAGCCTGCATCCCGTAGCAGCGCCGCGATCTTGCGGTAACCGTAGCGGCCATAGAGACGGGCGAGTTCAATAATATCGGCGGTCAGTCGCGCTTCGTCTTCTCGGCCCCGCGGTATCCGGCGCTGTGTCGAGCGATGCTGCCCAAGCGCCGCGCAGGCGCGACGCGCGGAGACATGCAAATGATGTCGCACATGCTCGATACAGGCTCGGCGACGCGCGGGGCTTAGAAGTTTCCCCGGGCGGCCTCCTGCAGAATGAGCTTGTCGAGCGTTAGATCCGAGATCGCACGTCTCAGTCTAGCGTTCTCAGTCTCCAATTCCTTCAGGCGTTTCACCTGGTCGCTTTTCAGCCCGCCAAACTCCTGACGCCAGCGATAATACGTTACCTCGGTCACACCAATCTGACGCACCGCATCGGCAACGCTCTGGCCCTGCGAGACTAGAACATCAACCTGCCGTAGCTTCGCAACAATTTCTTCCGGTTTGTGTCTCTTCCTCGGCATTTCGATCCTCCTTGATGCCATAAGACATACTTCAAGTCGGACCACTTCAATGGGGGTGGATCACGGCGCGGGCAGCATCGGGAGTAGGGCCGGACTCAAAACCGAAAGTTTCAATTGAGCCGAAGTCGACGGTTCCGGGGTGGACCAAGAAAATCGGGGAGTAAGTGATGGTCGAATAGCAGTAACAGGGCTCGACCCATCCTGCGCCTCCGCCCGTTCCTGAGACTCCAGTCGCTGTGTTCAGATCAATATTGTAAGTCGCTGAGCGCGCTGTCTGTGTCGACAACGACAATAATATGATTGCGATCGCGACAGCAGTCGCCCGTACCAGACCCCACATAACTTCCCCCAAACCGCCCCCACGGTTCGCCGCATCACAACCAGTGTGATCTATCGGGGGAGGGAGTCAACCGAGTTGGGGATATACGAGGGCGCTAATCAGCCGTGCGATCAAACAAAAAAGCCCCGGCAAATGACCGGGGCTCTAGGTTAGCTACAAAATTGTTTCGTTATTGAACCGCCGCAGGGGTGCTTTGGCGGCCATCGTCTCAGCCACGCGTGTCGTGTGGGGAATGGCGTCGACA
>Ga0182015_10006824_pt1 | contig 11316 bp, 9 predicted proteins | sample 712P3MmetaG_FD_120478 | JGI IMG/M metagenome (GOLD analysis project Ga0182015, IMG submission 120478) | Permafrost microbial communities from Stordalen Mire, Sweden - 712P3M metaG | ecosystem: Environmental > Terrestrial > Soil > Wetlands > Permafrost | place: Sweden: Stordalen | collected...
AGGAGTTGCGCCGCGAACAAGCGTCCTCGTTGGTCATTCCCGACGCGGCCGGGGGCGCTTTGCCCAATCCCAGCGACCTGTTGAGCCGCGGCCGCCCGCGCCGCTGAGGTTTTGGGGAGTGCGTCCCTGAAGGCGCGGCCGCGTCAGGAGAAACTGGCGGCTTCGAGGGCTTCCCAACGCGAGAACGCGGCCTCGAGTTCTTCCTCCACCGCCTTCAATCGAAGTACCGCGGCGGCGGCCTCGCCGGGAGCGCGACGGTACACATCCGGATTGCCGATGGTGGCGGTGAGTTGCGCCTGTTCGAGTTCGAGCCGCTGGATCAATTCCGGCAGGGCTTCGAGCTCGCGTTGCTCCTTGTACGAAAGCTTGCGCGCCTTTGCCGCCGCCGGCCGCACGCTCGCCGGTGCGGCGCGCTCACCCGTCGGCGATCGCGCGCCGACCGCACTTGCCCTGCGTTGCCTCAGCCAATCGCTGTATCCGCCCACGTACTCCGCCACGCGTCCGTCGCCTTCGAATACCAGCGTGCTGGTCACCACATTGTCGAGAAACGCGCGGTCATGGCTGACCAGCAGCAGCGTTCCCGAATACTCCGCCACCATTTCCTCGAGAAGATCGAGCGTCTCGGCGTCGAGATCGTTGGTGGGCTCATCCATCACGAGAAGGTTGCTCGGCTTCGCGAACAATCTCGCCAGCAACAGCCGGTTGCGCTCGCCCCCGGACAACATGCTGACGGGCGCATGCAATCGTTCGGGCGGGAACAGGAAATCCCGCAGGTAGCTCGACACGTGGCGCGCATTTCCGTCGATGGTGACGGTCTCGCCGCTGCCTCCGGTGACGTTGTCCATGATGGACTTGGCAGGGTCCAGCTGCTCGCGCTGCTGATCGAAGTAGGCCGGCAGCAGCGAGGTGCCGCGTCGGATGGTGCCCTGCGAGGGTTCCAATTCGCCCACCAACAGCTTGATCAGCGTGGTTTTTCCGCAGCCGTTGGGGCCGATGATGCCGATCCGGTCGCCGCGCATGACTCGCGCGGAAAATCCGGCGATGATGGGCGTCGACCCGAAGCCATGCGTCACGTCCACTGCTTCGAATACCAATTTGCCCGAGGGTCCCGCCTCCTGCACGCGGACATCGACTTGTCCGATCCGCTCGCGCCGTTCTCTGCGCTGGATGCGAAGTTGTTCCAACGCGCGCACCCTGCCCTCATTGCGCGTGCGGCGTGCCTGCACACCCTTGCGGATCCACACCTCCTCCTGGGCGAGTTTCTTGTCGAACAAGGCGGCATGTTTCGCTTCGACCTCCAGCGCGGCGCGCTTCTGCAACACGTAGTCGTCGTAGCCGCCGGGCCAAACCCGCAGTTGCCCGCGATCCAGCTCCACGATGCGCGTCGCCAATCGGCGCACGAAGGCGCGATCATGGCTGATGAACAGCAATGCGCCGCCGAAGCCGATCATCATCTCCTCGAGCCAGGTGATGGCCTCGATGTCAAGATGGTTGGTCGGCTCGTCGAGCAGCAGGAGGTCGGGTTCCGAGACCAGGGCGCGTCCGAGCATCACACGCCGCCGCCAACCGCCCGACAATGCGCTCATGGGGGCATCGCGCTCGAGTCCCAGCCGCGATATCACCTGGTCGACCTGCAATGCGGCCTGCCAATCTCCGTCGTGCCCCGATGCGTCCACCCCCCCGATGATCGCGTCCAGCACGGATTGATCGCTGGCGGGCGACACTTCCTGGGCGAGGCTCGCAACCTTCGTGCCCGGCCTCACCCACACTTCGCCGCTGTCCGGAGCGATGCCGCGGCCGATCAATTGCACCAGCGAAGACTTGCCCTCTCCGTTCCGGCCGAGCAGGCAGACGCGCTCCCCCTTGCGGATCTGCAGGGCGACGTTGTCCAGGAGGGGCTTCAGGCCAAAGCTCAGGGAGACTTTATCCAGGCGTACGATGGGCATGAGGCCGCGTATAGTACGGGGCGGGTCAACTCACGTCCAAATTCCGGGCGGGTAGGCGCTCTGATGCTGTCGAAAATCGAGCTGCAATTTGCAATGATGGCGGCTCCAGTTGCAGTTGGGATGCCGTGAACGCGAAACTACGAACGATTCTATTGACGGCGGCCGCTTCGGCCGCGGCACTCGTCGCGACTGGCGGGACAATTCATGCGCCCAGCGGTGAAAAGGCCGATCTGCCGCCCGACCTGGGCCGCGACGCGCTGCGGCAGATCGTGCAAAACGAATGCGTCGTGAACTGGTCGAAAAACCATGACCCCGCCCCGTGCGAGCGCGTTTTTCTGGCCGATTCGAAGACAGGGAGCTCGGGTTATGCAGTGCTCGCCGACCGCATGGGCGGCGCGCATTACCTGCTGATTCCGGTTGCGACGATGCGGGGCCTCGACAGCGGTGAGTTGCTCGATCCCGACACGCCCAACTATTTCGCGGAGGCGTGGCACGCCCGCGACCTGCTCAGCAAGTTCGTCGGCCACGATGTCCCGAGGAACGTCATAGGCTTGGCGGTGAACAAGGCTCAGGCGCGCAGCCAGGACCAGTTTCACATTCACATCGAATGCCTGCGCCAGGAAGTGTTCGACTCCCTGCGCACGCTGGCCGATCGCATCACCGACGTGTGGTCCCCCATCAGCGTCAGCGGATCGACATACGAGGCGCTGCGGATCGCCGCTGACGGTCTCGACGGCGCGAACCCGTTCGAACTTCTGGCCAACTCGAAGCCGGAGGCGCGGCATCACATGGCCGATTACACCCTGGTGGTCGTCGGCACACAGTTCAAGAGCGGACCGGGGTTCATCCTGCTGACCGGCACGGGGCAGTCCGGCGAGCTTCTGTTGGACTCCAGTTGCTCGGCCGCCGGCGGCGGCGGATGACCGAACCGACCCGGTTGGTGCCCATCCTGTCGCCCGGGCGCGCGACTGCGGACCAGATCGAACTCATGTTCCTGCATGCCGCGGAGCACGGGCGGCCCACGGAATTCGACTGACACCACGTATCGGACAGACGTTTCCGCGGCAAGGCCCTCCCTCAGATATCGCCGTCGCGCGGCGTATACGGCAGATCCAACGTGACGCACAGGCCCCCGCCGTCGCGATTGGCGAGATGAATTCGTCCGCCGTGCGCCTCGGCAATTTCGCGCGCGAGAGCGAGGCCGAGCCCCGTGCCGCTCCGCTTGGTCGAGTAGAACGGCAACAATGCCTGCGCAAGCACGGCTTGGCTCATTCCCGATCCGCGATCGAGCACCTCGATACGCTGTTCGCCGCCGTTGCAAACGATCTCGAGTTTCACGGCATCGCCGGGACCGCCCGCCTCGTGGGCGTTCTTGAGCAGATTGATCAGCGCCTGCTCGACTTGACCCCGGTCGAACCACCCTGGCAACGGAGGAATCGCAGCGCTGCCGGTGAAAGTCACCTGACGCGCAAGATCGGCCAGGAACGTTTGCCAGACGATCCGCTCGGGCCGTGGCGCCGGCAGTTTGGCGAATGTCGCGTAGCTGCCGACGAAGCGATGGAGATGTTCGGCGCGTTCGGCGATCGCGCGAAACACCGCCGGCAGCGCCTCGTAGTCCTCCCGCCGCGCGATTTCCGCGCCCGAATGCGCCAGGGACGACAGCGGGCCCAGGGAATTATTGAGCTCATGACTCAACACCCGGATCAGCTTCTTCCAGGTCGCCACCTCTTGCCGCGACAGCTCCCGGGTCAGGCGCTTCAATAGGTACAGCCGATAGGGCCGGCCCTGCAATACGAATGAACGTTGCGACAGATGAAACGTTTCCTCGACTCCATCCATCTCGGCGGCAAACAGGCTGTCGCCCGCCTGGGTCGCCGCCATCCGGAGTGCCGGCGGCGCTCGCTGCAGCACGTCGAGGAACAGCAGGCCATTCAAGCTTCGGCCTTCGCTCAAGACGTGGCGTGACGCCAGATTGGCGTACGCTATTCGTTCGCCGCTGTCCACGAGAACCAGGGCCACCGGCGAGTTCTGCATGACGGTGTCCAGCAGCAATTCCCGCTGAACCAGATGCGCGCGCTGGGTGCGCAGCGCCGTTGCCAGCTCGTTATGGGCCGACATCAATTCGCCCAGCTCGTCGTCGCGTTCCACCACGAGGGACTGACTGAAGTTGCCTTCACGGTAGCTGGCCACCGTGCCCGCCAACGCGCGCAGCATCTGGCGTATCGGCTGCAGTACACGCGCGCCGATCCAGAAGGCGGGCAATAGCGCGATGCCGACGACCAGCATCCAGCTTTCAAGGGCGCTGCTCAACAGGCGCGCCAGCCAAAGGCAGAGCGCCGCGGACAGCGCCACCGCGCTCAGGAACAGGAGGCCGAGCTTGAATCCAAGGCTCGCCTTGCCCCAGCGGCGCACCGTCAGCGACCCATCAGGAACCACCCGGCGGGCGCATATTGAAACGCTCCATGCGGCGGTACAGCGCCTGGCGCGAAAGCCCAAGGCTTTGAGCCGCTCTGCTGACGTTGCCGCCGGCCTCGCGCAGGCTGGCCTCGATCACCTCGCGGCTGGTCGCCGTCTCCGCACTGCTTCTCGGAACATCCCCGTCGGCCGCGACGCGGGACAGCGATGGCAAATTCAGGTCCGCCACGCGCACCATCCCTTCTCTGGCCATGAGCTTCGCGCGTTCGATCGAATTGCGCAATTCGCGCACGTTGCCGTGCCAGTCGTGGGCCAAGAGCGCCGTCACGGCATCCTCGCTCACCTGCAGGCCTTCGCCCAGAAAATGTCGGGCCAGAGGCAGGATGTCCGCGCGGCGCTCGGTCAGAGGCGGCAGCGAGATCTCGATGACGTCGAGACGGTAGTACAGATCCTCGCGAAAACTGCCCGCGCGAATCAGTGCCGGCAGATCGGCGTTGGTGGCGCTCAGAATGCGCACTCGCGAACTTCGGGTACGGCTGGAGCCCAGCATTTCGAACTGCCCGGTCTCGAGCACGCGCAGGAGCTTCACCTGGCCGGCCAGCGGCAAGTTGCCGATCTCGTCCAGGAAAAGCGTGCCGCCGTCGGCGAGTTCGAATCGTCCGGCGCGAGCCCTCACCGCTCCGGTATACGCGCCTGCTTCGGCGCCGAACAGCTCCGCCTCGATCAATTCGGAGGGAATGGCACCGCAGTTGACCGCCACGAAGGGACCCTTGCGCACCGTGGAGTTCGCATGCACGATCTGCGCGATGCGTTCCTTGCCGGCGCCATTGGGTCCGGTGATGAGTACGGGCACGTCGGCGCGCGCCACCCGGCAGGCGAGCTCGACGGCGCGCTCCATGGCATCGGAGGCAAACACGATGCCGCACAAATCGTACTGCTGGGCGAGGCTCTCGCGCCGTCGCCGGCTTTCGCCCTGCAAGCGATCGCGTTCACGGGTCGCTTCCGCCAATTCGAGCAGATTCTCGACCGTCGCCAACAGCTTGTCGTTGTCCCAGGGCTTGCCGATGTAATCCGCCGCGCCGGCTTTGACCAGCTGCACGGCGGACTCCAGATGAGTCCACGCCGTCAGCAAGATCACCGGCAAGTCGGGTTGCACGGTACGCAGTGCGCGAAACAGCGCCGCCCCTTCATCGCCCGACGTGGTATCGGCGCTGAAGTTCATGTCGGCGATGACCAAATCGATGCGTTGCCGCGACACGGCGGCAATCCCCTTGTCCGGTGTCGACGCTGCCACCGTTCGGATGTCATGCAGGCCGAACAACACTTCCAGCGCCTGAGCCACCGCCGGGTTGTCGTCAATGACGAGTACGGTACGCATGGGCCCATCTTAGCCGAAACGCCGGACGCCGCTTCACATGGTCAGGCACTGCGGGTTGCCAATGCGGGCGGGATGGATGCGGCGCGCAGCGCGGGCCACAGCGCGGCCAACTGCCCCAACAGCAGCACGATGACGGCCCCTATCACGGCGTACACCGTATGCAGCCGGGCCATCTCGAAGCTGCTGACCATCCAGAGATTTGCCGCCATCGCGAGGGCTATGCCCAGCAGCGCACCGGTTGCCGCAATCAGCAGATTCTCGGTCTGGAAATGGCGCACGATGGCGCCTCGAGTCGCGCCCAACGCACGGCGAATTCCGATCTGCCGCCGCCGCTGCGCGACCCAATAGCTGGTCAGGCCCACGATCCCGAAGGCCGTTACGGCAACCAGTGCGGCACACACGACACTCAAGATGATCGCCAGGCCGCGATCGTCCCGATAGCCGCGCGTGCGCAACTCGGCGAACGATCGAACCTTGCGCAACACGCGCGCACCATTGAGTTCGAACAGCTTCGCCTGCGCCGCTCGCATCGCTGCGGCCAAACGATTCGGCCTGGCGCGTACCACGTACGACGACGACTTGTTGACAAAGCGGAACGGTTCGATCACCGAGTAGTCGTAATAGGCGGCCGCGTTCGTGGTCATCCAAGGTGCCGCCAATCTGTCGACGATACCAACGATCGGCATCCCCCGGTCCGGGTATTCGATGTAGATCGATCGACTCAGAGCGCTTCCGTCGGGAAAGAGTTTGGCAGCCAACGCCCGGGTCACGATGACGCCCGGGGACAGCGGACCGTCGGTTGCGCCACGTTCCCCGATGTCCGCGGAGGTGAAGTCGCGACCGGCAACGAGCTTGAGCCCCAGCGTGCGCAGCATCTGCTCGTCGCCGAAGTAGGTCGACGCAGTTGCCGTATCGTCATTTTGATTCGGTTTGATGGAGATGCCCTGCATCCAGCCGCCGTTCGCGAGCGGATACGAAGCGGTAGAGTACGCATTCTCGACGTCCGGCAGAGTCCGCAATGCCGCGATGTCCGTGCGCGTGCGCGCCGACAGGTCGTCGGGCGTTCCCACCCATTCGTTGTCGATGGCAAACAGGGCAACTTCGTCCGTCCCGGTCGGGCGCCGGCTCATCGCGAGCCGCTGGTCGATGATGAACAGGGCATTGCACAGAATCGCCAACGTGATCGCCATCTGCAGGCAGATCACGATCGCGCCCACCTTGTTCCGGCGCATCGCCGACAGTATCGGATGTAATTGCATGAGAGTTTCCGTTGCCTACTGAGATTTCAATGCCCACGCCGGCTGCACCTGCGTGGCGCGCCAGGTTGGATAGAGGCCGGCCAGCACGGTGGCTGCGACGGCGAGAAGTATCGCGATTCCGACGTCGGCGACGTCGATACGCGTCAACTCAATCATCGATTCCGACAACAAGGATCGCAAGCCAAGAAGACCCAGGACGGTCAGCGCAAGCCCCGCCAGACCTCCGGCAAATCCGATCACGCCGGCTTCGATCAGCCATTGGGCGACAATCGCACCACGAGCCGCACCGAGCGCGCGCCGCACGCCGATCTCGCCGGCCCTCCCGACGATCTTCGCCAGCATCAGCCCCATCGCGTTCAGGAGACAGACGAACAGAAAGCTGAACGACACCAGCACCAGAATGTGCACTTCGTCGGATACGACGTGCTGATAGATCAGCCATTGCCGCACGTCGCGCAATTGGGTGTGCGGCGGCCAGTGAAAGCGGCCCGACCGCTGCTGATCGGCCGCGTAATTATTGAGCGCACCGCGATAACGAACGACTGCCGCCGCGTCAGGCAGTTCCACCCAGAACTGCAGCCAGATGCATTCGGAATGCAGTATTCCCTCCCAGCCGGACGGCTCATCCTTGCAACTCATACCCCCTGCCGTCGTCATGGCGCCGTCGATGGCCCGGGTGAACGGCAGGTAGAGATCGTCCCCCTTGCCGAACCTCTTGTCGCTGCTGTGGACATCATAGAACCGGGGCAAGGGGCTCCACGCATCGAGAACACCGGCCACGCGGTACTCGTGGTCGTCCAAATTCACCGTCTTCCCGACGCTGTCGGTACCGCCGAACACCTTGTCATTGAGTTCGCGCGTGATCACCACGACGTCGGCGTGCGCGGCATCGTCGGCGGCGCTCCACTGCGAACCGAAACGAAACGGGACATCGAACATCGGAAAGAAATCCGCGTAACTGGCACGCGCCACTACCATGAAGGGCTTCAATTGCGAGGCGGAAGGCGTCAGCGCCATTGCGGTCGTGTACATGGCGGTCTGCCGGTGCGCGGCATGGGCGTTCATGAGGCCCAGCCCATCGGTATAACTGAGCATGGAATCGAGGCCGTCGCTGCTGGGATGCGAGCGGTTTTCGGGCCCCCAATTGTCGATTTGCACCGCAAAGAGCCGAGCGGACTTCTGGGGTATCGGATCGCCATCCATGGCACGAAACACCGTCAACGTGGTCATGGACGCGCCGATGCCCACGCCGATCGCGGCGATCATCAAGACGGTCAACATCACGTTGCGCTTGAGGCTGCGCAGTGCCAGTCCCAGGTAATAGGCAAACATGCGGGCCTCCTAGACTCTGGCGTGCGCGCCGACGACCGCCCGCGGCGGCACCATCAAGTCGACCACCTGGCCGTCGACGACGTGCACTTCGCGCTGCGCCCGTACCGCGAGTTCCGGATCGTGGGTCACCATGACGATGGTGGCGCCGTCGCGATGCAGCTCTTCGATCAGTTCCATCACCCCACGGGCCATATGGGTATCCAAATTCCCGGTCGGTTCGTCGGCGAGCAGCACCCTGGGGGAGCCCGCCAGCGCGCGTGCGATCGCCACCCGCTGCTGCTGGCCGCCGGAGAGCTCCGCGGGGTAGTGCCGCGAGCGCGCCGACAGCCCGACGCGCTCCAACGACTCCTGAATGCGGCGGCGTCTCTCGGCGCCATTGAGGCCCCGATAACGCAACGGCACGTCGATATTGTCCTGAACATTGAGATCAGGAATCAGGTTGAACGCCTGGAAGATGAAACCGATCTTCTCGTTGCGCAATCGCGAGCGCTGGTTGTCGCGGAGGCCGCGCACATTGGCGCCGTCGAGTTGGTACTCGCCGCCGGTGAACTCCTCGAGAAGACCGGCGATGGTCAAAAAGGTGGTCTTGCCGGAGCCCGACGGGCCGGTGACCGCAACGAACTCGCCCTCGCGCACATGGATGGAAAAATCACGCAGCGCGTAGGTCTCGACGACTTCGGTGCGGTAGGCCTTCGACAAGTTGGTCATTTTGAGCATGGGGGCGCCTCGTGCGGGTGGAACATAAAATCTACGAATGGCATGGTGGATGTGCCGGGCTGATCGCTTCCCGTGTCAATGGGTCAGGATCACCCGTTCCGCGTTGTTGAACGCGTCGGTGCCGCTGATGACGATGCGATCGCCCTCGGCAAGACCGTCGAGAATCTCGACCTTCGCGATGCTGGCTGCGCCCAGGCGGACCGGATGCCGCTCAGCCACGTTGTCATGCACGAGATACGCGAAGCCGCCGCCATCCTGGTCCAGGAACGCGCCGCGATCGACCATGAGGACGTTGTCCCGGCGATCGATCAGGATGCGCACCGCGAGGCGCTGGCTCTGGCGCAGGCCGGCCGGCTTGTCGTCGCCGAATCGCAATCGTGTCGTGACCTGGCCGCTGACGACCTCGGGTGACACGCCGCTGACGGTTCCCTGCCAACTGCGTCCGTCCCCTTCGAGTATCGCCGTCATTCCGGGCTTGAGATCGCGCGCCAGGCTCTCAGCGACCTTGATCTCCACTTCAAGGGCCGAGAGATCGACGACCGTCACGAGCGGCGCATCTTTGGCAACGCTGGCGCGATCGGCCACCTGTACCTGGCCGATTTGACCGTCCACCGGGGACCTGATGTTCAGGCCGTCGACCTGGCGCTGCAGGTCCGCCACCAGGAACTGCTGACGGTCGAGGAGAGATTTCTTAGCGTCGATATCGAAGCGATCCAGTTTTGGCTGCGACTCGTAGTTGATTTTGGCCTGCTCCAAACCGAACTGAGCCTTCTCGAGCGCATCTTGCGCCTTGAGCGCCTGCAATTCCGAATAGGACCCGAGTTCATACGCCTTGCGGCTGCGATCGGACTCGCGCTGCGCCGTCTTTTGATCCACCTGTGCTTGATCGAACGCATCCCGGAGCTGCAGGAGCTTATGTTCGGCGTCGAGGTGTGCACGTTGCCAGTCGATGGACAGACCCTGGAGCGTCGCGTCCTCCTGCGACAGCTTTGCGGTCAATTCGGGACTGTCGATGGTGGCCAGCGCCTGCCCCTTCGTGACGGTGTCGCCGGCATGCACCTTGAGGGTCACGGTGCCGGGCACATTGGCATAGAGGGTGGGACTCACGGCGGCGACCACTTGTCCATCGGCCGCCACGTCGCGCACGAAGCTGCCGCGCTCGACCCGGGCAATCGACAGACGCGCCCGATCGATGGAGGCGCCGGCCCCGGAGAACCGCAGCAAGAACGCGACCAGGATGCCGAGCGCAACGACGGCCGCGACCAACGCCAGGCCCGGCATCCGATACCGCGACCACGGGCCCGGGCGCTCGATCACCCGGTCCTGGCCGGCCGTATCGCGTAAGGTGACGGGTTCCTTGGGCAGTTGACGCACGCTCATGTCCGGTTCTCCACCAGCATTGCATCGATGGCAATCAGATCGCGCTCACCCAATCGGCCGGCTTGCTGCTTGAGCGTGAGCAGATTCGTCAAGTAGTCGTAGCGGGCCTGATCGTACGCACGAATGGCCGTGAAGTAATTGACCTGCGCGTTCAGCAGATCGAATTCGGTGCCGGTGCCGAACTCCACGTTGCGCCGGCTGGCCTCCACCGCGTCGCGCCCGGACGCAACCGCACGTCGCCCTGCGGCGATGCGTTGCACGCCGCTCACGATGTTTCGAAACGCCGCGCGCGTGAGCCGTTCGGTGTCGCGCTGGGCGGCGTCGTACTGGGCCTGGGCCTGCCGGTAGAGCGCGCGCGACTGCCTCACCGCGGAGGCCACCGCACCACCCTGAATCAGCGGCCAGGAAAAGGACACTCCAATCGTGCCCAACGATTGATTGCCGCCGAGCACTTCATCCTGCGTTGCCCGGGAAGCCGAGCCGGTGAGCGAGAGCGTGGGCAGGCCCCTGCCGCGTTGCGCCGCAATATCGCGTGACGCGGCATCGACCTTGAGCTGGGCGGCGCGCACCTCGAAATTGTCCTGCCGGGCGGATGCCACCCAGTCATCGGCCGAGTCGGGTTCAGGCGAGACCAACGGAATATCATCGCGCAATGGTGCGATATCCACGGTGCGTGCGTTATCCGCAGTGCCTGGATTCGCGACCCGATCGTCCCGCGCGCCGACGATCTCGGTCATCGCGAGATTCGCATCGTCGAGTGCGTTCCGGGCGTCGATGACGCTTTGTTCGGTTGCGTCGTAGAACGCCTTCGCCTGCTCGACATCGCTGCGCGGGCCGACCCCTGTTTGTTCGCGAACCCTGGCCTGATTGAGCAGCGTGCCGAAAGCCT
>Ga0182015_10006826_pt1 | contig 11315 bp, 10 predicted proteins | sample 712P3MmetaG_FD_120478 | JGI IMG/M metagenome (GOLD analysis project Ga0182015, IMG submission 120478) | Permafrost microbial communities from Stordalen Mire, Sweden - 712P3M metaG | ecosystem: Environmental > Terrestrial > Soil > Wetlands > Permafrost | place: Sweden: Stordalen | collected...
GTATCTGTTGCGCGCCACGGCGGTCACGCGGCCGAACCAGGTGTGGGCGATGGACATCACCTACATCCCGATGGCGCGGGGCTTCGTCTACCTGGCCGTGGTGCTCGACTGGTTCAGCCGTCGTGTGCTGTCGTGGCGCCTATCGATCACGATGGAGGCGGCATTCTGCGTCGAGGCGCTTGAGGACGCTCTCGCCCACCATGGCAAGCCGGAGATCTTCAACACGGATCAGGGCAGCCAGTTCACCGGCGCGGTATTCACTGGCGTGCTGATCAAATACGGGATTGCCATCAGCATGGACAGCAAAGGGCCTGGCGGGACAATGTCTTCGTCGAGCGGTTGTGGCGCAGCGTCAAGTACGAGGAGGTGTATCTCAAAGCCTACGGCAACGTCTCCGAGGCGCGCACATCGATCGGGTGCTACTCGACTTTTACAATCGCCGTCGCCCACATTCGAGCCTTGACGGCACCACGCCCGATCACGCCTACTTCACCCCGCTGCCCTTCCGCATGGCAGCTTAACCCCGGCCAGACGCTCCACTTATCAACGCGGAGAAACTGTTCAGACAACCGGGGCCACCTCTGAGGTACATATGACCATTAAGGGCGTTATTAGAAATGTGGGCAAGAAAGCGCTCAATTCTGCGCATTCCTATTTTTATGATGCCGACCATAAAAAAGAGGCAATGAAGGCTGTGCACGTGATTCAAGAATATAATTCTCAAAAATTAACACACAGATCCAAAAAAATTGCAGACGAATATTCCATTGAGGTCCTTGGGTCGAAAAACTACTCACCATGGCTTTATGTCTATACCCTAGTAAAAGGAAACTTTCAGGAAGGTTGGATACCTGACAACTTTTTTGGCAAATTAGTTTGCCCAAGGATTAACAAAGAACTTCGTGCAATGACAGGTTTCAAATCGTTTACAAATGTTGTGTTGAGGACCGAAGCGCTGCCAGATATTGCGTACTATATTGACGGTATTTTTTACAACAGAGAGCTTTCTGTAATAAGCATTTACAAACTTCGCGAGCAGGTTTCTACTTCTCAAAGAGAGATGTTTGTAAAGAAGGATCGTTCAGGCCGTGGGACCGGCGTTAGTAAGATCACCGTCGAAGAACTTACTGAAGATAAGTTTCAGAGGATTGGCAACTGCGTTATACAATCGTCGATCAAGCAGCATGAGTTTTTTGAGGAAATAATCCCCGGTTCCGTTGCGACCGTGAGAATTACAACGATCAAAGACAAAAGTGGAAGGATTGATCTGCGTGCTGCCTACCTTCGCCTTGGTCGGAAAGATACTTCTTGGGTCCAGTCGGATAATTCTGTAAGAGTTGCAATTATAAACGACAGTGGGGATATGGATTCCTTCGGTTATACCCAAGATTGGAGGCGCTGGTTAAGTCATCCTGATTCAGGCTTTTCTTTTGAGAATAGACGCATACCAAAATTTAAAGAAGCAATTGGGGCTTGTATTGAATTGCACAACAAAGTGCCGCACTTTACGATAATTGGTTGGGACATTACCGTTGGCGATAATGAAGAGATTAAAATTATGGAATGGAATTCCGACCATTGTGATATCAAATTTTCGGAGGCAAGCACCGGACCTTGCTTTTTGGGACTCGACTGGGAAAAGTATAGAGAAAACTGAGGCCTATTCTGGTGTCCACCTTCCTGAATGTCTGTTTCGAAATTCGTGGTCAGGCGTTGCAGCTCGTCGAGCAAGGTCTTGGTCTCCTTCAGGTCGATGTCGAAGCCTTCGGTGAACCAGCCGTAGACCGGAGTGAGAAGATCCCGGGCCTCATCCCGCTTGCCCAGATCGCGAAGGAGCCGCGCCATGCTCATCGCCGCGCGCAGTTCGGCGGCGCCGGACGCAGAGCTGATTATGGCCATGGTGTCTCGGTCATCGGTGTTACTCCAGACCGCACTCCAACGGGTTTTCCGCTTCGATAAGTGGAGTCTCTACCGGGGTTAGGCAAAGGGGCCTGGCGGGACAATGTCTTCGTCGAGCGGCTGTGGCGCAGCGTCAAATATGAGGAGGTGTACTCGAACGTTCGAAGTCGCCAAGCCCGTTGCTCCCTCATCGATAGAGAGGCTGAGGGCAGGGACGGGCCGATCGAGATAAAGGCTAAGGATGTCGAGCAGCTTACGTACAAATTGCGGGTCATTGGAGGGCTTTTAGGAACCATATGGCCCATTGGATGGAACTTCGCGCTGATGTCCAAGACATCCGCCATTATGGCGTAGGTCGAGTGGTCGCCTCTTCGAGCGGGGCAATTGGGGACAGTAGACGCTGCGCTCGGTGATATTCGATCCCATGGCCGAGATGCTATGCCGGCGGTTGTCACGCAGCAGAATGTTATTGCTACCAGTATGAACGTTCCTACCTGCGCCAGGCGCTACTAGCGCGTGCTCTCATGGGTGCCCACCATCGAGGTGGCCGAAATTATATTTTAAAAATTAAAAAGTGACAAAAACCTGTCGACTAAAATTGCAGACATTTCTGCAAATCGATCGAAAGTCTTTTTGGATAATATCCTGAAGGCTCGTCAGGTTCTGCTCGCGTTCGGGAAGTCTGCACATGTCCAATGGTTCGGTTGGTACGAACGGGTTGGCGGACCCGGTGATCGCGGAATACATCGCTGGTGGCGCGACGCTCGAACTGACTACCGCCGATTCCGCGTCGGTAACTTTCGCTGGCTCCACGGGAACGTTGAGACTTGACCAGCCGTCGACATTCACGGGAACGGTCTCAGGTTTCGGGGCGCAGGACGCCATCGACCTTCCTGGAATCGCCTTCGACGCTCAAACCACGCTTGGATATTTACCGAATGGCAATCAGACGGGAGGTATATTGACGCTTACGAACGGAACCCATAGTGCTAATATTGCGCTCCTGGGCAATTATAAGGCGTCAAGTTTTGCCACTGTGAGCGACAACAGCGGCGGCACGATGGTGGTTACTGAGGCATCGCAAGCCGGTAATCAATCGCTGCTGACCAATCCTCAGCACGCGTAAGCAGATCGGCACTGCGGTTCTGTGACTGTCGACCAAGGCTGGGTGCGCGTTGTGGGCGAACAGGGTGGTGGGATGTCTGCAGCCGCTGACAAACCGGCTCCGGCAGAGTCCGGGCTCGCTGCCCTGGTGCTGTTGCTGCGGTTCCACGGCATTGGCGCTGACCCCGAGCAGATCCGCCACCGTTTTGGCGTCGATATTGGCGTGCCTGAAATGCTGCGCTGCGCCAAGGAATTCGGACTTAAGGCGCGGACCTATCAATCGAACTGGCAACGTCTGACCAAGACACCCCTGCCGGGCATCGCGGTATTGCGCGACGGCCGCTTTCTCATCCTCGGCAAGGCAAGCGAAGACCAGGTTCTCGTTCAAAATCCCTTGTCTCCGCGACCAATCCTTATGTCGCGCGAGGAATTCGAGGCGGTCTGGGATTTCCGTCTTGTGCTGATGGCAAGCCGCGCGGGACTGGGGGAACTTTCACGCCATTTCGGTATTAGCTGGTTCCTCGGTTCCATCCACAAATATCGCTATTTGCTCGGCGAGGTTCTCGCCGCCTCATTCTTCCTCCAGCTGTTTGCGCTTGTTTCGCCGCTGTTCTTCCAGGTCGTTATCGACAAGGTTCTGGTCAATCGGACGCTTAGTACACTCGATGTTCTGGTCGTCGGGCTCGTCGCGATCTCGCTGTTCGAGACGATTCTAGGAATTTTGCGCACCTATCTGTTCGCGCACACGACGAATCGCATCGACGTCGAGCTCGGCGCGCGCTTATTCCGTCATCTGTTGGCGCTGCCCATCGCTTATTTCCAAGCAAGGCGGGTCGGCGATTCGGTCGCGCGGGTGCGCGAACTTGAAAATATCCGCAACTTTCTTACCAGCTCCGCGCTGACACTGGTCATCGACCTGTTCTTCGCCTTCGTCTTTCTGGCAGTGATGTTCATCTATTCGCCGCTGCTCACCTGGATCGTGCTCGGCGCTTTCCCCTTCTATATTGGCATCTCGGCGGGGGCGACGCCGCTTTTTCGTCGGCGGCTCGACGAGAAGTTTGCGCGCGGCGCTGAGAATCAGGCCTTTCTCGTCGAGACTGTCACTGGAGTCGAGACGCTGAAATCGATGGCGGTCGAACCGCAGATGCAACGCCGCTGGGAAGAGCAGCTCGCCGGCTATGTCGCCTCAAGCTTCCGCGTCATCAGCCTCGGCAATACGGCGAGCCAAGTCGTTCAACTCGTCAGCAAGATAGTCACGGTAGCGGTTCTTTACTTCGGTGCGAAGCTTGTGATAGCCGGCGACCTTACAGTCGGCGAACTGGTTGCGTTCAACATGCTCGCCGGCCGGGTTAGTGCGCCGGTGCTTCGGCTGGCCCAAATTTGGCAGGATTTCCACCAGGCCCGGCTCTCGGTCGCGCGGCTCGGGGATATCCTCAACACGCCGGCCGAGCCGACCTACAATCCAGGCCGCGCTGCGCTGCCGGCCATCCGCGGCGAGATCACGTTCGAGCACGTAACATTCCGCTACCGCATCGATGGGTCCGAGGTGCTGCGGGACGTGAATTTCAGCGTGCCGGCGGGTCAGGTGGTCGGCATCGTCGGCCCGTCTGGGTCGGGCAAGAGCACGCTCGCCAAGCTCGTCCAGCGGCTCTATGTCCCGGAAAGCGGCCGCGTCCTCGTCGACGGCGTCGATCTCGCCATGGTGGATACGATGTGGCTGCGTCGCCAGCTCGGCGTCGTGTTACAGGAGAACATTCTCTTTAATCGTTCCATTCGCGAAAACATCGCGCTGGCTGAGCCCGGCATGCCGGTCCAGCGGGTTATTGCCGCCGCCACGCTGGCCGGCGCGCATGAGTTCATCCTGGAGCTGCCGGAAGGCTACGACACCATTGTCGGTGAGCGCGGCAGCAGCCTTTCCGGCGGCCAGCGGCAACGCATCGCTATTGCGCGTGCCCTGGTGAGCGAGCCGCGCGTGCTCATTTTCGACGAGGCGACAAGTGCCCTCGACTACGAAAGCGAGCGCATCATCCAGCAGAACATGGCCCAGATCTGCAAAGGGCGCACCGTGTTGATCATCGCTCACCGGCTTTCGACGGTGCGTCTTGCCGATCGTATCGTGACCGTCGATCGCGGCCGGATCACGGAGGACGGCACCCATAACGAGCTTATTAGGAAGGGCGGCCGCTATGCGACGCTCTACCGGCTGCAGAGTGGTATCCATGAAACTGGCTAAAGAAGCCATCGATAACATGAAGAATGTTGTCGCCTTGCCGCGGGGGTACAGCCGCCGTGAGAAAGAAGACATTGCCTTTCTGCCGGCGGCGCTGGAAATCGTGGAGACGCCACCGTCGCCGATTGGCCGGGCCATCGGCGCGACTCTCGTTGCATTATTCTGCTTGGCGTTGATCTGGGCATGCTTCGGGTATATCGATATCGTCGCCTCCGCGACCGGGAAGATTGTGCCGAGTGGCCGTGTCAAGTTGATACAGCCGTTCGAAACCGGCGTCGTTCGCGCTATTCGCACCCACGATGGGCAGAGTGTGAAGGCAGGTGACATCCTAATTGAACTCGACCCAACCATGACGACGGCGGAGGGCGAGCACATTAAGAATGATCTCGTTGCTGCCCAACTGGACATCGCACGATTGCGGGCCGCGCTGAGCGGCAGTGATAATCCCGAAAGCGAGTTTCATCCGCCTGCGGGCGCAAGTCCGCTTCTTGTCAACTTGCAGCGAGAATACCTCGCTAAGCAGATCGAGGAACATCGGGCTAAGATCGCCTCGCTCGATCGCCAGCGGGCGCAGAAGGAGGCTGAACGCGCCACCATTGCGGCGACGATCGAGAAGCTCGACGCATCTGGCCCGCTGATTCAGCAACGTGTTGACATCCGCAAATACCTCAGTGACAAGGAACTAGGCTCGCGCCTCACTTACCTGGAAACCCTGCAACTCCTGACCGAGAACGAGAAGGACCTCGTGGTCCAGAAGAGCCGGGCGCAGGAGGCAGATGCTGCCATTGCCGCGATCATCGAGACGCGCGCGCAAACCGACGCCGAGTTCCGTACCAAGTTGTTCGCGGAGCTTGCCGATACGGAACGCAAGGCCGGTGGTTTTGCCGACGATCTGGCGAAAGCTGAGCGGCGAACCAAGCTTCAGCTTTTGACCGCACCAGTCGACGGCGTGGTTCAGCAGCTCTCGGTGCATACCGTAGGCGGCGTGGTGACACCGGCTCAGCAATTGGCCGTTGTCGTGCCGGCCGACGCCGTTCTCGAAGTGGAAGCTATGATCTCGAACCGAGACATCGGCTTCGTACACCCGGGCCAGGACGCCCAGATCAAGGTCGACACGTTTAATTTCACCCGCTATGGCCTGCTTCACGGCCGCGTCGTAAGCGTTTCGTCGGATGCCATAGCCCGGGAAGCTGCGCAAGACAGGAACAACGGCAATCCGAAAGGCGCGGAAAGCGAAGGCAGCGAGCCCAAAGGCCAGGAGTACATCTACTCCGCTCGCATCTCGCTCGATAAAACACAAATCCAGGTCGATGATGCGATCGCCAATCTCTCGCCCGGGATGGCGGTTACTGTCGAAATCAAGACCGGTTCACGCGCCGTGATCTCTTATCTGCTGTCGCCCTTGCATCGCTACAAGCACGACAGCATGCGCGAGCGATAAACCGCGTCCGACTGGTCACCGTCGAGATGTTCCCTCCGGTTTGCGGCAGATCCTTACACGAACTTCGTCGGGCGTTCCGTGCCGAGAAGCTTCGATGAAGTTCCGTATGCATCGCAGTAATCTACGCATGAATTACCTCGCCGCTGTTAGCCGCCGCTTCAGGAGCGAAATTATGCAGCTATTGCTTGGTAGGAGCAAGAATGTTGTTTGACGTTTCGCCTCGCCCGCCGAAAGGCGTTTCATCAAAAGGCCCGTCAACTTCGCCATTGGCGGCCTTTGCTATTACAACTCGCGCAGGGCCTCGGTGTCGCCGTCGATATAAAACATAGGTGTGGCGGCAGCAAAGGCGCAAGGCGCGTATCAGAGCGAGGATGGTGACGTTGCCGCGCGATGTGGCTCTGCTTGTGGGCTAAAGCTTTTGTCAGCCGCTGGGCGAGGTTTGGTAACGTTACTGCTGTCAGCGACGCTCGAGCGATGCAATGGATGGAAAATGGTTTGCCAACTACTCGAATCGGTCTGCGGTCGATATGGCGACTTTTACGGAGTGATTTAGACAGACGTCAAAACGCGGTCGGTAGAATTACGCACTGAGTTGTCCTAGGGGGCCAAAATGAGACGATATTTCTTCGATGTCATCGGCCGGCGGTGCTCTGAGTACGACTACCGCGGTTGCGATTTCCCGACGCCCGAGAGCGCCTATCAGTTGGCAGAGCTTATTGCGCTCGATTTCACAATCGATACAGAAAGCGAATGGACCGGTTGCACCGTTAAAGTACGCACCGCCGAAGGCCATGAGTTGTTTTCGGCACCGGTGCAATCATCTTGTCTTGCTGCTGCGTGAGGCGGTGGGCGTTTCCGAGCACGGCAAAATCCTCTTTCAATTTTTTGAGCGACCAACCTTCGTCCATGCGACGCGGAAGAGGTGGATGCGTCCTGTAGAAAAGCGGTCGTCCGTAAGCCGCTCCACTTGAGCACGGGAGCGGCTTTAATCTGTCAAGCTTTTGAAATATGCAATCGTCCGCTTGAGGCCATCTTCTAGCTGCCAGTGCGGCTCCCATCCGAGCGTCTGTTTGGCCCGGCTGATGTCCGGCTGACGTTGTTTTGGATCGTCGGGGGGCAAGGGGCACAATTCGATGCCGGACGTGGACCCGGTCATGCGAATGACGGTTTCGGCGAGTGCCCGCATGGTGAATTCATTCGGATTGCCGAGATTGATTGGCCCGGTCTCCTTCGCGTCGGTGTTCTCCATGAGTCGAATACAGCCATCGAGCAAATCATCGACATAACAGAACGATCGCGTCTGCGTGCCATCGCCATAAACGGTGATCGGGTCACCCTTCAGTGCCTGCACAATGAAATTGGAGACTACCCGACCGTCATTTGGGTGCATGCGCGGCCCGTAAGTGTTGAAGATTCGGGCAACTTTGATCTGCACCTGGTTCTGGCGATGGTAGTCGAAGAATAATGTTTCGGCGCAGCGCTTGGCTTCATCATAGCATGCACGTGGTCCGATGGGATTGACGTTACCCCAGTATGACTCAATTTGGGGATGAGTAGTCGGATCGCCGTAGACCTCGCTGGTGGAGGCCTGCAGGATCCTCGCATGCGTGCGCCTGGCCAATCCCAGCATATTGATGGCGCCATGGACACAGGTCTTAGTGGTGGCAACGGGATCGAATTGATAATGGATTGGCGAGGCAGGACAGGCAAAATTGTAGATTTCATCGACCTCGACATAAAGCGGAAACGTGACATCGTGGCGTATCAATTCAAAGCGTGGGTTGCTCAAAAGATGGGAAATGTTGTCGCGAACACCGGTATAGAAATTGTCAAGGCACAAGACGTCGTAATCCTTGCTCACGAGGATGTCGCACAAGTGTGAGCCAAGGAAGCCTGCTCCTCCGGTCACTAACACTTGCTTGCGATGGCCCCGCATTGAGGTTCCTCCGATCACCCAGCCGTATTGAGCGCGGCTAGCTAGCCGCAGGTGAGCTGGCTTGCGCCGTTACCATAGTCCCGGTTGAGAAGCTATCGGCGCGGGGAGTCGATCTCCCCGCCAATTTCTTGCACGCGACGGGTTATCCGAAATTCTGCGCAGTCATTTGGCCGCTTTATCGCCTTTCGGTCAAGTATATATATGCCACAGCTATTGGACCTGTGCTCTTGAGGGCATTGCGGCTGTTGGCGTCGTATCTGGCTAAGCGGCGTCATGGGGGCCGGGTCTTGGAACGGTGTTCGTTTTGCGTTTGATGCCCCGCTTGGCGACCCGCGGAACCTGATCGGACTGAACCATGTCCGGCGTTGCGGGGATTTTGGGCGTGGCAACCTCAGTGCTCATTTCGTTCGTTGATGTCCGAACCGGGTGCGTCATTGTCCAAAGCTTGCGGGCGGCGCTGATGCCGTCGAGCCCGGCACACTTCCACCATGCGGCCTCATCACTGAATTGATGAACTTCGCGATGATGGCCGCGGCAAAGCGGGACGGTGAACTCATCGCTGACCTTGCGTAATGGAAAGTCCGAGAGTTATGCAACAGCCGGAACTGGGGACAGGAGAACAGCATTGATGGCCGACCCGATACGTCCATCCTCAGTTTTTCAACGGGTTCGGCCGTTGGCGGTCCGGGTCTTGGGATTTGGAATTACCGCGGCGTGGACGACCATTTTAAGGTGCTACTTAGTCGAACTGGCTATCCAGTCACTTTTGAGGGTGCGCTATATCAAGGACAAAGCGCAATTTTGTGATGGCTATCACGTACCAGGAACCGAAAGAAGGGGATAAAAAGCGCGGTGAAGATCAAGAAGAAGATAAAAAGCGTAATAAAAAGGTGGTGTCGTGGCGTTGCGCGATGATGGGTCAATTGGCAGGCAAGGACTCCTAGCTGATGTTGTATCGTCGTTGGGAGTAAGGCGACGCGCCAAGCGTATATTCGACATCGGTGCGGCGGCCACGAGTCTTATACTATTGTCACCAATTATTTTGATCGTTTCTGTAGCAGTCAAAATTGAGTCTCGCGGCCCATTTTTTTCCCGTGAGACCCTGTATGGATATGGGATTCGGCCGATTCGAGCCCTTAAATTTCGATCGGTGAAGGCTTGCGTAGAAGCCAACCGGTTGAATTCGCGCGTGACGCCGGTTGGTCGTATCTTGCGCCGGACCGGTATTGATGAGCTTCCGCAGCTCCTCAATGTCCTACGCGGTGAAATGTCAATTGTTGGTCCGCGTCCATACACGAGCCGTCAGGATTTATTTGAGAATCGCCTCATGCCGTTGCTAAACGTCAAACCAGGAATGACTGGCTGGTCGCAAATCACCGAATCTCGTGAGGGGCTCAGGACAACCGAACAGCGCATCATTGACGATCTGCACTATGTTGAGAACTGGTCGCTCCTTCTCGACATAAAGATCATCCTGATGACGGCTTTCTCCTAAAAGCCATATGCAAGCGCGATCGCTAAGGCCGCAGAGAAAATAGCGATATGCTGGTAGCTCGCCGGGAGCAGCCCTATCGATGATGCGACAATCTACCGTGCCCGCGCCTTAAAAAATCGCGAAGAACTCTTCCACGACCTACGGGTAGCCAAACAGCGTCCACTACCGACCCGATCAAATAACCAATTTCGAGCGTTGTTATCAGCACAATCGTCGACCAAAATGCTGACGACCACGCTCCGGTGTGCTTAAGAATCGCCGCCTCAATAAGCGCAACCGCCACCAAAGGACCTATAATTGCGGCTCTGAACCGGAGCCCGCAGATTGCGCCGAGTAGACCATTTAAGAGTGCTATTTGGAACATGAGCTGCCTCCCCCTGCCGTGTCACCCTAAAAGAATACACTCACACAAAGAATCCAGCCTCTTAGTAGTTTCATAAGGTAGCCCGACACAACAGATAAGTTTGGTCGAAAGAAGAACGGGTGTCAGGCATGCCGACACAAAATTGACACAAGGCTGAAGTTCACCCCGAATCAAAAACGCCTCTGATGGGACCGGACGTTAGTCGGCCGACGGAGTTGAGTTGCGGGCAGAGGTGGTTGGGGCGGCCCCGGCGGCAGGGCGGGTCGCGCTCTATCTCGCAGCCTCCGGCGCTCGATGGCAGCTCTTGACACTGGTCGCGCCCGGGGTCGCGGCTGCACCATACTCCAAAACCGGGGGTTGGGGGTTCGAGTCCCTCCACTCCTGCCAGCCTCAACTTTCTCTCCTTGTTTTTCAAAGTCTCAGCGTCAATTTTGGCAACTCGTCATTGGGAGTTGCCACTGTCTGATCCGGTTTTGGTCCCGGGGAAGGTACGGCGCACGGCCTCCTCTACACGCCATTCATGAGTGTCAATCGCATCTTTTATAACCACGGCCATCGGTTCATTTACGATTTTGAGACGCTGCACACTATCTTGGCTAGGGTCTGTACCCATCTAGATTATTGAAAAGCGAGGCTGAACGTGATTCACCGTGACCGGAGGTGGATCATGCGATTTGATTTGAGCGATGAGGACTGGGCTCTTCTGGAGCCGCTGATGCCGCGAAGTCGAAGGAGCGCGCGGGCTGACGATCGCAAGATCATGAACGCGATCTTTTACGTGCTGCGCACCGGGATGCCGTGGCGCGATCTGCCGGAACGCTACGGGCCATACACAACGGCTTACAA
>Ga0182015_10006827_pt1 | contig 11314 bp, 8 predicted proteins | sample 712P3MmetaG_FD_120478 | JGI IMG/M metagenome (GOLD analysis project Ga0182015, IMG submission 120478) | Permafrost microbial communities from Stordalen Mire, Sweden - 712P3M metaG | ecosystem: Environmental > Terrestrial > Soil > Wetlands > Permafrost | place: Sweden: Stordalen | collected...
AAGGCCGAGGCCCGATTGTCCGTCGAGGCCGCCGAGAAGGCGAAGGCTGACGGCGCGGCCATGGCCGCGGCATCCGAGAAGACCGTCTCGCAGCTGACGGCCGATAACTCCGCCCTGGCGATCAAGCTCAAGGCGGCCGAGGATTCGGCGGCCAACGCCCGGACGTCGGACGCCGATGGCAAGTCGCTGGCCCTCGCGAGCCGGCTGGAAAAGGCCCAGGCCGACCTGGCCGACGCGCGGGAAACCGCCGACAAGGCGAAGGCGGACACGGCCGCCATGACTGCGGCATCCGAGAAGACCATCTCGCAGCTGACGATCGACAACGCCGCATTGGAGACCCGCCTCTCGGCGGCCGAGGACTCCGCGAAGACCGCCCGGACCCCGGACGCCGACGCCAAGTCCCTGGCCCTCGCCGCCCAGCTTGAAAAGGCCCAGGGCGACCTGGCCGATGCGCGCGCCCAGCTTGCGGCGGCGAGGACATCCGCGGACGGGCGCATCGAGGATGCGATCAAGGCGGTCGACACCGCCAAGGCCGAGGCCAGCCAGTCCCTGGAGGCGGCGGATAAGGCCAAGGCCGGCGCCGCCTCCTCGGAGAAGGCCCTCTCGCGCCTCACGGGCGAGAACGCCGACCTCGCGAGCAAGCTCGCAACCGCCGAGAATGACCTGGGCGCCGCAAGGGAGAACGCGGCCCGGAACACGGACTCCGGCGGCAAGGCCCGGGAGCTCACATCCCAGCTTGAAAGGGCGAGGAGCGACCTGGCCGACGCGCGGAGCGAGCTCGCTGCCGCGAGGGGCTCCTCGGACAGCAGGCTCCAGGAAGCGCTCAGCGCTGCCCAGGCGGCAAAGGCCGAGGCGAGCCAGACCCTCGAGGGCGCGCAGAAGCAGCAGTCGAGCTTCGACGCCCGGGTCGCCCAGCTGAACCAGCAGGTCATGGAGCTCAGTTCCAGGAACGAGGCCCTTTCAGAGAAGGGGAAGACGGACGAGGCGAGCTTCAGGACGGCCAACGACAGCGCCGTCAAGGCGCAGACCCTCGCCGCCGAGCTCGAGCAGACGAAGGCGGAACTGGCCTCGACGCAGGCCCAGCTTGCGGACGCGACCCGGAGCGCCGCCTCGGAGCGGGATGCCGGGGCCGCCAGCGCGAAGGGAGACTCGGACAGGCAGATAGCCGACCTCTCGAGGAAGCTCTCGGACGCCCTCACAAGCTTCGCCATCGTCGAGGACCAGTACCTGCAGCTTAAGAAGACCGCGCGCTACCGGCCGACCGCGTATGTCGCGGCCCAGCCGGCGCCCGCCCCGGCCCCGACGCCGCTCCCCACCCCTCCCCCGGCGGCGCCCGCGCCCGAGCCGGCGCCGGCGCAGCGGACGCACGTCGTCGTCGACGGAGACACGCTCACCCGGATCGCGCTCGACGCCTACGGCCGGGCCAGCCGCTGGCAGGAGATCTACGACGCGAACCAGGACTCGCTCAAGAGCCCGAACGTGCTCCCGATCGGGACGACGCTCGTCATCCCGTAGCCGGCGCTAACCCGGCGCCTTCGGGAGAAACTCCGCGATGTGCGGGATCTCATGGACGCGGCGGCCGCCGTTCCTGCGCTCGAGGTAGGGGTCCTCCTCGGCCTTCATCTCGACCTCGTCGCCCTCGGCCTGCTCCTCAGGGTCGTCGTCCTCGTCCTCGGCGATCCATTCCTGCTCGTCGAAGACGTGCGACATCCGACGGGCGACGGGCGCCAGGACAAGCGCGGGGTTCTTGACCCTGCCCTCCCGCACGAACTCGAACAGGCAGGGGTAGAACTTGTGCTCGAACTTCCCCTTGAAGTCGCCGATCCACTTGTTGGGGACCCCGTCCCTCTGGTTCAGGAGGACGACGTCCGAGAAATAGATGCAGGCCTCGTACCAGGCGAAGAGCTTCGGGTTCTTCTCGAGAAGCTGGCAGTTGACGACCGAGATGACGCGCGCGACCTCGGTCGCCCGGTTGAGGAGCCATCCCTTGAACCCCTCGACCTGGTCGACGGGGTTCAGCCTCCCGTCAAAGAGGACGAAGACATGGGTCGCGTCCGCGGGCATCTCGGCCAGGACCTCGTTCTCCGGGCCAAGGGTCCAGCGGCCGGCCCCGGGGAGCTTCGCCTCGGCGGGATCCGGCCACTCCGTGGACGAGAGGAGGACCGCCGGGCGGTCGGCCTCCCCCAGCCCGTCGGCGATCAAATCGGCCAAGACCTCACGCCGTCCGGAGCACGCCGCCCCGAGAATGAGATAGATCAGCGGCTTGTCATCCGGCGTGCTCAGAATGTGAAGACCTTGTTCTGCGCTGCATTGCGCATCCAGTGGTCGATGATGACGAGGGCCGCCATCGCCTCGACGATCGGCACCGCCCGAGTGAGGACGCAGGGGTCATGGCGGCCCTTGCCGGTCAGTTCGGCGACCTTGCCCGCCCTGTCGACCGTCACCTGGGGCTTCATGATCGTCGCCACCGGCTTGAAGGCCACGTTGAAGACGATCTCCTCCCCGTCGCTGATCCCGCCCTGGATCCCCCCGGAGCGGTTCGTCGCCGTGCCGATCCGCCCCTCCTTGGGGACGTAGGCGTCGTTGTGCTCGGAGCCCTTGAGATACGTGCCGGCGAACCCGCTCCCGATCTCGAACCCCTTGGTCGCCGGCAGGGACAGCATCGCCTTCGCCAGGTCCGCCTCCAGCCGGTCGAAGACCGGCTCGCCCAGGCCCGCGGGCACGCCGCGAATCCGGCACTGGATGATGCCGCCGACGGAATCGCCCTCGGCGCGCACCTCCTCGATCCGCCTGATCATGGCCGCCGCGGTCGCGGGATCGGGGCAGCGGATCGGCGTCGCGTCGACCTCGGCCAGCGTCGGGAACGCGAGGGCCGCGCCGGCGGGCATCTCGATGTCCTGGACCCGGGTCACGAAGGCGCGGATCTCGACCGGTCCGGCCAGGCTAAGGATCTTCCTCGCCACGGCGCCGGCGGCGACTCGGCCGACCGTCTCCCTCGCGGAGCTGCGGCCGCCGCCGCGGTGGTCGCGGATCCCGTACTTCGACTGGTAGGTGAAGTCGGCGTGGGATGGCCGGAACTTGTCCCTCATCTCGTCGTAGGCGCCGGGCCTCGCGTCGGAGTTGCGGACCAGCATGGAAACCGGGGCCCCAGTCGTCCTCCCCTCGAACACGCCCGAGAGGATCTCGACCGTGTCGGGCTCCTTCCTGGGGGTCACGATGGCGCTCTGGCCGGGCTTCCGGCGGTCCAGGTCCACCTGGATGTCGGCCTCCGACAAGGGCAGCCTCGGCGGGCAGCCGTCGATGACAACCCCCACCGCGGCGCCATGGCTCTCGCCCCAAGTCGAGATCGTGAAGAGTTTTCCAAACGTGTTGGGCATCGCTCCCGCGGAGGGTTGGACTCCAAAACGGGCCCCGCAAGCGGCAAATCTCGAAGATAGAGGCAACCTTCCCGGGGATATAGCGTCATATCACAACGCCATTTACAATCCCGGCGCTTTTCGCTTTTATCTCCGTTCCCCCATCTGCATGACATTGCGCCCCGCACGCTTGTGGCTCGCCTGTGGCCTCCTTGCCGTCGTCCCGGGCCTGCTGGCGCAGGTCCCGCCGGCGGTCACGAGCCGCCCCGCCCCGCCGATCGTCGGCTCCCTCGGCCAGAAGGGGAGGAGCGACATGGTGGACTCCATCACCTTGAGCGACGTCGACATCGACGCGGTCCTGGCGAAGCTCGAGGACCTGACGGGGAAGACGATCATCCGGCCCGGCCAGCTTCCCACCGCGAGCTACTCCATCAAGATCACGAGGCCGATCCCGAAGACCGAGCTCGTGACGGCCCTGGAGACCATCCTGGAATTGAACAACGTCTCCGTGACCCCGATGGGCGAGCGCTTCCTCAAGGTCACCCCGCTCACCCAGGCGAAGAGCGAGGCGCCCGAGATGATCCTCGGCTCGTCGCTCGACCTTCCCCCGAGCGGGAAGATCGTCACCAAGCTCTTTGAGCTCACCTTCCTGCGCGTCGGGGAATTCGTGCCGCAGATCCAGTCCTTCATGACCCCGGGGGTCGGGGGCGGCATCGTGCAGCTGGAGAAGGCCAACTCGGCCCTCGTGACCGACACGCTCGAGAACATCCAGAGGATCGAGCGCCTCCTGGACGAGGTCGACAAGCCGAGGGAGGGCTCGCTGGTCCCGAAGTTCTACACGCTCCACAACGGGGCCAAGGCCGCCGACGTCGTGACGAAGATCCACGCGATGCTGGCGGGGGCGGCGGCCAACCAGCTCCGGACGACCACCTCCATCACCCCCGACGACCGGACGAACCAGATCATCGTGATCGCGGACGCCCGCGAGTACCCGCTCTTCGACTCCCTCATCTCGCAGCTGGACATCAAGTCCGACCCCTTCACGCGCATGGAGGTGATCCCGCTCAAGCACGGGGACGCGAAGGACGTGGCCACGCTCCTCAGCTCCCTCATCAGCGGGCAGACGAGCGCGGCGCAGAAGACCGCATCCCAGTCGGTGCGCCCGAACCAGATCGTGACCCCCGGCCAGCCGGCCCCGAACCAGGCCCCCCAGGCGACGCAGGCGCAGGCGACCGGCGCCATCGAGACGGGCCCGGGCTCGAGCGAGTTCAGCAGCTTCATCACGATCCAGCCCGACGAGCGCACGAACTCGGTCGTGGTCTCGGGCACGTTTGACGACATCCGGCTCATCAAGGGGATCGTGGACAAGATCGACGTCCTCCTCGCTCAGGTGAGCATCCAGGTCCTGATCGCCGAGGTGACGCTCAGCGACACGGACCAGGACGGCATCTCGGCACTCAACCTCACGGTGGGGCCGGCCAAGAACGGCGGGACCTCGGTCACCCAGTTCGCGGGCAGCATCGGCGGCTGGAACGTGACCTCCGGGATCGTCAACCCGCTCAGCTTCGTCGCGGCGCTCCAGTCGGCCGGCGACAAGCACAAGGTGAAGATCCTGCAGCAGGACACGATCACGACGACCCACAATAAGCAGGCCCAGTTCGTGGTCAGCGAGCAGGTCCCCATCATCACCGGGACGACGGGCGTCCCCCTCGCCGCCGGCACCAACGGGACCTCCTTCGCCACCTCGTCCAGCGTCACCTACACGGACATCGGCATCACGCTCAAGGTGACGCCCCTCATCGGCGACGACGGCAGCGTGCAGCTGAACATCGACCAGAAGATCGACAGCAACGAGGGCAACGTGACGATCGACGGGAACCAGCAGCCGATCATCGGCCACCGGGAGGCGACGGCGTTCATCAACTGCCAGGACGGCCAGATGGTGGTCCTCGGCGGACTCCAGAGCTCCGGCCTCACGACCGACCAGCAGAAGCTCGGGCTCCTCTACGAGATCCCATTCATCAGCAACCTCTTCGGGGCCCGGACCCGCGACCTCGAGCGGACGGAGCTCCTCCTCTTCATCAAGCCCCACGTCCTTCGGCCCGACGAGGCGACCGGCGACACGAAGAAGCAGATCGAGGGCATGGGCAACAACGACCAGATCAAGAAGTACCTGGCGAACCCGGCGAAGATGCCGGATCCCAAGGAGACGCTGCGCGACAGGCTGGACTAGCCCCTAGCGGACCCGACCCGACGCCATGCCTGAGACGCAACAGGACACGCTCCCCGAATCCCTGGCCGCGCGCCTCTCCGAGGAGCAGCGCCAGGCGGTCCTCGAGGCCCCGCGCGGCCAGCGACTCGCGGTCCTCGTAGCCGCCCTCGGGATAGACGAGAATGCCGCGCTGGCCCTTGCCGCGGAGTCCGCCGGCCTCGACATCGCGACCAACCTCGAGACGGACCCGGGCGCCCGCGGGCTCCTGCCGGCGAGGCTCGTCCACGACTTCCAGATCATCCCGATCCGCTTCGGGCCGGCGGCGTCCGCCGACGAGGAGAAGCCGACGGCGGCGACCCCCCTTCACCTGGCGTCCGCCTGGGCGCCCGACCCCTCGATGGCCGACTGGCTCCGCACGTTCACGCCGCGGCCCCTCGTGTGGCACCTGGCGGTGCCCGAGCGGGTGCACCAGCTGATCATCGAGAACTTCGGCGTCGGCTCGGGCGCCCTGGAGGACAGCGACGAGGGCTACGTGGCGCCCGAGGCCCAGCGGGACGCCGAGGCCGACGTGGACGAGGACGCGGCCGTCGTCCGGTTCGTGACGGACGTGATCACCCAGGCCGTCGACGACCAGGCGACGGACATCCACTTCGAGCCCCAGGAGGGGCAGCTTCGGATCCGCTACCGCGTGGACGGGCTCCTTGTCCCGGTCTCCGTGCCCGAGAACCTGCTGCGGTTCCAGGACGCCATCATCTCGCGGGTGAAGATCATGGCGCGGCTCAACATCTCGGAGCGCCGGCTCCCCCAGGACGGCAGGATCAACTTCAAGGCGGGCGGGACGACGCTCGACATCCGCGTCTCCACGATCCCGACCATCTACGCCGAGTCGATCTCGCTCCGGCTCCTCAACAAGAAGAAGGAGGCCTACACGATGGACAAGCTCGGGATGAGCCCGGACGAGCAGTCCCAGATCAAGCAGGTGCTCGACTACCCGCACGGGATCATCCTCGTGACCGGCCCGACGGGCTCGGGCAAGAGCACGTCCCTGAACGCATTCCTGAGGCAGATCAACTCGACCGAGCTGCGGATCATCACGATCGAGGACCCGATCGAGTACGAGGTCCCCGGCGTCAACCAGATGCAGGTGCGGACCGAGATCGGGCTCACCTTCGCCTCGGCGCTCCGCCACGTCCTCCGCCAGGACCCCGACGTCATCATGGTGGGCGAGATTCGCGACAGGGAGACGGCCGACATCGCGATCCGCGCCTCCCTGACGGGCCACCTGGTCTTTTCGACCCTCCACACGAACGACGCCCCGGGCGCCATCACGCGCCTGGTCGACATGGGGATCGAGCCCTTCCTCGTGGCCTCGGCCATCGAGCTCGTGATCGCCCAGCGCCTCGTCCGCAGGCTCTGCCCCGAGTGCAACCGCGCGCAGCCGGTCTCGAAGGTGAAGCTCCTCGAGTCGCTGGCCATCCTCGGCTGCAACCCCTCGGAGGCCGAGGGCATCACCGAGCTCCGGGGGCCCGTCGGCTGCGACCGCTGCCGGGGCACGGGCTACCGGGGCCGGATCGGCCTCTTCGAGATCTTTCGCCTCAACGAGGAGATGCACACGCTCGTCCTCAAGCGCGAGAGCACGCGCACCCTGGCGCTCAACGCCCGCGAGCACGGCATGCGGACCCTGGGCCAGAGCGGTTGGGAGAAGGTCAGGGCCGGCTACACCACCCTGGACGAGGTGTTGAGGGTCATCACGGTGGCCGAGAAATAAGGGCCCGATGCCCCGCTACGCCTACAAGGCCCGCGACCAGTCGGGAAAGTCCGTCGACTCGGCCATCGACGCCCCGAGCCGGAAGGACGCGCTCCGCCTCCTGTCGGCCCGCGGCCTGAGTGTCGCGGCGGTCATCGAAGCCTCGACCGGGCCCGCGCCGGCGGCTGCGTCCTTCCCGAGGCGCCGCGAGGCGGCGCCGGCGGCCGAGACGCCGAGGGAAGTGGCGGGCAGCCCGCGGGGCCGCGGCGACACGACCCCCCGGAGGGCCGAGCGCCTTCCCTTCCTGGAATCCCTCCACGACCTGACCTCGAGCGGGCTCTCCGGCGGCGAGGCCGTGCGGCTCCTCTCCATGAGGATCAAGGAGCCGAGGCAGCGCGCGCTCTGCGAGGGCCTCTGGGCGCGCCTGAGCGAGGGGGCGCCGCTCTCCCGCGCGATGGAGGCCTACCCCGAGGTGTTCGATTCGTCGACCACGAACCTGATCCGCGCCGGCGAGGCGACCGGGTCCCTCAGCGACACGCTGGCCCGCCTTATCGAGATGCTGACCGAGCAGAGGGAGCTCCGGATAGCGGTCCTGACCGCGATGGCCTACCCTGCCGTGATCATCGTCGCCTCCTTCGGGGTCGTCATGTTCTTCCTCTTCTTCCTCCTCCCGAGGCTCCAGACGCTGCTGCGATCGCTGGGAGGCAAGATGCCGCTCGCCACCCGGCTCCTGATCGCGCTGGCGAACTTCACGCTCCACTATGGCGTCTTTGTCGCCCTGGCGCTCGCGATCGGGGCCGTCTCCTTCTGGCGGTGGCGGGCGACGGAGGCCGGCCGCGAGAAGAGCGACGCCCTCCTCCTCAGGGTGCCCGCCATCGGCCCGTTCATTGTTTCCCAGACGGTTCTCGAGTTCAGCCAGACGCTGGGCGTCCTCCTCCAGAACGGGATCACGGCCGCCGAGGCGCTCCGCATGACCGAGCGCCAGATCGGGAACCGCGTCCACCGCAAGGCCTTCGACGGGGCGATCGACCGGGTCCTGGAGGGCGAGGCCCTCTCCTCGGCGCTCGCCCGGACGGGATGCTTCCCCGAGCTCGTCCTAGACCGGCTCTCGGTCGGCGAGAACACAGGGAACGTCGTCCCCTGCCTCAAGGACATCGCCAGCACCTACCAGAAGAATATTTCGCGGCAGCTGAACCTGGCCACCAAGGTGTTCGCGAGCGCGATCCTGGCAGCCGTGTTCATCTTCGTCGGCTTCATCGCGATCGCCATGATCATGGCCGTCCTCCAGGTGAGCTCGAGCTTCAAGGTCGGCTAGAGACTTATGAGTCCGCAGAGTCGGGCCAGAGGGTTAGGCCCCACCTTTGAAGATTTCCTCGATGGGCTGCTTGAAGAGTCGTGCGATCTTGAAAGCCAATGGAAGGCTCGGGTCATATTTTCCGGTTTCGATGGCGTTGATAGTCTGGCGCGAAACTCCAAGTTCCTCTGCTAGATCGCCCTGAGACCATTTTTTCGCAGCACGTAATTCTCGCAAGAGATTCTTCATTTGTAGCGGCGGTTGGCCACGGCACTGCCGACTATCCAAAGGACGAACGTCACTATGAACGCTCGTCCCATGCCCAAGCCGTGTTCGACTTCGCCCAAATGAACTCCCGTTGAGTTCAGTGTGCTTATTACTATCCCAGTCAAGATGGTCCCTATGGCGGCAAACAGCCAAGCTTCGAGTTGGATGCGCCGTTGCAGCTCATCCATGCCGCGAACAAAGCGCATAAGGCTTCGAATGTAGAGCAGGCCTGGAAGCAATGGAACCAGCGCGAGAGTCGCCCGAATTGCGACACTCCATTCGGGGTGTCGCCTAGCCAGCATCATATTGATGAGGTAAAACACCGCCGCTACGACGAACCAGGCATTCAGCTTAATATCCCTCTTGAGGGAATAGTGACCCGAAAATGGATTACAAAGATCGGTCGTATTTAGTTGGTTTGGTTTGTTCACGCCGACACTGTAAAGGTTCCTTGTCATCTGCCAAGCGACCTTTACTATACCAAGCGACTTCAAGGCTTCAAGCTGGAGTAGGTGATGATGTCACCGTCGCTGTTCGAAAATGGACCGATTTCGAGGCACTTCGATTTGCCGGCAAACGGCTACTATTCAAAGGTAACGCGCGCGATCATGAAGCCATCGTAACCCTTGGCGCCGACAGTCTGAATCGCAGTGGCGCTCACGCGCGGATCAGCGGCAATGAGCTCGTTCATTCGGCGCACGCCCGGGACTCCGGGATCAGAGCTGCTTTCGTCGATAACCTCTCCGTTTCGCACGACGTTGTCGGCGATAATCAACGTACCCCGGTGTGAGAGCTTGAGCGCCCAGGCAAAGTACTCCGGGTAGCTTCGCTTGTCGGCATCAATGAAAATCAGATCAAACGGATCTCGGGCTTCGGCCGCAATCTGCGGCAATAGTTCGAGCGCCCGGCCGGCTCGGACCTCAACGACGTTCGCCAGTCCGGCACGCGCGATGTTCGCTCGAGCAACGTCAACGTGCTTCGCTTCTGACTCCAAGCTGATCAACCGGCCGCCGATCGGCAATGCCCGCGCCAACCAAATCGTGCTGTAGCCCGCGAGAGTGCCGATCTCCAGAATGCTCCGCGCTTCGACGCTCTGCGCCATCAACATGAGCAATTTCCCCTGATTTGGGGATACATGTATGGCCGGAAGCCCCGCCGCTTCGCTATCGCGGAGCGCCGCATCCAACACCGGGTCCTTCTCGACGAGCAAATCGGTAATGTAGCGGTCAACCGCCGTCCATTGGTCATGAGCCATAGATTAATCTCCTATTCTTGGTTGCGGTAACCTCATGGGCATAAAGAGTCAGCGTCGAAGGAAATGATGTAAAGCGCGAGCGGCCCCAAATCGGGCCATTTTGAGCGCCCGCTCGATGCGAACGCTTAGTTTCAGCGGTGCAAATGGGCCATAACGCATCAGGCCCTTTCCCTTTGGATTCACCACGTCTACGTCAAGGGCTGGCGACGACGTGCTCGTGATTCCGGATATGATCGGAACAATAGCACTCGTCTCCCGCACATTTCGAGCAATAGCGGAAATCGAGCTCGGGGTTGGACAACTCAGTCTTGCCGCAGATACGGCAACGATGACGGGGCTCGTCTCTCCCGGGCGCGCGGTCGCGCTTCGCCGCCTTGAGCATCTGGCGGCGCCGATACCTGGTGTTGCTCGCGATATCCCGGCCGAAGAAGATCAGATAATTGCCAACCGCGGCGACGATCTGAAGGCGCCCGGACGACCCTCCCATTATGAACTCGTAGCCGTAGACAAACCATGTCCCGAGGGCCAACCATTTGATTTTCACGGGGAGAATGAAAAACAGTGCCAGTTCGAAGTCTGGATTGAGATGGGCGAACGCCAGGAACACGGAGCCTGCCAGGAAGGCGTTGCTGACCGGCCTGTCCGGGGTCAGGAAGGAGAGACCCACAGTAAGAGCGCTTCCCAATAGGACGAAGAGGTTGAATCTGAAGGTTCCCCAGAACCTCTCCAGTGCGCTGCCCATCAGGCAGAACAACCACCAGGCAAAGGCGATGAACACGATGCTTGAGGGAGGAGGCATCAGCAAGAATGCGAAGATGCGCCACCACTGGCCCGCCATGACCAGCCGCGGAACCAGAAACAGCACCCCGGGTTCGAGCTTCCCTGTAAGGATCGCAACGTAGACCGCGGCCTGGCCGGCGACCAGAAAGTACGCCAGATTCGGGACCGCGAATCGGCCCAGGAACCGTTCGATCTTGGAAAGGAGGGCCATTGCTTGGAATAGGTTGGATCGGAATGGGAAAGTGTAACTGCTATCGGACATTGCCGCTCATTGTCTTACATGCAACGAAACGGAATCCAAGGCGTCACCCTCCGGGATTGCACGGGCGGTGGTATTGGCGATGAAAGGGAACGATGCAGTGGTCTTAAGCACCCTTTTGACGCAAGCCACACCGTACAGTGT
>Ga0182015_10006829_pt1 | contig 11312 bp, 9 predicted proteins | sample 712P3MmetaG_FD_120478 | JGI IMG/M metagenome (GOLD analysis project Ga0182015, IMG submission 120478) | Permafrost microbial communities from Stordalen Mire, Sweden - 712P3M metaG | ecosystem: Environmental > Terrestrial > Soil > Wetlands > Permafrost | place: Sweden: Stordalen | collected...
GCCGCGGCGCTCGGGGCGAGCACTGCGGTCGGTCTCGTGACCAAGCTGAACTTCATCGGCCTGGTGCCGGGGATCGTGCTCGGCCTGCTCGTGCTCACCGTACGCGCGGCTCGCGTATCCGGGCGCTCCGCGTACCGCATGCTCGTGCTGGCTGGCGGGATCGCGTTCAGCCCGGTCGCGCTGTACGCGGCGATCAACGCGCTGTCCGGGCATCCCGTCCTGGGACTCGTATCCGCGGTGAGCACGACCCATCCCGCGCTGCTTGCGGACATCGACTACATCTGGCAGCTGTACCTTCCCCACCTGCCGGGCACAGCCGACGACTTCCGCGGGCTGTTCACGGCGCGTGACATCTGGTTCGACGGCTATGTCGGTCAGCTGGGCTGGCTCGACGTCTTCTTCCCCGCCTGGGTCTACAGCTTCGCGCTCGGCGTCGCCGCGGTGCTCGCGGGCCTGTTCGCGTGCGGCCTCGTGCGGGCCCGCTCCGCACTGCGCGTGCGCCTATCGGAGCTCGCTGTCTACGCATCGATGGCGCTCGGCTTGATGGTGCTGGTGGGCGCCACCGGCTTTCAGAGCTTCCCCGGGCAGACGGCCGCCTATGGGCAGGCACGCTACCTGCTGCCGCTGCTGCCTCTGCTTGGAGCGACGATCGCGCTGTCGGCGCGCGGGGCCGGCAGGCGCTGGGGACTGGTCGTGGGCGTGCTGCTCGTGACCCTGTTCCTGGCTCACGACGTCTTCAGCCAACTGCAGGTCATCGCCCACTACTACGGCTGACCAGGCTCGTGACCAGGTCGTATACGAGGATCGCGTTGGCAGTGGGGCTGGCACTGCTTTCTCTCGCGATCGGCCTCGCGATGCTGCGCGCGCCGATGAGCGTAGCCGGAACGAACAAGGTCGCCGGCCAGCCCGAAGAACTGCTCACCGGCACCAGCCGCAGCGCCAGCTACTGCCAGGCACATGAAACCCTGCCTCGCGGCTCGACCGCGATCCGCATCTGGCTGGATGCCATCTACGGACCGCGCGTGAGCGTACTCGTCACCTCCGACGGCCGCATGATCGCGAGCGGGCAGCGGGGGGCGGGATGGACCGGCGGGTCGGTGACCGTTCCGGTGAGACCGCTGTCTCAGACGGTCTCCGGCGTGGTCGTCTGCGCCTCGTTCCGACTACGCGACGAAACCATCGTGGTGCAGGGCAACACGGCCCCCGCGGCGAGCTCCGCCTATGACGGCGGGGAAGCGATCGGCGGGCGGATGTGGATCGAATACCTGAAGCCGGGCGAGCTCTCATGGGCGTCGTTGATACCGACGGTCGTGCGCCACATGGGGTTCGGTCGAGCCGCCGCCGGCAGCTGGGTCGTGTTCCTCGCGCTCGCGCTGGTCGCATGCATCGCGATCCTGACCGCGAGACTCGTTTCGAGGGAGCTCCCGTGAACGTCGGGATCCTGCGGCGGCTTCCACGCGCCGCTTTGACCTGCGCGCTGGTCGCCTGCCTCAACGCCGCCTGCTGGTCGATCGTGACCCCCCCATTTCAGGTCCCGGACGAGCCAGACCATTTCGCGTATGTCAAGCAGCTTGCCGAAACCGGCCGGCTCCCGTCCTCCGACTCCGAGCAGACCTCCTCCGAAGAGCTCGACGTCTTGAGAGCGCTTCACTACGGCAGGGTTCGCCAGCAGCCGCAGACCCGCGCGATCGCGACGCGCGCCGAACAGGACGAGCTCGAGCGCGCACTGGCCTCGACGCCCCGGGTCGTGGGGAGCGCGGCGGCCGGCGTCGCCCAGCCGCAGCCGCCGCTGTACTACGCGCTCGAGGCGATCCCCTATCGCCTCGCACAGAGCGGCACGGTGCTCGATCGGCTGGCGCTGATGAGGCTGGTGTCGTGCCTGTTCGCGGGCATCACCGCGCTGTTCGTGTTTCTTTTCATCCGCGAGACGCTGCCCGGGACTCCGTGGGCATGGACCGTCGGCGGACTGTCGATCGCGCTCGCGCCCCTGCTCGGCTTGATGTCGGGCGCGGTCAACCCAGACGCGCTGTTGTTCGCCGTGTCGGCAGCGGTCTTCTTTTGTCTCGCGCGCGCGTTCCGGCGCGGGCTCAGCCCCCGCCGTGCGGCGGCGATCGGCGCGATCACGGCGATCGGCCTGGTGACGAAGCTGAACTTCATCGGCCTCGTTCCGGGGATCGTCCTCGGCCTGCTCGTGCTGACGATCCGCGCGGCGCGTGCATCGGGCCGCTCCGCCTTCGCCGCGCTCGCGCTCGCGCTCGGCATCGCGTTCAGCCCGGTCATGCTGTACGCGGCCATCAACGCGCTCTCTGGGCACGCTCCGCTCGGGATCGTGCCCGCGGGCGCGAGCCAATCACTGCACCACGCGCTCGCGGAGATCGACTACATCTGGCAGCTATACCTCCCGCGGCTGCCCGGCACTGTCGGCGACTTCCCGGGGCTTTCGAGCACGCGGCAGATCTGGTTCGACGGGTATGTGGGCCTGTATGGCTGGCTCGACACGCCCTTCCCGGGCTGGGTCGACGGCCTCGCGCTGATCCCGGCCGCGGCGATCGCGCTGCTGTGCGGTCGAGCGCTATTCCTGGGACGGAGCGCGCTCAGGAGCCGCGCGGCGGAGCTCGCCGTCTACGCGGCCATCTGCCTCGGCCTCATGGTGCTCATCGGCATCACCTCTTACCGCTCGTTTCCCGCACGAAGCGCCGAATACGGCCAGGTGCGCTACCTGCTGCCGCTGGTCGCGGTGCTCGGCGCTGCCCTCGCCCTCGCCGCGCGCGGAGCTGGCCGTCGCTGGGGACCGGCTGCCGGAGCGCTGATCGTCGTCGTGTTCCTGGGCCAGGACGTGCTCAGCCAGCTCCAGGTCGTTGCCCGCTACTACGGCTAGGCGCCCCCGGGGCGGGCGCCGTGCCCACCCGTACGTCGCCTACTTGGCGTTGGCGAAGTAGTCCGAGTTGATCTGCGTGTACTTCTGCCACTCCTCGGGAAGCTGGTCCTCCGCGAAGCACGCATCCACAGGGCAGGCCTCGACGCACGCGTCGCAGTCGATGCACTCCTCGGGGTCGATGTAGAGCATCTCGGCCGCGTCGTATCCAGGCTCGTCAGGGGTCGGGTGGATGCAGTCCACGGGGCACACCTCGACGCACGAATTGTCCTTGGTCCCGATGCACGGCTCAGCGATTACGTAGGCCATTTGCTTCTTTCTCGAGTCGGTTGACGTGGAATCCCGGACGGGAGACGCATATTGTACGAAGCATGCTGCTGCTTACCGGCGCGACGGGCCTGGTGGGCTCGGCCCTGCTCGCCCGGCTGCTGGCCGAAGGCACGGAGGTCCGCTGCCTGGTGCGCGACCCGCGTCGACTCGGCGCCCAGCGGGTGCGGGTGCAGATCGCGCTCGGCGACCTCACGGACCCGCCGTCGTTCCGCAACGCGCTTCGCGGCGTGCACACGGTCGTCCATTTGGCGGCATCGATCCGCGACCAGCCCCGGGGGTCGATCGAGGAGCTCAACGGCATCGCGACATGGCGGATGGTCGAGGCCGCCGAGCGCCAGGGAGTCGAGCGCTTCGTGTTCTTCTCGGCACTGGGAGCCTCCTCGCACCACCGCACGCGGCTGCTGCGCGCAAAGGCGCTGGCCGAGCAAGCCGTGCGCGAGGCGAGCCTGCGCTCGATCGTGTTCGCGCCCTCGATCGTGTATGCGCCCGGCGACCCGTGGCTGGCGCTTCTCGAGCGCATGGCGTGGCTGCCGGCCATGCCAATCGCCGGACGCGGCCGCGCCGCCTTCCAACCGATCTGGGCGGAGGATGTCGCGGCGTGTGTCGTCGCGGCGCTGCACAGCGGCGCGACGACTCGCGAGCGCTACGAGCTGGCCGGGCCGGAGACGCTCGAGCACGCCGAGATCGTGCGCACGCTGCTGCGCTCGCTCGACCGCACTCGCCCGCTCATGCACGTACCGACTCCGGTCGTCTCACGTGCCCTGAGGCTGCTCGAGCGCACGGGCGGGTCGCACGCATTCGCCACCTGGGATGAAGCCGAGCTGATGGAGACCGCGATGACCTCGCCGCATGGCGCAGCCGACGCTGAAGCGCTGGGCGTCAACCCGCGGCGGATGGCAGCTGTGCTCGCGGCCGGCACGCAGTACCCGGGGTAGGGCGCAGCAGGCCGGCCAGTCGGAGACAAACCAGGCAATCGCTTGACTGGCGGAACTCCGAGTCCGATCATAGATAGTGCCGTGCCAGCAGCAGGTATATGCGGGACGGAGCGCGGGGGTGCATACGCGCGCGTTTGCACCGGACTTCACCCCCTCGGACCTCGCATACCTCGAAGGCTGGTAGACCAATGCGAGCAAGGAGTAAGAAATGACACGACCTAGGATACTCGGCGTCGCCCTCGTGGCGAGCTTCGCACTCGGAGGAATCTCGACCTCAACGGCGGTCGCGGAAACGCCTGAAGTCTTACCCGTTCCGACAGAATCCTCGCCGCTGAACTTCACGGAGGAACAGGGCGCCACAGAATGGGTAGGAGAACAAGCAAAAGGGCCGATATTCGAATGCAAATCAGGTACGTTTGCGGGCGTCTTGACGTCCGCGACATTAGGCAGCGGAGTCTTTACGTTCACCGGCTGCAAATCGCCGCTGAATGGCGCGAAATGCAACAGCTTAGGCGACGCTGCGGGCACGATCTTAATTGCAGCAGGGATTCACATCGTCACCGTGTTATTAAAAAAAGGCGAACCAGCACCTGAATTAATGGCGGGCTGGCTGATCTTACTGGCCAATCGCCTGCACGTGGAATGCGGCGCAGCGCTATTACTCTTAATTGGTAACAACGTGCTTGCGGAGTTTACTAAACTAGCTGGATCGGGTACGAAAACCAAAGAAGCAACGGCGACTTTCTCGGAGTCGGGGGGTGTCCAAAGCGTCAAAGAATGCCTCACGCCCAAAACGCTCTGCTCTGAACGAACGTTTGGCCTCAACGATGAAGCCGGCAAAGGCGATGAAAAAGCGGGGCAGGCATCGGAAGACAAACTGGTATTCGAAAAGGAAGTGGCGTTTGATTACTAGTCGCTACACCTGACAGCAAGCAGTCCTTATTCGGGTGAAGCGACCGGCGCGCGGGGCGGATTCGAGTTCCGCGCGCCGGCGTCACGTCAATCGCTGCCGTGCTCTGCCATCGCCGGCCGGCGGCCGGCCCAGAGCGCAGAGTCCTCGAGCTGCGCCGCGAGCGCCAGCAGCGCCCCCTCGCCGGCCGGGCGCCCGACGAGCTGCACCGCCAATGGCAGCCCATCGGAGCCGACGAACAGCGGTAGCGAGATCGCCGGCTGGCCGGTGGCGTTCACGACGGGCGTGAACGGCGTGAACAGGCCCGAGCGGGTGAACGTGTCCATTGGTTCGGGCGCGGCGGTGTCGAGCGTTCCGATCGGAAGAGGTCGCTCGGCTAGCGCCGGCGTGAGCAGCGCGTCGTAAGGCTCGAGGAAGGCGACGAGGCGCCGTGCGAACGCCTGGAGCCTCGCGGCAGCAGCCATGCCTTCGATCGCGCCCAGCTTCTTGATCATCGAGAAGATCGCCCAGCTCATCGGCTCCATGTCCGCGGAGGCCGGCTCGCGTCCGGCAACGATCCCCGAGTACGCGATCGAGAGGGCGATGTGAGTCGAGAACACGACCCCGAACAGCTCCGAGAGGCCGTCGATCTGCCACGGCGGATCGACCTCCTCGACTTCGTGGTCGAGTGAGCGCAACAGCGCGGCCGCGTCGGCGACGGCCTGCGCGCACATCGGATCGACGACCGCGTCGAGGACCGGCGGCAGCGTCGTAGCGGCAATTCGCAGCCGACCCGGACCTCGCAGGGCCAGCCGCGCGAACGGCTCTGGCGGCGGCGACGCCCACGTCGCGTCGCCCGGCTCGTAGCCGGCGAGCACGTCGAGAATTGCGGCGGTATCCGCGACCGTGCGCGTGAGCATGCCGTCGGCGACCAGCGGGGAGTCCCCGAGTTCGGGGGCCGAGGAGACGCGCCCGCGGCTCGGCTTCAGCCCGACGAGCCCGCAGCACGCGGCTGGGATGCGGATCGAGCCGCCGCCGTCGTTGCCGTGGGCGACGGGCAGCATGCCGCTGGCGACGGCTGCGGCCGCGCCCCCCGAGGAGCCACCGGGCGTGCGCCCGAGATCCCACGGGTTGCGCGTCGGCCCGAAGATGCGCGCCTCGCTGACCGGCAGGATGCCGTACTCGGGCAGTGTCGTCGTGCCCACGATCACGAAGCCGGCGTGCTTCAGGCGCCGCGTGACGTTGTGGTCGTAGTCGCACTCGTTCTCGGCCATCAGCGCGCAGCCGTAGGTAAGGCGCAGGCCCTGTGCCGGGCGGTTGTTCTTGATCGCCACGGGCACGCCCGCGAACGGGCGCTCGTCGCCGGAGGCGATCGCGCCGGCCGTGGCGAGTGCGCGATCCGCGTCGACCTGGGCGAACGCGTTCAGCTCGGGGTTGAGTTCCTCGATCCGATCTAGCGAGACCCGCACGAGCTCGCGCGCGGAGATCTCCCCGCTGCGCACCATCGCCGCGAGCTCGAGCGCGGGTCGAAACATCAGATCGCTGTCGGGCAAGGCCCCCTCCTCCGGGACGGCGCGGCGAATGGACATCGGCTCGTGCAGCGTACTCGTGAGGGCAGGCCTGCGAAGATATGTGGCCTGCTCAAAAGGCAGCCGGGGCGGGCGGGCCCTAAACATTCAAGCCCAGAAAGCGAGTGCCATGAGCGCGGTTCAATCAGCACCGGAGGTCCAGTCGGGCCTTGAAGGCGTCGTCGCCTTCGCGACCGAGATAGCGGAGCCCGACAAAGAGGGTGGCGCGCTGCGCTATCGCGGCGTCAACATCGAGGAGCTCGTGGGCGCGGTCCCCTACGAGCAGGTGTGGGGCCTGCTGGTGGATGGCCACCTGAAACCGGGCCTGCCCCCCGCCGAACCGCACGCGCTGACGGTGCGCTCGGGCGATCACCGCGTCGACGTGCAGTCGGCGCTCGCGATGCTCGCGCCCGAGTGGGGCTTCGGGCAGCTGATCGACATCACCGACGAGGAGGCCCGCGACAACCTCGCGCGCGCGTCGGTGATGGCGCTGTCGTTCGTCGCCCAGTCCGCGCGCGAAGCCGGCCAGCCGCCGGTGCCGCAGTCGGAGATCGACGAGGGCAGGACGATCCCGGAGCGCTTCATGATCCGCTGGCGCGGCGAGGCGAACCCCGATCACGTCAAGGCGATCGACGCGTACTGGGTCTCCGCTGCCGAGCACGGCATGAACGCCTCGACGTTCACGGCACGTGTCGTCGCCTCGACCGGCGCCGACGTCGCCGCCGCGCTGTCGGCCGCCGTCGGGGCGCTCTCCGGCCCGCTGCACGGCGGCGCGCCCTCGCGCGTGCTGAAGATGCTCGACGAAGTCGAAAAGAGCGGCGATGCGGAGAAGTGGGTGTCGGACGCGCTCGACCGCGGCGAGCGCCTGATGGGCTTCGGCCACCGCATCTACCGCGCCGAAGACCCCCGCGCGCGCGTCCTGCGGCGGACGTGCTCCGAACTCGGCTCGCCCCGCTTCCAAGCGGCTGAGGCGCTCGAGAAGGCGGCGCTCGCCGAGCTCCATGCGCGCAGGCCGGACCGTGTGCTCGCGACCAACGTCGAGTTCTGGTCGGCGGTCGTCCTCGACCTCGCCGAAGTCCCGCCGGACCTGTTCACGCCGATGTTCACGTGCGCGCGCGTCGCCGGCTGGTCGGCGCACATCCTCGAGCAGAAGCGCGAGGCGAAGCTGATCCGCCCGACCGCCAAGTACGTGGGACACGGGCCGCGGTCGGTGGCGGAGGTGGAATAGGGCGCGCTGCGCCCAGCGAGCTGCGGCTATCCGTAGTAACGGGCGATCTCCTGCAGTTGGCTGAAGATGTCGTGAGCCAGGAACAGCAGGATGATCGCCGCCCCGACGCTCGGGCCCCAGCGTCGCCCGGCGCCTCGGGCGGCGAGCGCGAGCACCGCTCCGAGCAACGGGAGCAGCGGCAGCAGGTAGCGCGCCTGCCCGTATTCGGCGTCGACCCGCGGGAAGCCGAGATACGAGTCGGCGCCGATGAGCACCATCAATCCCACACACATCACGCCATACACGCTCACCTCGAGAGCGCGCGCCTTCACGATCCCGGCGCTCACCGCGAGCCCTCGAGCGCAGAGGCCCGCGATCAGGCACGCCGGTATCAGCGCGAGCGAGTAGACGAAGCCCGGGAACGTGGTATCGAGCCAACCGTACAGCCCGACGTATCCGTTGAGCCAGATCTTCTGCGTCGTCAGCACACCCGCGAAGTCGGCGTGCATTCCGGGCAATCTCGGCAGGAACAGCTGCCAGATGTAACTCGCCTCACCGAGCAGCGGGCGGCTGGTCTCGTGGATCGCGCTCGAAACGATCCCAAACGCCGGCGCACCCGATGCGACCTGCACGATGGAGTAGATCGCGAGCGGACTCACCGCCATCGCGAGGGCGATACCGAGGCTGGCGTACGCCGCGCGTCCCTGCGTGCGTGCCGCGCGGACACACAGCGCGACCAAGCCGAGGAGCACGCCTGGCGCGATTCCGAGGAAGTTGAGCTTGGTCAGCAGGCCGACGGCGGTGAGAGCGCCCAGCGCGACCGCGCCGGCTCGTGTCAAGCCACGCCTGAACGCCCGCGCCAGTGCATAGAACACCGCTGCCGTCACTGCATACAGCATCGCGTCCGGGTTGACCGCTCCTGACATGAAGCCGAGCAGCGGGACGAGCGCTACGCCGACGCCCCCCACGGTCCAGGTCCACGGAGCGCTCGGCAGCAGCTCGCGGATGAAGAGGTATGTGAACAGCGCCGTCAAACCGCCCATGACCGCGGACAGCAGCCTCATCAGCTCGATGCGATCGAGCAGGTTGCCGCCACGCACGGTATAGGGAATCGCCTGCAGGGCGTAGTAGAGCGGTGGCTGCGAGGCGGCGACGCCGGCGTATTCGCTGCCCTTCTGGCGTGAGCGCTCACCGAGCTCGAGGTCATAGTTCAGCCTTTCCTCCTGCGAGTGCGATGAGATCGCCTGGTACTCGGGGTTCTCGGCCACCTTCTGCAATTCGACGCCTTCGAGCGCGAGTTGCTCCTCGGAGGAGAATTCTCCGCTCGCTTTCGGCAGGCTGCCCGTTTCGGCGAGCTGCTTGACGTATGCCACGTGCTCGGGTTCGTCAGGCACCTGTAGAGGTGGCGTGATCAGCGACCAGGACACCGCGTTGACGCATGCGATCCCGGCGCAGAGCCATGCAACCGCGGGCACGCCGCCAAGCGCGTTGCAAAGTGACGCGAGTGCCCGCGCCCATCCTCCCCGCCTCACCCCAGCCTCCGGAGAGTCAAATACGAGCTGGCAGCCACCACCCCGAACATGAGCACGATCGCCGCATATGCGCTCCATGCACCTTCCGCGCGTCCCCAGCCTATGCGGCGGGCGATCACCGTCGCGAGCGACCACCAGGACGAGGGCCCGGGGCGCATGTATTCCACGGCGACACGCCCTCCCAGCGGCTGCCCGTTGGCGGTGGCCACAGGCGTCGCCGCCGGCTGACCGATGAGCTCGATGTCTTCATCTTCGCCCGCGAGGAGCGTGAAACACAGCGTCACCCCGGACGCCGCTTGCGACGGCGAGTTCACTGGCACTGTGACCGCGCCGCCGGTCCATCCCGAGCCGCGTTCTCCGTGCGCGACGATGTGCCCATCCGCAAGCGCATCCAACACCACTCTGGGCCCAAGAAAGGTGAAGACCCTCAGCCGGATCGCCGAGATGCCGCTCGGGAGCTCTTCACCCCTTTGACACACTCGCGTCTGGTGACGAACGGTTTCTATGAGCGAAAGCTGGGAGCCGGTCGGTCGGACGGCCATCAGGGGTGACTGCGCCAGTGTCAGTGCGACCGCGACGGCTATCAGCGTCAATCCGATACAGACGATGGCCTTGACACGCACATCGGTCACACAGCCGCCCTACGTGGGACGACTCGCTCGGGCCTCACCGATGACGCCATGTCCGGATCATCCCAGTGCTTTGACTGGTGTGCAAGTAATTGGAAACGTTTTCGGCAACCTCGAGCCGAAGCGACAGAGAACCCGGCGCGCTTGCCGGGTTCTCTGTCTTCCAATCGGTGCTGCGGCGTCGCGTCGCCGAATTCCCGGCGTGCGCTGAACGGCTCGCTACATCATCCCGCTCATGTCGGGCATGCCGCCGCCACCGCCGCCGGCGCCTTCCTTCTCCGGAACCTCGGCGACGATCGCCTCGGTCGTGAGGATGTTCTTGGCGATCGACGCCGCGTTCTGCAGCGCAGAGCGCGTGACCATCGCCGGGTCGATGACGCCTGCGGCGACGAGATCGACGATCTCGTTCGTCGAGGCGTTCAGGCCGTTGCCTTTCTTGGCCTTGCGCACATCGTTCACCACGACGGAGCCCTCGAGGCCCGCGTTCTCGGCGAGCTGACGCAGCGGCTCCTCGAGCGCGCGCAGCACGATCCGCGCACCCGTGCGCTCGTCGTCTGAGCCGTCGGCCGATGAGCCGTTGTCGCTGATGCTGATGGCCGACGAGGCCTGCAGCAGCGCGACGCCGCCACCCGGGACGATGCCCTCCTCGAGGGCCGCCCGTGTTGCCTGCAGCGCGTCCTCGACGCGGTGCTTCTTCTCCTTCATCTCCGTCTCGGTCGCGGCACCGACCTTCACCACGGCGACGCCGCCGGAGAGCTTTGCCAGGCGCTCCTGCAGCTTCTCACGGTCGAAGTCCGAGTCCGTGTTCTCGATTTCGGCTTTGATCTGGTTGATGCGGCCTTTGATCGCCTCGGAGTCACCGGCGCCGTCGACGATCGTGGTGTTGTCCTTCGCCACGACGACGCGGCGCGCGCGTCCGAGCTGGGAGAGCTGGGTGTTCTCCAGCTTCAGGCCCATCTCCTCGGTGATCACCTCGGCGTTCGTCAGGATCGCGATGTCCTCGAGCATCCGCTTGCGACGGTCGCCGAAGCCCGGGGCCTTCACCGCAACGCCGGTGAACGTCCCGCGGAGCTTGTTGACCACGAGCGTCGCGAGCGACTCGCCCTCGACGTCCTCGGCGATGATCAGGATCGGCTTGCCCGACTGAATCACTGCCTCGAGCACCGGCAGCACGTCTCTGACCGAGCCGATCTTCTGGTTGGCGATCAGGATGTAGGGGTCCTCGAGGGTCGCCTCCATGCTGTCCTGGTCGGTGACCATGTACGGCGAGATGTAGCCCTTGTCGAACTGCATGCCCTCGGTGAACTCGAGGTCCATGCCGAACGTCTGGCCCTCCTCGACGTTGAC
>Ga0182015_10006830_pt1 | contig 11311 bp, 10 predicted proteins | sample 712P3MmetaG_FD_120478 | JGI IMG/M metagenome (GOLD analysis project Ga0182015, IMG submission 120478) | Permafrost microbial communities from Stordalen Mire, Sweden - 712P3M metaG | ecosystem: Environmental > Terrestrial > Soil > Wetlands > Permafrost | place: Sweden: Stordalen | collected...
ATGCCGCGCAGGAACAGCACCTCGCATTTGTACACGTTGCCGATCCCGGCCAGGTTGCGCTGGTCCAGCAGCGCCTCGCCGATCGGCCGGTCCGGCTGCTGCCGCAGGCGGCGGACCGCCTCGGCGCTGTCCCAATCCGGACCGAGCAGGTCCGGGCCGAGATGACCGACGGCAGCGTGCTCGTTCTTGCTCGGTAGCACCTCCACCATCGCCAGCAGGTACCCGACCGCCTGCCACTCGTCGTTGCCCAGCACCAGCCTGACCCGGTGATCGGCCGGCGGCGGCCGGCCGGCCGGGCTGATCCGCCAGGAGCCGTCCATGCGCAGGTGCGAGTGCACGGTCTGGCCGCCGTCGGTGCGGATGAGCAGGTGCTTCCCGCGGGAGACCGCCTCGGTTACGGTGCTGCCGGTCAGGTCCGCGGCGGCGAACCGGGGGACCCGGAAGTCGCTGCGGGTGAGCACCCGCCCGGCCAGCGCCCCGTGCAGCTGGCGGGCGGCGCGCCAGACGACGTCACCCTCCGGCATCTGCCCGGCCTTCCAGGCCGCTGTCGCGCAGCGTGATGTTGAGGCGGCCGGACGCCAGCCCCGTTTCTGGCCGGCCGGTGCCCGGCAGGGTTCGCGGCACCCCGTGGTAGGCGAGCCTGGACGGCCCGCCGAAGACGAACAGGTCGCCTGATTCCAGCTCGACATCGGCCCACGGCCGGTTCCTGCTGGCGGTGTTGCCGAACCGGAACACGCACGAGGCGCCGAGGCTCAGCGACACCACCGGCGCCAGGCTGCGCTCATCACGGTCGGCGTGCATGCCCATCCTGGCCTTCTCGTCGTAGAAATTGACCAGCGCGACATCCGGCCGGTAGGCGGCACCGGCTTCGGAGTCGCCGTACGCGTCGGTCACCGCGCGCCTGCCCAGCTCAGCAAGCCAGCCGGGAAACGGCTTGACCGGCGCGCCGTCACCGTCCTGCACCGTGCGGGAGTACCGGTACGGGATCCAGTGCCAGCCCAGGCAGACCGTCTGCACGGACATCACCCCGCCGGACGGCAGCCGGGTCGCGCGCAGCCCGGCCGGCGGCCGGGCCCAGTCCCGGCAGGCCGTCACCAGGTCACGCTGCTCGCCGGTGGTGAGCCAGCCGGGCACATGCACGGCCCCGGGCGCGATTTCCGCCCGCGGCCGGGGAATCAGCGCCGTCACGTCCCCGAGTATGCCGCCCGCCGCCGCCCGCGCCCACCGCAATGCCCGGCCCCTGCCCGCGCGGGTTCCACCGAGGTGGTGGATCCGGGGTTCGATCACCTTGCAAGGTGATCGAACCCCGGATCCACCACGTTCAGGATGGGGGCATGGCGGCGCGGCTAGGACATCAGCTTGCGGAGCCGCAGCAGGTCGAACAGGTTGCCCTCGACCTTCAGCCGGCCGGTGAGCCACGCGCGGGCGAAACTGCCCGGGTCGGCGGCGATCGCCACGACGTCGTCGCTGCTGGCGGTGAACCGGATCTGGGCAGCGTCATCCGCCGCCGTCGCCTGCCTGACCGGGGCGGCGCCGTCCGGCCCGAGCCGGGTCAGGAAGACCAGGCCCAGGTCACTGACCTTGCAGCTCAGGGACCGGTCCGCCAGCTGGGCCGCGCGGTCTTCCGGGTTCATCTCCGAGATGCGGGCCGTGAGGCTCTGCAATGCCTCGCGGCACTCCTCCGCCGTCGCCATCTGGGCCTCGCTTTCCAGCTCATTGTCCATCTCCGGGGGCACCCGGGACGCCGTGCGGGCAGCGCTGTGGCGCCGGGTGCGCCGGTTCGTCGTTCCCGGACGGTAGCGTTTCCGGGGGAGCGGCGCACGCACTGGCCCGCGCCGTCCCAGGGAGCGTGATGGCTGATGCAGGATGAGCAGGCGAGCCAACGGCGGCCTGCCACCGGTGAGAACAGGGTGGATGAGGCGCTGGCAAGGCTCGATGAGCTGGCCGGACTGCCGGTGACCGAGCACCCGGCGGTCTTCGAGCAGGTGCACAGGCGGCTGCGGGAGGTGCTCGGAGAGCTGGACTCCGGCGAGCCCGGACGGCCCGGCGAGCCCGGACGGCCCGGCGAGCCCGGACGGCCCGGCGCGCCCGGGCCGGGCCGCTGACCGGCCGCGGCCAGCCGGTGGGCAGGAGGATGCGGCTCGATACCGAGCTTGTCCGCAGGGGGCTTGCCCGGTCCCGGGAGCAGGCGGCGGACCTGATCGGGGCCGGCCGCGTGCTGGTGGCCGGGCAGGCGGCGGCCAAGCCGGCCACCCAGGTCGGCCAGGACGCCGCGATCACCGTCCGGGACGCCGGCGGCGAGCCGGACTACGCGTCCCGGGGGGGCCGCAAGCTGGCGGGCGCGCTGACGGCCTTCGCCGGCCTGGCGGTGGCCGGGCGGCGCTGCCTGGACGCCGGCGCGTCAACCGGCGGGTTCACCGACGTGCTGCTGCGGGCAGGCGCGGCGCACGTGGTCGCCGTCGACGTCGGCTACGGCCAGCTGGCGTGGCCGCTGCGCAGCGACCCGAGGGTCACCGTGCTGGACCGGGTGAACGTGCGCCAGCTCACGCCCGGTCAGGTCGCCCCGGCCCCGGCGCTGGTGACCGCGGACCTGTCGTTCATCTCGCTGACGCTGGTGCTGCCCGCGCTGGTCGGCTGCGCGGCGCCGGACGCCGACTTCGTGCTGCTGGTCAAGCCGCAGTTCGAGGTCGGCAAGGGGAAGGTCGGCGCCGGGGGGGTAGTACGGGATCAGGCCCGGCGGGCGGAAACCGTCGCATCCGTCGCGGCTGCCGCCGCGACGGCGGGCCTGGGAGTCCGCGGCGTGACGGCCAGCCCGCTGCCGGGCCCGGCCGGGAACGTGGAGTACTTCCTGTGGCTGCGCAGCGGCGCCCCGCCGCTGGACGCCGCCGCGCTGCAGCGCGCGATCGAGGAAGGGCCGCAGTGAGCCGGGCCCGCCGGGCGGTGCTGCTGGTGGCGCACACGGGCCGCCCTGCGGCGCTGCGCAGCGCCCGGCTGGTCGTGGACCGGCTGACCGCGGCCGGGCTGGCGGTGCGCGTGCTGGCCGCGGAGGCACCGGAGCTGAGCTGCCTGGCCGCCACCGAGGTGGCCGCGTCGGCGCACGCGGCGGCCGGCGCGGAGATGGTCATGGTCATCGGCGGGGATGGCACGCTGCTGCGGGCCGCCGAGCTTGCCCGGCCGGCCGGCGTGCCGCTGCTCGGGGTGAACCTCGGCCACGTCGGCTTCCTGGCCGAGGCGGATCCGGAGGACCTGCCGGTGACCGTTGACCGGGTGGTGGCCGGCCGCTACGCGGTGGAGCGGCGGATGACCATCGACGTCACGGTCCGGGTGAACGGCCGCGTTGCCGCCACCACCTGGGCGCTGAACGAGGCCACCGTGGAGAAGGCCGCCAGGGAGCGGATGCTGGACGTGGTGACCGAGGTCGACGGCCGGCCGCTGTCCCGGTGGGGCTGCGACGGCGTGGTGTTCGCGACCCCGACCGGGTCCACGGCGTACGCGTTCTCGGCCGGCGGGCCGGTGGTCTGGCCGGAAGTCGAGGCACTGCTGCTGGTGCCGATCAGCGCCCATGCCCTGTTCGCCGGCCCGGTGGTGGTCTCGCCGCGGTCCGTGCTCGCCGCCGAGGTGATCGGCGGCACGGCCATGCGGCAGCAGGCAGCCGCCGGAGACGGCCAGGTGGCCGGAGACGGCCAAAGTGAGGCGTCCGGCGCGGTTCTGTGGTGCGATGGGCGGCGTAGGGTCGATCTGCCGCCCGGCGCGCGGGTCGAGGTGCGCCGCGGGGCCAGGCCGGTCCTGCTGGCCCGGCTGCGCGGGGCCGGCCCGCAAGGTGCCGGGCCGGACGACGCGGCCCCGGACGGCGCCGAGTCCGGGGCGCTGTTCACCGACCGGCTGGTCGCCAAGTTCGGCCTGCCGGTGACCGGCTGGCGCGGCCAGGCCGCTGCGCGGCGGGCGACCGCACTGGCCGGCCAGCGAGACGCCGGCCAGCGAGAGGAGGGTCCGAGCAGCGATGCTTGAGGAAGTCCGCATCACCGGGCTCGGAGTTATCGACGACGCCGTCCTCGAGCTGTCCCCGGGCTTCAATGTGGTGACCGGCGAGACCGGCGCCGGCAAGACCATGGTCGTCTCCGGGCTCGGCCTGCTCTTCGGCGGCCGGGCCGATCCGGCCCGGGTGCGGCCGGGCGCCGAGCGCGCCAGCGTGGACGGCCGCCTGCGGGTCGATCCGGATGGCATGGTGGCCAAGCAGGTCATGGAGGCAGGGGGCGACCTCGACGACGAGGGCGGCGCGCTGATCATCAGCCGCTCGGTCTCCGCGGAGGGCCGCTCGCGCGCCTACGCGGGCGGCCGTTCCGTGCCGGTGTCGCTGCTCACCTACCTCGCCGACGACCTGGTGTCCGTGCACGGCCAGGCGGATCAGCAGCAGCTGCTGCGGCCCGCGCGGCAGCGCGCCGCCCTCGACCTGTTCGCCGGCCCGGAGCACGCCGCCGTGCTGGCCGCCTACCAGCGCGCCTACCAGCGCCTGCGGGACATCACCGAGCAGCTGGCCGAGCTGACCTCGCGCGCCAGGGAGCGGGCCAGGGAGGCCGAGGACCTGCGCCGCGGGCTGGACGAGATCGCCCGCGCCGAGCCGGTGGCCGGCGAGGACATCGAGCTGCTGGCCGAGGAGGAACGGCTCTCGCACGCGGACGCGCTGCAGGCGGCGGCCACCACGGCGCATGAGGTACTGCAGTCCGATACGACCAGCGGCCAGTTCGAGGCCGCCGACGCGGTCACGCTGCTCGGCGGCGCCCGCCAGGCGCTGGAGGCGGTGGTCAGCCACGATCCGGCGCTCGCCGCGCTGGCCGGCCGGCTGGCCGAGGCGGCCTACCTGATTTCCGACGTGGCGGCCGAGCTCGCCTCGTATGCCCAGGCGGTGGACGCCGACCCGGGTCGGCTCGCGGTCGTGCAGGAGCGCCGGGCCGAGCTGGCCCGGCTGGTCCGTGCCTATGGCGCCGAGGGCGGTTCCGGCCCGGCAGGCGGCTACGGCTCCGGTGGCGGCCTGGCGGCCGTGCTCGGCTGGGCGAAGCAGGCAGCGGCCCGGCTGGGCGAGCTCGACGGCGACGATGAGCGGATCAGCGGCCTGGCCGAGGAGGAAACGGCGCTGGCCGCGGCCGCCGGGGAGCTGGCCGGCCAGCTCACTTCCGGCCGTCAGGACGCGGCCCGGCGGTTCGCCGCCGACGTCACCGCGGAGCTTTCCGCGCTGGCGATGCCGCACGCCAGCCTGACGGCGGCGGTCACCCCGCTGGCCGAGTCCGGGCCGCAGGGCGCCGACGACGTCGAGATCAGGCTCGCCGCCCATCCGGGCGCGCCGGCCCTGCCGCTGCAGAAGGGCGCCTCCGGCGGGGAGCTGTCCCGGGTCATGCTGGCGATCGAGGTCGTCTTCGCCGGCGCGGACCCGGTGCCGACATTCGTGTTCGACGAGGTGGACGCCGGGGTGGGCGGCAAGGCCGCGGTGGAGGTCGGCCGCCGGCTTGCCAGGCTCGCCCGGATTGCCCAGGTCATCGTCGTGACCCACCTGCCGCAGGTCGCCGCCTTCGCCGACACCCACCTGGTGGTGGAGAAGTCCGACGATGGTTCCGTCACCAGCAGCGGGGTGATCAGGCTGGACGACCAGGGCCGGGTCAGGGAGCTGTCGCGGATGCTGGCGGGCCTGGAGGACTCCGAATTCGGCCGGGCGCACGCCGAGGAACTGCTCGCCGCTGCCGCTGCCGAGCGGGCCGGGCCGCCAGGCCAGGCCAGCCCGGCGGACCGCGCTGCAGACCAGCGGTAGTGTCCCGGCCAGGCGGATAACGCCCGCGAACTGTCGTGTGGCGCCGGCGGCCGCTGGGATCTGGCAAGATTACTGTGCGATGAAGGCATGGTCTCGCAAACTACCCGGACTACGTCGGAGCAGGTCTCACGACCTGCCCGGCATATCAGCGACGGCTCGCCTGGACCGCCGGACCAAGAATCTCACCAAGCGGCTGCAGCCTGGCGACATCGCGATCATCGATCACGCCGACCTTGACCGGGTGAGCGCGGAGGCCCTGATCAGGCGTGAGGTGGCCGCCGTGGTGAACGCCTCGCTGGGCATTAGCGGGCGCTACCCCAATCTCGGGCCGCAACTGCTGGTCGAGGCCCTTATCCCGGTGGTCGACGGGGTGGGTGCCGATGTCTTCGATCGCGTGTCCGACGGCCAGCGGGTCCGCCTCGACGGCGAGACTCTCTACCAGGGCGAGGAGGTCATTGCCAAGGGCACGCTGCAGGACGGCGAGTCGGTCGCGGCAGCGATGGAGGACGCGAAGGCGGGGCTCGCCGACCAGCTCAAGGCGTTCGCGGCCAACACCATCGAGTACATCAGCCGTGATTCCGAGCTGCTCATCGACGGGATCCGGGTCCCCGAGCTGCGCACGAGCGTCGAGGGCAGGCACGTTCTGGTGGTGGCGCGCGGCTACGGCCATCGCGACGACCTGCAGGCGCTGCGGGCCTATATCCGCGAGTTCAAGCCCGTCGTGATGGCCGTGGACGGCGGGGCGAACGCGCTGATCGACGCCGGGTACAAGCCCAATCTCATCGTCGGTGACATGGACTCGGTATCCGATAAGGCACTGAACTGCGGCGCCGAGCTCGTCGTGCATGCGTATTCGAACGGGGTCGCACCGGGCCTGGCGCGCGTCCAGGATCTCGGCCTGACGTCGGTGCTCTGCCCGGCCACCGGCACCAGCGAGGATCTCGCGGTGCTGCTTGCCGACGAGATGGGCGCGGCCCTGATCGTGGCGGTGGGCATGCGGTTCTCGATGGCGGAGTTCCTCGACAAGGGCAGAGCCGGGATGGCGAGCGCGGTGCTGACCCGGATGAAGGTCGGCGACAAGATCGTCGATGCCAAGGGGGTCAGCCGTCTCTACCGCAGCCGGATCTCCGGGTGGGCGCTGTTCACCCTGGTGCTGGCGGCCTTCGTCGCCATTGTCGCGGCCGCATCCGTCTCCGACCCCACCAAGGTGTTCGTCGGCTTCCTGCTTGCCCAGTGGGACGCCTTCAGGTTCTGGCTGACCGGGCTGCTGTAATGATCGACTTCCGCTACCACCTGGTATCCATCGTCGCGGTGTTCCTCGCGCTGGCGATCGGCATCGTGCTCGGCACGACAGCGCTCAACGGCCCGCTGGAAAGCCGCCTCAAGAGCCTTGAAGGGAGCCTGCGCAATGACGCCGACTCCCTCCGCGCGCAGAAGGACCAGCTGCAGCAGCAGCTCGGCAACGACCAGTCCTTCGCCCAGGCGGCCGCCCCGCGCCTGCTGGCGCAGCTGCTCGATGGCCAGAGCGTCGTGCTGGTCGTCGCCCCCGGCGCCGCGTCGCAGGTGACCAGCGGCGTCACCGCCGCGGTGCAGCAGGCGGGCGGCGTGGTGACGGACCAGGTGGACCTGCAGCCGCAGCTCTTCGACACCAGCGCGACCACCGAGCACAGCCTGAACGCCCTCGCGCAGCTGGTCCCCCCGGGAACCCCGGCGGCCGGCCAGAGTCCACAGCCCGGGTCCGATCCGCAGTTGTACGGCCAGATCGAGGCCGGCCGGGTGCTCGCCGCCGCCATCGTCACCAAGGACGGGCCCGCGCTGTCCGCGACGCAGAGCCACGCCATCCTGGCCGGCTTCGCGCAAGGCGGCTTCTTGCAGGTCAGCAAGCCACTGCTGACGCCGGCCACGCTCGCGGTGGTCATCATGCCCGCGACCCCGCCGACCGCCGGCGACTCCGATCCCGCTAATCTCGCGCTGATCTCCATCACCCAGCAGCTCAGCTCAGCCAGCCGGGGCGCTGTCCTGGCCGGGTCCTACCCCGGTTCCGGGCCCGGCAGCGCGATCGATGAGCTGGCCAGCGGAAATACCGGGATAGAGGTGTCCAGCGTGGACAACGCCAATTTCGAGACCGGCCAGATCTTCGTCGTGCAGGCGCTGAGCCAGCTGCTGGCCGGGCGCAAGCCTGCCAGCTACGGCGTGGCGCCCGGCGCCGTCCCGAGCCCGGCACCCACCCCGTCCGTCAGCCTGACCCCGGTGCCGGCATCGACGAGCCCGGCTAGCAAGAACCGGGCTAAGCCCACGCACAGCCCGTCGGCCACGCCGAGCCCGACCGCGACGGCGGGGGCCCGATGAAGGCCGCCGCGGACGCCGCCGGCGGGCTGGCTGCCGCGGCCGCCACCGGCGCGATCGCGGCCGTGGCCGCCAGGGCCGTCCGCGCCGGGCTTGCCCGCCGTCCCCCGGCTGGCGCGGCGACCTGGGCGAGGACCAACCACCGGGGTGAGCCGGTCACCCTGCTGGAAGGGCCGGCGGTAGCCGTGGCCGCGGTGGCGGCGAGCGCGCTGGCGCCCTGGCTGCCTGCCCGCAGCCGGGCCGCGCTGGCCATCGCCGGGACCGGGGCGGCCGCCTTCGGCTGCTACGACGACCTGGCCGGCAGCGGCAAGCGGCGCGGGTTCCGCGGCCATCTCGGCGCGCTGGCGCATGGCGAGCTGACCAGTGGCGCGGTGAAGATCGGCGGAATCGGCGCCAGCGGGGCGGCGGCGGCCGCGGTGCTCGGCGGCCCGGCCGCCGACGTGGTCATCAACGCCGGCCTCGCGGCGGGCGGCGCGAACCTGCTCAACCTGTTTGACCTGCGCCCCGGTCGTGCCATCAAGGTGACGCTGGCCGCCGCCGCCCTGCTCGGGGCCGGTACCCAGGCGGCCCGGCCGGCCACCCGGTCGGCCGCCCGGTGCGCGGCAGCGGCGCCCGCGGGCGCCGCCCTCGCGCTGCTGCCCGATGATCTCGGTGAGCGGGCCATGCTGGGCGACGCCGGGGCGAACGCCCTCGGCGCGCTGCTCGGCACGGCCGCGGCGGCAACGCTGCCGCGCCCGGCGCGGGTAGCCGTGCTCGCTGCCGTCCTCGGCCTGACCGCGGCCAGCGAGGTTGTCAGCTTCACCAAGGTGATCGAGCGGACCCCGCCGCTGCGCTGGCTGGACATGCTCGGCCGCCGCCCCGCCGCGGCCCCGGCGGCAGCGGGGGAGCAGGAAGCGACAGCCGGAGCAGAAGCGCAGGCCGGCCAGGACAGTCCCGCGACGGCGGGCGCTGCTAACGGGAGCGCAGGCACCATGTCCGGGCCGCGGGCACCGGCAGCAGCCGCCGGCCCGTGACCGGCCCGGCCGCCCAGGTCGCCGAGCCGGAAGACGTGCCGCAGACGGCGGGCGGCGTCGGGCGCGCCGCGATGCTGATCGGCGGGCTCACCGTGCTGGCCCGGGTGGTGGGCCTCGGCCGCCAGATCGTCTTCGCGCACACCGTCGGGAACGCCTGCCTCGGCACGGCCTACGCGACCGCCAACCAGCTGCCGAACATTATCTACGACATCGTCCTCGGCGGCGCGCTGACGTCCATCATGGTGCCGGTGCTGGCGCGGCCGGCCGGGCGGTCCGGCAGCGACCCGGAGGCCGCCCGGGGCGTCAGCCAGATCAGCTCCGCCCTGCTGACCTGGACAATCGTCATCCTCGTGCCGGTCAGCGCGGCGCTCGCGATCGGCGCAGGACCGCTCGTCTCGCTGCTCATCCCGCTGGGCAGGTCGGGCTGCCCGCACGCGGACCTGGTGGCCGTCAGCTCCCGCATGCTGGCCGTGTTCGCGCCGCAGATCCTGCTCTACGGCCTGGCCGTGGTGCTCTACGGCATCCTGCAGGCGCACCGCAGGTTCACCGCACCCGCGCTGGCGCCGGTGCTGTCCAGCCTGGTGGTCATTGCCGCGTACCTCGCCTACGTCCCGCTGCACCCCGGTCACCCCACCCAGCTGGCCGGGCTGTCCAGGACGGCCGAGCTGACGCTGTCGGCAGGCACGACGGCAGGTGTCGCGGCGCTGGTGGTGACCGCGCTGGTGCCGGCCTGGCGGCTGCGGCTGCGGCTGCGCCCGGCGCTGCGGTTCCCGGACGGCGTCGCGCGCCGCGCCCGCGCGCTGGCGACAGTGGGGATCGCGGCGCTGGTGACGCAGGACGCATCGCTCCTGATGGTTACCTGGCTCGCCAACGGCCACGGCGAGCAGGGCGCAGTCGTCCTGTACGGCTACGGCTGGCAGCTGTTCACGTCGGCGTACGCGGTGCTGGCTATCCCGATCGCCATCAGCGCCTTCCCGGTGCTGGCCGCAAGCCGGGGCAGCGCGTTCGACGACACCGCGGCAAGCTCAGCACGCGTAGCACTGCTGATGTCCTGCCTGGGAGCCGCCTTGCTGGCCGGTGCGGCCGTGCCGGCGTCACGCGTCTTCGCGGGCCCGGCGCAGGTCACGCAGCTCGCGCTGGCGTTCGCCGCGTTCGCTCCCGGGCTGATCGGATACGGCCTGGCAGCCTGCCTGTTCAGGGTGCTGCTTGCCGACGGCCGGAACCGGATGGCCGCCACGGCCATGTCGGCAGGCTGGCTGCTGGTGATCGCCGTCGACGTGGCCGCCGTCCAACTGGTATCCCCGCGCTGGGTCGTGCCGGTGCTCGCCCTGGGCAATACCGTGGGCCTGACGGTCTCCGGCGTCGCCTTGCTGGCGGCTGTCCGGCGGGCCAGGGGCGTGGCAGCCTTGCATGGCATGGTGCGCGCCGGTGCGGCGGGCCTGACGGCGGCGCTTGCGGGAGCCGGGGCGGCCGCGGCACTGTCCGCCACCGTGCCGGCCGCCGGAGTGATCCCTAACGGGCTCCTTGCGGTGGCCGCCAGCGCCTGCGCCTGCGCGGTCTTCGGCGCGATCGCCTACGCGCTCGACGGCGGCGATCTGCGTGCCGTCGTGGCACGGGTCAGGCGGGCGCGGCGGTGAGCGCCATCCGGATCGCTTACGTGCTTGGCACCACGGCCGGGGGCACTGGCCGTCATGTCGGCATGCTCGCGGCCGGCTGCTCCGGACGGGGCCTGACGGTCGCCGCGTTCGGCCCGGCAGGCATCCGGCAGGTGCTGGCGCCGGGCTCATCCTCGTTCGTGCCGGTAGAGATAGCGGACCGGCCGCGCCCTGGCCGCGACGCGGCGGTGATCCTGCGCCTGCGCCGGCTGCTGGCAAGCTTCCGGCCCGATGTCGTGCACGCGCACGGCCTGCGGGCCGGCGCGGTCACCGCCCTCGCGCTGACACCGGCGCCCCGCCACGGTCCCGCGCTGCTGGTGACCGTGCACAACGCCCCGCCAGCCGGCCGGGCCGCCGGGACGGTCTATCAGGCGCTCGAGCGGATCGTCGCCCAGCGGGCCGACGCGGTCCTGGCCGTCTCAGCGGACCTGGCCGGCCGGATGCAGCGGCGGGGCGCCCGTGATGTGGGGCTGGCCGTCGTGCCGGCCCCGCATCCG
>Ga0182015_10006832_pt1 | contig 11309 bp, 11 predicted proteins | sample 712P3MmetaG_FD_120478 | JGI IMG/M metagenome (GOLD analysis project Ga0182015, IMG submission 120478) | Permafrost microbial communities from Stordalen Mire, Sweden - 712P3M metaG | ecosystem: Environmental > Terrestrial > Soil > Wetlands > Permafrost | place: Sweden: Stordalen | collected...
AACGGGAACGATTGGCGCGAAGTGCGCAATGGCGCGCGGGCCGCTGCGGCGCGTCAAAAGGTTTTATCGGAATCCAGAAGCAGCGTGACCGGGCCGTCTGCGACCAATTCGATCTCCATGTGCGCCTGAAAGACTCCGGTGGCCACCGTAACGCCAAGTCCGCGCAGCGCGGCGACAAACTCTTCATACAGTGGCCGCGCCAATTCGGCCGGCGCGGCTTCGATGTACGAAGGCCGCCGCCTGCCGCGCGCGTCGCCATAGAGCGTGAATTGCGAAACCACCAGCGCCGCGCCGCCGGTTTCGAGCAGCGAGCGATTCGCGTTTGGCGTGCGCGGGCTTGCGCCGCCGTCAATCGCCTCGCCCACGAAGACGCCCACGAAAACGCGAAGATTGGCAATTTTCTTCGCCATCGCGCGCGCCGTTTCAGCCGTATCCGTGCGGCTCACGCCGAGCAAGATTACAGCGCCGGCGCCAATTTCCCCGGCCACGCGATCTTCGGCGCGCACCGACGCCCGCGCCACGCGCTGCAGCACAGCTCGCATCTCTACGCTCCGCTTCGGCGATTCTACCCCGAACCCGCTGTACGTACTGGCCGCTCGATGGAGAGATTGATTGCGCGAACCGTTCATCGGCCGGGTTCTTGTTCCCAGGCTATCGAATCTGTGCTAGAAGCTGTCTCCAACGGGAGATTGCCTGACCTTGAAACTCGCCCTGATCGGCACACACGGTGTGGGGAAAACCACGCTGGCGTATGAAATCTGCTCGCTCCTGAAAAAAGCCGATTACAACGTGGAGTTGGTCACCGAAGTGGCGCGCCGCTCGCCGCTGCCCGTGAACGAAGCCACCACGCTCGAAGGCCAGCTTTGGATTTTGCACGCGCAGATCGCAGCCGAAATCGAAGCTGCCGCGCGCGCGCCGCACGTGATTTGCGATCGCTCCGCGCTCGATAATTATTGCTACCTGGTGAATAAATTCGGCCGTCAGCCGCAGCTTGAGCAGTGGCTGGCGTGGTGGATGGACACTTATTCTCTGCTGGTGGCTGTGCCGCCGATGGCCGATGGGATTTTGCTTCCGGACGGCTTCCGTTCGGAAAACGTCGAATTCCAACATCGCATCCACAACCTGCTGGAAGAGATGTTGCGCGAGGCGGCATTCGCGCGCTTCAGCGATCGCGTGCTTCGCCTGGATAAGCGCGAGCGCCGCGTGTGGGGCGAATTGATTTTCGCGGCGGCGTCACCGCTGCTGCGTTCCGCGGGCCAGACTTACCGCGCCGCGGCTCACTGAAGCCTTCGCCGATCCACTTTTTTTGCCAGGCAGGCGCGCGGCTTTGGCGCGCGGGCGCTTCTTGCTCGCTCGCGGCGCAGGCTGGCAGCCTGGACAAAAATGGCTGCTGCGCCCCGCGACTTGAATCCTCCGGATCACCCGCCCGCAGCGGCGGCACGGCTTTCCTTCTCTTTGATAGACGCGATGCATGCTCTGGAAGCTGCCAGGCTGGCCTTCGGAATCCACGTAATCGGAAAACGACGAGCCCTTTAGATCGATGGCTGCACGCAGAGTGGTTTGAATCGCGCGATGCAGCGCGCGGAGTTGCTGCGCCGTGAGGCGGTCGGCGCGCCGCGCGGGATGGATTCGCGCGCGCCACAAACTTTCGTCGGCGTAGATATTGCCGACGCCGCTCAGGATGTGCTGATCGAGCAGCAGCGCCTTGATGCGTGATCCGCGCGATCCGACGAGTTGCACGAATTCCGCGGCGCCGATTTCCAGCGGATCCCGGCCCCATCGCACGCGAAGCTCCTGCATCCAGGCTTCCGTCGCCAGCAACATTCGGCCGAAGCGGCGGGTGTCCGTGTAGCGCAATTCGTTGCCGTCATCCAGGCTGAAGAAAACGTGCGTGTGCGGCAGAGCGGGCTCGCTGGGCTTGTGCGTCGTCAGCCGTCCCGTCATTCCGAGATGAATCACCAGATGCAGGCGCGCCTCGGGATTCGCGTCCGGCGCGCGCAATTCCATCTGGACAGCGATGAATTTGCCGCAGCGAGAAACGCTGGCGACGCGATTGCCGGGAAGATGCTCGCCCAGAAAAACGGGATCGTCGATAAAATCGCTTTTGCCCAGGCGCACGCCAACGATCTGCCTACCGGGCAGACTGGCGCGCAGGCCGCGCACCACGGTTTCAACTTCAGGAAGTTCGGGCATAAGTCGTGTGTCGCGGGCTCATCTCGCGGACGCGCAAGCTTACACGCACTCGCAATGCATTGGTCGAATCGATTGAGCGAACCCCAGACGAGTGGGCAGAGAAGCGGCGCTTAAGGCAGGGGCATGCCCGGCGTGGCGATGATGCCGGCCATGCGCAGAATCTCCTGATACTCTTCGTCCGAAACGGGCGAAATGATCAGGCGAAAATTCTTCAGGAATTTCACTTTGCGCAGCGCCGAATTGGCCCGCAACTCCGCCAAACTCACCTGGCGCGGTAGCCGCTCGATGGCTCGCAGGTCGGCCACAAACGCCGTCGACTTGCCCTTTTCCTCATGCGGGTCCGGGTAGGGATCGCGGGTTACTTCGGCCAGGGCGTAGAGCGAGCGCTCGGGGGCGGCGTGATAGCACAGGATCCGGTCGCCGCGCCGCACCTGTTTCAGTTGGCGCAAAACGTCCGGGCGCGTGCCGCCGCCGCGCCACATTTCCTTACCCTTCACAAACAGCGTATCCCAATGATAATTCTGGGGATCCACCGAAAATAGCCAGTGGTTGCGCTTGGCTGCCGGGCGTATCACGCTCAACCCTGTCCCTCCGCCGGACTTTGGCCGCACCGGCGGCCTAAGTTCAGTCATCACACGATTTTGGCGGACACTATACACGTAGCACCTTCACCATTTCCAGTGAATTAGACGCAGGATGCGTGCTTTAGGTCTCAGAAAACGAAAGAAATAGATGGCGGGAAGGGGTACCGGTGCCTAACTGACGGGTAAAAACTAGCCCAAATCGACCCAGATATCTTCGCCTTTGACTTCTGTCGCATAGCATTCGACACCCGCGGAGGGGTTCATCGTCAATTTTCCAGTGGTTACGTCATATTGCCAGCCGTGCCACGGACACGTGACGATCTTGCCCGTTAGCTCGCCTTGGCCGAGCGGACCTCCACGGTGCAGACAGGTATTGTTGATCGCGTAGAATTTGCCGTCCACATTGGCAATCGCCAGCGTTTTGCCTTCCACTTGAAATTCGCGGATAGAGCCGGCGGGAAGTTCATCGGTCTTCGCGGCGCGCATCAAGGCCATGGGGAAGTCCTCTTTCCAGACGAATCGGTTAGCGGGGCGAAGGCGTTTGCGCCACCATCACGCCGCGCTTGAATTGGTCCACCAGCTCGGGCCGCAGGCGCACGGCAGTGGGGCGCTTCGCCAGCGACATCTGGTCAATTTTGTCCTGCAATTTCAGCAGCGCGTAGAACAGCGCCTCCGGCCGCGGCGGACAGCCGATCACGTAGACGTCCACCGGCACGATCTTGTCCACGCCCTGCAGCACCGAATACGCATTGAACGGCCCGCCAACGCTCGAGCACGCGCCCATCGAGATGCACCACTTCGGATCGGGCATCTGGTCCCACACGCGCTTGAGCACCGGCGCCATCTTCAGCGTCACCGTGCCGGCCACGATCATCAAATCGGCCTGGCGCGGCGAGGGGCGAAAAACTTCGGCGCCGAAGCGCGCAATGTCAAATCGCGAAGTGGTGGAAGCGATCATTTCGATCGCGCAGCAGGCCAAGCCAAACGTGAGCGGCCAAATGGCGGATTTACGCGCCCAGTTGAAGACGTAGTCTACCGACGTAATCAGGAAATTTTTTTCAAAACGCTGATCGAGCACGCCCATGAGTCTCGAATCTCCCCGAGGAAGCGCGAGTATAGCGCCGTGTTTGGCCGAAGGTCAAAGGCGAGGCCCATGCACCAGCCAAGCCATTTGGCGAATCGAACTTTCGTGAGAAGTGAGAGCGGCACGGTGCGAAGCGCCATGCGACAATTAAACGTTAGAACAGAAATCGAAAAAGAAAGCAGGCAACGAAAGAGGCGCGCTCGTTGATTCCCCGAATTACGATGTACTTCGGAAAGTTCGCGATTCCGGCCGTGACGCTTGTGCTGTTGTTCCTGTCACAGCGCTATTGGTTGCGCCGCGCACGCGCGCTGGCGGACCGCGTGCGGCGTCCCGGAGCGCGGCGATGGGCGCGGGCGGTGTGTTCCGCTCTACTCATCGCCTTGGTTGCGATCGTAGTGAACGATTTCCTCGGCAAGTATGCTCTATTGCCGCGCACGCACACGCTTGCGGAAATCGCATGGCTCTGGTTTTCGAGCTCGCTGGTTTCCTACGCCGCCATTCAGGCCGTGCACATGGCGGCTTGGCTGTCGCAGCGCGCGTTTCCGCGGCGCGCGCCGGACAAGATTACGGCCGGCCATTCAGCCGAAAGTTCAGAGCGCGGCGCCGGCGCGCCGGCGAATCTGGCGCGGCGGCGATTTGTGCAGACGGCTACGCTGCTCGCAGGTGCGGCTCCGTTCGTGGGTTTTGCGTACGGATTCGCGGCCGAGCGCTGGCAATTCCAGGTGCGCGAGCAAGATCTAGTGCTCGAAACGTTGCCGCCGGAACTCGACGGCCTGCGCATCGCGCAGTTGAGCGACATCCATATCGGCAGCTTCATGCCCGTACGCGAGATTCGCCGCGCCGTCGGCATGGCCAATGATCTACACGCCGATCTGACTGTGGTCACCGGCGATTTCCTTACCGAAGCGGGCGATCCAATCGAAGCGTGCATCGCGGAGCTTGCGAATTTGCGCGCGCCGCTCGGCGTTTGGGGCTGCAACGGCAATCACGAAATCTACGCGAACGCTGAAGCGCTCGCGGCGGAACTCTTCAGCCGCTATGGCATGAAGCTGCTGCGCCAGGAGCAAGCCGAAATCCGCTTCAACCGCCGCGCGTTCCACTTAATCGGCGTGGATTATCAGCGCGAGCGCAATCCAGACGGTACGAAGCGCCGCGCACTCACCGCCATCGAATCGCTCATCGAGCCGAACATCTTTCACATCCTGCTTTCGCACACTCCCAATTCATTCCCGCGCGCCGCGGAACTCGGAATTGATTTGTCGCTGGCAGGCCACACCCACGGCGGGCAGATTCGCGTTGAGATTCTTGACGCCGACGTCAGCCCCGCGCGCTTCTTCACGCCGTACATCGAAGGCTTGTATCGCCGTCCGCTCTTCGCGCCGTCGAGCGACACCGAATTCGATCTGCGCACCGGAGCCACGCCCGGTGCTGCGTCGCCGCCCGCCATCGGTTCGCTGCTTTACGTGAATCGCGGCTTAGGCACGATCGGCGCGCCCGTACGCCTCGGCGTACCGCCCGAGATCACGCTGCACACGCTGCGCCGCGCGAGTTGATGCCGGGCGATCCCCGCCCGCAGCCGGCAATTCAGAACAAATATTTCAAACTCTGTTGCAGTGGGAACTGGCTGAGCGCATTTCGCGCGTCCTCCAAATCATCCTCGGCTCGTGCACGGTAATACCGCGCGCTTTTCCGTTCGCCATTGGCGGCTTCGTACGCCGCGCGCTGCGCCGGCGTAAAGCGCTCCTCAATGGCGTTCATTGCGCTCTCCACGTGCTCACGGGTGAACGCAGTTTGCTTTTCTGCGTCGTCAAGCTTGGCTTTGTTCTCCGCGCTCGGATCCTTATCGTACGCTTGGCTTGCGCTGTCCTCTTTTTCCTGCGCGTCCCAGCCTTGTTCTCTGGATTCACGCAAATCGTCAATAAAACCTTGTGGAACGTTCTTCAGGCCGGCCGCCCAGGCTTTATCGGCCTTGATCGTTGCGTCGGTTTCCCGCTTTGTCCAGGCCTTCGCAGCTTGCTCGCCTTCTGCCACTCGTTTTTTGGCTTCTTCGACGGTCGGCTTTGCCGGAGGATTGTCGATATACGCGGAGTTCGATTCCCCGGAGGCGGCCATGGCGCCGTCGAAAATGCGCGTGGTGTCCGGTCCCATGCAGCTATTGACGTACAGATCGTTCACCGGTAGCAGCACGGCCGGCGGCGGGTCGGATAAATCGCAGTCTGGCGCAGCGGGAGCCGAAGCCATCGATGTCGTTCCCGAAGAAGCGGGGGCTTGGCTGCCGGGCTGATCGGACGAAATCGGCAACGTGCTGCCCGGTGTACTTCCCCAGCTCCATTCGGGCTGGAGGTAAGCGCGGCTCACGCCAAGAATGCTGAATCCGCCGTCCAGTATCGCGCCAACGCCCCCATCGAATTGGAAAGATCCCGAGGGCGCGAACGATTGCGCGTTGAGCGTGGCGAAAACATTTTTCATTGAGATCACGCCGGGCGATTCATTGGTGATCGTCAGCGTAATCGTTCCCGTGCGAATCGCATCTGGCGAACCGCCTTGCAACTCAGAAGGACTGACGAGGTCGCTCGGGAAGAATGATGATCCCCACGCCGAACTCGGCAGGCCGTTCAGTCCGCTGAGTTTCAGGTGATACGTTGTCGATTGGCCCTTGTGAAGATTGGTTTGGTCGGCCCACATCTGTAGCGTCAGATAAAAAACCGGCAGTGTGGACTGCGGAATTCCCAAGCCCGCGATCTGATAATTGTGCAGCCCAGTCGCGAGTCCATCGGGCGGCATGAAATAGAACGAGCCCGGCGTCTCCGCAATGGGCGAGAGCCGCAAACCGTCCAGGCGAACGTCGCTATCGCAATCGTCGCCCGAAAAAGGTCCGCGCAGCGCGCCCAATCTGCCCTGCGAAAGCACTGGCGAAGTCCAGAACGGCGAATCCGGCCGAAGCAATGCGCCCAGTTTAACGTGACTCACTTCATCCGCCTCGTCGTCCAGGAAGTTGGCCCAACCATCGTATTCTTTGAGTTCCGATTCCTGATCGTCCGTCAGCGTGTCCTTGCGAAGCACTTCATTGATGGCCCGAGTCTCGTCAGCCATGTCGTGCGCAAGCCTCACCACGACCTCCGTTGGAAGATGCGCGGTGAGGTAATCGATATCGTCGTAGCACTCGCCCAGGTCTTCATCGATTGCGCCCCACTCTTCGTCGGACGCGCCGCTTTCTTCCGCGTCGGCCAGCTCCAATTCGAGGTTATAAGCTTCGTTCCACAATTCGATCAGATGCGCGGTCGACATGCGTTGACGAAAACCGGCGAAGTTCGAGGGCACCAGATTCTGCGGCAGCGCCGGCGCGGCCACCGGCGGATCGATTGTGACCTCGGTGTAGGTGACGGGGATTCCGTGCGGGACGTCATCGTCGCGTGCCCAGAGTTGCAAGCCGCCCTTCACGTCCATTGGAGCTTGCACTGTGAAGTGGCCGTCATTCACCGGGCCGAAGCCATCGTACTTCACGCCGATCTCGAGGTCGTTGTAATGCGCCAATTCGACGGTATTGGCGGGCACCAGCACCGCGAATGTCTTTACCGCGAAGCCCGGCACGCCGGAATACTCGTTCGCGATCTTGGCCGGCATGATCGAACCGGATATCGTTTCGCCAGGTCGATAGTCGCGCGGCACGATCACGCCGAGTTGAACGCTCACCGGCGCCGAAGTCGCGGCAACAACCGTTGCGGGCGGCGGCGCGGAGGTGGGCGACGCAGGCTTCGGCACATCCACCCAAGTTCCTTCGACCGGGTCCCACGTTTGGCGGCTGCCCCCCGTGTCGGTTTTAGGATCGTCGAAATGCTCCTTCGCCCCGCTCTTCAATGCGCCGCCATCGGAATATTTGCGATTCTCGTAGTCGGTCTGGGTGCCGTCCGCCGCCCACTTCTCCTCCACAAGTATTTGGACATGGCCTTCGGGCGAGAAATATCCGCGCTGTTTGCGCTTCACCTGTTTTGTACCGGGATAGTATTCGTACTCCGTTGATTCGCGGACGTGATGGTCTGAATCGTACTCGCGAGTACCGGAGACGCTGCCGTCCGCGTTGTGATCCGTCTCCCGCGTGCCTCCTGGGCCGTAGGCGGTGGACGGCTCGACCGTGGGCGGCGCGACCGCGGGTGCCGCAGGCGTCTGCGTTGCCCCGGGCGGAGTTGTCGCAGGTGCCTGGGATTGCTGCGGCGTTCCCTGCGCCCGCGCGGGCCGCGCCCCGAGCGCGGCGAACAGCACGGCGAGCACCAGCGCGGCGATCGGGACAAGCAGCGAGCGAACGCGAAATAGCCGGAACATAAGTGGCCTCCAGGCCGATACAGGAGCGGATGCAGTCAAAAGCCGATGCGAACGAATGGGCCGACAATTCCGATATGAAAAAGACCGCGGTAAGAATGCGGCGAAGGTAGCGAAATCGCAGCAGCGCGTCAAGAGTTTTGGCGGCCCCGCGGACGCCACCTCAGGCTTCCCTCCCGGCCCCGCCGGCGGAAAGAATATGCTTTACGCCGGTGGACGAACCTGTGCTACCATCCCGCCCCGTGTAGTGGAAGGGGGGCAAGCCACGTGAGCCTTGCTGACCGAGAAACGACTGGTATTGAGCGCCTAGCTCTCTTAGGCGTGATCAGTGTGGTGTTCTCACTCTTCCCCGGCGCTGCGGTTTGGTTGATTACCCACAGCCCGCGTCACGGACTCGAAGCGGCCGGTAGTTTCGCTTTCATGTTCGGCCTGCTCGTCAGCCTTTCCTTCCTCGCCAAAAAATATTTGCCCGCCAGCATCGAACGAAGAATTCAACACTCGCGCCCGAGGAATTTCTTGGAACTCCTGATCCTCTCGGTCGTATTGCTCCCGACGTCCTTGGGCTGGAATTATCCGCTGATCGAGCGGCGCTACGTTCTTCTGGCGGGAGTGATCGCCTTCCTCGCCGTCATGTTCGTGCCCTCAGCGAAGCGCGCCGAAAAGGCCGCGCCTCCCATCGATTCGCCGCACGCCTCTCACTAAACCTCGAAGGCGCAATCGAGCCCGTAGGAACGGCGCTCGACGCTGTGGTACGCTCGCATTATCATTTGTGTTGATGCATTCGCGCGGATGAACTGCGCCGCGCCACGATTTGGCGCGCAAGGGGGAAGCATGGGACCAAGAGAAGCGTGGCTCGATAAGCGGCTTGCGGCGGAAGCGGCCAAGAACGGCACCCGCAATGTTTCGCAAATGCACTATGCGCGCCAGGGCGTGATCACCGAAGAAATGGCCTTCGTCGCCGGCCGCGAAAAAATCGAACCCGAGCTGGTGCGCAGCGAAATCGCGCGCGGCCGGGCCATCATCCCTGCCAATATCAATCACAAATCGCTCGAGCCCATGGGCATCGGCATCGCCTTCAAATGCAAGATCAACGCCAACATCGGCAATTCCGCCGTCACCTCCGAAGTCCAGCAGGAGCTCGATAAATTGCACCACGCCGTGCACTACGGTTCGGACACCGTGATGGATCTTTCCACGGGCGGCGATATCCCCACCATTCGCAAGGCTATCATCGAGGCTTCGCCTGTGCCCGTCGGCACCGTGCCGATCTACGAAGCCATCTCGCGCATCAAGCGCACCGAAGATTTGACGGCCGAACTGATGCTCGAAGTAGTGGAAGAGCAAGCCGAGCAGGGCGTCGATTACATGACCATCCACGCCGGCGTGCTGCGCGAATTCGTTCCCCTGGTGCGCGAGCGCATCACCGGCATCGTCAGCCGCGGCGGCGCGCTGATGGCTCAATGGATGGGCGCGCACAAAAAGGAAAATTTCCTCTACGAGCGCTTCGACGATTTCTGCAAAATTTTCAAGAAGCACGACGTCAGCTTTTCCCTCGGCGATGGCTTGCGCCCCGGCAGTCTGGCCGACGCCAGCGACAAAGCGCAATTTGCGGAATTGGCGGTTCTCGGCGAGCTCACCACAAAAGCCTGGGAGCACGACGTGCAAGTAATGATTGAAGGCCCCGGCCACGTCCCCATGGATCAAATCGAGCTGCAGGTGAAAAAGGAAATGGAGCTGTGCCACGAAGCTCCGTTTTATACGCTCGGCCCGCTGGTCATCGATATCGCTCCCGGCTATGACCACATCACCAGCGCCATCGGCGCGGCGATGATCGGCTGGCACGGCGCGTCCATGCTCTGCTACGTAACGCCGAAAGAGCACCTCGGATTGCCCAACGCCGATGACGTGAAGCAAGGCGTGATCGCTTACAAAATCGCCGCGCACGCCGCCGACGTCGCGCGCCATCGCCCGGGCGCCCGCGATCGTGATGACGCTCTCTCCTACGCGCGATTCCTCTTCGATTGGAATAAACAGTTCGAGCTTTCGCTCGATCCCGAAACCGCGCGCGCCATGCACGATGAAACGCTGCCCGACGATTTCTACAAAGACGCCAAATTCTGTTCCATGTGCGGCCCGAAATTCTGCTCCATGAATGTGACGCAACTAGCCGAAGCCTATGGCGGCCACGATCAATCCCAGCGCCAGCAAAGATTCGTCGAGTTGCTAGCCAAGGTCGATAAGTAGGCGTAAAAACGGTTTTGAACTTGTAGGGGCGGGGCTCGCTTCGGCCCACTTTTCTTCACGCGATCGATGCCGCTTGACACGAGGCGAACAAAAGGCGAATATATCCGGCGCCCCAGCGCCAGAAATTAAAATCTAATTCAGGAGCACCACGATGCCGATCAACCAAGCACTCCTTCCCGAATGGGATCACGAAATGGCCAACACCAGAAAATCCCTCGAGCGGGCTCCCGACGCCAAATGGACCTGGAAGCCGCACATGAAGTCCGGCGAAATGGGCTGGCTGGTCACGCATCTGGCCAATCTCCCCGGCTGGGGCGCCGATGTTCTCACCAGCGAAAGTTTCGATTTCGCCCCCGGCGGCAAAGTGATCGAAATGCCGAAGGCCACGAACACCAAGGACGCGTTGGCGGTTTTCGATAAAAACGTCGCTGCCGCCCGCGCCGCTCTGGCCGCCGCCACCGACGAGCAATTGATGAAGCCTTGGTCGCTGCTGCAGAATGGCAAGCCGATCTTCACCATGCCGCGCGTCGCCGTCATTCGCAGCATGATCATGAATCACTCCATTCATCATCGCGCGCAGTTGGGCGTCTATTTCCGTCTGAACGATGTCGCGGTCCCGGGAATCTACGGTCCTTCGGCCGACGAACAGCCCTCGTAAATTTTGTCCGACAACGATCGACTCCGCGAAGAATTCAATCGCTGGGCGGAAGCCGGCCGCGGCGAGGAGATGGAGGAGCACCATCTCCCCATCGCCCTGCCAATGCTCGATCGCGTGAGCATCCGCCCCGGCGACAACATCCTCGATGTCGGCTGCGGCTCTGGGTGGCTAGCGCGCCTCCTCGCCGAGCGCATTCCCGACGGCCGCGTCGTCGGTCTCGACGTTTCCG
>Ga0182015_10006834_pt1 | contig 11304 bp, 8 predicted proteins | sample 712P3MmetaG_FD_120478 | JGI IMG/M metagenome (GOLD analysis project Ga0182015, IMG submission 120478) | Permafrost microbial communities from Stordalen Mire, Sweden - 712P3M metaG | ecosystem: Environmental > Terrestrial > Soil > Wetlands > Permafrost | place: Sweden: Stordalen | collected...
CGGTGAGATTTACAACTTCCCTGAACTGCGTCCGGACCTCGAAGCGCGCGGGCACAAGTTTTATACGAATACCGATACCGAAGTCATCGTTCACCTCTACGAAGAATATGGCGCTGACTGCGTGAAGAAACTCCGCGGGATGTTTGCCTTCGCTATCTGGGACGAAGCGCAGCAGAAACTTCTCTTGGCGCGCGACCGCTTTGGCAAGAAGCCGCTGCATTATTCCTGCGAGCGCGGGCGATTGCTTTTCGGCTCTGAGATCAAATCGATTTTGGCCGCGGCGCCGGAATTGAATCCGGTCGATCAGCAAGGATTGCTGTCTTATTTTTGCTACGGGTACATACCCGACCCGCTAACTGCATTTGAAAAGATTCGAAAGCTTCCGCCGGGGCACATCCTCGAATATTCACGCGGCGAAATTCAAGTAAGGGCCTATTGGGATCTTCCTGCCTTCGGCACGCACGCGCCAAAGAGTGAAGAGGAGTGCCTGGAACAGTTGGAGCACCATCTCGCGGAAGCCGTGCGGATTCGCCTGATCAGCGACGTGCCGCTCGGAGCGCTTCTCAGCGGAGGCGTGGATTCATCAACGGTAGTGGCGCTGATGGCAAGATTCTCGTCGTCTCCGGTGAAAACATTTACGATCGGATTCGCGCATAAGGAATTCGACGAAACGGTATACGCGCGCGAAGTGGCTCAGAAATTCGGGACCGAGCACCACGAGTTAATTGTCGAGCCGAATTTTCTGGAGACGCTCGACCAGCTCACCCACCACATGGAAGAACCTTTCGCCGATTCCTCGATGGTGCCGACTTATCATGTTTCGCGACTTGCGCGCCAGCACGTCACCGTTGCGCTCGCCGGCGATGGCGGAGACGAGCTTTTTGCCGGCTACGACCGCTACACAATCAATCTCAATCGGCGACGCCGCAATCCTATGCCTCGCTGGGCGGGCGATATTTATCGAAACCGGGTGTTTCCAGCTCTTCCTTCCGGCACACGCGGTAGAAGATTCATGTATACGATGTCGCTCCCCGAAGAGGACCGGTATTTGGATGAGATTTCTTTCCTCTCGCCGGACGGACGCGAAAAGTCTCTATTTTCGAAGGAGTACGCAGCGGTCGCGGCGAGGTATCCGTCGCCATACCAACTCTTTAGGGATTATCTGAAAAATGCGCCCGCAGAAGATGCACTTAGCCGCCTGCAGTATCTCGATGCCAAAACATATTTGCCCGCGGATGTTCTGACAAAAGTGGATCGCATGAGCATGCTGACATCACTCGAAGTGCGCGCTCCCATTCTCGATCACGTGTTCGCCGAATGGGTTACACAGCTTCCTCCCGATTGGAAACTCCGAGACGGGCAGAAGAAATACATTCTGAAAAAACTTGCCGAACGCGTTGGAGTTCCACGAAAAGTGATTTACAGGCCGAAGAAGGGCTTCGGGGTTCCCTTGGTGCACTGGCTTCGCAATGAATTGAAGGAGAGCCTGCTGAGCGTGCTCCTCGAGCCAAAAACATTGCAGCGTGGATATTTCGATCCGCCTGCCGTCAGGCTACTGGTGGATGAACATCTCAGGGGGCGACGCGATCGTTCGCGCGATCTTTGGAATCTCCTCGCGTTTGAGCTTTGGAATAGGAATTTTCTCGACCAGCAACGTTCCGAAAACCATTTGGCGCCGCAGACGCCTCTCGCTGTTGTATCGGGTAGTCCGAAAACAGAAAAGAGAAGTGAAGATTTGGACGTTCCACGCGCAAGTTCAATACAGTGAGAGCGCCGGTCGCATTCGCGCTTCGGGACTGACCAGAAATGCCGAACGGGATGTTGAAAACAGCAAAAAAGCTGACTCTTATGGGAGCGCGAAGCTTTGGAGCCTACGCCGCGCTCCGGCGGAGTAAATGGAGGACAGAAAGGCTTCTGATCCTCGGTTACCACGGAATTTCTCTTCAAGATGAAGCGAAATGGCGCCCGGGACTTTTCATGACCCCGGATATATTTGGGCAACGCATGGAGGCTCTCTCCAAGCAGGGTTGCACGGTTCTGCCGTTGGACGAAGCAATTACTCGTTTGCAGGAACGAAGTCTTCCGCCATTGTCTGCAGTTATCACGTTTGACGATGGATTCCACAATTTCTTCACAGCTGCCTATCCGGTCCTCAAGCGTCACGGATATCCTGCCACCGTCTACCAGACGACTTTTTATTCCGAGTGGAACGAGCCCATTTTCAATCTCATGTGTCCCTATCTGATGTGGAAGGCTTCCGGCAAGGTGATCGAGCACCAAGGCCTAACCGGCAAGCCTGGTTCCTTCGACTTGCGAACAGAGGAAGGCAGGAAAGCTGCGAGCGCGGAGATTCTGGGCTTTGCGAGGTCCAACGGATTCTCGCGCGAACAAAAGCAGGACTTGTTGAGAAGGGTCGCCGAAGCTCTAGGCCTGAATTATCAGGAGATCTCGGACCAGCGTGTATTCACGTTGATGAGCGGCGACGAACTGAGCCAGATGGTCCAGAGTGGCGTTGACATTCAGTTGCACACACACCGCCATCGAGTGCCCAAGGAAAAGCATCTTTTCATTAAAGAGCTGGAAGACAATCAGAACTTCCTGACGCAGATTGGCGCCCCGAGGGCAAAACACTTCACGTATCCGTGCGGCGTGTATCGTGAGGAGCTCTTTCCCTGGTTGGCGGAGTTCGGTGTTCGCTCGGCCACCACCTGCGATTCAGGATTGGTTGATTCGCGATTGAATCTCATGCAGCTTCCGCGCTTCGTGGATACGCCTGGCGTTTCTCAACTCGAATTTGAAGCGTGGGTATGCGGACTGAGGCAATTCCTGCCGGGGCGCGCTAACGCTCAACTTGGCAAAGACGGCGTCTTACTCTAAATCTCTTCATTTCCGTCGCGGCGAAATCTCTGTTGCGATAATCCTGGCCGCAGCGCTCACTTTTCATCACCTTGCAACAGCGACTCATAATATTTTTCATGTTCGCGGACGCAGGCTTCCATGCTGAAATGTTCTTCGCAGCGTGCGCGGCCACTCTCTCCCATTTTTTTTCTTAGGTTATCGTCTTCGAGCAAAGAAATTACGCGCTGCGCAAATGTCTTTTCATCGCCGGCGGGAGTGAGAAAACCTGTCACACCATCAACCACTGATTCCCGATTTCCGCCAACGCCGGTTGCCACCACGGGAAGCCCGGCCGCCATGTATTCCAGAATCGCGTTTGAGAAACCTTCGTTCAACGAAGTGAGACATCCCAAATGCAGCAAGGGCAAATATCCTGAAACGTAGCCTTCTCCGTTAGTGAAAAACACTTTTTCTCTGATTTCCGTTTGCTCTGCCAATGTTTCGAGCGATTGCCGCAGCGGCCCCTGTCCGATCAATAGAAATACAGCGTCGGGGTGGCGGGCGGCAATCAGTCCTGCGGCCCTTATAAACATGGGCAGATCCTTCACCGGCCGGTAATTCGCAACAATCCCTACGATTCTCGACGAGTGAGGAATACCGAGGCGATCAAGCAATGTAGGATCGCCACGGCCAGAAAACCGGGCCAAGTCCACGCCGTTGCATAAGACATCGATTCGCGAAGCTGGCAATCCTTCGATCTGCATCGCGGCTTGCTTGGCCGCTTGGGAATTGGCGACCACCCGCGTAGTCATGCGATTCAACATCCGAAAAACACGGAGATAAATAGGCGTGTACCAGTAGCCCAAATTGCGCCTGCTGGTAAGAATTACTTTGCAAGAGCTGCTGCGCGCAGCGAGGACACCCACAATGGTCGCGCGCACCATGAACGTGTGTACGATGTCGATCTGCAAGCGGTTGATTTCGCTGCGCAACCGCAAGATTTGACGGAGTCCATTCCATGAAAAAATCGCCGTCATCGGAAATACCAGCGGCGTCGCGTGCGAGTCGAGTTGCCTGGACGGAATAGCATCCTCGACGCACGCTGTAAATAGCTCGAAGCTCGTTGAATCCATTCCGCGGATCAACTCGCTGAGCTGATTTTCGGTGCCCGCTTCGGAGTTGAGAGATTCGAGCACAAACATCACTCGGATCCTGCGATTCACGATTTTGCTCCGCCGATCTTGCTGGCGTGATAGCGGGCTGAGGATTGCGCAGGCTCGTCAGAAGAAACAGAATTTTCGGTCGAATTTGGATTTATCGCCTTGAACCAGGCCGTTTCCAGCGCCGGCACAATGCCATCCCAACCATATCGCTCGGTGACTAATCGCCGGCCGTTTTCGCCCAAGCGATGTCGCATTGCCGGGTTAGAGAGCAAGGCCGCGGTCCGTTGAGCGAATTGCAAGGGCGTGTCCGCCGCCTCGAAATGCTCGCCCGGGGTAAGCTCCAGTCCTTCCGCGCCAATTGAAGTGGAAACAACGGCTTTACCCGCTGCCAGCGCCTCCAGAATCTTTAAGCGGCTCCCGCCTGCAATGCGCAACGGCACGACTACGACTTCCGCTCGCGCGAGATACGGGCGAACATCCTGCACTTCTCCGACAAGCTCCGTATGCTGATTTACCGCCACCAGCTTTCGTAGCGCTTTTGAGGGCCTTCGGCCCACAATGCGAAGAATTGCTTTGGGCTCAAGAGCGAGGATGCGAGGCAAGATTTCGCGCAAGAAAAAGGCCAGTGCATCCAGGTTCGGAAACCAATCGAGCGAGGCCAAAAACAGCAATTCACTCGGCTCTGTTGCCGGCGCCAAACGTTGGTACGCCTCCAGGTCAGCGCCATTCGAAACAACAGTTATCTCGGACACGCCCCAGCTTCGCATTTGTTGAGCGTCTTGAGCTGTTACCGCAGTCGCAGCTTCAGCCTGTAGCAGCGCGCGACGCTCGAACCGGGACATCTTGATCGCTTGGCTCCGAAAGAAGACCCGTCGAACCCACGATTGGCTCTGCTGTGCGCGTCGAAACCAAATCTGGGACTCGATATTGTGCGTTCCTATTACGCGCGGCACGTTTTCGATGGAACTTAGATAGCGAGCGCAATGCGTGCCTTCGAAATGCACCACATCGAAACGCTGACTGCCAAGCAACTCCGTGAGTTTCCGGCGGAATCGTCCGGAGTAATGTTTGTCAGCCGAATACGGATTCGGTGAAAATAAATTAACGATCAAACCCCAGAATAACGACCAGCGCCGCCGGTCGTGATTTGGATGAACGAGATAAACTTGAATTCCCGTTTGCGCCAACTCCGCAACTCCGGGATCGCCGATCCGTCCAAAACACAAGTACGAAATCGAATGGCGCTTCGCTAATCGCCGCAACAAGTTCCACGTCCGCATTCGCTTTCCCGAATTCACGGGGCAACAAATTTCCTCCGCGAGAACGAGAACGTTCAGGCGCTTGATCGGCACAGCGCTCGGAAAAACCACTGAAGCCTCTTCACGGGGCGATTCGTCGTTTTGGCGGGTTGCTTTCATACATGTTTGTTCAAGAGAAGTTCCGTGCCAAGAGCAGTTTCGTGTGTGGGAAAGGCAACCGCAGACCGGCACACCGTCGTGTTGGCGCGGAACGCATGATACAGGACCATCTCCCAACGCAGGATCATCGGACTACTTTAGTCCCGCAATCCCGCGAACCTCCACGATTTCCTTCCAGCCCGCAGACGCAAATTTGGATAAGGTAATTTTCAAGATATCACGCCAAGAAAGGATGCGACTTCGCGTAATCGCGACTAAGTCGCGTGAGTAGTAACCCGCCGTTTTCTCATATTGAGATTGCAGGCCCCGCAGCGCGGGCGGAATCCCTCCGCGACTCCGCAGCATCTTACGAGTAGCTACCAAAGCACAAGTGCTCGTCATTTTTCGATATGGGGAAAGCTTCGTGCTAACCTGTTTTTTTTACGCATAACCATCAATCGGGGGTGATTTGGTCACAGCGTCTAGCCGGGCCAGGGGGTTGCCGGCCGGATTCGTCAAACAACTGCTCCATCACTCTGGCTGGTCAACCCGGTACGTGAAGATGTGCAAGGTCAGTTTCATCGTCACATACCATTCTGTTCGGCCTGAAGAATGCGGACTCTTCAAGGATACCGTGCAATTTCTTGCAGAGAATTTCCACGTTGTCCCGCTGGGCCAACTTGTTGAAACGGTTGAGAGTGCGGCGCCTAGGTCGAAGCGAGGTGTTGTCGCTATCACATTTGACGACGGCTTAAGAAATCATTTCGAGGTCGCCTACCCAATTCTGAGAGAACTGAGCATTCCGGCGACATTTTATCTGTGCCCGGACCTGATTGAGCGCGGGGGTTCGGTCTGGACGTGGGAGATCCATTTGCGACTCCAGCGTCTCAGCGAAAGCGAACAGCGGCAGTTCTTCGAATTAACCGGAGTTTCCGGTGAACTGCAGAGGATCATTGACCGGATGAAAAAGATTCCAGTTGATGAGCGGGAGCAGATCGAAAAGCGTATACGCGATCTAACTCCCGATTTTCAATTCACAAAGCGTGAGCGCGATTCTTATGAGTTGATGAGTTGGAACGAGGTGGAAAAGCTCGACCCGGAATTCATTACGATTGGTTCCCACACCGCGACGCACATAGATCTGCCACAGGCCACGCCGGAACGGATGGAGCGGGAGCTATCGCGCAGCAAGGAAATACTCGAATCGCGTCTGAATAGAAAAGTCCAAGATTTCGCGTATCCGAATGGGAGTGTTAACGAAGAAATAATACCAGCGGTGAGACACTTTTACCGTTCTGCAGTTACAACACGGCCAGGGACCGTGAGGCACGGAGACAACCCGTTGCTCTTAAATCGAATTCACGCTGATTTCCGCCTTCCGGCATTTTCGTGGGACCTCGTTCGGGCGGCGCGCCAGGAGCGACAACCTTGAAAGCCCTGGTGCTTGACGCGGACAACCGGGCAGCTCTCGAAGCCATCCAGTCACTCGCTCGCCATCATGTCTCGGTTGATGTAGCTGAGGAGAACCATTGCCTGGCGTTCAACTCCAAACGCGTCCACGAGCACTTTCGTCAGGCTGACGCAGCACAACCACAGCTTTTCCTTCAGTGGTTGAGGGATCTCGATCAGAAGGCCGGATATTCTCTTATCATTCCGTCATCCGAGAGGGCGCTTCGACCGTTTCTGTTACTTCCGGAATCGGATCCAATCAGACAGAAGGCAGTCCTATCCTCAGATTTGGCGCTCCGCACCGCACTTGATAAGTCTCTGACCCTGGAGATTGCTGCTGGCTTGCATATTCCCGTTCCCCAGAGCGTTTTGATTAGCTCCGATGAGTTTATTCCTGCATGCAACACTTTCCCTGTCGTCCTTAAGCCAGTTTCGAGTCAGATTCTTGCTGAGAATCACGTCAAGCAGGTTCGTCCCGTCATTGTGCACAACGATGCCGAGAGGCGCGGGCAGCTTCGCAGCATGCTGCAAGACTCGCCAGTTCTTCAGCAAGAGCTCGTTCCCGGGCATGGAATCGGTGTGGAAGTGCTCTATAACAAGGGCGAGTTAGTCTGGTTCTTTTGCCATGAAAGACTGCATGAAGGCACGGGTCGCGATGGACTGGGAAGCGGAAGCACGTACCGGCGCTCGATCCAGACCAAGCCGGAATTGTTGCGTGATGCCAAGGCGCTTCTCGACAGTCTTCAATGGCACGGTCTCGCAATGGTGGAATTTAAATGCTCGGATGACGGGCGCTATTGGCTGATGGAAATCAATCCTCGCTTATGGGGATCCTTGGCGCTTGCAATAGATGCCGGTGTGGATTTTCCCTACGGACTGCTGTGCCTCGCGACGGGCCAAACAACTCCGGCGCAACCTGAATACAAAATTAATTATCACACGCGCGTTCTTTTGCCCGACCTCATTTGGATCCGTAATCAATTCGTTTACGGCCGGCGCGCCGCCGCGTGCATGGAAACATTAAAGCTCTTGCGGCCAATCGTGGGGCGCGAAAGCTGGGATTATTTTGACTGGGGCGATCTTTCGATAACACGCGAAGATATAAGCGCATTCGTCTCGCAGAAGCTTGAGGTTCTCAAGAGAAAAGTCGACACGGCAAAACGAGCTCGATCGGCGCGTAGAGTTCACAATCAGAATGTCCGGCGGTTTCTGGCGTCGGGAAAGCCGGTCCAGAACGTCTTGTTTCTTTGTTACGGGAACATTTGCCGCAGCCCAGCTTCTCAACTGTTGATGAAAAGACGTCACCCGCAGTTGTATGTTTGTTCGGCTGGTTTTCATCCAGCCGCCGGGCGCGGTTCGACGAAACAATTCCTGGATGCCGCCAGCGAGTTTTCCGTCGATCTGTCGAATTGGTCGTCACGGCGCGTGACCATCGAGATGGTTCGCGATGCGGATATAATTTTTTTGCATGACATACGGAACTACGAAGATTTCTGCAGGGAGTTCAGCGGGCACAAGGACAAGATTATGTTCCTCGGCATGTTTCTGAATCCTCCGTCTCTTGAGATTAAGGATCCGTATGAGTTTGGGTTCGCAGAAACCTGGCAGACACTGAAGGAAATCTCCGCGGCTACTGATGTCATTGGGAGAGAGTTCGGTGGGCGAACATCCCGGACAGCGGAGATCCGTCTTCCAGCAGCCGGATTTTGATAACAGGCCTGTACATCCATAGCAAACCATAACTGAAACGGAAACTGTGGCGACAAAACCCCATCCCGCCGCGAGGCGGATACTTGAAATTGGCAACTGGGCTCCGCCCGTGTGTAGCTGGACCATGAGCCTGGTCGGGCTGCGAAAGGAATTGGACGCACGGAGTTGGGATTGCCGCGTGATGAATCTCAACGAGAATCGCCGGGTGCGTAGTCCGGCCTACATTGATGTTCAAAACGGCTGGGATTATTTATTCAAGGTCGTGCGAGCTGTAAGAGACGGCTGCGCGATTCATACGCGCGTGAACGCAGAATCCACGGATCTGTACATCCTTGCTTTCATGGCGATGTTCCTGGCGCGCCTTTGGGGCCGTCCAGCCCTCCTGACCTATGGAGGAGGACACCAGCAGACTTATTTTCCCGCGCCGCGCATGAGCCTGCGGTTTCTCGCGTTCTCCTTGCTCTTTCGGTTGCCGAATAGAATCTACTGCAATAGCGAAGCGGTAAGGCGCGTGATCTTGACCACCGGAATTTCTTCCGATCGTGTCGTTGCAATCCCTCACACATCCGCTTACTACGCGGAGCTTGTACCCTCCTCGCTTCCAACCGATGTCGAACGCTTTTTTGCCGCGCACGAGGGCGTCATCTTCAGTTACGTCTGCTTTCGGAAAGAGTTCGTCCTGGATTTTCTTGCGGAGGCGATTCGACGCTTCCGGGTGATGTATCCGAAGGTTGGCTTTCTTTGGCTAGGTCCTTGGGAAGTCGAGATGCCCAAGATGAAGGAGTTTCTTCACGCGCAGGGACTTGAGGATGCTATTTTCAGCATGGGCTCGGTGCCGCACGAAATGTTTCTAAATATCCTGAGCCATTCGCTGGCGTATATCCGCACGCCCATGACCGACGGAGTTTGTTCGTCCGTGCTTGAATCCCTGAAGCTCAAAATTCCCGTATTAGCCTCGGATAATGGGACGCGTCCCCTAGGCACAGACCTTTGGCAAGACGGCGATGTGCAGAGCCTCGTGAATTTAATGGTCGAAGTGGTGCAACACCGAGAAGAAGTTGTCGCGCGTATCCCTGCCATCGTGCTGGAAGACAACGCCAAAAAACTGGCAGATGACATCGAAGCCGTTTGCGTTCAGCCGTCCGCGTCATCCTAGATAGCTGGGCAATCGATAGTCTTCATGGCGCGTCTGCTGACATTTTGTGAGTGCCGAGCCCTCTGGTCCCGCCGGCTCGTCGCCCTTCGAGGCCACCTAGCAAAGCCGCGAATCAACAGAAAAGCCAAGCAGTTTCTAAGTTTCGGCTCCGCGCACGAATCGAATCACGGATCTGACAGACTTCAGGGCAGGCTCAAGCGTGGGATGCTGATCCACTAGATTTACAAATTGCCGGTAGAGCGCGTAAGGGCTGCGTCGCTTTCGAAGACCGCGCTTTGTGAGTATATATTTGGAGTCCCAGATCGTATGCCCGTGCGTGTATCCGCCAGCGAGTTCCAGATTTCGTTGACCCTCAGGACTCATGCGAAGCCCATCCACGCCCGCCGGATGAGCGCGAGTGTGATTCTGATGCACGACGGTGACGACCTCGGTTAATTCGACGACTGGCACACCCGAATGATTCGCTTGATAAACCAGCCAGTTGTCGTACTGCGGCCGTCCGATTGCAAATGGCGGAATCTTTCCCCAAAGGCCGGGGCGAAATACAAAATAGTCGATCGCCGTGTTGTTGTCCAAATGGCCGGTCGCTATGGCCCGCTCTCTCAGTTTGGATTCCCAGTCACCCTCGAAGCTCAACGGCTCCGGGATGTCCACGGTAGTTCTGCGGCCGATCAGCAGGAAGCGGTCATATTTGTCGAGCACCCGTTGCACCGCAGGCAGGAAATCGTTCATGAAAATGACGTCTGAATTTACAAAGCAAAGAGTTGGGTTAGTAGCTGCCTTCTCGGCCTGGCCAAAGACAGAATTCAGAAGCGGCGTGCCAAATTCGTTTCGCTCAACCGTGGGGATATGCTGAGCCCCGACCTCGGCGGCGACTTGGGCGATTCCAGTTTCGTCGCCGAACAGCAGAACTTGGCAGCGCGGAGAGAGCCGCGTCCAGCTCTGGATGGCATTCCGCTGAATGACACCGAAATGCCCCTCGAAGGGCTTGGGAATTCCAAAGATCGTCAGCATGCTGGCTCTTCTGATTGGGTCGCGCAAACTTCAAAGGGGAAAGAGACGCCCCTGTGAAGCCGCTTAAGACTGCAGAAATTGTCCGCCGAGATCTGGCTATCGGGCGGCAGTTGATTCCCGAACAACGCCGGCTTCGCCCCGCTCACGGGCGCGGTATTGGTCGTAAATCCACGCGTAGGTCTTTTCCATTCCATGCCGCAGAGTTGTGTCCGGCTCCCACTTCAGATACTTCTGAATGAGGGTGTTATCGCTGTTGCGGCCGTTGACGCCCTTAGGAGCGCTTAGATCGTAGTTCCGCTTCAGCTTGAGCCCGGCGATATCCTCGACGATATCCACCAATTGATTGATGGTCACGGCCTCGGACGAACCGAGGTTGATCGGCTCGAGGATCTGCGAGTCCGTGATTAACTGAATTCCTTTGATGCAATCGTCTATGTACATAAAGCTGCGTGTTTGATCGCCGGAACCCCAAATTTCGATTTTGTTTGTTCCGTTCAGTTTCGCTTCGACCACTTTTCGGCAGATTGCCGCAGGCGCTTTCTCGCGCCCTCCGAACCACGTTCCCCACGGCCCGTAC
>Ga0182015_10006835_pt1 | contig 11303 bp, 11 predicted proteins | sample 712P3MmetaG_FD_120478 | JGI IMG/M metagenome (GOLD analysis project Ga0182015, IMG submission 120478) | Permafrost microbial communities from Stordalen Mire, Sweden - 712P3M metaG | ecosystem: Environmental > Terrestrial > Soil > Wetlands > Permafrost | place: Sweden: Stordalen | collected...
ACTCGTCGTCGGGAGGGTCGTCCTGGTGCGGGTAGTGCGTCATACGCAATTTGAACTGCGGTTCGGCGAAGGCGGTGTCGAAAAATTCCGCCGGCAGGCCCAGCGCGCGGGCATAGAGGCGCACCAGCTTCTTCACCAGATGCTCCACCGCGTCGCAATAACAAACGATTGCTTCGCGGAAGCCCGGTAGATCGGCGGGCCATCGATTGGCGCTGCGGAAGCGGCGGTCGGCGAGCACGTCGGGATGGTCGGCGGGCAGGTCGCGCGCGACGAAGAACGCTTCGCTGAGATTGGGCTTGGTGACGGTCGCCACCACCGAGGTGCGCAGCGTATCGCCCATCATCGGCAGGTAGCCGACATTGTGCTTGTCGAGCTTGACCTCGAGCTTCCGGTCGAGCGGTAGCGCGTGGAACCGCGCGGCCTCGCTGAAGACATCGCGCACCAGCCCCGCCGGCACGCCGTGATTGACGATGAAATAGAAGCCGATCTCGGTCAGCGCGAAGCGCAGCTCCTCGGCGGCGCGGTCGAGCGCGCCAGGAGCGCCGGCGAGATACGGGCCGAGATCGATGACCGGGATGATGTCGGTGTCGGGCATGCGTACACGATAGCAAATTTCTTCACGCGTTCGAACTTAACAGCTGTCGTTCCGGGGCGACCCGCAAGGGTCGGGCCCAGTTCATAGGTTTCGAGTTCGCGCTGCGCAGCGCCCCGGAATGGCAGATGAAGGCTATGGCGCCGTGGCGAACAGCCTCAAATCTCCGACGAGGCCTTCATCGCGCTCGATGCCGTAGTCGAACTGGCCTTTCAGGTTCTTTTCCTTGACCAGGAGGGCCTTGGGGTCGGCGCTGGTGTAAACTCTGAGGCTGCGGTCGACGCCAGCCAGGTCGGCGAGCTTGTCGGCCAGCGCCGCGGGCTTCACGCGCTCGCTGGCGTCGATCAGTTCGATAAGCCCCTCTTCGGTAATGCCGGCCTGTTGCAGCGCCGCCTGGTGCGCGGCGATCGCGGCGGCTTTCTGTCGCGCGGCCGCGCTCTGTGCCTGTTGTTGTTCGGCCTGCTGACGGCGATAGTCGTCGTATTGCCCCTGGGTGCGCTGCAAAAGGGTGGCGATCGGCACCTCGCGGGTGTCGACCCATACCTTGGCGCGGGTCCAGGTCTTGGCCATCCAGACGCGCCGCGGCGCATCCGTTACTTCGCGCAGACGCTCGACGCGCACCTGCTCGCCCCAGTGGATCTGCTCCTGGTTGTCGCCCCTCAACTCCGGCAGCGGCAACGCTGGCCCGGCTGGGCGAGCCACGGTCGGGGTGCCGACGCCATAGCGCTGCTTGGCGAGCGCGAATTGGCGGCGGTATTCGTCCTCCCATTCGTCGCTGTCCTCGCTCGGCATGACGTCGAACTTGTCCTGCAGCACGCGCGTCGTCGCCTCGATCGCGGCTTCCTTCAACTGGCTGAGGTCCAAGTGACTCTCCTCGACCTATTAAGTGCGGGGTTGCACATCCACCCGACCTTCGGGCGCTAGCCCGCTCCCAATCATACTCTCCCGGCGGCGCTATGGGAGTGGCCGAGTGGGGAGCGGGCCGGCGCCGCGTCTTGATTAAGCCAGCGTTGCGAGCGCGTCGACATTGGGAATGGCGATCAGTCGCTTGCCCAGCCGCAGCACCCCGGCGCTCTGCCAAATCTGGAGCTGCTTGTTGACGCTCTCGCGCGTCGCCCCGACCATCCCCGCGAGCTCCTGCTGGGTAATGCGCAATGCGATGCCCTCGCGCTCCGCCCGCGCGCCGTGCGCGAGACGGATCAGCGTCTTGGCGATGCGCGCGTCCAGCCGCCCGAACATCGCCTCTTCGATCTGCTCGTCGGTTTGGCGCAGGCGCTGACAGAGCATTTTCAGGAGCAGGATGCAGATATCGGCGCGGCGCTCGAGAAACGGCACGAAGTCGCGGTGATCGAGCACCAGGAGGTCGCAATCGATGATCGCGGTGGCATCGGCGGTGCGGTCCTCGCCGTCGAGCAGCGCGATTTCGCCAAAGACCTCGCCGGCTCCCAGCATCGTCAGCACGATATCAGGGCCTGCCGGGCTCGCGGCGCTAATCCTGACGCTTCCTTTAAGGATCGCCATCATGCTGCGCCCGGGTGAACCCTTGGCGAAAATCTCGCGCCCGGCGGGGTAGTGCTCGGCACGCGCGTGGAGCAAGAGCGCATCGAGATCGTCTTGCGGCAACGTACCGAACAGCGCATGGCCTTCGAACAGCCTGCGCTTCTCTATCGGTGTCGGTCCCGGCATCCGATCTCCCGCCACGGTAGATGCGGATTTAATTGATACTCCGATCGCTGCGCTGCCGGAAGCAGGCTTAGAATTTTACTGCGTTAGCAAGATTCCATCTCAAGGAAGCTTGCGGGCGGCGCGGACAAAAGCGAGAGCGTGGCACCCGATCGAGGCCAGCGACTCGCTGCTGACGCTATGACGCAGCCAGAGGGGGACCGCGGCGATCGACTTGCCGAAATGCAGGTATTGGCGTTCGGTGAAAATCGAGCGGCTTTCCGTTGTCGCGATTGTGACGAACTGCCGGGCTTCCGCGTCTTCGATCCATCGAGTGAGATTGCTGTGCGACATGGCCAAACTCCCCAAAACCGTGTCTTTCATGCATTGGAGATGGGTCCGACGTGGCTGAGCCAATGTGTGCAACCTCACATTGGGTTAATTTTCTTTAAATTTTCTTTCGCCGCTCAGCCGGCGAAATGCGGCTCCACCTCGGTCATGAAGCGGGCCATCTCGTGCTTTACCTGAGCGTGAGGTTTGAGGCCGGCGGTGACGTAAAGGATAACCTCGGCGATGCCGGCGGCCTCGACCTTTTTCAGGGTGTCGATGATCTGCTGCGACGAGCCGAGCAGCACCGCGTTCTCGCTCAGATCCGCCGGCTGAACCTTGCGCAGGCGGTCGACGATCTCGGTGAAGTAGCGATAACTCGGCGGGGCGGTGGCGAGGTCGCCGGGGAAGGCGAAGACCGCGCATTCGCGGTAGTAGCGCACCTGACGGGCGCGAGCCGCCGCTTCCTCTTCGGGCGTGTCGGCGAAATGCAGAAAATAGCTGCATATCAGGCGCCCCGGCGCATGGCCATGCCGGACGCAGGCTTCGGCGTACACGTCGGCGACCTGCTTCAATCCGCCGAACGTCATCGCCGCGGCGAACGGCGCGACGATGAGATTGCAGCCGAGCCGCGCCGCCAGGTCGATCGAGGGTTTCGAAAATGACGCGACGTAGGCGGGAATCGGCCGCTGCACCGGCTGCGGCGTGATCGACACCTGATCGAACTGGTAGTGCCGGCCGCGATGCGTCAGCGGCTCCGGACTGGCCCACAGGCGCCGGACGATCTCCATGCCTTCCTCGAAGATCGCCTGATTGTCGTCGAACGAGGCGCCGAGCGGCCCGTATTCGCGGCGGTCGTAGCCGCGCCCAGCGGCGAAGTCGACGCGCCCGCCAGACAGCATATCGAGTGTCGCCCATTGCTCGGCGACGCGGATCGGGTGGTGCAGCGGCAATACCGTCACCGCCGGCGCGAGCCGGATTTTCGTCGTCCGCGCCGCGACCTGCGCCAGCACCAGATCGGGACAGGATAGGACCCCCAGGGTCGAGAAATGGTGCTCGCCGATCCACGCCGAATGAAGCCCGACTTCCTCGGCATAAACCGCCTCGTCCAGGATGTCGGCGATCAGCTGGTTCGCGGTGCGGGCGTTGTTGTCGTAGTGGTTGTCGCTCAGCGTGAAATAGCCGAATTTCACCTTTTCCTCCTTTAACCTTAAAACAACGCCCGGGTTATTTCTGCACGAAATCGACCGAAAGGCGCATATAAGCTTTACAAATAAGCCTTAGTTACGCTAACCTATACCCGATTCTAAAACAAGGCGGCGGGTCGCCGAAGCCCCGGTTTGGGTTATTTTGATCCCGGATTGGGTTATTTTTGGAGGTGCTCCAATGGCGAAGATAAAGCTCACCAAGCGGGAGGTCGAGCGCCTCAAGGCGCCGGACCCGAGCGGCAAACAGACTATCTACTGGGCCGAGGGCGAGTACACTGGCCTCGGCATCCTGGTCTCCGGCGTCGCCGCGACCAAGAGCTGGGTAGTCCAGGGCAAGCTCAAGACCGGGCAGACTCGGCGCCTGACCATCGGTCCCGTGTCCGTGTTCACGATCGAGGAGGCGTGGGAGGAGGCGCGGGGCAAGCTCGCTGAGATCTACAAGGGCGGCGACCCAAAGGTGTCGGCCCGACAGCGGGCGCGAGGCGCGGTAACGCTTTCGACCGTGCTCGACGACTATCTCGCTGCCAACTCAAACCTTAGTCCCAAATCAATCAATGACTACCGCAAGACCGCGGCGCGGCACCTGGCGCCTTGGATGGACCTTGCCTTGCGAGAGATTTCCGCGGAGATGGTTGAAGCGCGGTTCCGGGCGATCACGGACGACGTCGCCGCGCGAGCCGCCGCTGGCCGGATCAAGGGCGGGGTCGCTGTCGACGGTCGGACCAGCGCCAACAACGCACTGAGGTTATTCCGCGCGCTATGGAACCACCTAGCGGAGCGCGACTCCGACTTGCCCCGCAATCCGACCTGGATTCTCCGGCGGCAGTGGCACCGGCTGGAGCGGCGGGATCGACATGTCCGCGCCGAGGACCTGTCTCGCTTCTATGCTGCTGCGATGGCGCTGCCGAGTGGGGTTCAACGCGACCTCGTGTTGTTCGGTTTATTTACAGGGATGCGCGAAAGTGAGGCCGCCGCGTTGCGCTGGATCGAAATCGACCTGCCGCAGCGAATGATCCGAGTACCCGCCCGGCGAATGAAGGCCCACAAGCAGTTTGATTTGCCGATGAGCAGTTTTGTCTACGATCTGCTCGTAGCTCGCCGCGCGCTCGGAAATGATGGGCCGTTCGTGTTTCCTGGTGACGGGAAATCGGGCCACTGCGAGAGCTTCACCTTTGCGCTGCGGCAGATCGGCGCGGCGAGCGGCGTACAGGTCAGCCCACACGATCTGCGCCGTTCATTCGCGACTGTCGCCGAGGCGACGGAGATTTCGCCGCTCGCGCTCAAGCTCTTGGTCGCGCACTCGGCCGGGGGCGATGTCACCGCGGGCTACACGATCATGTCGCCGGCACGGTTGCGCGAAGCGGCCGAGAAGGTCAGCGATCGGATGCGCGAGCTGTGCGGAATAGCCGGGCCGGCGGGCGTCGAATGGTTGGTCGCAGCGAGCTAAAACCACCGGCGGGGATAGGCCTGGCCAGCCGACAAGCGCGCTTCCGCGTCGACCCTTCAACCAGAGCACCCGGCAGTGTAACGGAATCGGCGGAAATATGCGGTTGGGAAGATAAATTAAAACAACAAAGGGTTATAAAAGCGGTTTACACAACTACACACGCCGTTTAGTATTTGCTTGTCTCGCCCTTTGGGCGCTCAAGACGGGCCAAAGCCTCCGCCCTGCGCTTTGCGTTGCCAGCGGATCAAGGTGATACGAAGCCCGAGGTCTTGTTTCCGCGTGGCCCCTACCGAACCGGGGCGCCGGGGCCGCCGCAAGGCGGTTACGAGAGGACCCTCCGCGCATTCGGCGCGAGGAAGCCCGTAACGGTCCGACCAGTTGTCGGATGAGGAGAGCCGTGGCGGCTCAGGTTTCGGAACGTGCGATCGCGCGCGTTTCGACCTGGGCTTTTTTCATGCCGGTCGAGCGCGCGCCGAGTCTAGGAGCGCCAGATGATGCCGACCGACACTAACACCCTGCAGAAGAAGCACCACCTCGATCGCCGAGCCGACGTAATTGCTGAACAAGGCGGGGGTTCGCCCGACGACTTGCTCGACACCACCCAGGTCGCAGCTTGGTTGGGCGTCAGCACCCAATTCCTCGAGATCGGTCGCAGCCGTGGCTATGGCCCCCGCTTTTGCCGTTTGAGCCCGCGGCGGACCCGCTATCTCCGAGGCGACGTACTCGCCTGGCTGCGGCAGCGCACCTTCGCGGCGACCGCGGAATACGCCATCGGCAAATAAAAAAGCCCCGCCGGCGCTGGCAGGCGCGGCGGGGCTGGATGACACAAGACATGCTCAGGCACGAGCGAATACTTTATACGCCGGATGCCGGCTAAAGTAAACAAAATAGTTGCCGGAGCATGTCGCAGCCAAACAAGGCAGCGAGATGACCCATTACTCAAAGATCACACGAACAGAACTTGTTCTGATCGACCCCGATCCGGACGTCGATGCTGTGCTGATGCGGGTGCTCACTCGCACCGTCGGGCCGGACAAATTCGATGAACATTCGATTGCCGGCAATGTGAACCGCTGGCCCGAGCTGCGCGCGGCCCTCGCATTCCTCGGTCCGCGATACGACCGCGCCGGCTATTTGGCTTCGCAATCGACACGCAGAGTCCGACGGTGGCTCGACGAGGTCGAGGGTCGCGAAATTGTCGGTCTCATGCTGGTGCGCGACCGGCAGGGCTGGCGCGACATCGTGCCGGCGGAGGCGCGACCATTGGACGGAACCGCGTCCGATCGGCTGCGCAATTTGCTGATCGCCCTGCGCGACGAGTTCGGCCGCGAGTGCTTCGACGGCTCCCGCATCAGCGCCAGGGTCGCCGACAATCCGGCGCTGCTCGCGGCGCTGGCTGCGGTCCTCGGGAAGATGAAAACACGGCGCAGCGCGTTCGGCGCTTTGCTGAACGGAGGTTCGCTGGCGCGGGTCCAGCGTTGGTTATCCGGCGGCGTCGAGACCGAGGCCGGCGGTCTGTGGATCGTCAGCGATCGCTTCGGCTGGCGGTACGTGCGGCCGGTCGGCGAGGAGGGGGAGCCGTGAGCGGCGGCACCTTTGCCGAGCGTCGCGACGAGCGGCGTTCGGACGCTCGTCGCCGCGCCGAAGATTTGCTGATCGCGGTCGATCTGATCATCCGACACGTCGCGCCGATTGACGAGCTGGTGCGGGCGCTCGATGCGGCCGGCGGCTCGGTTCGCTTGGTCGGCGCGCTCCGTGCCGAGCTTGCCGTGCGCCGTGGAGGCCGGCGATGACAGTCGACGCGCTGACGATCCTGGAGACGCACGGCCAGATCGTCGCCGCGAAGCGCATCCGGCTGCGCGACGGGCAACCCCCCGAGGTGCTGGACTACGACAATGCCAAGCACTTCGGCATCATCGAGAGGTCGGTCGGCTCGATTGAGGATGTTGCGGAGTTGCTGTCGAAGGTCGAACGCTACCCGCGCTACATGATGATCAGGGGGCGTGCACTGCCCGGCATCGATCACAAGAACGCGCTTCGTCGCAAATCCAACGGCCGCGCCGACGGCGATGCTTGCTTCGCGGAGGCCGCGCATCACCTGATCCCTTTGGATTTCGACAGCATCACCTGCCCTCGGGGCACCGATCCTCTCGACCTTGCGAGCGCGGCTCGGGTCGCCGCAGCGCACCTGCCCTCGGAGTTCTTCGGCGTCACCTGTTGGGCGCAGTTCACGTCGACCGCCGGGGTCAAGCCCGGCATCCGCATCCGGCTCTTCTACTGGGGGTCGCGGCCGACCACGGACCAGGAGCTTAGGGACTGGGTGCCCGAGGGCGCGGTCGATCACGCCATCTTCGATCCGGTGCAGCCGATCTACCTCGCCAATCCCATCTTCGAGGAAGGCTCCGACCCGGTGCGCGTCCGCTCGGGGCTGGTGCGCGGCGACCGCGAAGTCGTGGCGGTGCCCGACGAGTTCGAGCGGGACGACGGCAAGCGACCACCGCTAGGTTACGCTGGGTGGCGAGCGCTGATCGGCGACCACGCCGGCGGCGGGGGCTTCAATCGGCCGATCAAGGCGGCGATAGCCTCCTGGGTCGGCAAGCACGGCGCCCGGCATCCGACCGCCTGGCTGCGCGCGGATATGGAAAGGGCGATCGCCGATGCCGACGCGAGCGCGCACGACGACGCTTACCGCAAAGAGGCGATCGCCGACCTCGACCGGCTGATCGCCTGGACCGTGGAACGGGAGGCGCAGAAGCCGTCGAAGCAGAACCAGGGCGAGGCGATCGCGGCCATCGCCGACGGCGCGGAGCTGTTCCACACGCCCGAGGGCACCGCGTTCGTCGACATACCCGTGCGCGGCCACCGCGAGACCTGCCCGGTGAGGTCCAAAGCGTTCAAGGAATGGCTGTCCGTCGAGTTCTATCGAGCGAACGGCAAGCCGCCGAATGGTGACGCCGTTGAGCAATCGCTGACGCTCACCGAGGGACGCGCCCGATTCGATGCGCCCGAGCGTGAGGTCTACGTTCGGGTCGCGCGGCTCGACGGTAAGATCTACCTCGACCTTGCCGACGATGGGTGGCGCGCGGTCGAGGTCGACGCCAAGGGCTGGCGCATCGTAGACCGTCCGCCCGTCAGGTTCCGGCGCACGGCGGGCATGTTGCCGCTGCCCGAGCCCGTGCGCGGCGGGGATATCGCGGCGCTGAAGCCTTTCCTCAACGTCGACGACGATGCCTTCGTGCTCGCGGTCGCCTGGCAGTTCGCCGCGCTCGGCGGCGTCGGCCCGTACCCCATGTTGGTGATCTATGGCGTGCACGGCTCGGCCAAGACCTCGACGGGGCGGTTCTGCCGGCGCGTCATCGATCCCAACACGCTGCTATCGCGCGGGCCGCCGCGCAGTGACCGCGACTTGTACGTCGCGGCCTACAACTCGCACGGGGTCCACTTCGAAAATATCTCGAAGCTGCCCGATTGGCTCAGCGATACGCTGTGCCGCTTGGCGACCGGCGGTGGGTTCGCCACGCGGCAATTATACGAAAACACTGACGAAGTGCTGTTTCGCGGCATGCGCCCGGTGATCCTTGACGGCATCGAGAACTTCGTCGAGCGCGCCGACCTGGCCGACCGCGCGATCAAGCTGTCGCTGGAAAAGGTGCCGGAGGAAAGCCGGCGCGGCGAGGCGGACCTCAACCGGGAATTCGAGGCGGCGCACCCGGCGATCCTCGGCGCGTTGCTCGACGCGGTCTCCTACGGCCTGGGCGAGCTGCCCGACATGAAGCTCGCGACGCTGCCGCGGATGGCCGACTTCGCGCTGTGGGTCGCGGCGTGCGAGGGCGCGCTGTGGCCCGAGGGCGAGTTCGCACGGATATACAGCGAAAATCGGGACAGCATGCTGATCGACACTATCGAGGGCGACCCGGTCGCCGACGGCGTGCGCAGCTTCGTGCGCGAGAAGTCGTGGAACTTCAACTTTACCGATCCGCCGCTCCCGAAAACGGACCACTGGACCGGCACGGCTGGCGAGCTGCTGACGATGATGGAGAACGATGTCGATCTGAAGATCAAGCTGCGCCCGGAATGGCCGAAGAACGCGCGGGCGCTCTCGGCCCGGCTGCGGCGCATCAAGGACGGGCTAGCTAAGGTCGGCATCGAGATGACGCAGGAACATCACGGCGAGCGGCGGATCACGCTGTTGCTGACGGGCGACGGCCAATGAGCCGCGGGCTGGGCCAACGCGAGCGGGATGTTCTCGCGCTGTTGGCATTGTACCTAAGCGTCGGGCCCATCGCTGGGTTTGACCTGGCTACGCGCAGTTCCTTGTGCTCGCGATCCCCGTCTTCCATGCTGCTGTCGGAATCAACAAGCACGCGAGGAATAGGTAGATGGCGGATACCGAGCGTGTCGCGAGGCGGCTTCGGCAGTTCGCTGAGGCCGTGGGCAGGCTGTCCCATGGGGGCGGCCAACAGCGGGTTGACCAGCCTAGAGCCAGCGGGTCGAAGACTCCGGAGGAGCTGCGCTACGAGAGGTGCGTCGCCCAGCTTGATCCCGACGAGCAGGACAAGCTCGACGAGATGATCGAAAAGATGTTCGGCGCGGTTGGGCCGCCGTAGCGCGCGGCAGATTCTCGCTCGGCACCTCACCGACGACGAGCATGCCGCCAAATCGAGCGATTTCCCCGACCAGCCAGCCGGGGCGTGACTAGCGCGCCGGCATCCGGTTCAGCATTTCGGACACGGCGCCGATGTAAGTCAGGTCATTCTCCAGGTCCGATATCTCGTCCTCGGACACGTCGCGCGCGGCGAGCCGACGGCGCTTGGTTGCGCCGAACTCTTCCAGCGCGGCGATCACCACGAACACGACGTCGCGCGGCGGCGGCGGCGAGCCGTCGTCGACCGGGCCGTCGGGGACTCTGACATTCGGGTGCTCCTCCGCCCACATGGTCCAGACACGCCGACGCTGTTCGGGCAGCGCTGAGACGGCCCGGTCGATGAGTCCTCGGGTTTTTGCGGTGAACAGGAGCATGGTCGTTCTCCTACCCCCTGCGGTCACGCTGGCACGAATCGCTGGTTCACAACGGCCAACGCGGCTTTGAAGTCCGACAGGGGCATGTCATATGCGGGCGCCCAGGTCCAGTGTCCAGGAGGGTTATCGTCATTCCAGAGGCGCAAGGAATCGGGGTACTGAGTACCCGCCGGTAACTGCCAGGAACGGCTCCAGCCTTTGTTGGTGTTCCAGCAGGATGCGCCATTACCCTTGGCGGCTGACACCCACACGACTTGCGATTTTGGTTCCACGAAGGACTCAACGTCAGGATCGGACGAAGGGTTGCCGGGGTCATGAGCGCTCCGCACGTCGGCCAATTTAGCGTGCGTTCTCTTGCCGCCGCGGAATAGATCAACTGGCGTAACCCCCATAACCCAGAAGTGTGAAGGAATTACTGCTCAACTGCAAGACGATGGCCCTGGACCATACTTCTAGCAAAAAGCAGGCCGATCACCCCGTCCGCCTCACCCGCGCCGCGCGCCGCCACGGTATCGGCGATGAAGGTGGCCGCCCGTCGTGCGATCCGGATCGCACTCGATGCGCTTGCCACGGCGCAAACGGCGCAAACGGCGCAAATTCCCTTTACTACGGGGTTTTTAATACCCCCTCTCTACTACCTACTTCCCCTCAAAATTCCGTAAGCACGAGAGTTTTTGCGCCTTTTGCGCCTTTTGCGCCTTAAGGCGCGCGGTATTCAGGGGGCCTCGCACCGTCGCCGGCAGCCCGCCGCAATACTTTTAGCGCCGCGCGCGCGGCAAGCATGCGGAGGTCTATAATGAAGTTGCAACGCACGTTGCAACTTTGCCTCCGGAAATTGCGCACAACACGAACCAGCTTTCTCCATTTTATAACAACAATATAACTTCACATCGTTTCAAAAATAACCAAAATTGCCTCTTCCTGGGCTGATCTCGACCACTCCGCCGCATCCGTTACCACTTCACTTATGTAAGTAACCTCCCTCTCCGGTTAAAGCAGGGCAGGTTGGCGTGTTCTTGAGATGTTCGCGTTCTGCGGGTATCCTGCG
>Ga0182015_10006837_pt1 | contig 11298 bp, 8 predicted proteins | sample 712P3MmetaG_FD_120478 | JGI IMG/M metagenome (GOLD analysis project Ga0182015, IMG submission 120478) | Permafrost microbial communities from Stordalen Mire, Sweden - 712P3M metaG | ecosystem: Environmental > Terrestrial > Soil > Wetlands > Permafrost | place: Sweden: Stordalen | collected...
CAAGATGCCGGCGATGCACTTGAGCAGGGTGGACTTGCCCGAGCCGTTACGACCGATGATCCCGAAGGTCTCCCCGGTCTTGATGTCGAACTCCAGGTCCCGTAGCGCCCAGAAGTCTTCGTGGGGGACGTGCCCCGCGTGCAGGATGCGCTCTTTTAGGGAGGTGTACTTCTCCTTGTAGAGGCGGAACCGCTTCGAGACGTCCTGGACGTCGATTGCAGTCTGCAGGGGGCTCAGAGCTCCTCGGCGAAGTTGCCCTCGACCCGACCGAAAATCACCATCGCGATCAAAAAGAGCACGACCGACACGATCAATATGACCGCGAGCACGGCAAAGTACCAGTGCTCGCCATAGGTGGGGATCGGAATCGGGTTGTCCCGGGGGGCAACCGTCCCGTAGATGAACTTCTGGAAGGACAAGACGATGCTCACCAACGGGTTCAAGAAGTAGATCCACAAGATCCCGTGCTTGTGGAGCTTGGTCCCGACAGTCGTGAACATGTAGACGATCGGGGCACTGAAGAACAAAGCCACCAGAGCGACCTCGATCAGGTGCTGGACGTCGCGTAGGTACACGGTCACCGCGGAGAGGAAGATGGCGAGCGCTCCGGAGAACACGACGTCACAGACGAAGGCGAGCAGGATGACGGGCAGGTACCTCCAGTCCGGATTGACCCCGAACCCGACGAGGAAGCACAGCATGATGCAGGACTGGAAGAAGAAGTAGCAGATGGCGGTCCCCACCTGGGCAAGGGCCAGGATCTCGCGTGGGAACGAGACCTTTTTCACGATCCCCGCCTGGGCGACGAGCACTCCGGCCGAGCTGAGAAGAGAGTTGTTGAACAAGTTCCAGGGCAACAGTCCGGCGAACAGGTAGATCGCGAACAGCGAGATGTGGTTTGCGAGGAAGTACTTGAAGACCACGTAGTAGACGAGGAGCACGAGTGCAGGGTTCAAAAAAGACCACAAGAAGCCGAGGACGCTGTTCTTGTAGCGAACCTTCAGTTCCTTGCGGACGAGGAAGATGACCAGCTCGCGCGCCTGCCAGATCTCGATGAACCGATTGCGGAGACTGACTTTCGCGGAGACGACGCGCATTGGGAGCTCTCGGACCCCGCTCGGCTGCAGGCCGAGCACTGGCGCAGTCGGTTTCGGTGCAACTTTCATCCCTCGCACCCTAGCCAAGAAAGGCACGACTCAGCCGACACGACGGGCCCCGACGGCCCCTTTGCAACCCTGACGACGACGCCAGTCTCTCCCCTTTTCGGCACGACCCGATAAGCTCCCCGGCGAGACGAGCGCACCGAAGGAGACGATTGACCGTGACGTCCATCGGCCGCCGTGGCTGGAGCCAGGCGAAGTCCAGCTTGACGACAAAGTTCGACGGACGAGTCACTCTGCCGCTCGCAGACGTGCTCGAACGCGTCGTCCAGCTCCAGGGCCAGCTCGAGGAACTGACCCGGGTCGTCACGATGCAGGTCGAGGTTGGAAACCAGACAACCGAGCTGCTCGGCCGGCTCCTCGCCACCTCGACGGCCCGTCTCGAGGCTCTCGAAGACTCCCTCCCGGGCGCCTCGCGGTCCTCTCGGGCGCCGTCGCCCGCCACCGGCGCGCCAAAGCAGGCTAGGACCAAGACCGCGGGCAGGAACCCCGCCCCCGGGGACGAGTCGCAGAGCTGAAGTTCGGCTCAAAAGCGTGACCACCGGCCCAGTCGTCGTCGACCTGCAGGCTCTCCAGAGCCCCGACTACCGGGGCAGGGGAATCTCCCGCTACGCCTACGAGCTCGCGACCTCCCTCGAGCGCCGGTACCCGGAGCTCGTCTGCCGGTACCTGCTCAACCCTGAGCTTCCGCCCCCTGGAGACCTCGGAGCGCTGCTCGGCTCGGGGAAGGTCGCCTACGGCGAGGTGCCCGAGTCGGCCCGCCTCCTGCATGCGCTCTCGCCGTTCGAGCTCGGAGTGCCGATCGATCGCGTCTGGCCGAGGTGGGCCCATGAGCACGGGGTGCGCTTTTGCGCCACCGTCTACGACCTCATCCCCCTTGAGAACCCGCGCACCTATCTCGGCGACGCCAGCCAACGCAACAACTACATGGCGCGCCTCGAGGTGCTGCGAGGCGCCGACGGCCTGCTCACGATCTCGGCGGCGACGAGCCGGTCGCTCGAGGCCAACCTCGGCATCGAGGCGAGGAAGCTGCACATGGTCGGGGCTGGGACCGGGGCGCGGTTCGCACCGGCCGAGGAGCCCGAACAGGCGCTGTCGCTGGCCCTAGAAGCCGTCCCCGGCCTCGAGGACCGGTTCGTGCTCTACCCCGCCGGCAGCGACGGCAGGAAGAACGTCGAGGCGCTGGTAGTCGCCTTCGCGCGCTTGCCCGAGGCTTTGCGCACGACACACCAGCTCGTCGTGCTCGGACATCTCCCGGCGTCGATGGCGAACCACTTCCTCCACGTCGCGACGAAAGAGGGCGTAGGGGGTCGGGTGTTGTGCCCCGGACACGTGTCGGACGAGACGATGCTGCACCTCTACCAGTCGACCGAGCTGTTGTGCTTCCCCTCCCTCATGGAGGGCTACGGCCTTCCCGTCGCCGAGGCACTGGCGTGCGGAGCCGTCGCGATCGTCTCGGACGTGGACCCCTTGCGTGACCTGGTCGCCCCCGAGGCCCGATTCGACCCGCACAGCCCGACGGCGATCGCCACCGCCATCGAGGTGGCGCTCACCGACGAGGGCTTCAAGACTGCCGCCCGCGCCCACGCTCTGGCCGGGATCACGACCTGGGGCGACGTCGCGGACCGGACCGCGGCCGCCTACAAGGGTCTGCTGTCACGGCCCGGCCGGGCGTGGAAGCGGCGCCAAAGACGCAGGCTCGCGGTCGTCTCGCCGTTCCCGCCGATCGCCTCGGGGATCGCGAACTACAGCTTCCGCCTCGTCGAGGAGCTGGCGGCGATCGGGACGCTCGACATCGACTGCTTCGCGGATGGTCTGGACCGCTCCAAAGATGAACCCGTCGCCCCGAGCGGGCTGCAGGTCTACGACGCCCGTGCCCTTTTCAGGGTCGAGGGCGCCACGGCTGGCTATGACCAGGTCCTCTACGTGCTCGGCAACGGAGAGTTCCACACCGCCGCCCTCGAGTCGCTGCGTCGCCGCAGTGGCGTCGTGCTCGCCCACGAGGTCCGCCTGAGCGGCCTTTACCGCTTCGCGGCCGTCTCGCGCGCAGCAGTGCCCGCGGGCCTCGCAGGAGCCATCCGGAAGATGTACGGCCCCCTGCTGCCAGAGGGTCTCGGCTCCTCGGGCGCCGTCAGCGCCGTCGAAGCGGAGCGCTACGGACTGCTCATGTCGCGCGAGGCGATAGGGCTCGCGGACCGGTTCCTCGTCACCTCGCACGCGGCCGCCCGCCTCGCGCGCATCGAGGCCGGCCCGGAGCTCGCCTCGCGCATCGGCGTGGTCGGTTTCGCCACCGGGATGCCCGCGGCCATGGGCGCGCGGGCTTCGGCTGTCACTGGCGTCGAACCAGGGTCCCGGGTAATCGCCAGCTTCGGGATCGTTGATCCCATCAAGCAGCCCCACAAGCTGCTGCACGCCTTCGCGGCTCTTCGGAAAAAGGACCCAGATCTCGTCTTGGCCCTGGTCGGACCCATAAGCACGAAACTTGAGAGCGAGCTCGAGAACCTCGCCACAGAGCTCGGTCTGAAGGGACGGCTGTTCATCACCGGGCGCGTCGAGACCGAGGCCTACCTCGGCTGGCTGGCACGGGCCGAGATCGCGGTGCAGCTACGGGCGACGTTCTCCGGGGAGGCGTCTGCCGCGGTCGGCGACTGCCTTGCGAGCGGGTTAGCGATGGTCGTGAGCGACATCGGCTGGATGGGTGAGCTGCCGAGCGATGTCGCCTCGAAGGTCCCGGTCGAGGCCAGCGCCTCGGAGCTGGCGCAAGCCTGCTGGGAGCTCCTCGAGGACCGACCTTCGCTAGAGGCGCTCGGCATGCGGGCCCGCCGCTACTCCGAGGCCCACGGCTTCTCCGACGCAGCCCGGGCGCTATTGGAAGAGCTCGAGCGGGCCGCGGCTGCTGAATCGGACCGATCCGGGCGCAACACGGCGTAGGCGCCGCGCCGTGCCAGGCGGGCGGCTCGCGCGAACCGCCAGAGCGACGGTCGTCGGTCTGCGGCCGCAAGCGCCCTGCGTGCCAGGTCAGCGGGCTTGCGGGGAGCCTCTCCAGGCCCGAGGGCGGCCGCGTCCGCCTCCGTCATGGCCAGCCCCGGCGAGGGGAGCTGGTCCCATCCCGAGACATGGGGCACCTCCGACGACGCGAGGGCGCGGCGTTCGCGCGCTGCCCTCTTGCGCACCTGGGCAAGCACGTCTTCGATCGAGGGGTCGACACCTTCGCCCCATCCGCCGCCGTCCTCGTCGTCCGGGCTGGCTATACAAGCGGTCACCTCCAGGCGCTCGGCCCGCCTCCCCACGGCGCTCAGGAACAGGGCCAGCTCGGCCTCGTCGCCGAGCACGATCCGCTCGGCCCTGCGCCAGACTCGAAAGGCGGCGCTGCCGGCCGGGCCGCCGGGCAGGTCCTGCGCGGACTGCAGGCGAATGACCACCTGGTGCCCGCGGCGAAGCACAAGGGAGAAGACGAACAAGGACACGGCCCGCTCGAAACGACCGGCGCGAGCACGTACGGGCAAGCCGGCCTGCAGCTGCACGATCACAGAATCGAAGCCCGAGACCATCCATAGCAGCTGGATGCAGCCCGGCAGTCCGGACACACTCAGGTACCGATGCGCGGTCGCGACCGGGTCCGGAGCGACGACCTCGACCGTGTGACCCATTGCGAGAAGCCCGGTCACCTCCGCTCGCAGTGCCTGAGAGCGGGGGCGCTCCGGCGGCGGCAGCGAGCCGAGGACGAGGACTCTCATGCCCCCTCGCCCGTGAACGCCTCGAGCGAGCGCTCCATGGCGTCGAGGACCGACGGCCATCTGTAGTTCGCCAGAACGTAGTCGCGACCCTTGCGGGCGAGCTGACCGGCTAGTTCGGGCGCCTCGGCGACAAAGCGCAGGCACTGGCCGAGCTCGAGCTCGTCACCGTAGAGGAGACCCCCACCGGAACGCTCGCAATGCCATGTCACGACGTCACTCTGGCGATTGGCGATGACGAGGGTCTCGGCCAGCCAGGCCTCCATGATCGTGCGCGAGAAGCTTTCGTTGGCACTCGGCTGCAAGAAGGCCTCGGCGGCGGCAAAAGCATCCGGAACCTCTGCGGGAGCGAGGTAACCGAGGTCGACGACACGGTGCTCGAGCGAGGCGGGGATCTGGGCGTCTCCGACCCCGGCAGTCACGAGGTCGAAGGGCAGGAAATGGCGGCGGGTCGCGATCCCGAAGCCGACCATGAGCTCGTGCCAGCCCTTGCCACCCTCTCGCCTGCCTGCATAGAGCACATACGGGCGCTCGAGACCGTGCCGCTTGCGGAAACCCTCGCGGTCGTAGGTCTCGGGGATCTTGACAGCCGCGCCGATGACCGAATGGTGGGAGGCGACGGGCGCGAGCCGGTGGGCGAGCTGGTGCTCAGGCTCGGATAGGAACCAGACAGCGGCCGATGACGCCAGGGCTGCGGAGACCGATCGCAAGTAGGCGTACGGCTCGTCATGCAGGCAAGGCATGAGCACGGTCCGTTCCGGCGCGATCCCGATGCAGTAGAGCGTCGACCAGAACAAATAGGGCGAGAACACGACCGCGGCGTACTGCTCGGCATGGCCGGACAGGTACAGGTACAGGTCCGGGACGCGGAACCTGCCGTTGATCCAAGACAGCTCCTCTGCCTCGTCGAGGTGGTCGCCTGACAAGAGCCGCTCTTGGATCCACTGCCACCGTCCCCGGTCCTGTGCCTGGATGGTCGCAAATCTCCGGACGGTCACCTTCCCGTCAACGATCGCGCCCGGTGGGAACTCATTAGCCCAGGTGTAGTGGTCCAAGGCGCAGGTCGTGAGCACATCGACCTCGTAACCGCGCTCGGCCAGGCCGTGAGCCGCCTCGCGGACCACGGCTTCGGATCCTCCGACGACGGCGTGGCCGTAGCGCGGGGTGACGAAGGCTATGCGCCTCCCGGCGCCCTTCTGATTAACCACGCTGAGTGGTTTTGAACTCACAGACAGTGCGATTCCTCTATCATTGGGTCATGGCATCCTGCCGCATACGCCATCGTTGCATGCGTCAACCTGCAAAGCGCCCGCTGCTGGTCATGGCCGCCGTCTCCTTGGCAGCGGCCATGACCATTCCGGCCGTCTCTGCCTGGGCCGCCGTGCGCGCTCCTGCCTCGCACCGCTCGACTGGACGGGCGGCCGCCCCGCTCGTCAACCATTTCGGAAGCTCGCTGTGGTCCGCAAGAAAGCTCGGCCCGGTGTGGATGAGCTCCCCCGTCGTTGCCACCATCGACGGCGTCAAGGCAGTCGTGCTGGCAACTCTGTCGGGCGAGATCTACGTAATGGACGCGAAGTCGGGCGCAGAGCTGGCGGGCTGGCCCGAGTTCGTGCACATAAACAGCCGCACGCCGACGGCTGTCGACTCGAGCCCCGCTGTTGCCTACCTCGACGGCCCGGACAAGCCGCCGTCGATCATCGTGGGTGCCGGCTCTCTTTGGAGGCGCGACCAGCAGGGAGGGCTCGAAGCCTTCTATGCCAACGGCAAGGTACGTTTCGTCTTCCAGACCCGCCGCACCTTCAACCCGTGGGGATCCGGCCCGGATGACTATTCGGACCCTGTCTTCGCGACGCCTGCGGTCGGTGACATCACCGGCACCGGACAGCTCGACATCGTCTTCGGCTCTTATGACCACTACATCTACGCCCTCCAGCCGGACGGGCGCATGGTGCCGGGCTTCCCCGTCAACCGAGCTGACACGATCTGGTCCTCGCCGACCCTGGTGGACTCGAGCCACACCGGGCGCGACGACATCATCATGGGCACCGACGCGAGCGGGCTCGACGGGTGCCGAGGGGGCTGGCTTGTCGACTACCGCTACGTCGGCTCCGGCCCGAAGCTCGTCTGGCAACGCTGCGTCGGACAGACGATCTGGTCGAGCCCGACCGTCGGCATCCTCAACGACACCGGCCGCCCCGCGGTCGTCGTCGGGACTAGCTACTACCCGAACTACCACAGCGCCGCCACCGACGAGATTCTCGCCGTGTACGCCGACGACGGTCTGAACGTTCCCGGCTGGCCCGTGAGAGCGCGCGGGCCCACCTTCGGCTCACCGGTCATCGGGGACATCAATGGAGAGCAGGCGGTCGTCGCGACCTCGTGCGCCCGTTGCCTGAGCGGTCCTGCGGTCGTGAGCGCATGGAACGGCTCGGGCCGAATGATCTGGTCCACCGTCTTCGACGCCCACAACGAAGCCACCTCGTCGCCGGTGCTCGTCGATATCACCGGCGGCCGCGACGGTGGCGACGACGTGCTCGTCGGCGCCGCTTGGGGCCTCTACCTGCTCTCGGGTCGCACCGGGAGCTTCCTCTACAACACCGGAGCCTGGGCCTCCACGCTCGACATGGGTTGTGACGCCCCGAGCAGCGCCGCAGTTGCCTACGTGCCGGGCGCTCCCGGGACCGGCTGGATGCTGTACTCGGCCTGCGGGGGCCCGACGCTGCCCGCCACGCTGGCCGCATACCCCTTCCCGGTCGCCCCGGCCGCTTCGGATCCCCCGGCGTGGCCGGAATGGAGGGCCAACGCCGACCGCACGGGGATCGCCGACCCCGTCTCGGTCCCCCGCACCTGGTGCGGCCCTACCAGCCCGAAGGACGTCGGATACCGGCTCGTGAGCAGTGATGGCACCGTCTACGAGCGCGGCAACCTTGCATACTGCGGTGGCCTGGACACCTCCGTGCTCCCTGCGCCGGTCGTTTCCATGGCCAGCACGCCGGACGGCCGGGGCTACTGGCTGCTCTTGGCGGACGGCTCGGTTTACGCCTTTGGCAACGCCACCTGGTACGGAGACCTACGTGGGAGTGCCTGGTCGGGCGGCCCGGTTCCGCCAGGTGCACCCGCGGTCGGCATTGCCGCCACCCCAGATGCAAAGGGCTACTTCGTCGTCGCAGCCGACGGGTCCGTCTACGCCTTTGGTGACGCGAAGTACCACGGTTCCCGGGGCGGCCGGTGGACTGACGGCGGGGCCGTCGGGATCGCCGTCGACCCCGCCACGGGCGGCTACTGGGTCGTGACCTCGCGCGGGGCTGTCTACGGCGAAGACGCGCCGAACTACGCCTCGCCCTCCTCGCACCCGCTCGCGTCGCCGGTCGTCGCCATTGCGGCCGCGCCGGATGGGACCGGCTACTGGCTCGCCGCGCAGGACGGCGGGGTCTACTCCTACGGCTCGGCCATACATGCGTCGCCGGCCGACAAACACCTCGGCTCCCCCGTCGTCGGCATCGCCGCAAGCCCCACCGGTGACGGCTACTGGCTAGCGACGGCTTCCGGTTGCGTCTTGCACTTCGCCAAGAGCCACTGGTACGGCCAAGTTCCCGCGACTGCCCATTCCGAGGCGATCACGGCTTTCGCCGCGCCGGGCTAAAGCTATCCTCGCCCGGCGGGACCTCGACACCGGCCCAGCGGTTGTAGACATCCCGGCTCCGCAGCGCCCAGCGGCGCCGCAACCGGGCTCGCTGTCCGAACGCGGCCAGCAAGGCACGCGGGAGGACGCCTGCGACTCCGTCGTCGCCCCCGCCCGACCACTTCTTGCCCGCCTCGCCGAGCGCGAGGCCCACCGGGGCACAGCGGGCCAGGGTCAAGATGCGGTTTCGCTCGGCGAGAAACCGGGTGCGAGCGGCAAGAGTCCCTCCGCTCGTCTGCCCGCGGACATGACGGATCGTCGAGGAAGGGTCGTAGACGATCCTGTAGCCCTGCAGGCGTGCCCGCCAGCACCAATCGGTGTCCTCGTAGTAGGCGAAGTAGTCGCGGGCAAAGGGCCCGACGCGTGCCAGCACAGGGGCGGTGGTGACAAGCGCCGTGCCGGAGACGGCGAAGCACTCCCTGGAGCTGTTCCAACGCTCCTCGTCGGGAAGGTCCGCACCGCAGTCCCCCGCGTATCCGTCACGACGGAGATAGGCGCCGGCACTGTTGACCAGGTCGACGACGCGCCGGATTGGAACGGGCTCGCCGTTCAGCTCGAGCACTCGGACTTCGCGACCGGGCTCTGTGACGGGCTCTGGCTCCTCGGAGAGCGGCACGTAGAAAAACCGAGGCCCGGCGGTCCAGCGCCAGCGCTCACCGTTGGCTTGTTCGAGCCGGTGCACGCCCGGACCGACGAGGGCGCTGAGCACGTCGCGTCCCGCGAGGGTGGCGGAACTGAGCCGTCGCCCGAGCGCTCTCCCGTCGCCGGGGGCGAAGTGATCCTCATCCTCGAGGGCAACCTCGCCGAAGCGACGCGCCAACAGGACCTTTGGGGCAACGGCAGCGACGTCCCCGGCGCCGAGAAGCCGCTCTGAGGCCTCGAGCCACCCGGGACAGGCCACGGCGTCGTCGTTCAAGAGGGCCACCACGTCTCCGCGGGCCGTGGCGACACCCGCGTTCACGCCACGTGCGAAGCCCTCGTTCTCCGCCAACCGAACGACCCTTGCCCCTGTGTGGGCGTAGGAAGCGACGGCTCCGTCCTTCGAGCCGTTGTCCACGAGGATGACTTCGTCAGCCTGGCCGACCACCGACTCGAGGCACCGTTCCAGCCACTTGGTGGGCTGGAACGAGACGACGACTACAGAGGAGCTCAGGTGGTCGCCTTCAAGGTGGAGCGGTCGATCACCTGGTCGATGAACCCGTACGCCAAAGCCTCTTGGGCTGTGAACCACCGGTCACGGTCCGAGTCCGCCTCGATCCTCTCGATCGGCTGGCCCGTGTGCTGCGAGATCCGCTCGGCCATCATGCGCTTTAAGTAGATGATCTGCTCGGCCTGGATGGCTATGTCTGCGGCTTGGCCCTGCATCTGGCCCGACGGCTGGTGCATAAGTATTCGGCTGTGGGGTAGCGCGTAGCGCTTGCCTCGAGCGCCGGCACAGAGGAGGAACTGTCCCATCGAGGCGGCCAGGCCGAGGCAGATGGTCGACACGTCGCAACGGACGTACTGCATGGTGTCGTAAATGGCCAGACCGTCGGTGACCGAACCCCCGGGGGAATTGATGTAGAGCGAGATGTCTCGCTCTCTGTCCTCGGCCTCGAGCAGGAGAAGCTGCGCGCAGACCATGTTGGCCGACGTCTGGTCAACCTGAGTGCCGAGGAAGATGATCCGCTCACGCAGCAGACGCTGGTAGATCTCTCCCGCCCGGTCGCCCGAGCCGAGCTCCGAGCTGATCGTCACTGCTTCGATCCCCCCGGCGATCGGAAAGGACATGTTTCCTCCTTGTCGGGGTCCGGCGGTTGTCCGGACCGCGACCGCAGATTACCGGAGCTACGGGCACACGCAGGCGCTTTCGGCCCCCCGCGGGCCTTTGGGCTGACCACGACCGGGTCGGGACTACGCTTTGGCTGCTCACGCGGGCGTGGCGGAATTGGCAGACGCGCCGGGTTTAGGTCCCGGTCCCTTCGGGGGTGGGGGTTCGAGTCCCTTCGCCCGCACAAAATTCGGCATCCGGAACTCCGACGACGGTCCCAAGCGACTCTGCGCTATCGGTTTCCGCCCCGACTGAGGCAACCACGTTTTCCAGCGGTGATTACCTGATTGGCGACTTGGCTGCCTGATATCGCGGCAGCCCGGGGCACCGAGGTGTTCTGCTGGCTATGTTCCCGCGGCTTCGTTGACACGACGCCCTCACGCTGCTGACATCCATCGGATGGACCATCCAGAGCACTGTGACCTTCTCGAGGACGAGATAGAGCGCTTCGCCGCCCTTGTCGAGACTGCACCGCTGTCAGACTCCGTGCCAACTTGCCCCGGGTGGACTGTCCAGGATCTCGTCCGGCACCTTGGCACCGTCCACAGGTGGGCGGACCGTCTAGTCAGCCTCCGTGCCCCCGCTCGTATCGCCTCTTCGGACATGAGGCTCGACGAAGGACCTGTAAACGCGGAGTGGATCAGGCAGGGTGGCACCCGCTTGCTGAGGGCTCTCCGCCGGGGCGACCCGAACGCCGAGATGTGGGCGTGGGGCAAGGACCAGCACCTGCGCTTTTGGTCTCGAAGAGAGCTGCATGAGACCCTCGTGCACCGTTTCGACCTCGAGCTCGCCGGAGGTGGCCGGCCTTCGGCGCCGACATTTACCGCTGCCGACACGATCGATGAGTTCTTCGACAATCTGGCCGCAGCCGGGTACTTCTCTCCGAATGTCGAGAATCTGCGCGGCAAAGGC
>Ga0182015_10006838_pt1 | contig 11297 bp, 8 predicted proteins | sample 712P3MmetaG_FD_120478 | JGI IMG/M metagenome (GOLD analysis project Ga0182015, IMG submission 120478) | Permafrost microbial communities from Stordalen Mire, Sweden - 712P3M metaG | ecosystem: Environmental > Terrestrial > Soil > Wetlands > Permafrost | place: Sweden: Stordalen | collected...
CGCCAGGGCGTCGGCGAGCGAAACCTGCCCTGCCTCGTCGATCACGAGATGGTCCAGGCTGCCGTCCATGTCCGTGGGCGAGTGCAGCCACGCGGTGCCGGCGATCAGACGCACGTCGTCAGGCGGTGGAAAGGCATGCACGTCCGGCTCGTTCTCGATGAACGAGCCGGCGAGTTTCGAGACGAACTGCGACTCGGGGTTGTCTTTGGAGCACTTCTTCCAGCCGCGGAAGTCGACGTGCTGCTGGTCGGCGGCTTCCTCGACCTCGTGCAGCAGGTTGTGGATCGCCTTGTGGCTGGTCGCCGCCACGCCGACTCGAGCCCCCCGCGCGATGAGGTGGACGATGAGCTGCGCGCCGGTCCACGTCTTGCCTGACCCGGGTGGCCCCTGGATGAACAGGTAGGAGCTGTCCAAACCCTCGGCGAGGCGCTTGAGATCGTCGATGTGTGGGGAGCCATCCTGCAGCGGCTCGCCGTGGATGCGCCCGGAGATGCGCGGCGGGGCGCGGCGGAGGAGGTCGCGCAGCGCGCGAAACTCGCCGGGGCCGTCCACGCCCGAGGCGGCGATCACGGCGCCGAGGCGACGTAGGGCGGCGCGCTGCTCGTCGCTTCGGTACGGGCCGCCAGGCACGAGGCCCTGCGGGAGAGGCTCATGTGCGCGGCTCTGCCCGCGGCGGATGCGCAGCAGACCGTTGGGTGTATCAACGTCGACGACATCGACTTGTCGCTGGGTCTCGACGTCGCGAATCTCAGCGCCGGGAGCAAGCTTGTGCTCCTGCTCGCGGAACCGCAACGTGTGGATGAGCGAGCGCTTGTCGATGATCGGTGGCTCGGCTGGGTCCTCAGTTAGCTCGCCGATCGCCTCGCCGTCCTCGACGAGTTCCTCCTGCGACATTTCAAGCCGGTTGAAGTACGCCCACCAGACCGGCTTCTCCTCGCGGCGGTGGTAGTGCAGGACGTGCGCCATCAGCCAGCGCGCCCGCTGCTCCTCGCTGCCTTGCGAGTGATCCTCGGGCAGGTTCCGGACGAGCGCGGCCTCGATCCGGACGATCTCATCCAGCACCGCCGTGGCCTCCGGCGAGGCCTCGTGCGGCTCTGAAGCTGACCGCCAGGGGATCGCAACGGCGAACTTCTCCTGCGCCTCGGTGCGGCGGTCGAGCAGCCAACGGTGCAGCTCTACGGTCGAGAGGCAGTCGACCTCGTTGTAGGTTTCGATCGCGTCCAGGATGCCCGGCTCGCCCGTGTCGAGCCATTCCTCAAAGCGCACGATCGAGTCACCGGCGTCGGTGACGTCCTGGTCGCGCCTTGGCATGTAGAACTCCTCGATCTGCTTGATCGAGTAACCCGCCTTCGAGGTACGCATCGCCTGGACCGTGACCGCGTACAGGTCGACGAGAACTTTCTCACGTAGCAGGCGGTCGATCTCCTCCTCGCGGGTGCCGTGGCGACCCATGAGCCGCTTCAGTGCCGATGGCTCATACGGTGCGTAGTGGTAGACGTGGAGTGCCGGATCTTCCGCGAGCGCCGCGAGGACGAAGTCGACGAACGTCTCGAACGCGACCTTCTCCTCGCGCCGGTCGTGCGCCCAGAACGAACGAAAGACGGGATCGCCGTCCTGGAGACGGGTGACCCCAAAGAGGTATTCGAGCCCATCGCCCTCGTAGAACGGGTCGCCCTCCATGTCGAAGGAGAGATCGCCCGGCCGCGGCTCGGGCAGCCGCGCGAAGCCTCGTCCCTCCTGGGGTGGCAGGAGCTCGTAGGTCTCCTCGCCGGTTGAGCGCTCATGCAGCTGCAGCCGAGCCTGATGACGCAGCCGCTCGAACGTGGCTCTTCCGATGCGCGCGGGCCGATCCGCGGGCTGCGCGGCGGCGAGCTGGACCGATGTCGTGATGCCCGTATCGCTCAGCCGGATGGCCTGGGCGCGCCCGAGCCCCGCGATGAGCGATAGGTGGTCGTCGGCTTCACGGCGTGCTGAGCAGTGCTCGGACCACCTACACAGGCCGCAGTGCTCGACCGGATCAGGGTAGGTCCCAGCGAACCCGTCGATCAGCCGGGTCTCATAGCGGCGGCGCAGCCGGCGATAGAAGGCTGAGAACTCATCGAGCCGGAAGCTCGCGCGCTCTCGTGAGCCGAGGATGACGTGCATCTGCGCCGGCAAGATGCCCTGAACGCTCGCGAGCAGGTCTGAGTACAGGCATAGTTGGACGAGGTAGCCGGGCTTGGCGTGCCGGGCGAGCTTGGTGTCGAGCACCTCGTAGCTGTAGTCGCCGAATGCCGGACAGGGCATGGGTACCTTTTCGAGGAAGTCCGCGAAGCCACGCCAGGAGCCGTCGGCAAGCGCGGCCTGGTAGATCACGTCGGCGCCGGACCGCATCGCGGAGATCGTTTGCTCGACCGCCTCAGCGTCGCTGACGAGCCCGTCTATCACCGACGGAATCACAGCGACATCCACCCCCTGTCCGATCAGTGAGTCGAGGAACGCCTGCTCATGCTCGTCGCCCTTGCGGGCCACCAGGTCCGTCGAGTCGGTTCTCGTGCGCTCGATCGTCGCGGTGCCGTGAGCCACCCGGAAGTCGAGTGCTGATAGGTGCTCGCACTCCAGGAACGCGACGAGGTCCGATGCGGAGAGAAGGAGGCGCCCGTCTGTGTGCTGCACCGGAACATCATGGACGGTGCCGGACGTGCGGCGCTCGGTCGCGCGTTCCCCGCCATGCGGACCACCGACGGGACTATCCGATCGAGCAAGTGGCCGCGCTGAATTCAGGTGGTTCGGCGCCGGCTTCCGCTACGTGCCCCGCAGTCGTTAGTCGACTGGCGGAGAAGAGCAGATGCGAGCCGTCGCGCCACTGATATTCGACGAGCCCCCTCAAGTCATTGTCGCCTTCGGGACCGACGGGTTCTAGTTCGAAGGTGGTCCCAGTCTGCCGCGTCGTCCCTGCCGCGCCAACCTTCATGAAGCGCGTGCCTTCGTAAGGCACGTCCACCCATTCCCCTGTCGCGGTGTCGAGCGCCTGCAAGCCAAAGCGCATGAACATTGTGCTCTGGGAATCGGCGTCGCCTGGCATCGAACCACGGACCCCGATCAGATCCGGCGGGCTCATCACGCTGCACTCGTCTACGGTCGCCCACAGCTCCGCTGTCCGGGGAGGACGTATGCAGGGTGCCGTCGCCCCAGCAGGCCGATGTCCACATTCGTCCGCCACCCATTCGGTCGAGATAGTGGCGCCCGCTCGCCCGCAACTAGCTGTCCCCGCCCCGAAGCCACAACGCCAGCCATCGAGTGTCCACCACTCCTGATAGGCGTACGGGCCACCATGCTGGACGCCCTTTCCCGCCAACAGTCGGCCAAGCACTCCTCGCGCGGTCCCACAGCTCACGTGGCCGCTTTCGACCGTCACGCTAAAGAAGGCATCGCTCTCAAGACGAGATTCCGAGACGCGAATCGCATCGCAGCCGGACGTGGCGGCGTTCCCACTCGCCGGAGCTGCCCCCGCAACGCAGACGGCAGCGCATAGCGTGCCCAGAGCGATAGCGAGGCGCTCTCTCGACAGAGACGCTCTATGCCCCATTCGACGCCTTCGGGAGAGCGTCGCGACGACCGCCACGGCAACGAGCACCATGAACCGCGGTTGCCGCCCCTGCGGTCTCACCGCGTGCTGCGCAGGTACAGGTGTACGCCGAGCGCGCCGAACAGCGTCAGCATCGCGAGCACAGCGCTGCCACTGAGACCGCCGACGATCAGCGCGAGCGCCGCGGTCGTGATGAGGCTGCCGCCGGTGCGCTTGCGCCACAGCCGCCTCGCCCACCGGTATTCAGCGCCGGTCTTGAAGCTCTCCGGCTGAGGCCGTGTGCTCATGGCAGGAGGCTACCGCCCGCCGACCGGCTCTGGGAGGCTACGCGAACCGCACCCGACATCCGAGGAGGCCCAATGACCCACAACATCAGGCGTGCGACGATCGGAGTCCTGCTGGCGGTGATCTCCACCACAGGCGGCGTGTTGGCGTCGAGCGCTGCGGGCAGCTCAGGGAGCGTCGTGCTCGGCTCGGCGGAATTCGCGAAGCCCGACGGAGAAGGCTGGGGAAGCGCGCAGCCGGCGAGGGTCTACAACGGCGGCGACCCCAGCGGGCTCGTGACCGAAATCCACTGGACGAGCTGGGGCCGCAGCACCGCGATCGGGTACGGCCTCAACTCGATCTTCAAGCCCGGCGGTGGCTACTACAGCCGCCCGGTGATCGTGGAGCTACGCGCGCAGGGGCTGGGGCATTGCGGCAGCCGGCCGGCTTACACGCAGCTAGCGATCCGCGGACCGTCGAAGCCAGAAGGGCAGTTCGGATCGTGGCACTTGTGGTCGGAAGCCAAGAGTCTCTGCCGATTTGGGTTCTAGGCCGGCGCCGCGGTAACCTCCGCTCCGCGGCGATGGACTGGGTCGAAGCCATCGGCTTTCAGAAGGAGGCCGTCCACACCGGAGCTGTCGGGCACCTGCTCCGCTCTATGGAAGGCGTCGCCTCGGCACGAGCGCTCACGGGCGACCAGCGCATACGGGCGATCAACGATGTCAGGACCGAGGTCAAACTCAGCCCTCTAAGTCGTCGCCCGATCGACCTCGCGGCCAGCATCGACATCGGCGAGGGGCCAGCGAGTCTCGGGGTCGAGGTGAAGGTCGACTCAGCGTGGTCGCCCCGCCAGCTCCGCGAGACGGTGCCCGATGGCGACACCGGCGTGCTTCTAGCCGTCGGGTACACCGCGCTAGCGATTGATGATCGCGACATGCGCGCCATCAGCTCGCCGTGGCGGTGCGTGCGACCCGGCCTGTTTGCCGCGATAGTCCGCCAACACGCAGACGGTGACCGCGAACTCCTCCATTACGCCGACCAGCTCGGCTGCGAGGCTGACGACCACCAGCGCGCAATCGAAGCGGTCCGGGCTAGCTCCGAGGTCTCGTGGGGCCGCAACCCTGCGACGCTCGAACACTGGGCCTACTTCGGGGAGGTGCTGCGTGAGCGCGAAGACGTCGCCGACTGGGAACGCAAGGCGCTGATTAGCGGTCCGCTCATGACGCTGTGGATCGCGCCCGGCGACCTCGCAGGCGACTACCTTGAGTTCATGGGGGAAGCGACCGGACGCCGCTCCCTGTGCGCTAAGACCTACGCTCCACCGGATCAGCTCGCCGCCCGGCGTGAGCACCTGATCGAGCTCCTGCGCAACGCCGACGAGAGTCAGGAGACCGCACGACCGCCAAGGCCATCCGCAAAGACCTGCACCGCGGCCCGGTTCTCACTCCGGGGGCGCACGCCAACTGAAGCCCAGCAGCTCGTCAGTACTCTCGTCTCTCGGATCGTCCCGGCACCTGCCAGTCATCCCACGGACGCTCGGAGGAACTCTCGAATCGACGAGCGGTAGCCGCTATCCGGCCGACGACTCGCTAGCACGCTCGACGGACGACCCGAGTGGCTCCGGGGGAGTTGCGCAGGCACCGCGCGAGCACCGTCATCGACTCGTGCCAACGTATCAGCGTGGCAAAGAAGGCTACCGAGCAGACAATCACCGGCGAGCGGGGCATCGCGATGATCGCCTCTGCGGTCACCGCGATGCACCACATCTGGCGAGAGGCGCCCGGCCCGACGGACTTCGGGATCGACGGCGACATCGAACTTCGCGACCCGGCCAGTGGCGAGGTACGAAATGTGCGCATCGGTGTACAGAGCCGAGCCACAACGAGAAAATGGGCCGGCGAGACGGGCAGCGGCTTTTACTACACCCCCTCGAAAGCCGACCTCGACTATTGGCTCAGCTCAAACCAGCCCGTGATCCTCGTGTGCTCCCGCCCCGCGACCAATGAGATCTACTGGTGCAGTGTGCACGACTGGGCGCGCGACCCCACGCAGCGGGCGCGGCGGCAGGTGCACTTCGACAAGACGAGGGATAGATTCGAGGCATCGTCTCGCGACACCCTGTTCGCCCTCCGCGGCGCCGACGCCGGATGGCCCGAGCCACCCGGACCGGCGCCGATACCCGAGGATGTACAGCTCAACCTCATGCCGGTGATCTGGAAGACGGAGCTGCTGCACTCCGCCGCGGTCGGCACGAGCAACGCAAAGACACTGTTCGCCCCCGCCCACGAGCAGAACGTGAACGACTTCCGCGCAGTTTTGCGCGACGGATACGTCTGGTCGCTCGCGCCGTTTCGCGAGGGCTTTCTCCAGGCGATCGGCGCACAGGAGCCCAAGAGCGGACAACTCACCCCGTGGCTGGATTCAACTCAGCCGAGCGACATGGACCTGGTGCGTGAGCTTCTGCGACGCGCGATGATTTCCGCGCACCACCGATGGATCGCGTGGCATAGAGGCAAACGCATGGCCTACTTCCGGCTCAAGGCGGAGCCCGAGGAGTGGCGGACGGTGCGCTACCGGTGGGACAAGGGTGCCGGACGAGCGGTCGTCTCACCGCAGCAGGCGAAGACACGGGACGGCCACACGGGCTACCGCCATGACGCGGCCGAGATATCGGTACGGCGCCTGTCTGGGCGCTGGTATCTGCAGGTACACCCGACGTATCTCTTCACCTGGGATGGCGTCAAAGTCTCGCGCCACCATGCGAGCGCGCTAAAGAAGATCAAGGAAATCGAGACCCATCCATCGGTGAGCCAGGCGCTGCGAATGTGGGCGCACCTGCTCAAGGAGAAGATCACGTTCGATTCGCTTGAGGGCGAGCCGGCAACGCTCGGTCCGCTCGTGAGCATGAGCTCACCACGAAGCATCATCGACCGCAGCTGGCGACAGGTGTCAGCCACCGAGCTTGGCTATCAGGACCCCGACGGGCTGACCCTGTTTGACCCGGACAACCTCGCCGCATGATCGGGCCGGACTCGATCCATGTGGAGGTCCTCGATGAGCCGATGCTCGAGTTCGGCAACGCCGGCCTTCACCAAGAGCAGCGTGCGGGCATAATCGCGCACGGGCCAGCAGACGTCGGCATCGAGGGGCGCTGCGAGGCGATCCGGGTGGGCCTTGTCGGAGACGGCCAGGCGCTGGGAGAACTGCGCGGCTACCTGGAAAGCGCGGCGTCAGGACTCGAGGCCAAGGAAACGGATCTGACCCAGCTATTCCCGGAATTCCCCGGCTGCACGGCCACGGCTGGCTTTCGCGCCCCTCTCGTCTTCTCGGACGCCAGCACAAGAGCCATGGGGCGCAAGGAGCTTGCTTGTATATCGGACGCAGCGACGCCCGCCGAGAAGATCAAGGCTGCCGTCAACCTATGCGCGGCTGCGGTGAGCGAGCTCTCACAGGGCGCGGCGGTCGACGTCGTAGTGCTCGCGAGACCACCCGGCATTCCCGATGGCGCCGGGGATACGCGCGGCGTTGGGGACAACTTTCATGATCTGCTGAAGGCGGCGCTGATCTCCACCCCGGCGCCGACGCCGATCCAGCTGATCCGGCCCGCGACGTGGAGGGGCTCCGTCGGGACCGAGGACCCTGCCACAACCGCGTGGAACCTGTTCAGCGCACTCTTCTACAAGGCGGGCGGCAAGCCATGGCGGCTGCAAACGTCGCGCACCGAGCCGACCCGCTGCTTCGTAGGGATCTCATTCGCCAAGCTAGGGGACGGACAGCTATTCGCGAGCGTCGCACAGGTGTTCAACGAGCTTGGGGACGGCGTCATCGTCCGTGGTGCGCTGGCCGAACGCAGCAAGCACGACCGACAAGCACACCTCTCGAGCGTCGACGCGCGGAACCTGCTGAACGACGCGCTTGAGCGCTACCGAGACGTACACGGAAACCTGCCGGCGACTGTGACGGTGCACAAGACGAGCTCCTTCACCTCGTCTGAGCGAGACGGATTCCTCGCTGCGGCGGACGCCGTTCCCTTGAAATGCGAGCTCGTGTGGTTGACGAACAGCGACAGTGCGATGGCGATTCGCGGAAGCAGGCGCTACCCACCGTTGCGGGGCACGCTGGTGAGGCTGAGCGAAGATGAGCACTTGCTCTACACCCATGGCAGCGTTCCGTACTATCGGACTTATCCTGGGCTATACGTTCCGCGGCCCGTTGGGCTGAGGCCATGCTCCATCGAACGTCCGGTCGAGGCGATCGCGCGAGAGATCCTCAGCCTGACCAAGCTGAACTGGAATCGGGCCCGCATGGAGGCGAGGATGCCGATCACGCTTTTGACGGCGCGCAGGGTTGGCGACATCCTGCGGCACGTGCCCAGCTCAGTGGCAGCTGCCCCGCAATACGCCATGTACATGTGATCAGCCGCGGCCAGTCGCCTGTTTGGCCTCGACAAGGCGGACATCTCCATGCCTACCGCCGGGGCTGCTGGGCGAGCCATTCGTCGAGCATGGGGCGTGTGAAGCGGATGTGCCGGCCGACCCGGTGGCAGGGCAGGCGGCCGGTCCTCACGGCCTCGTAGACCCAGCTCGTCCTGACGTTGAGATACCAAGCGGCCTGATCTGGCCGAAGCAGCCGGTCCTGCTGTAGCGGAGCCTCTGTTGTTGGTGTTGTTGCTTCCATGCGGATATAGACCCCAACGTGGCCGAACCGGCCAACGAATTCTTCCGTCGACCGCTCGGCCGCCTCACGACCTGGCGTGCCAGCAGGGCCAACGGAGACGCCCCAAAACCAGCCCCGGCGACCGCCGGACGACCGCTGGGGAACGATGCAGGGAACGATGCCCTGCCGTCGCAACCTCGTGATAGGCTTGCTTTTGCTGCGTTTGCAGGTGTTTTGGAAGTGGGCCCGGCGGGACTCGACCCCGCGACCTACCGATTATGAGTCGGCAGCTCTAACCAACTGAGCTACGGGCCCTCCACGCGTCCGGCTTGGCGCCGACACGCGCCGCCCAGACGCTACCAGCGGAATGCGCGGGCGAGATGTGGGATGCTCCCGCGCGCTGCCGCGCCATTTGGGCGGCTGCCTCGATTCGGACGACCACGGGGAGGGACCCACTGATGTCAGCAGAGCGTGCAGCGATCGTCACCGGAGCTTCGAGCGGCATCGGCCTCGCCGTCGCGAGGGTGCTCGGCGAGGAAGGGTATGGCGTGACGATGGCCGCGCGGCGGCCCGAGAAGCTCGACGCCGCCGTCGCCGGGCTCGCCGCTGACGGATTCGACGTGCATGCCGTGGCCGCAAACGTCTCCGATGAGGCCGAGATCCAGAAGGTCGTCGCCGCTCACCGCGAGCGCTACGGCCGCCTGGACGTGCTCGTCAACAATGCGGGCGTCGGCGTCGGACAGGCGGTGGCGGAGATCGAGACGAAGCGGCTGGACATGCAGCTCGACATCAACCTGCGCTCGATCGTGCTGTTCTACCGCGAGTGCGTGCCACTGCTCAAGGAGGCCGCCGGCGAGCACAAGAACGCGCTCGTCGTCAACACCTCCTCGATCTCCGGCAAGCGCGGCGAGGCGTGGCTGTCTGTCTACTCCGCGACGAAGCACGGCGTCGTGGGCTGGACCGAAGCGATGAACAAGGAGCTCGGCGCCGAGGGCATCAAGAGCACCGCGCTGTGCCCGGCGTTCGTCGACACGCCGATGACCGACTTCGCCAAGGAGCACGTCGCCGCCGAGGACATGATCCGCGCCGAGGACATCGCGGAGTCCGTGCGCTTCCTGCTGAGGGTCTCCCCCGCGTGCGTCGTGCCCGAGATCATGTTCGTGCGTCCGGGCGACTCGCTGTAGGCGCTCGCGCCAGGGAGACAGACACGCGCCAGTGGAGACCGACCCCCACCGCGCCGGGGTAGCTGACCCGCGTTAGAGAGACGCGTCGGCGCCGACGAGGCGTGGCGCTCGCGACGGCCGGCGTAGCCGTCTGGCGAGGATCTCGCCCGTTGGGTCCGCCGCCTGTGAAAGCAGGCTGCGTGGGCGCACGCGAGCGCGGCGCAGGAGCTCGCGGTGCTCCTTGATCGCCACGTCCAAGTCCACGGACGTGGCGCACACGAGGCTGTCCTGCAGCTGCGCGATCAGGATTCCCACCTCGCGCTCCGTAGCCGTGCGCGGACCGCGCGTCGCGCGCGTGAAGCGATCCCACGAGCGCGCGAACGACAGCAGGTCGGTGCGCCCGCCGGCGCGGTGCGCCGCGAGCATCGGGCACACACCGCCGTCGACGTCGACGTAGGCGCCGGCGATGATGCGCTCGTTTGCGCGCACGCCCGCGAGCATCGCCTCGCGCGTGCCGACCGGCAGGCAGTCGATCGCGAGGCGCAGGCGCTCGACGGGGCTGCTCGTGTGGCGGCGGCGGTTTCGCATAGGCTGTGCAACGCCTTCTTTGGCCATCCAGCCAATGCCGAGGCGGTGCGCGCCAAGCGTATGGCACGCCTTCGCGGCCGGCAACGGATTCCCTCCCTTGAAAGGAAACTTGCACATGAGGCTCGGCGTGCACATCGGCTACTGGGGCATGGGCCTCACCTCCGAGGACCAGCTCGGCATCGTCCAGGAGGCCGAGAAGCTGGGCTATGACTCCGTGTGGGCGGCTGAGGCATACGGCTCGGACACGGCCACCGTGCTCGGCTGGCTCGCCGGGCAGACCTCGAAGATCCGCCTCGGCGCGGGTATCTTCCAGATGCCGGGCCGCTCGCCGGCGATGACGGCGATGACCGCGGCGACGATCGACCAGCTCTCGAACGGGCGCATGATCTGCGGCATCGGCTCCTCCGGCCCGCAGGTCGCCGAGGGCTGGCACGGGCAGCGCTTCGCGAAGCAGCTGCAGCGCACGCGCGAGTACGTCGCCGTGGTGCGCATCGCGCTCGCGCGCGAGCGCCTCGAGTTCCACGGCGAGACGCTCGAGCTGCCGCTCCCGGACGGGCCCGGCAAGGCGCTCAAGCTCACGATCTCCCCGGTGCAGGAGCGCATCCCGATCTACCTCGCCGCGATCGGCCCCAAGAACACCGCGCTCGCCGGCGAGATCGCCGACGGCTGGATTCCGACGCTGTTCAGCCCGGAGCATGTGTCCGAGCTGCGCCCGCTGCTCGAGGAAGGCGCTGGGCGGTCCGGCAAATCCCTCGATGATTTTGATATCGCGCCCACGGTGAGCCTCTGCATAACCGACGATCTCGAGGCCGGCCGCAACACGATGCGCCCGTTCGTGGCGCTGTACGTGGGCGGGATGGGCTCGCGCAAGCAGAACTTCTACAACCAGCTCGTGCAGCGCTACGGCTACGAGGCGGAGGCCAAGCAGATCCAGGACCTGTACCTCGAAGGCAAGCGCGAGGAGGCGATGGCAGCGATCCCCGACAAGCTGATCGACACCGTCTCGCTGTGCGGCCCGCCGGACGTCATCCGCGAGCGCCTCGCCGTCTACCGCGACG
>Ga0182015_10006839_pt1 | contig 11296 bp, 6 predicted proteins | sample 712P3MmetaG_FD_120478 | JGI IMG/M metagenome (GOLD analysis project Ga0182015, IMG submission 120478) | Permafrost microbial communities from Stordalen Mire, Sweden - 712P3M metaG | ecosystem: Environmental > Terrestrial > Soil > Wetlands > Permafrost | place: Sweden: Stordalen | collected...
GTCCGCCTTTATTTTCATAGCTTTTCAGCTAACACGAGTCGGGGGGATCCAACCGGCTCTTAACCGTTAAGACATCGGGACTTCTATTCAATTTCTCGTCGGATGGAGTTTTGGCGAGGCACAACTCTCAGACAGTCTTTCCGAGGACTCAAGCAACAAACAACCCTGGCTTGAGCGCAAACAAGGCTATATTGAAAGGCTGCGGGGAGAGCCGGCTGAAGTCCGGCTCATCTCCGCAGCCGACAAGCTCTATAACGCGAGAGCGATCCTCGAAGACTATCGCGAGATCGGGCCACAAGTCTGGGAACGATTCAAACGTGGGCGGGCAGAACAGATCTGGTACTTTGATAAGCTCTTAGCCGTTTTCAACTCATTTGGAACGAGCAGGATTGTTGAAGAGCTGGAGCGTGTGGTCGAAGCGCTGAGGCAATTATCAGCAGAAGAGGCGCTTTGATTCGAAAAGCTGGCAGTTTCCGCTGGAGTTTGGTTTTCAAGTTCCCGGGAAGAACTGTTTCCCGGGAACTTGGCTTACCACCATATATGTAGGTCTCCTGTCGCTACGTCATGCGCTCGAACGTTCTTCTGAATAGTCGTCATCAGTAAATCAACATGATTTCGATCGCTTGCACCGGTTGTGTCACTGAGAACTTTGCTTCATCGAAAATCGGTGGCCCCATCCGCTTTCGCGGATTGTTGGAAGCTCCGTATCCCTCTTTCGGAATCCCCATGAAATTCTTGTCCATTTTTCCATTGCCGTTCTCGTCGTGAAGAACAGAGACTGCGTAAGTGCCATAGGGCAGATCTCTGAATGTCGTCTCCGCGCTCAGGGTGTTCGAATCGATGTTCACACTTTGCTGGCGTATTGCCTTCGAAGTATCACCGGGAAAGCCCTCGGCGCTTTGAAATAGGACCACCTCAATCTTGCCTTTGGTGTTTCGTGCGCCGATGACGTGGACGGTTAACGCGGACGCTTGCGATTTTTGCGCATCCACCGGCGCAATCCAGGCTTGCATAAAATAGCCGAGCAAAGACATCGCAATTGCGATGCGATTGACGTGCTTATGGATCTGCATCATGGTTTTATCCTTCTCCCATGTAGATGAAATCTCGTTTTTAGTTTAATTCAGGGCTCATCGCTCTTCGATCGTGACAGTTCCCGACAGATCCTTTTCCACAGTCCACCACTGGCCCTCCCGATGCGCCTTCACCGGAGCGCCACCGGCCCACACTTCGCTCGATCCCTTCAGTGCGGGCAACTCCACCTTGGCAGTCATCCCAGCGGGAATGGTGAGTGACAGAATAAAGGTCTTTTCTCGCGTCCATCGCACAGACAGCTCGCCGCGCGGTGTTGGCATCCGGCCCTCGACCCCGGTCAGGGTCCCTGGATGCGGTCGGATCAGCGCTCTGCCCCACCCGGCCGTCAATGGCTGCACGCCCAGCGCGAAGCGTGGTAGAAGATTCGCCGGTGCCGCCCCCCAGGCATGGTTCCAGTCCTGATTTGGCTTGTACTTTTGGTCCCAAGCCTCCCAAGTGATCGTCGCACCGCTCACTACCATGTGCCTCCAACTGCGATCGCCCGGTGCGGTTATCAAGGCCAGCGCGGCCGCGTCCTCGCCATTCTCGAAAAGACTCTCCAGCAGATATTGTGCTGCATAAACAGATCCCGCCATGCCGCGACTGACGAGCCAATGTGCAATCTGCGACCTCTCGTCGGCAGGTATAAGCCCAAACGCCAAAGGAAACAGGTTTGCATGTAGAGAAGCATGATCTGTTCCGACTCCGTCACGATAGAGCCCGCGCACCGGATCAAAGAGCTTCTCCTGAAAGGTCTCCCACGCCGTTCTCTCTTGCTCCATGAACTTTGCGGCCTCTGTCTGCTTACCCAGCGCCTCGGCCAGCTCGCTCATCTCCTGCAGTGCGCGCAGATGGAAGGCGTTGACAACCGTGTTGACCCTGGTAAAGACGTAGCCGTCGCGTTCGTGTCCCGGCCAGTCGACAATATCTCCATGTCGGATCAGTTCTGGAGTACTGATCACCAGTCCGTCTGCTCCGACGCGCTCATCCAGCAGCTTGGTCTTGAGTCCCTCGTAATGCGCTGCCAGCCAGGCTGTGTCGCCCGTTTGCATCCAGTCCGCGTAGGCCATAAATACCATGTGCGGAGCCCACTCGGACGGCCAGGTCGGAAACTTCGTCAGACGATCGAAGGTGGCTCGCGCTATCCGTGGATCGGCGTCTCCGGCGTAGTAGCTTAGCTGAGTCAGATAAGCATCCGCCTCATAGGCCAGGCGCTCGCGATCCCCATCCACGAAGACTCCGGCAAAGGTCGTCGCCTTTATCGAGTAGTGGCAGAGATCCCATACCTTATCCAACATAGGGTCTGAGGAGCGGAAGGTCGCCGCGTCGTCGACCCATGTACTGTCAAAGGCGGCACGGCGGCGAATCTGGTCCGCATGCAGTTCAGTCGGCCAGCCCTCCACCTCTACCCAACGAAAGGGCGTCAATACTCCCCAAGGCGCCGGGCTCAACACCGCAGGAGCTTCCGTGTTACGCGCCTCCACTGGAGGAGCGACAATCACTGTCTCTGCCCCTTTCGGCGCGACCTTCACCTCGGCATAGCGCACTGATCCGGGTGGATGCCTATCCACCTGGCCGTTTTTCAATGCTTCGCCAAAGCGAAGGGTAATCGGCTCTGACGGAGTCACATTTGCGGGCGTTAGCGAAAGATTTCCAAACGCCACCTGCCCGAAGTCCACCAGGAACACACCCGGCGCGATCCTGCTGATCCCCACGGGCGGCTGTTCTACCAGATGGATCGACGCGGCCTCCTGCCCAGTCGCCGATCCGACTAGCACGCCAAACACCAGCGCGCTTGGAACCCATTTACGCATACTTGCTCCTTGAACCTTGCTCCGTGTGAGTCTGCTCCTGCAAAACGCCCACAAGAACGCTCGTAAGCGCGGCTTGAGCGATTCACCCCTTCAATCCCAACGTCATCCAGGTTTGCACTGCAGCCCTCTCGTCCGCGGTGGCGTTGCGGTTGATGCAGAACATCGTAGCGATGCGCGCTTGCGATGTTTACTCAAAGGAACGGGAGCGAGATTCTCAACTCCTTGCGCGATTTACCGGCTCTTCACACTCCTATTCATGGATCTACGAGCCTCCTCAATCTCTTCGGCGTGCGTAATCAGCACATTCGATAAATGGCGCGCGTGTCGCGGCGACAACACGATGAGGCTCGCCCCATTCGCATCCCTCTTAAAGTCGGTAGACTTGACCACTATTTCTTGAGAGTCATCGTTTCGCCAAACTTCGAGAAATCCGGCTACCCTCTCCAACGTCAACCTCCTCATCGCTTGATGGAGTAATTCTCCTTGTCTCGCTGAAAAGGTGGACTTCCGCACCTGTTACAACGGCTCGGAAGTCCAAGGTCCCCATGAGAAGGTCTGAATTAGAAGTTCAGTCGCAGAGTGAACTGCACCTGTCGAGGCGTGTTGTAAGAAGAGGCGCCCGCAGCGCCTCCGGCCAGATAAGCCTCTGTGCCGTCGGTCGAGTTGGGGTTATTGAATCCCTGGTGGTTAAGGAAATTGAAGACATCCATGTTGAATCGCAGATTGAATCTCTCCGTGACGGGAAAGACTTTAAAGAGCGACATATCCGCGTCCCAGTTCCATGGGCCATGGACAAAGGTCTTCCCGTAGGGATTGGCTCCAAGGGGGCCGGATCCGAAGGCCTGCGTTTCGCCGCCAGCTTTCAAGCTGCCGCCGGACACGATTACGTTGTTGGTGTTGTAGTTGCTGGTTCCGGGTACGGTGTTGATCGGCTGCTCGTATGGAGTGTAGCTGCTTGGAAGTCCAAAGACGCATTTGGCAGAGCATTGGCCGGTGGAGGCGTTGGCCGTCGGGGCGATGTATCCGTTGAACCACGAATATTCGGGATAGCAGACACCGCTGCGGCAGTCCGTGATGGGCATCTTGTGTTTGAAGAGGTGGATCGGGCTGGTCGGTCCCCAGTTCGAACTGGCGACCGCGAAGATCTGGTTCAAGATATTTCCATCTCCGGCAATCTGGTAGCCGCCGACCAGTTCATCGACGAACCGGTTTGACTTGCCAAGGAATTTCTTTCCACGCCCGAAAGGAAGATCGTAGACGTAGTTGAATTGGATGTGCTGGGGCGGAATGTTGCTGTCGAGTTTGTAATCCTCGAAGACATCCAACGCTTTGTAATCGACGAAGTTCGGGAGTCCGGACGGTATCCTGGGAGGGATCGCGGGCGTAGTGATCGGGGACCCACCAGGGGGCGGGGTCACTGTCACGTTCGCGTTGTTTGAGGTGCCGTAATAGTCTGAGGCGGGGTAGCCCTGGCTGTCGCGGAAGCCGTTATCACCTACACGGAACGCCCTGGACCACGTATAGAAGATTTGATACGAGAAACCGTGATGGAAGAGCCGCTGGTAGTTGGCCTCGAATTCATTGTCGTTCGACCAGCCGTTCTTCTGGTCGTAGTTGAAGTTGCCGTAGACCGTGTTGTCGTAGGGTCCGGTTGCAGTGGCGGCATAGGTGTTCTGCGCTGACGTTCCGATAACACTAGCCCCGCCGGTGGGCGGATCGGTGCCGGTTTGCACCTCCCAGAGGAAATTTCCGGGAGGGTTATTCGGCTCCCAGTACCTGTCGAGATACGACCCGTGCGACCATATCCAACTCAACCTGAGCGCCGAATTGCCTTTCAGCGGTTGCTCCAAAGTAGTGTTCAGCACCGAGGCCGCTGCGGGCTTGTAGTCCGGAGAATAAACCGTGAAACCGAAGCCGGGAAGAATGGCGCCGACACCGGTGACCGAGGTGAAGTTGGTGTTCACTACGTTGGCGGAGTTCTGGCCCATAAAGACCGACTGCGGATTGCGCAGCAGGTAATTGGGCGAACCATCGGGCGATTGATTCGCGGCATCATAATTCTGCGCGTAGCTGTAAGCGAAGGGCACATTGGTCGGGCCGGGATTGGAGCTGCGAGTTGGGACCGGGTAGGTGTATCTGCCGTATCCTCCGCGCAACACCGTGCCCCACTTGTTCCCAAACACCTTCCAGGCGTAGCCGAAGCGCGGCTCGACGATGAGATCTGCGTTCTCTTGCAAATTGGAGGGCATACCCGCTTGGGCTGGGGTTTCGAACTTTACGCCGTCGGCAGTCATATTGTTTATGATGGTCTGGGTCGTCCATCCCCCTGAGATCAAGCTGCTGATCGGCGCGCCCAGAACCAGCGCGTGGTTGGCAAGATCGAATGAATCGGTGACCCCTCCTCTCGTCTGGTGGCCTGGATGGGCTTCATAGCGGACACCGAGGTTGAGCGTCAAATCCCTGGCCACATGCCAGTTGTCCTGGTAGTAGGCATCTAACTCGAAATCGGTAAACCAGCTTGGAGGAGGCTCCAAATTCACCGAATAGCTATACGCATTGCCCAGGAAGAAATCGGCGTCTGAAATGCCCGTCTGCGCGAACGCAGATCCGTTCGAGCTGGTGCTACCCGACCCAGGGTTGTACAACCCGGTTCCCTCGCCATTGGCGAAACTGGTGGAATCCGAGTTGCGGCTGTTCAAGTAATAGAGCCTCTCATGGCGGTAGCGGCCGCCGAATTGCATCTGGTGTTTTCCGATCGTCTTGTTCAGGTTCTCGTCGATAGTTGAGATGATCTGGTTTTCCTGGTACTGGTACTGAGTTCCGCCAAACTGGAACGTGTTCATTCCACCGATGGTCGGAAAGCCGGCTTCGCCAAAGTTATTGGGCAGTCCAAGCATGCTCTCGTAGTCCAGGTTCGGATTGCCGCCGCCGCCCACATATTGCCTGAACCATTGTTGGCTGGCGATGGTCTCGGCGAAGAATGTAGGCGAGAAGATGTGGGTGTAGCCGACTGCGGCAGCGAAGTTGGTGACCGGGATGATCTGGTAACCGCTGGCGTCCGCCGGAAAACTGCCGACCGCAACGGTTGCCGGCGAGTTGTTGGGATAGTTGCGCAGCGCGTGGTTGTAATCCTGGTTCTGCGTGTAGCGCAGGTAAGACTTGTTGTCCTCATTGAAGTTGTGGTCGATGCGGAATGTGATGGTGGGCACCGTGACGAAGTTGACGTTGGGCGCTGAGAGGTTTGATGCAACGAAGGGGTCGTTGTTATTTGAAGGCTGCGGAATAAGGGAATAAAGGAGCTTGGTAGTGGGGTCGAGCCGGCTGACGGGAATCTGGTTCGCGAGTCCGGCCGCGCTGGTGGGGAAGGGGGTGCGGCAGTAGGCATTCGCGGTTCCGCTGCCGTTGCAGTTGGCCGAGTTGGTTGTCGTCGCCGGATCGTAGAGTGTGACGTTGCTGCCGTTAAGCTGAGCGCCGCTGAAGTCTCCACCCTCCATGGCCAGCGTCGGTACGCTCACCGCTTCCTGGGTAGTCGATGCTAGCGAGTAGCGCTCGTAGGCGAAGAACCAGAAGCTCTTATTTTGCCCGTTGTAAAGGTGCGGAATCATGATGGGTCCGCCGGCGGACACGCCGAATTCGTTGCGTACGTAGGGAAGCTCACGGTAGGAGCTGGACTGATTTCTGTTCTTCGCTACGCCCCAGAAGCTGTTGACTGCGGTTTCAAAGGCAGAGCCATGCAGGGTGTTGGTGCCTGACTTGGTGGTGATAATGGCTGTGGCCGGAAGAGCGAACGATGCGTTGGCGTCGGTCGTTTCCATGCGAACTTCCTGTATGGCGTCCGCGTCGACATATTGGCCCAGGGTTGAGGCGTTTGAACCGCCAAAATTCCGGTTATCGAGAGGCGCTCCGTCAGCCACGTATTCCAGAGCTTCCTGCATGAGGCCATTGGCCCGCGTGCCGGTGCCGGAGTTCGATTCCAGGCCGGGCGTCGTCATATAAGCCAGCGTGACTATCTGTCGCGTGTTCATCGGGATCTGGCTGATTCGTTGGTTTTCCAACGTCGAGGACACCGCCCCGCTGTCGGTGGTGGTGAGTTGAACGGCGTCCGCGACCACTTTGACCACCTGGCTCTGCGCTCCGACAGTCATCACTGGATTGATCACCGCGTGCTGGTCTACAAGCAAATCGATCACCTGAACATAGGTCTTCATGTTCGGCGCTGAGATGGTCACCGAATACGTCGCGGTGAAGAGATCCGGCACCTGGTAAAACCCCACGCCATTCGTCTTGGTATCGGAAATTGCATTGGTTCCCTGTTGCACAACGTGGATCGAAGCGCCGGGTATGACCGCGCCCGTCGAATCGGTCACTATGCCCTGAATCGAGCCCGCGCCGCTCTGCGCTTCTGCGCTCGAGCAGCAAATCGCCGCACCGAGTGCAACGGCGATAGCGAGAAAGGGCACGCTCCACTCGCGGAAGGTGCGCGTCGGAATACTGGCTAACGTTTTCATACCAAATGGTTCCTCCTGAAAAGTTGTGCTCGACATGGCAGCGCCATGCATCTGGTTGAAGCGAACCGGTAGATGCTATGGTTCGCTCAGTTCGGACTTCCGCTTATTGAACCGATGGCGCGGCAAAGACGGCTGCCGAAAGGATTGTCATTGGCGAAAGAAAACTTGCTGCCGTTTTCTTCAATCGAAAGAACCCTGGGTGAAGAACTTTATTGATTTGCATATACTGCCTCCCGAGGTGTCTTTCCGCAGCCCACGCCGTAGTGCGTTAACCGGGTTTGTTTGTTCAATGCGCCGGACCGCGATCCTGGCTGTCTGATCGCAACCCTAACCTTTCCTCGCCAAGGCCTCCGGCGCCGTTCGAAGAGCCGGACACCAATAATGCAATTGTGTCCCTATTGATTTCCACCGCCGGCACCTTAGCCCTGGATGCGGAAGCACTAACCACCTATGCCTCCCCCCGCACTGTTTCGAGGAAGCAAACGTTCCTCGAATGCCGATCCATCTTGCCCATCGCTGAATGGCGAGAGCACTCTGCTTTTCGATTCGCCGTTCATCCCAGGGTTCGAACCAGTTGCGGATTATCGAGACGGCTTGAATGGCAAGCAAGTTAATTTACCGTACGGCATCCGTCTCTCTTTACCGTAAGGAGGAAGGCAAGTCTATATTTAAGTTGACTGTATCTAGTGACCATTGCTGCAGGTTAAGTCAGCGCTAGAAGCAGCGTAGCCCGCCGCGCGGCATCCACCACGTAATCGATTGCGGATTCCGGACGATTGAGCGTACCTTATACTCTGGGAAAGTTATTCATGGAATCCATCTCCGAGATACCGACAGCCGAAGATCCACACCCGAACTCCGAGGGCGAGCCAAGCGTAGAAGAGCGGCGCGCTTTGATTCTGCGCCTGGCGGCGAGCGAGCAATTGAGCCGGTCCGCGCGGTTGCGTGATTTTCTGCTCTACGTAGGAAAGCAGTCGCTCAAAGACGGTTGTCCGGAGATCAACGAGCAGGAAGTCGGCGCCAAGGTGTTTGGCCGGCAGCCAACCTACGATCGCAGCCTGGACAACATCGTCCGCGTGAACGCGACCGAGTTGAGAAAGCGAATCGAGTCCTATTTCGCCACGACCGGCGCGCACGAGTCCCTGATCCTCGAGATACCGCGCGGCGGTTACAAACCCATCTTCCGCCGCCGGCTTTCCGGCATCAAGCCGCTGAGTGAGCCCCTCATCGAAGAGGCCAGACCCTCGCTAGCCCCGCACGCCGATGCTTATTCCGTCGCGCCATCCCGTCTGTCGCGTTGTCTATCCCATTTTCTCTGGGCCGGAGTTTGCGTCGGTCTGGCCATCACATCCATCGTCCTCCTGCAACGGAATCGCGCCATGCGGCAATCGCTTCACCCGTGGGAAACAAAGCCGGCTGTCGCCGCCTTCTGGGCAGACTTCCTCGAAATTCATCGGGAGACCGACATCGTTCTGCCCGATTCCTCAGTGGGACTAAGCGAGGAGATCACCCAGCACCCGATTGCGCTCGATGAGTATCTGAATCACGAATACATTCCACAGATCAAGGAAGCCGATCTTGGCCAGGACCGCCGATCCGACCTGGCCAGGATATTCAGCCACAACCTGGTCACATTCGGCGACGTGCATGCCGCGCAGCAGATCTTTGCGCTCGATCCGGCGTCAACATCTCTCCACCTTACCGTCTCCCGGTTCTTTGAGGCGGACTTGCTCAAGCGCAACAACGTCGTCCTCATTGGCGGCAAGAAGGCTAATCCCTGGGTGTATATCTTCGACAACCAGATGAACTTCACCCTCGACAGCCAGGGTATGGGAATGCTTGTTGACAACCGCCGTCCCCAGCCCGGAGAACAGGCCACCTACGTAGGCTCCACCAACTCGAACACCGTCGTCGGTTACAGCGTTGTCGCATATCTCCCTAATCCCAGCCGCACCGGCAACGCCATCATCTTCGCAGGCACTGACTCTGACGCCACCAGCGCAGCCGCCGAGTTCCTTACGTCGGAAGATCAGTTGGAGAAGTTTCGAAACACCCTTCACATCGATCGTTTCCCGTACTTTGAGGTGCTGCTAAAGACCTATCACCTTCGTGGAACTTCCTTCAATGCCGAGGTCGTCGCCTACAGAACCTATCCTGGGCTTCACTGATCAATTTGTAACTTTCACCTCGGCGATATGCCCTTGTTCACAGCATTCCCATGCAGGGCCGGAATTAGGACCAGCTGGCTCCTTAATGCAATGCTCCTTCCGGACGCCGGTTTCTTCCTCCATATAAATCTCCATCGACAGGTTAGACTTAACGTGCTGATCAAGCATTCAAGTTCTGATCAGATCATTTCTAGTACCAACAAATTCCAGTCGATGAAGCCCTTGTGGCTCAGGGCTGCTCCAGTGTCGGGGTGGTAATACTCGTTAAGAGAACCGTTCACTTTGAGATCTGAGGCGAGCAGGGAAATTGTTTTATCGGCAAGAGCAGCAGCTTCCTTGTGGAAGCCGTATCGCTGAAGAGCCTTCCATGCGAAGTAGTTCACGATGATCCACACGGGACCCAGCCAGTTGCTCGGGTTGGAGCTGAAGGAAAGGGAGTACATCGATTCCTGAGACGAAAGCGAACGAACTCCCCAACGGGCACAGAGTCGGTCGTCGGCAAGATAATTGATCTTTACCAGTTTGTCGGCCTGCATCTGCGAAGCGATACCGCACCAGAGTGGCAGGAAACCGGTAAACATCTGGATCCTCATCGGGAGGCACGTCCACGACATGGCCATTCCTCGCGCCACGGTCGGGATGAGCTCGGCTCGCCGATCGACACATTGAACGTCGACAGTGTAGTAGTAACTGTCTCTGGGATCCCAGCAGAACGTCTGGATCCGCTCCGCCAACTTTTTCGCCTCACTTGAAAGCCGATCATGATCCGCCGAGCGTCCAAGCCGTCGTGCCAGCTCTGCCGACGCCAAAAGGTCCTGATAGAACAGGCAATTGAGAAGCAGGTTTGCCGAGGAAAAGAAAGGCCGGCCAAATGTGGTTGGGTCGTTGTCATCACCAATTGCAACATCGTCGCCCCACACCAATAGGCCATTTGGGGAGGAATTGTGAGTTGTCCAGGAATCGTAGAAGCGAAGAATTAAATCGAAATGCGGCTCCAACCATTTCGCATCTCCGCGCTGGTCGCACGCGAGCAGCCCGAGTTGGCCGAACACTGGCTTGGCTTGGTTTCTCGACTTCGGGTCCTTGCCCAGGATTCGGAAGGGATCCGGGTCGTCCGCAGTCATCATGATGGGGATTTGGCCGCCCGGTGAAGCATGGTCAAAAAAGTTCAAGAGACTTCCCGAGACGTGCTCGCACAGCTTCTGCTTGAGCGACTCATCGTTTTGCAGCGCGGCAAGACGAAAAAGTCCCTTGCTGGTCCAAAGCGTGTCCCAATCCCAGAGTTCAGTTGAATAGGCTTTGCCGGGCGCACTCTGCGCAATGCTGGGATGCTTCAGGATTCCATCGGGAGCGCGCAGTAGCAACGGCGCATTGGCTCCGAAATAGCGCAGTAGTGCATCTGCATGTTGACTGCGCTCGTCGCCCGAGAGGAACGCAACGTTGCTGGCAGTGGAGTTTTGGCGCTGTTCGCTGCGAGCTGGGATGATGGAGGCAGCACTTGAAGCGGCCAATCCAGCTAAAACATCACGTCTCGAGATAGGGGCCATTCTGTTTCTCTTCCTCTTGGGCTCTCATTCGGTTTGGGCTGTTGCGCGATAGGGTGGCATTGCTGTGCCTCGCCAAAATTCCGTCCGCCTTTATTTTCATAGCTTTTCAGCTAACACGAGTCGGGGGGATCCAACCGGCTCTTAACCGTTAAGACATCGGGACTTCTATTCAATTTCTCGTCGGA
>Ga0182015_10006840_pt1 | contig 11295 bp, 10 predicted proteins | sample 712P3MmetaG_FD_120478 | JGI IMG/M metagenome (GOLD analysis project Ga0182015, IMG submission 120478) | Permafrost microbial communities from Stordalen Mire, Sweden - 712P3M metaG | ecosystem: Environmental > Terrestrial > Soil > Wetlands > Permafrost | place: Sweden: Stordalen | collected...
GCAACTGGGGCTATGGAAAAATTAAGGCTGCGTCGTTCAATCACGATTGAGTTCTCCTGTGGGCCTTCGCCCGTGCGATTTGTGCAGGGAATCTTTATATAGCGGAAGCCGCTCGCGCACAAGCAGACGTTTCCCAGCGCGTCGGCTTTAGTTTTGCTCCTGTTACAATCGGAACCCGATGGAACTCAACTCATTCACTCGAAACATTTGGCAGAGCGCGGCCGCGCCGCATAAGGGCCGTTTTGCGGCGTGGATGGCACGCATTCTCCATACGCTGGTGTTGTTGGGCGGCCCGGGAATTTTTCTACTGGCGTTTCTGGATTCGTCGGTGCTGTCGTTTCCCGTGGTGACGGACCTGCTGATTATGCAACAGGCGATTTCAAGCCCACCCCGCATGATTTACTTCGCGGCGATGGCGGTGGTGGGATCGCTGGCCGGCTGCTTTCTGCTCTATTGGCTGGCTTGGCGGGGCGGGGAGGCGTTCTATCATCGCCTGAGCAAGACCGGTTCTGAGCATTTGCGGCGCTGGATGGAGCACAACGCGTTCCTGTGCATTTTTGCCGCGTCGCTTCTGCCGCCGCCGATGCCGTTTAAGCCATTCATTATTTTGGCGGGGATCCTGGAAGTTCGCCCGCGGACTTTCGCGACGGCCATAATCGCCGGGCGCGGCTTGCGGTATCTGCTGGAAGGCTGGCTGGCGATTCATTACGGCGCGCAGTCCATTCACTTTGTGCTGGGCCATAAATGGGAATTCGCGGGACTCTCCCTGGCTCTGGTCGCGGTTCTCGCATTGGCGAGCCGACTGATTTCCCGCGCGCTGGCGCCAGCGGCGTAGACGCTGGGCGCTAGGCGATTCCACCTCCTTGCCGCCGACAAAGGGCAAGAGAGATTCCTCACCCGGCAAGGCTGGGATTCTGAATGACGGATCGCGATTAGAGCCAGGAAAGCCAACTGGATTGGCGGACGAGCGCCTGGGAGATGACCTGATTTTCGAAGTTGAGGTTGACGACTGCGCGAAGATTCAGAGGGTCGGCGGAATCTTCGGGGAAGCGAAGATCGTGCATGGTGAACTGATAGCCAGTGTCGGTGGTCTCAATATTGGCGATGGGGAAGCGGGCGGCGACGAGAAATTCACGGGAGACTTTGGCTTGCTGGGCGGCGCTGAGGGCGGCGGAAGGATCGGGCTTGAAATTGGTGACGGTGTTATCGGCCTTGAAGGGTTCGCCGCCGGCCAGCAACAGATCGGCGACCTCGATGGTATTTTGCGTCGAAGCCACGCCGCGCCAGGAAAATGGCGAGTTGCCCTCGGGAAAAGCTCCCGCAATGGTGGGAATGTTTCCGTGGTAATCGTGGGAAAGCAGCAGGTTCACCGCGCGGGAGTGAAGGTCGGCCCGCAATCCTATATAAGCGGCCATGCAGATTAGGGCCAGTACCGCCCCGCGAATGGGCGGCCTCGCGCGACGCCGTTCTCCAATTTCGTCACTCACCAGCCGGACCAGACTGGGCAGAGCTATCCCGGCCAGGAGCAGAAACTGAATAATCGGGTCAATGAAGGGCAGCAGATCCCAGGAATAAAAGTGTCCGTTGAATGGCCACAGAAGGCGTACGCCATCGGTGCCGCAGACATCGAGCAGGACGTGGAGGGCGACGCCACTAGCGCTCAGAGCCAGCGCGCTCTGTAAGGAAATTGGTTCTTCGTTACGGCCCACTCGTGTCGCAACGGAATTGTCCCCGCCTCTGCGGTCCAATAGATAAAACGCTGCCGCGATAGCCAGCGCGAGCAACACCGCTCCCAACAGGGAATGGGTGACGGTGTGGTGAAAGAGCAGGTAGGCTTGCGGCCCTCCGAAGATGCTCAGCATATCCAGATCGGGCAACAAGCCGGCGAAAATCAATATCGTAGTCGCGTGAGGCGAGATGCGGTTGAATCCCGCACGCGATACCAGCCAGGAGCTGAGGCCGTGAGTGACCGGATCCATCCGCTAGGCCGTCTCCGCGGCGGGAACGCAAATGGTGAGCGCATCGGGCGCGACGCGAAAGCGCAGGGGCAGCGGGCCGATGGGTTCGCCATCCACCTGGGCATAGACGGGCTTATCCGCGAACAACGGCTCGCAGAGCGCTTCGGCGCCTTTCCAATACTCAATTCCAGGATAGCCGCGCAGACGCTCCATAAATAGCGGCAGCAGCCAGCCAAAATAGCGAAGCGGATTGGTGGAGTTGGTGGCCATCATCTCGAACATATCCTCAAACAAATTCGCTTCGGTAGTGATGCGAAACGGGCCGCCGTAACTTTTCGTGCGTCCAACCACGAGCAGCCGCGCCTCGCGGCTCTCGCCGCCGCCGCTGATGGAAAATCCCGGGAAGCGATAGAGGAAGAGTTGGCGGAGGCCTTCCCACCAGTAGGCTCCTGTTCCAGTGTAATACTTCAGGCCGTCGCGGACTTTGCGCACCAGCTCACCATCGGGCCCCGCGCCGGCGACGGAAAGAAAATAGCGTACAGCGCCTTGCGCGCGGTTAGTGGACGTAAAATCTACCGCGCCGAGAGCAATGCGGCGATGAATCGCGCTAGGAATCAGGCGGGCGGCGGCGGGAATGTCCCAGGGGATTTCCAGTTCCTTGGCAAAAACGTTGGCGGTGCCGGCGGGAAGAATGGCCAATGGAGTTTGCGAATGGGCGAGGCCATTGGCGATTTCATTGATGGTTCCGTCGCCGCCGCAGGCGATGACCATGTCGAAATTATCCACGGCGGAGCGGGCCAGTTCGGTGGCATGTCCGCGCGCCTCGGTAATTACGGCGTCAATGGCAATTCCAGCTTCGCGCAAGGAGCGCAGTGCTTCAGCGATGTCGCGCTCGCGGCGGGCGCGACGGCGTCCACTGGTGGGATTCTGAATAATGAGCGCGTGCCTGGCGCCGGAGAAAGTCATATCGCGCTCAATGTCGTATCAGCAATTGGCGTCATGTCGCAGCCGGGGTCATGCCCTTTCGTAACAATGGCCCGCGGCGGCACGATTGTATAATAGCGATACGAAGGTGCGCGCTTTTCGATTCGCTAACACCGCGCCGTCGCAACGGGAGTTTTCATGCCAGTCAGCGCTAGCCTCGTTCGCCGCGCCGAAAAACTTCGCGAAGAGCTGCGCCGCCACGAGTATTTGTATTACGTGATCGATCAGCCGGAAGTGTCCGACGCCGCCTTCGACAAGCTCATGAATGAGCTAAAAGCGCTCGAAGCGGCCAACCCGGAACTAAACTCTTCGGAATCGCCGACGCAACGGGTGGGCGGCACTCCGCGCGAGGGCTTTGCGACTTGGAAGCATCAGGGGCCCATGCGCAGCCTTGACAACGTGTATTCGGCGGACGAGTTGCGCGATTTCGACCGGCGCGTCCGCGAAATTATTGGGCGCGAAACGGTGGCCTATGTCACTGATCATAAATTTGACGGGCTGAGCCTTTCACTGCTGTATGAAAACGGCCGGCTGGCTCACGGCGTCACGCGGGGCGACGGGCTCACCGGCGAAGACGTCACCGCAAACGTGCGCACCATTCGCTCGATTCCGCTGGTGATCGCTCCTACCGCACTCAAGAAAGCGAAAATCAGCGGCGATTTAGAAGTGCGCGGCGAAGTGATCATGACGCGCAAAGCATTCGACGAAATGAACGCACGGCAGCAGGAGGCTGGTGCGAAGATTTTCGCGAATCCACGCAATGCAGCGGCGGGATCGGTGCGCGTGCTGGATACCTCGATTACCGCCTCGCGCAAGCTGCATTTTTACGCGTACTACCTGGCAGCGACCGGCGCGGGGGTTCCACGGAAATATTCGGAGACGCTGAAATTGCTGGGCGCGCTGGGATTTCGGACCTGTGGCGATGCAAAGCTGTGCACCTCGATTGAAGACGTGGCGGAATATTGCGCGAAGTGGGAGAGCCGCCGCGCGAAGCTGCCCTACGAAGTGGACGGAATCGTGGTGAAGGTGGAAGAGCTGCCGCTGTGGGAAGAGCTGGGCTATACGGCCAAAGCGCCGCGATGGGCGACGGCGTATAAATATGCCGCCCAGCAGGGAACGACGATTGTGCGGGCGCTGAATGTCAGCGTGGGGCGCACCGGAGTGATCACTCCATGGGCGCTGCTCGACCCCGTCCAAATCGGCGGCGTGACGGTGACGCGCTCCACGCTGCACAACATGGATGAAGTCGGCCGGCTGAATATCCACGAAGGCGACACGATCCTGGTGGAACGCGCGGGCGAAGTGATTCCCCACGTCCTCGAAGTGGTCAAGCATGGCGCGGGAGAAAAACCCTTTGTGATGCCGGAGAAATGCCCGCAATGCGGCAGCCACATTCATAAAGCGGAAGATGAAGTGGCCTACCGCTGCGTGAATGCGTCGTGCCCGGCAAAGCGCAAGGAACAGCTCATTCACTTCGCGGGACGCCACGCCATGAATATTGACGGGCTGGGCGAAAAACTCGTAGAGCAACTGGTGGAGAAAGGAATCGTCCGCGACTTTGCCGATTTGTACGCGCTGGACCCAGAGACGTTGACGGGTCTCGATCGGATGGCCGAGAAGTCCGCGCAGAATTTACTGGACGAAATTGCCGCGAGCCGGAAAGCGGGGCTGGCGCGACTGATTTACGCGCTGGGGGTTCGCTTCATTGGCGAACGCACCGGGCAATTGCTGGCCGAGCATTTTGGTTCGATGGAGGCGCTGGAAAACGCCAGCGAAGAGCAATTGCTAGAGGTTAACGAGATTGGGCCAAAAGTCGCGTCGGCAATTGTCGAATTCTTTTCCGAAGCGGCCAATCGCAAAGTAATCGAAAAGCTTCGCAAGGCTGGAGTCAATCTCAGCCAGGAACGCGTGGCCCAGGCGAGCACCCGGTTTGAGGGTCAGGTTTTCGTCTTTACCGGCACTCTGGAAAATTACAGCCGCGAAAGAGCTGGTGAGATTGTGGTTTCACATGGCGCCAAAGTGGGGAACTCGGTGAGCAAAAAGACGACGTATGTTGTGGTCGGCGCGGATCCGGGCTCGAAGGCTGACAAGGCGCGCACGCTGGGCGTGCCGATTCTCAGCGAAGCCGAATTCAGCGAGCTACTCTCTGAGGAACTGTCTTGAACAAAAGCGAAGGTGCCGCCCGCAAGGGGCGGCGCTACACGGAGCGTGTTGATTGGGCCATCCGCAAAAATCGCCGGTCAAGGCTTAATCCAGATGAACTGAGATGTAACGAGCACGTTGCCACAGATGACAGGCTTGGAGTTAGAGGTGAGCAAGTCGCGCCTTTCGGTATCCTTGAGTGATATCCGTCCGTGAATATCGAATGCGCTGACGTCGGTCGTTCGTCCCTGCGCGTCCACATCAAAGATGACCATCGGGAGTTTCGTCAGATTTTCGGAAATGGGACCATATTCGCTGACGGATAAATGGCTTGCGCCAGCGGTAGCAACAGAGGAACCCGGAAAATGCCTCCAAAATGAATCGGTAAGGGTTGGCCTTCATCTTTGCGCCACATCCTTGAGGGAGCACCCTCCAGTGGAGCAATGAGTGTCTCGCTGGCGGCTTCCAGCGGTTCGAAGGCCGTGACTTCAGCCTCCAGCGATACGCCATCTGGAAACGACTTTGTAATTTTTCGCGGAAAACGCTTCAATCCCGATACCATGTAATTCTCAAGTTCCTCTCGTTGATGAGCGTTGCCGACGCGAATCGGCAATTCGTTGGAATCATTCAGGCAGGCGAAATGCCCCTCCCACTCTGCGCAGGTGGAAGAGGAACCGTTAACGATCTGGTGTTTCAAATGTAAGTTGGGAAGGCTCGCATCGAATGACAATCTGAGGTGAAAATCGAGCGCCCATTCAAGATAGAGCGCATAAAAGCGACTAGTGTTGTCGCCGCGGTTCCATAATTGGCCTCAGTCGGCGACTTCGGTATTAGCGGTTCATTGTGTATTGTGAGCCGTTCACAGGGAACGCTTTAGAATCTGGCGCGAAGAAAATCGAGAATGATGTAGCCGATGAGCGCGGCAACAAGAGCGATGGCAAAGTTAAACTCGGTGAAAATATCGTGGAGCGCCCAGTCCAGACCTTTCACCCGCCCCAGCCCAGAGTGCTCGAATTCGCCCATCAAAAGATTGGAGTAAAAGAGGAAGATAATAAAACCTACCTCGATCAGGGCTCTTCGCATTCCTGCCTTCATCTTTGCACGTTACCGCCATTCCTCTGCCAATGGCAACCGGGATGAATGATCGAAAGGCGGTCGAAACCTCGTAGGGAAGGCAAATGCAGATTGCTCGCCCTGGCCCAAGGTCAAAGTCGGCGTACTCAGCGGCTAAAGCCGCTTGATAGTGCGACTGTTGACGGCGGGGTTGAAACCCCACACTACAAAGAGCGAATCGCAGAACTCCTGCCTCCGAAAGCGTCGGGGACCCAGAATGACGGCGAGTTGTGAATGTGCTCTGGAGAAGCGTGGGGGTGGAGATCCGAGAAGAATGCCGCCCGCAACGCCCCGTCAAAGCTCAGTCGGGAGGGGGCGGCGCTAGAGGACGAGTTGTTCGGTGCGCTCGTCAGCTTGCACACAGCATATAATTGGGGAGTGGGCGGAACGGACGATCGCGCATTCGCCGGACGTTGACGCGGCTTTGGCCGCGAGCAGCGTTTCGGGGATGGGAGGAAAGTCCGGACTTCAAAGGACAGCGCGCCTGGTAACGCCAGGGGGCAAAGCGGGCGGATGGTTCGCCTGCCGAGCTACGGAAAGTGCAACAGAAAATAAACCGCCGGTGGTCATTCGCTTCGATGGCGGGCGGGAGGGTAAACCTTTCGTCCACGGATCAGAATGGCAGCCGGTAAGGGTGAAACGGCGAGGTAAGAGCTCACCGCCCGAATGGCGACATTCGGGGCACGGCAAACCCCGCGCGGAGCAAGGCCAAATAGGAGGGCCGCAACATTGGTAATGGACCTGTCCGGTCCGAGGACCCTCGGGTAGGCTGCATGAGCCACGCAGCAATGCGCGGCCCAGAGGAATGATCGTCCCAGTGTTCAGGCGTTCGCGCAAGCGAGTGCGGAGCGCTGGACAGAATCCGGCTTATAGTTCCGTCCGCACTTAAGTCTTTTGTTTTCAGTTAGTGAGCTTAGCATTTGGTGTCAAGTGTGCCAAAACTGTGCCATTTCCGGCGGCCATTTCGAGACCGCCGTCGCTCTCCATGAACCTTCTTGCCCGCTCGCGCAGCTCCCGGACGAATGGCGCATAGTGGGTTTCGACCGTAGCGATGGTGTCGCCCAATAGCTTCGCTACGTCGTAGGGGCTTGCGCCTTTCGCAAGCAAGTCTACAGCGAACGTGTCCCGAAACCTGTGCGGTCTCGCGCTCGGGACGCCCGCGCGCTGGCCAAGGGCGAGCATTCGGTGATATAGCCGCGGTCTGGTGAGAATCTTGCCGGTCCCTGGATTGAGTAGAATCCGCTCCTCGCCTTTCGGCCGGCGCTTTTGAAATTCCGCCGCCAGCGCAAAGAGCAATTCTGAATGGATTGGCACAATGACCCGCTTCAGCCGCTTTTGTGTTACGCGATTGATTTCGCGCCCTTCCCAATCAATTTCGCGCCAGCACAGCGAAACGGCGTCGGAGCCGCGGAGGCCGGTATGACGGAGCAGCAGGAACAGGAGACGGTCCAGGCCAGCAGCTTCGCGAAGTTTTTCCAGCTCTCGGGCGGAGAAGGGCTGTGCCCCTGCTTCTGGGTTATGGCCAGGGCGTCCCTCAAGCCTTACGGGATTCTTCGGTATCAGCTCGCAGTCAATGGCGTGCGCAAAAATCCGGTGAAGAATAGCCACGTCGAGCGCTAGGCACCGCCCCCCGCGTGAACTCTTGCGCTTCAAGATCTGCTGCATCCTCCACACTTTGAACTTCTCGATCAGGGGCTTTGCGATCTGAGGGAGTTCCGAAACACCACTCTCCCCGAGGAATTGTGCGAACGGTTTGCATGTTTGTTGGTATCGCGCCCATGTCGTGCTGCGGAATTTCCCGATGGCGATGCGCTGCAGGCACTCGGTTTCAAATGAGCGAAACAGGTCTTGCCACGTGGCCGGCGGCGGGGCCGCTGTCTTTTCAACGTATCCAGCAATGCCAGACAGTTTGGCGAATGCCGCCCCAGGGAGCAGTCTTTGCAGCTCGGGCCAGAGGTCGGATGTGTTCCCCTCGCGCTCGGCGGACTGAATGCGCCGCTTCACCTGTTCAGCGTGAGCGCCATCGCGCGTCCCGAGAGACAGGCGCACGCGGACGCCAAGGAATTTCCCCTCCAGCCGATAAACGCGGCCCCTGTGCTTCACGTTGAGCATCTATCGCATCACCTTGGTGCGAGCAGCTTCTATTCTCCGCACCGTGTCTATGGCAACCAGCTTGTGGCCCCGGCAACCGGGCGAGGCGAAATCTACCACCTTCTGGCCGCGCAGCATGTTATATACCGATCCTCTGGAACAACGCCACCGCTCGGCGAGGTCCGCGATACTGAAATACGCAGGTTCGGTGAGGGTGGTCGGGGGTGCCGGCGCTTCCTCGATTTGGACGGCTGTCGCCATTGCTCAGTTAGTTTGGCCAGGCCACTGCATGGGGCTGCCCGCCGCATCTGCGCTCAGCGATTCCAGAATCTCGGACGCTTCGGGATTGTCGGCGTCGCCCTTCAACTGCGCCACGTACGTTTCGCCGGCGCGTGTTTCGGCAAAAAGGAACTTCCGCCAGGACAACGGAATCCTTTCGCCGGAGCACATCACGAAATCGCCGAGCCAGCACAGTGTCTTGAGGCGGCGTTCGCCTTGTTCCAGCGTCAGTGATGGCCAGTCCGTGCGCCATCGCTGCGCCTGGCTGATCGTCAGCTCCATTTCGTTGCCGCCTCCGAAAACCCCATGCACGGCCCGGCAAATTCGAGTTTGATTCGATCGCACGGACCATTGCGCTGTTTGGCCACCTCAAGAAATTTCTCTTTTTGTACGGAGGTGGACTGCTTTTCGTCGTCGTACAAGAACATAACCACATCGCTGTCCTGCTCGATCTGACCTGACTCGCGCAGGTGGTGAAGCTGTGGCCGCTCACCTACCGCCAGGCGATTGAGCTGCGAAACCGAAATCAGCGTACCGCCGGAAATTTGCCCAAGTTCGCACGCGGCGGCCTTCAGCTCTATGGATATTCTGGTGACTTGGACAGTGCGGTTTTCCCCGTCTCCGCGGAGAAGCTGCATGTAATCCACAATGGCCAGCCGAATCTTTTCTCGCTGGGCCAGTGATCGCAACCGCCAGCGCAATTCCGTTGCCTTCACCACTGGCCGCGCGTCGATCCAGATTGGAAGCTGGCTGACCCGCGCAAGTGCAGGTGTCAGTGAGGACCATCCGGCATGGGTAAGCTTTCCGGACTGCAACGTCTGAAAATCGACTCGGCCTTCGCGACAGGCGAGGCGCAGAAAAACAAGCTGCTTGGACATTTCAAGCGAGTAGAGCACCACCGGATTGCCGGCCTTGGCCTGGCGTAGCGCGAATTCAGCGGCTAGGGCGCTCTTGCCAGCGGATGGTCGCGCGCCCAGCGTGACCAACTCGCCGGGCACGAAGCCGGGCAAGATCGCATCTAGGGCAGGGAATCCGGTGGGGCTTCCAAACATGGCTCCGCTGCCATCGCCAAGCCGGTCGAGCGTGGGGCCAACGTCCTTGTACACCGCAGAAATGTGCTCGGCGCCACGGCCAGCAGAGAGATAACCTTCGCGAATCGCATCCACGCCCGCGGCCAAATCCTCGACGATGGCTGTGTTTGAGACTGCCGCATCGTTCGACCGCCGCGCCGCGTGCTCGACGAGGTTGGCAAGGGCGCGGCGCTCAGAGAGCTTTTTGACGAGGCCGCATGGCCCGGCGACCGAAGCGCCGGAATGCATGCCGTCTGACAACCCGGAAATGAAGATTGCGCCGCCAGCAGTTCGAATTTCTTCATCACCAGCCAACGTTTCGGCCACTTCCCAGGGCCCAATCTGGCCCCCTTGCGATTCGAGGTCGAGGATTGCTTTGAAGACCTTCCGGTGCGTGCTGTGGAAAAAGTCGGCCGGCGTGAGGGCTTCGGCGACAGCGCCGAGCGATGCCTTGCTCAGCAGGCAAAGCCCCAGCACCTCACGCTCCGCCGCGGCGTCCTGTGCGGTGACGGGAAGTTCAGCGGTTTGGCTCATCTTGCGACCCCCATATGCGCAGCGTCAGCGTCCGACAATCGGGGCGAGTGGTTTGGGCGGCTGCCGTCGGCAATAGGCCCGGCACTGCGTATAGGTGCCTTTAGGAGAGGGCCCACCTGGAAGCTTGCTTGGTGAGCCACGAAATCCCGCAGGCGAAATCCGGGGCGAAGAGGGAACGTTTCGGTTGAGTTCAGCGCGTTATCGAGCGTGCGGAGGATTGCGTCCCGCGGCATTTTTTCAGGCGAGGCAGTCCGCAGCCAATCCCGAAGCGCTCGATAATCTGCCGCGCCTGGGGTCGGCTCGATTGCGCGGGCGCGCATGCCTTTGAAGTAAGAATCTAGGATTGGCTGGAAGCGAGGATCAGAGACGGTCTTTTCAGGCCTCTGTGTTCTCGGTGTCTTTCTTTTGACGGTTCTTAAGGATTCGGGTGAACCCCGTTCGCCCCTTTTGGTCTCCAGGTTCACCCCTGAACCGGGTTCACCCACTGAACCGTGTTCACCCCTAGCCAGGATAATTTGGTACTCGTTCGTGCCCTTCGGGTGCCGGCCAATGTGCTTCAAGAAGCCAGCTCGCTCAAGGCGCCGAATAATCTTTTGAACCCCGCGGGGAGTCGTTGAGCTTTTCTCCGCGATCCGGCTTATGGACGGCCAGCACTTCGTACCGTCATCCTGGGCGTGGTCCGCCATCGCCAGCAGAACGAGCTTCTCCGGCGCAGAAATATCCAGGTCGAAGATTGCGCCCATGAGCCGAACGCTCACGCGGAAACCTCGCCGATGCGCTCCTGGTTTTGCCGTGAACCGTTCAGCGGAAGTCCGCGCTCGAGCCGCTCGGGCACTCGCGCTACATCTGCGCACAAAATGCGCTGCGCTCGTTGTTCCGCGCTGGCCAGTTCCGCGAGGAGTCTGACCGCATCGTGGAATCCACACTGTCGGACGCCCCGCACCAGCGCGATCCGATCTCCGCCCGCACCGCAAGAGTGACAATACCAGCGGCCATCGTCCCGCCACGAAAACGCAGATGGATTCGAGCCGCCGTGAAGAATGCAGGGGCAGCGCCGGGTCCGCGTGCTAACTGTGAACCCCAACGCCCCCAGCAGCTCCGACATCGGCACCAGCTCCGCCACC
>Ga0182015_10006841_pt1 | contig 11295 bp, 5 predicted proteins | sample 712P3MmetaG_FD_120478 | JGI IMG/M metagenome (GOLD analysis project Ga0182015, IMG submission 120478) | Permafrost microbial communities from Stordalen Mire, Sweden - 712P3M metaG | ecosystem: Environmental > Terrestrial > Soil > Wetlands > Permafrost | place: Sweden: Stordalen | collected...
CGCGAGTCACGCCGGAGAACATCGAGGCTCTCCTCCGGCGCAGTGGGGTATCCGACGAGCCCGACATCGTCTCGATCGATGTCGACGGGCCGGACTACTGGATCTGGCAGGCGATCGGGCGCTGCCGCCCGCGGGTGGTCGTCATCGAGTACAACGCCTCGTTGGATCCGGCCCGGCGGCTCGTTCAGCCCCGGGACGCCCCGGCCGGCTGGAGCGGCACCGACCGTTACGGCGCGTCGCTCGGCGCGCTCGTCACGCTGTCGAGAGACAAGCACTACCGCTTTGTGCACACCGAGTTGGCAGGAGTCAACGCGTTCTTCGTGCGCGACGACCTCGACATCGACCTGCCGCCGCCCGAGGCGGTGCCGATGCGTGCGCCCAATCACTTCCTGGCTGGACATTCCCATCTGCGCGACCACGGCGGTCTCGAGTACGTCGATCTCGACGCGCCCGGCCGCTGAAGCCGGCGGGGCGCTCAGCTCTCCGGCGGGCCCGTTCGCGGCGCAGACGCCTCGGCTGCGGCTCCTGCTGCTGCCGGTCCGGATCGAGGCGCGCGACTACCATGCGATCGATGCACCTGGTGAACCCGCTGCTGCGGTCACCCGAGGTGCGGACACCGACGGCTGAGAACCCTCCGGAGACCGATCGACGGCCGAGACGAACCTCCGAGCAGACTGTCCTTTCAGCCGCGGCTGGCGTCGTGCTCGTCGTCTCGGTCGTGCTGCGCTTTTGGACTCCGTCGCCGATGTGGCTCGACGAAGCCCTCACCGTGAACATCTCCCGGGCGCCTTTGCATCTGATCCCGCGCCTCTTGCGCGATGACGGGGCGCCACCTCTTTTCTACGTTCTCCTTCACTTCTGGATGAAGCTGTTTGGCACGAGTGATCTCGGCGCCCGCTCACTTTCGGGCGTCATCGGGATTCTCACACTTCCCGCCGCGTGGTTTGCCGGCTACCGGGTCGGGTCGCAATCGTGGAATGTGGCAGACGTCGCGCTCGCCGGCGCAGCCGACGGGCCCGGGGCTTCGGGGGCCGAGCGTGAACGAAGAGGCCGGCTCGTGGGGTGGACGACGACGTTTCTCGTGGCGACGTCGCCCTTTGCCGTGTACTACGACACCGAGGCGCGGATGTACTCCCTCGTCATCCTCATCTCGGCGCTCGGCATCCTCGCATACGTGGCGATTCTTCGCCGGCCGACGCTCTGGAATGCAGCCGCGCTCGCCGTCCTTACCGGCGGACTGCTCTACAGCCACTATTGGGCATTGTTCTTCGTCGCGGCGACCGCCGCCGGAACTGCCTGGTTCGCGCGGTCCGGCCGCCACGCGCGTAGTTGTCGGGTGGCCCTCGTGGCCCTGGCCGCGGGGGCGTGCACGTTCCTCCCCTGGGTGCCGACGTTCCTCTTCCAGTTGCACCACACCGGCACGCCATGGGCTGCCCCGGCCGACTTCACGGCCATCGTCTACACCTTCACGCAGTTCGCCGGCGGGAACTCCGACGCCGGGCGGGGGCTCGCCCTGGTGTTCGCGTTCCTGGCCCTGCTCGCCATCGCCGGAACGGCGCTGGACAGACGCCGGGTCGTGCTCGATCTGCGGACGCGTCCGGGAGTACGTGGGCTGGCGCTGTTGGCGGGCGGGACGCTCATCCTCGCCGTCGTCGCCGGAAAGCTCGCCGGGAGCACGTTTGCCGATCGTTACTCGGCCGTCATCCTCATGCCGTGCCTGCTCGTCGTCGCCTACGGCGTCACGACGTTGGACGATCGACGCGTGCGGCAGGGCGTCGTCGCGGTGGCGATCTCATTCGGCTTGGCCGCCTCGATCCCTAACGCCTTCCTCACCAGGACTCAAGCCGCTCAGGTCGCATCTGCCGTGCTGGCCAGGGCACATCGCGGCGACGTCGTCGCCGTCTGCCCCGATCAGCTCGGGCCGGCGGTGAGCCGGGCGCTCCGCGATCGTTTCGACGAGGTGGCCTTCCCGCGCGCCAACGCGCCGGAGATCGTGAACTGGGTCGACTACGCCGCGACCGTCGAGCACGCGAGCACGCGCAGGTTCGTCAAGCTCCTGGAGTCCCGGGCGGGAACCGCAAACGTGATCTGGTACGTGTGGGCTCCGGGCTACTTGAGCTTCGGGAACGACTGTCAGGCGATCGCCGCCGAGCTCGGAGTCAGCCGCGCTCTGCAGGTGGTCGTCGCCGAGCAAGCCTCCGACACGCCGTTCGAGATCTTCGAGGGCGAGAGCCTCTATCGCTACGCCCAGCCGTGAGCGGCAGGACGATCGGCCCCGGCACCGCCCGGGCTCGGTGGGCGGTCGCGCTTCCGGCGTTGCGGGCGGCCGGTGTCCCGTTTCTCGTCTCGAGGGCGATCGTGCTGTTCGCGCTCGGCCTCGCGCGTTTCGTCGTGACGGACGCGCGGGTGACCTCGGCCGCGGCCCGCGGCGCCGCCCATGCCGGCTTGCTCAGCTGGGACGCCAGTTGGTACGAGCGGATCGCCGCCCGCGGCTACGGGAGGCTCGGGCACGAAGCGCTCCGCTTCTTCCCGTTGCTGCCCGTCCTCGCGCGAGCGATCGGCGCGCTGCCCGGAGCGACGCCAGGGGTGTCGTTGATCATCGTGTCGAATCTCGCGTCCCTGGCGGCTTTCGCCGTGCTCTATCTCCTCGTCGTCTTCGAGCTCGGCGACGAAGCCTGCGCCCGTCGCGCCGTGTGGCTGCTCGCGCTCGCACCGCCGGCGTTCGTCCTCGTGATGGGCTACGCCGAGCCGCTGTTGCTCCTCACTTCGCTCGTCGCTTACCTCGGCTTTCGAGAGCGCCGCTACGGCCTCGCGATCTGCGCCGCGTTTCTGGCAGGGCTCTGCCGGCCGCTGGGAGTGCTGTTGGCGATCCCGGCCGCGATCGAGCTGGGCGCGAATTGGTGGTCTCTCGCCCGGCGCGAGCGCGTGATCGCTCTCGGGACCGTGCTGGCCGCGCCCGCCGGAGCGGCGGCGTATCTCGGCTGGGTCCAGGAAACCGTCGGGGACTTCCTCCTCCCGGTTCGCGAGCAGTTCTCACGGTCGCACCGGGGCGGGATCGCCGACCCGTTCGTGACCTTCGCGCGAGACACCCGGGATGTGCTGCACGGCGTGCACCTCGGGACGGCCCAGCACGCTCCGTGGGCGGTGCTCCTCGTGCTGCTCGCAGCCTTCCTCCTCTGGAAGCTGCCGGCTTCCTACGGTTGGTATGCGGTGGCCACGCTCGCCGTCGCGATCACGGCCCCGAACCTCGACTCGCTCGAGCGCTATGGGCTCGGATGCTTTCCGTTCGTGATCGCGGCAGCGATGCTCACGAGACGCCGCAACACCTACTGGGCCGTCGTCGCGTTCTCGGGAGCACTGCTCGTCGCCTACGCCATGCTCGCCTTCCTGGGTGCCTATGTCCCCTGAGATGCAAGCGTGCTGAATCGGCCGGCGTGCGATGATGGCGCCATGGTGGCCTCGGCGGGCGATCCGAGTGACGGCGCGCTCGATCGGGAGTGCGACGGCCTCGGCGCGGTGATCGTCGTCGGAGCCGGACCGGCGGGTCTGACGGCTGCTTATGAGCTCGCCAAGCGCGGGGCGACCTGCACGGTCTTCGAGATGGACACCGTCGTCGGAGGGCTCTCGCGCACCGTGGAGCGGGAGGGCTGGCGATTCGACATCGGGGGGCACCGTTTCTTCACGAAGGTCCGCGAGGTCGACGAGCTGTGGAACGAGATCCTCGGGCCGGACGACTTCCTCCTCCGGCCCAGGTTGAGCCGGATCTACTACGACGGGACGTACTTCGACTACCCGATCCGGATCGGCAACGCGCTGCGCGGCCTCGGCCCGATCGAGTCGATCCGGTGCGGCATCTCGTTTCTCTGGGTGCGTGTGCATCCTCCGAAGAACCTCGACTCCTTCGAAGGCTGGACGGCGCGGGCCTTCGGGTGGCGCCTGTACCGGAAGTTCTTCAAGACCTACACCGAGAAGGTCTGGGGGATCCCGGCTTGCGAGATCAAAGCGGACTGGGCAGCCCAGCGGATCAAGAGCCTCACGCTCGGGAACGCCTTCGTCAACGCCCTCACTGCGAAAGGCAAACGCACGCGCATCACCTCGCTCATCGAGGAGTTCCGCTATCCGCGCTTCGGCCCCGGCATGATGTGGGATCGGGTCCGCGAGCTCGTGGAAGCGCACGGCTCCAAGGTGCTCTTCGGCACCCGGATCGAGGCGATCCGGCGGTCCGGCGGTCGAGCCGTGACGGCGGTGACGTGCCCGGTCGAGCTGGACACGTCCGCGACCGAGGCCCGCTCGTCGAGCCGATCGCCGGCCTCCGCCTCGGTCACGGAGTGGCCGTTCGACCATCTGATCTCCTCGATGCCGCTCGCCGAGCTCGTCCGGGTGGTCGACCCGCCCGCGCCCGAAAGAGTCCTCGAGGCAGCCGCAGGGCTGCATTATCGGGACTTTCTGACGGTCGCGCTGGTGCTCCCGGCCGAGCGCGGGTTCCCGGACAACTGGATCTACGTGCACTCGGACAAGGTTAGGGTCGGGAGAGTCCAGAACTTCGGCTCGTGGTCTCCCGACCTCGTGAAGGAGGGCCGCACCTGCCTCGGCCTCGAGTACTTCGTCTTCGAAGGCGACGACCTGTGGTCGATGACCGACGGCGACCTCGTGAGCCTCGGCACTCGGGAGCTCGAGACGCTCGGCCTGGTGCGAGCCGGCGACGTCGAGAAGGGTTACGTCGTCCGGATGCCGAAGGCGTATCCGGTCTACGACGAGGGTTACGACCTCCGCGTGCAGCTGATCCGGGACTGGTTGGAAGCCGAGATGCCGAATGTGCATCCGGTCGGCCGCAATGGCATGCACCGGTACAACAACCAGGACCACTCGATGATGACGGCGATGCTGACCGTAGCGAGCCTGTACGGGGAACCGTTCGACACCTGGGCCGTGAACGTGGAGTCGGAGTACCACGAGGAGCAGCTCGGGAGGCGCTCCAACGGCGCGGGCTCAGGCCTCGACGACACCGGGCGTTCCGCGCCGGTGCTGCCGGTGCGGTCGTGAGCAGGCTCCGATGAGGAGCCGGGTCCCGGAGTCGCCGACGGAGGCTCGGGCGCTCGCCGGGTTGGCGGGGACGGCGGCGCTCGGGGAAGTTGCCCGCGGCGCCGGGCTGAGACGTGTGGCCATCCTCGCGTGGCGGGACGTCGACGACGCGGAGGCAGGCGGTTCCGAGCTGCACGCGCACGAGGTGGCCAGCCGTTGGGCCGCGGCGGGGATCGACGTCGTCGTCAGGACCTCCTCGGTGGCCGGCCGGACCGTTCTCCTCGAGCGGGCGGGTTATCGGGTCATCCGCCGCTCGGGTCGTTACGCCGTGTTCGTGACCGGGCCGATGGAGCTTGCGTCAGGCCGGTGCGGGCCGGTGGACGGGCTCGTCGAGATCTGGAACGGCATGCCGTTTCTGAGTCCGGTCTGGTCCCGGGTTCCGACCGTCGTGTTCCTGCACCACGTGCACGGGGAGATGTGGCCGATGACGCTGCCCTCGCCGCTCGCTCAGGCCGGCAGCCTGCTCGAGTCCTGGGTTGCCCCGCCGTTCTACCGCAGGTCCCGGATCGTGACCCTTTCGGAGTCCTCCCGTCGTGAGATCGTCGCGCTGCCCGGGGTGCGCAAGGACCGCGTCACGGTCGTGCCGCCCGGGGTCGAGGACTGTTACTCGCCGGGAGGCCGGCGGTCGGACCGGCCGCTTGTCGTCGCGGTCGGCCGCCTCGTTCCCGTCAAGAACTTCCTCAGGCTGATCGAGATACTCGCTCGGGCGCGTCGGCGGTTCCCCGATCTCGAGGCGGTGATCGTTGGAGAGGGATCGGAGAGGTCGACGCTCGAGGCGAGGCTGCAGGAACTTGGCGCCGCCTCCTACATACGACTTCCCGGCCGCGTCGGTTCCGAGGAGCTCGTCGGCCTGTACCGCCGGGCATGGGTCGTCGCGTCGACGTCGATCAGGGAAGGCTGGGGGATGACCATCAGCGAGGCCGCCGCCTGCCAGACGCCGGCCATCGCCACGCGGATCGCGGGACACATCGACGCAATCGATCACGGGGTCACGGGCATGCTGGTCGACTTGGACCAGGATTTCGGGTGCGAGCTCGAGCGCGTGCTCAGCGACCCGATGCTGCGGCGCCGCCTTGGCCTGGCGGCGGCCAAGCGTGCCGCCCCCCTCACCTGGGAAGCGACGGCGCTCGGCAACCTGTCCGCCCTCGCCGGCGAGGTCCGGCGGCGCGTGGGGCGAATCGCCTAGGTCTCGGGCGCGGCACCGCCTCGGCTGTCGCCGGAGTCGTCCGGGTCGACCTCGCGATCGCTCCCCGCGCGGTCGTCACCGACGCCGTCGTCGCCCCCGTCCCTCGCCGCCAGCCGATGCCGGTGGGTGAGCTCGACGATCGCGTCGGCGGAGAGCGCGACGACGCCGGCGAACGCGAGCACTCCAGCGGACTCGAAGTTCGCCGGCCACGAGGAGCCGGGCGGGTAGTGATAGCGGACCTGGTCGAGCACGGCCACTGCTCCCGTCGCCGCGAAGCACCCGACTGCGGTGAGGCTGAGAAGCGACCGGGTCACGGACCACCATTGGGCGGCGAGCGCGGCGAGCGCGGTCGCGCCGGCAACGGGGATCGCCCAGAGCGGCGGCATCATCGCCAGAGCGACGCCCCCGCTCACGGCGGCGACAAGGAGGCTGCGCATGAGGCTCGGCGGGCTTCCACCGGTCGCGAGCGGCGATCCGAGCACTGGCGCCCCCTCGCCGCCTGCCGCCAGCCGATGGGTGCCGGCGAAGGCGAGCGTTGTCGTCCCTGGCCTCGCCGTTGGCGGTCCTCGGTGCTCGGCCCAGTGGGCGCCGCCACGTCGGAACCGGCGCCGGACGGCTCCGAAGGGCACGAAACCGAGCAGCAGACAGAGCGCCAGCGTCGCAGCCGAGGCGAAGATGGCGGGGGTAACCATTCTCTGGGGACCGAACTGGAGCGTCACGGTGAAGGCGCCGTCTCCCGCGGGCGTGACGTACCAGGCGTTCGCGTACCCGTCGATCAGCTGGGGCGGCCCGAGGGATCGGCCGTCGGGGCCCGTCGCCTCCCAGCCCGAGTTCAGGCTTTCGCCGAGGACGAGCCAGAACGGCGCTGTGGCGCCTTGGACCCGGAGCTTGGCTGAGCTTGCCGTCGATGCGAGGACAGCGATGGTCGGCGCCGGCAGGGACGGCCTCGACGGCGTGCCGATCGTCCCCGGCGCCGACGGCACCATGCCGCTGGGAAGCGCCGCGAGCGCCGCGCCACCGGGCGCTGAGTCGAGCACGAGCCGGTCGAGATCCCAGCCGGTGATCTTGCCGGAGGTCGCGTCGAGCGTGTGGGTACCGGCCCCGAGAGAGATGCCTTTGGCATCTGGCCCACACCCCGACACGGTCAAGCCCTGGAGCTTCTCCGCAGCGCCAACGGAGCCCGAGATCCTGATCGAGACGCGCCGGCCGTCGATGCGCAGCAGATCCGAGCGGCAGACCGAGGGAATCGGGGCGCTCGGCGACTCCGGAGTGAAGTGCACTCCGGGGAGGCCGACCTCCGCGAGGCCGACCGGCATCGTGATCGGCTTGGTCGAGTACCAGTTGATCGTCGTGACGGACCGGACGGCCTCGATCGTGAACCTGATCGTGCTCCCCGAGAGGCGTGGGAATCGCAGCGGAACGCTCACCACCGAGTTGGGCGCTTTGCGGTCCCGGATCGGAGGAAGCGCCACGAGCTCGTCGCCACCGGTGTCCGTGGTGATCCTGATCCTCGTGGGTACCGAGTGCCGGCCGTCGGCGATGACCTTCAGGTTCAGGTGGTCGAAGCTGACCGAATGCCGGAGCGACACCTGGATCCACGCGCCGATCTGAGCCTTTGCGTCGAATCCGGGGCTCCAGAACGTCTTCGGGTTGTCGTCGAACGCGAATACCGCGCGAGCGTTGAGATCGCCGGGCAGCCGTTCGTTGGAACCGATCACGGCGCCGCCGAAGGCCTTCGGGCCGGCGAGGAGGGAGTCGATCACGTTGTCGGGGATGAGCGCCGACAGGCGTGCCGTCCCGCTGAGCGAGAAGTTCCGCGAGGTCGGCAGCCAAAAGGACCGGCTCATTGCGACTTCCGGGTCGGAGCGAGGCGGGACCGGCGACACGCGGTCGCGGGTCAGCACGAGCGTGACGCGGTGTGAGAGCGAAGCGGCCCCGACCGCCCGCAGCAGGTCCGAAGGCAGCTGTATCGACTCGGTGACGTTCACGCCAGGAATGCGGACCTCGGAGAAGCCGACGCCCGAAGCTCCGGTGAACAACCTGCCGCCGAACTTCGTCGTGCGATCGATCGTGATCCGAAGGGTCGTGAAGCTGCGGCGGGGGAATCGGATCGTCTGGCCGCCTGCGACCCGCGAGGCTGGCGTCAGGGTCGCCTGGACGGGATGTCCGCCATCGAAGCGAACCGTCACTCTGGTGATCCACCGATTGACGGAACTGCCCAGCACCTGTACGAGATTGACGTGGTCGGTCGTGACGGCGCGGTCGAGGCGGATCTGGACCCAGTTACCCGTGGCGTTGGAGAACGCGGCCACACTCCAGGCGGTCTGCGTGTTGCCGTCGAAGGCCTCGGCCGCCCGGTCTTCGGGCGTGAAGCTGACCGGGTTGCCGTAGGCAGAGGCTGTCACGTAGCGGGCGCCGTTGAAGACGGCAAGGCTCTCCTCGTCGGGGCGCAGGTGGGCGAAGATCGGCAGAGCGACGGCTGTCGGGTCTGGCACGGACGGCTCGGGCACCGCGGGCAGAGTCTCGCCGATGTTGCCGCTGACGCTCGACCAACGCTCGAGCACTTTGCGGTTCGAGTCGGTGACCACCAACTGCGCCGTCGGAGAGATGACCTCTCGCCGCAGCTTCGCGTCGGCGTCGAGCGTGCCCGCGTAGAAGATCGTCGGGTTGTCGGCGAGAAGGCCGGCTCCCGCCGCCGCCACGACTCCGGCTCCGCTGCCGTCGATCACGAGTGGGGCGGTAGCCGGCTCGGCCCGGTAGATGGGGCGCGGATGGGAGACTGGGAAGACCGCGATCGGCGGCGGCCAGGGCGCGTTCGTCGGAAGTGCCAGGGCCTCCTCGTCGTCGAGGCTCAGCCTTTGTGGCGCGACGTTGGGGACGGCCGCACCGAAGGTGACCGGCGTGCCGATGCCGGGCGGAGGTGGGTCGAACAGCGCCCACGTCTCCTGCGGTCGGGGCGTGTTGTAGCGCCAGTAGGCAAGGTTCGACTGCAGGACGACGTCGCCGGCGCTGAGAAGGCGGGCGATGGGCGCAAGCGTCGACGGCTCGTAGGTGCCCTGCTGGAGTGTGAGATCGAAGGCTTGGAGGAGGTCGGTGGTTGCGTTGGATCCTTGGATTGTCTGCTCACGGAGGACTTCCGGCCGGGTCATGACGCCGGGCCAGATCGCATCGAAGGTCGTGCCCCAGTCGTAGTCCGCGAAGTTCTGACCCGGCTCGATGAGCACTCGCGTCGTGTCGCCCTGGGCGTCGAGATATCTGGCGGCCGCGGCGTAGTACGAGGGGATCTTCTCCGGGCGCTCGAAGTGCAGCGCGACGGCGCCTCCCTCGAGAAACGGGGCGCTGTTGGCAACCACGAGCGCCGCCAGTGCGCCGGCGGCCACGAGCCCGACCCGGGGCAGCCGCGACCAGAGTGCGGCCGTGCCGGCGCCGAGGAGCATGGAGAGGCCGAGCACGACGAGCGGCGTTGCGCGGTCGGTCGACCGTAGCGCCAGTCCCGCGGACGACTCGCTCATGAACGCCCTCAGTGCCCGGCCGACGAGCGACGGGTTGTCGTACGGGTGGATCCCGACGGCGAGCACCACCCCGACGAGGATCAGCAGGACGAAGAAGGCTCTTGCACGCCACCGTGCGATCGCAGCACCGACCGCTCCCAGGGTCGGCAGGGCGAAGCTCGTGGCGAGGAGCCATGCGCTCTCCTCGAGCTTGACGGCCGCCTGCTTCCATGGCCCGAGCCGGTCACTGCCGTAGAAGTACCAGTAGCCGAGGCCCCGGACGACCTCGGACGCGAGCGAAGTCCCCGCGATCGCCGGCAGCGTCTCGGTGTAGATCAAGATGTTGACGCCGTAGGCGCCTTCGATGTGCAGCCCGACGATCCAAAAGAGCGAGACGCCGAGCGACAGCAGCCCCATCTTCAAGCCGGCGCCGAACGCGCGCCGCGCCGGTGTCTCGTGAAGCACGAAGACCGCATACAACAACCACGCCACCGGAGCGATGCCGACGTAGATGAGCGACGTCGCGTTGGTCGCTCCGACGAGCGCGACCACGAACGCGAATAGAGCGGGATAGCGCCATCCGCCTCGGCGCAGGGCGAGTGCCGCGAACGCGACCAGCCAGCCGAGGCCGGACCAGGGAAGCAGAATGGCCGAGGTTTGCTGGATGTACTGGAGGAAGTACGGGCTGAGCTCGTAGGCCAGTCCCGCCACGACGGCACCGGGGCCGGCGACCCCGAAGCTCTTCGCGAGGTAGAGCACCCCGGCGCCGGCCGCGAAGAGCAGCGAGCCCATCCAGAGGCGTTGCGCCACCCAGACGGGCACCCCGGCCTGCGCGAAGACCCAGTAGAAGGGTCCCTGCGGGAACAGATAGCCGATGTTCTGGTGGGTGACGGTGCCCGCCGCGACCGACGGGTCCCACATCGAGGTGGCGGAGCTGAGGAGCCGGCCGGGGTCGAGATAGAGATACTGCTTGGTGTCGTCGGCGACGACCCCGGGCTTGGTGAGCAGCAGTGGGACGTAGGCGAAACCGGCGAGGAAAACGTGTTCCAGGGCTCCGGTCAGGAGCTTGCGGGTCCTGCTCGCTGGAGCCACGGCCCGGTTAGTGTAGGCGCCCATGTCCGAGCCAGGCGAGACACGAGAGTCGCCGCCAGGAGGGGCACTTCGGGTAGCCGGCCCCCCGTGATCGTCGTCGGCCTGACCGGTGGGATCGGGTCCGGGAAGTCCTCCGTGGCCGCGCGGCTCGTCGAGCGCGGGGCCGTGCTCATCGACGCGGACGCGATCGCTCGTGAGGTGGTCGAACCGGGGCGGCCCGCGTACGAGAAGGTGGTGGCGCGTTTCGGGCACGAGGTGGTCGCACCGGGTGGCAGGCTGGACCGGGCGGCGATCGCGGCGATCGTCTTCCACGATGCCGAGGCTCTCGCGGATCTCAACGCGATCGTTCATCCTGGGGTGGGAGCCGAGATCGCCTCCCGCCTCGCATCGGAGTCAGGTGGCGATCAGGTCGTGGTGATCGACCTCCCCTTGCTGGTCGAGGGC
>Ga0182015_10006842_pt1 | contig 11294 bp, 6 predicted proteins | sample 712P3MmetaG_FD_120478 | JGI IMG/M metagenome (GOLD analysis project Ga0182015, IMG submission 120478) | Permafrost microbial communities from Stordalen Mire, Sweden - 712P3M metaG | ecosystem: Environmental > Terrestrial > Soil > Wetlands > Permafrost | place: Sweden: Stordalen | collected...
ATCTCCGTCGCTGGCGACTTCGCCCGTTCCCTCGAACCTTCCCCGCAAGATCGTCCCTTGCATTTCCAACACCAGCATGGCTGCCCAGATCGCTGCCACCTCGAGCCCCAGCCGTGCGCCCAGCGTCCGCGAAGTCATGGGGCCCAGCAGCGCCATCCATCCCTGCACACACTTGCGCACCACGTCACCGCACACCAGTTCTTTCGTTTCCCCAGGGCAGCACACCGCTTGCTCCACCGCGACCGCCGGCCACAGCAGGCGAAGGTGTTGCACCCGCTCCGCCGCCACCAGGTACCGCTGTCCCCCGTATTCCGCAATCGTGGCCCGGCCCTGCACTGCAAGCCGCTCGAAAAATAGCCGCCAGTCGTGCGCTCCCTCGAAGGCATAAATCTCCTCGGGCACCACCACCAGCGTGCAAAGCAGATCGTGTAGCTCATGCTCATCGCGCACGTCGGGCCAGCACTCTTCGCGTAGCTCGGCAATCGCGGTGGGATCGAGCCGCCCCGCTTCGCCCAGCAGTTTCTCCGGAACCATGCCCCGCATGCTGACTGCGCGGGCGCGCCGTTCTTCCAACGGCGCATCGTCGAGAAACGCATAAGGATTGGCGTTCAGCAATTCATGCGCGAAGGCAGAGGGCGTCGCGCTGTCGACTGCGAGGCAGCGGATCGCACCGGTCCGGATGCCCGCCAGCAGCGTGATCAACCCTTCCAGATCCATCGCCTCGGTCAGCACGTCCTTCATGACTTCTCGAATCAACGGATGATCGGGTATCTGAATATCGCCTTCGATGTTTTCCTGGCAGGCCGCGACCTGGGGAAATACGCTCGCCAGCAGGTCATCGGACCGCGTACGCTGCACCTGCGGCGCGATGCGCTTGCCGTTATACGACCGTAGCAGTTGCAAACTGCGCCCCGCATCCCAGCGCCAGCGCGCGCGAAAGATCGGCGAGTCCAGCGAGGCCTGTTCCAACAGGCCGGTGACCGTCTGTTCGGTAATAAAATCAAACACGTCGCTGAGCGGAAAGCTGTGCTGCTCGGCCAGCGAAATGTTCAACCCGTTATCAGTAGCTGCCGCCTGCAGCTCAAAATTAAAGCCTCGGCAAAAGCGCTTTCTCAGCGCCAGGCCCCACGCCTTGTTGATGCGGCCCCCAAACGGCGCGTGCAGTATCAGTTGCATACCGCCGCCTTCATCGAAAAAACGCTCCGCGATGATCGTGTCCAGTGCGGGCACCGCTCCCAGCACCGCGCGGCCGGCGGCAATATAGCCAATCATCTGCTCTGCGCCCGCATCGTCCACGCAGCATTCCTGCTTGAGCCACGCCACCGTCTCCGCGACCTGCGCATGCGACTGGCTTACGTATCCCGGCAGCACATCGCTGGTTCGTGCGCCGATCTCCTGCCGCAACGTGGAAACGAAGGTTGACAGCTCAAACGTGCGTTGCGGAGCCTCACCCCGCCAAAAGGGCACATTCGGTGGTTGGCCATGCGCATCCTCTACCAGCACTCGGCCCGCGCTCTCCACCCGCTGGATCCGCCAGCTGGCGTTGCCCAGCAGGATCACGTCGCCCGCCGACGAATCGATGGCGAAGTCCTCATCGAGCGTGGCAATCTGTACCCCTTCCGGCTGCACAATCACGGAGTACAGCGCGGTATCGGGAATCGTGCCCCCATTCGAAACCGCGATGGTCCGTGCCCCGCGGCGCGATTGCATGCGGCCATGCACCCGGTCGCGCAGCAGGTATGACCCGTAACGGCCGCGGCTGGCTTCGATCCCCTCCGCCAGCAGGCAAAGAATCTCGTCGTACTCTTTCCGCGTCAACTGTTGGTACGGGTGCGCGCGGCGCAATACTTCGTACAGCGCGTCCTCTTCCCAGGGTTCCGCGGCGCAGGCCGCGACAATCTGCTGCATCAGCACATCGATCGGGCATGCAGGAATCTCCAGCCGGTCGAGCACGCCGGCGCGCATAGCGCGAACCAGGGCCGCTGTCTCCATCAGGTCATCGCGTGTCGTCGCGAAGAAACGCCCTTTGGGGATAGCACCCCGCCAGTGCCCGGCGCGCCCCACACGCTGCATGGCTGCGGCAATGGCTCGGGGAGAATTCACCTGGCACACCAGGTCGATGCTGCCGATATCGATGCCCAACTCCAGCGACGCGGTGGCCACCAGTAGCCGGATCTCACCATTCTTGAGTTTGCGCTCCGCTTCCAGCCGCAGCTTTCTCGAGAGACTCCCATGGTGCGCGGCCACATTCTCCGCACCCAGCCGTTCGCCCATGCAGAAGGCCAGCCGCTCCACCATGGCCCGCGTGTTTACAAACACCAGCGTGGACCGGTGTTGCAAGGCCAGTTCCGCCATGCGCTCGTAGATGTCATCCCAGATCGCGTTGGTGGCGACCGATCCCAACTCTTCCGCTGGCACCTCGATGCTTAGGTCGAGAGTGCGGTGTTGGCCTACCTGCACGATGGCCACTTCGGGCCCGCGGCGTCCTCCCAGAAAACTGGCGACCAGCTCGATCGGGTTCTGCGTCGCAGAGAGCCCGATGCGTAAGGGGGGCTGCGATCGTCCGCGGATCAGCGCTCCCGGGCTCAGCCGGTTTTCTCCGCAAACCAATGCGTCGAGTCGTTCCAGTGTCAGCGCCAGGTGAGAGCCGCGTTTATCATCGGCAACCGCGTGGATTTCGTCCACGATCACCGTCTCCACCGAGCACAAGTTGTTGCGGCTCTTCTCCGCCGTGAGCAGAATGTACAGTGACTCGGGTGTCGTAACGAGAATATGCGGCGGCCGCTTGAGCATGGCCCGGCGCTCTGCCGGCAGCGTATCGCCCGTGCGCACCGCGGTGCGGATCGGTGAGCACAAGTAGCCGCGTTCCAGGGCCAGCTGTTGAATCTCCCCTAGCGGCTGCTCCAGGTTTTTCTGTACATCGTTGCTCAGCGCCTTAAGCGGCGAAACGTATACCACCGCGGTCGTTGCTGCGAGTGATCCATCAATCGCCCTGCGGATCAACTGGTCGATGCATATGAGGAACGCGGCTAACGTCTTACCCGAACCGGTAGGCGCAGAGATCAGCGTCGGTCTGCCGGCGAAGATCAGCGGCCATCCGAGCTCCTGGGGGGCGGTCGGCGTTCCGAACTTCCCCACGAACCACTCCCGCACCACCGGATGCGCCCAGGCCAGCGCATCGACCGTTTCAACCTCAAGCACGCTGGACTGAAGGGAAGGCATACGCCCATTTTAGGCAAGAACACAACCCACATCGCCCAACAATGCGGGTGCCCCATATCTCACCGCGTTTTTGCGGGGAGATGTGGGATTCCGCGAACCCCTCTCCTGGACTCTCTACTCCTATCCAACCTCAACCGAAGCGCCACCCCTCAGATTTGTCATCCCGACCGAAGCGTACCCGGATTGCCTGCCTCGCGAAACCAGAAGAGGCCACGTATGCGGCTTTCCTTAAAGAAAGCCGCACAAACCTCGCCAACGCCACTAAGTTCAACAGGAAATCCGGGGCAGCGCAGTGGAGGGACCTGCGGTTCTCTCCACCGCTGACAAATATCGCCTAAAAGCGCCGCCCTACGACTTGTCATCCCGACCGAAGCGTAGCGCAGTGGAGCGACCTGCTTTGGCTTTTTCCTCAGTTCACACAGACCCCTGAGGTACCACTTGCAAGCGGACAAACCAGCGCCGCAGGAAGTAGTCAAACCTCGAGAGGAGCCCTACGGAGAGTAGTTACTCTTTAGGTGCGGCACACCCCACGGCACCAGGCGAGGAGGGTCCGAGCGAACCCTCCTGCGTGAACCACACCTTAAATGTGGCTATGTTTCTTGCTCGTGTGCCAGTTGGACTCTTCCTTTTTCAGCACTGGAGGCGTCGTCTTTCCCCAAAACGTATGGTTCCAGCTAACCGCCTGAAGACCATCGTGGCTGGGTTGGAACACCATCGGCGCGTCGGCTGTCTTGCCCTCTACCTCGTCGAACTTGACCGTGATCTGGCTGCCGGCATCCGCCCAGTGGCCAAAGGAGGTGACCGCCCCTTTGCCTATATCCTGAGTGACCGTAGCGGTGCCATCCGGACCCAGGCTTACGCTGAATGCGGGGCCGGCGGGACCGGTCGCATCGACCGTATCCGGCGCTTCGGAACTGTAGATACCGGCATACTTCGAGTACGCGGAAGCGAAGGCGGGGATTGCGGCCAGCGTCATCATCACTGCGGCGCCGGCGAAAGCGAGATACAAGTGAAAATGCTTCTTAGGTCTCATAACTTTCCCATCATTGCTCTACCCTGAGACGATGGCAAGATGCAGACAGAAAACGAAAGTTGTATCCGGAATCAAGCTCGGCCCGAATCCCGCTCTGTGCTCCCCGGTTCTTTAGAATGTTGCTATGGATTTTTCCGCCGCTGAACGAGCCCGCCGGATCCGCCTCATCCTCTTCGACGTCGATGGCGTCCTCACCGACGGCAAGATTTGGATCCTCCCCCTCGCCTCCGCCGGGCCTCAAGCCGATGGCGCGGAGAAGACGGTAGAAGCGAAAGGATTCCAAGCCCAGGACGGCGTGGGCATTTCGCTCGCCCGGATCGGCGGCCTCCATTGCGGCCTCATCACCAAGCGCACCTCGGAAGCCGTGGCCCGGTACGCCCGCGCCCTGCGTATCGACTATCTCTACATGGGTCAGGACTACAAAATAAAAGCAGTCCGCGACATCATGCTGCGTGGATCGTTCACCCTCGACCAGATTGCCTACGTAGGCGATGACGTGATTGATCTGCCCGTGATGCGAGTTTGCGGCTTGGCCGTCGCCGTCGCCAATGCCCGTGATCAGGTTCGAGCCGCCGCCCACTATATCACTCCCAACGCCGGCGGCCAGGGTGCCGGCCGCGATGCCGTCGATTTCGTCCTCCAGGCCCACGGCATTCTCGACCAGTGCATTGAGGAATACCTCAATGAGCACCATGCCGAGCAGGCCCCCGCCACCCTCCAGCAGTGATCATCACGGCCTCGCTGGCGTATGCTATCTCTTTGGGTTGAAAGATGATGTCTCGGCTTTTCTATTCCTTATCCTGCGCAGGAGCGTCGGCAAACTGATGTTCATTCCATCCCGGTCCCTTTCCTTTTTCCTGCTCCTTTTCGTTTCGACCTCATCCGCATGGCTTGGCAACCGGGCAAACGCCCAGACCCTGAAAAACTTCGAAGGCGCGGTCAATATCTTCGGCAGTTTCCCAGGCACGGTGAACGGCAACGGCATCGAAGACAAGCCAACCTACTCCGTCGGCGCAATCGCCAACGTCCGCCAGTCGTTCCATCCCTGGCTGGGTTACGAGTTCAACTACGGCTACACCCGCTTCGCCGAGCGCTACAAAGCGCCTACCTACGGCATACAGGTCCAGAACAATCAGCACGAGGTGTCCGGCGCCTATCTGCTGCAGGGCCCCACCATTCCGATTCTTGGCATTCAGCCCTTTGCCGCAGTAGGCGTAGGCGCCCTCATCTTTCTGCCCACCACCACGGGCGGCCAAAAATACAGCCAGCAAACCCGCGTACCGCTGCTCTATGAGTTCGGCGCCAACTTCCCCATCCTCACCTCGCACCTCGGGTTACGGCTGCAATACCGCGGACTGTCGTACAAGGTGCCCGATTTCGACGACCCCCGATTGACCACCAACGCCAGGCGGCAGGTCTCCGAACCCAGCGTAGGTGCCTACTTCCGCTTCTGAGCTTTCCTTTCCCGAGTCTCTGTTTCGCTTGTTTTCTTGAGGAGAACGATCATGAGCATCAAGCGCAGTCTCGTAGTCTTGTCCCCGCTACTCGCTTTCGTTCTATGCACGCAGTCGTCGCCCGCCAAATCCAAGCCAACGCAGCAGCGCTGGGTGGGCACCTGGGCGTCCTCTCCGCTGGTGGATGCGCATGCCGGCAATGCGGAACAACTGGCTGCCCCGAGCGAACAGCATGGCGTCACCCTGCGCGAGGTGGTGCATGTCAGCATGGGTGGTCAGACGGTCCGAGTGCGCTTCTCCAATTTGTACGGCACTGGTCCGCTGGTGATAAGCGCGGCTGCCATAGCGCAGACCCTCAAAGACGCGGTGATTGTCGAGGGCTCCAGCAAACCGCTCAGTTTTCACGGGCAACCCTCGGTCTCAATCCCTGCGGGCGCTTTGGTCCTCAGCGATCCGGCTCCGTTCAAGCTGGCTCCGCTCTCTGACGCAACCGTCAGTTTCTATCTCCCCGCACCGTCCGGCACCATCACCGAACACCAGCTTGGCAATGCAACCAGCTATCGCTTACCTGGAAACCTGGTAGCCAACACCACGCTCGATGCGCCCTCTACGTCAACCAGTTGGTACTTCTTGAACGGCATCGATACGCTCGCTGCCGCTGATGCCGGCGCAGTGATTACCCTGGGTGATTCCATCACCGATGGTGCCCGAACCACCATCAATACCAACCGGCGTTGGCCCGATGAGCTGGCGCGCCGCTTGCAGGCTGATCCCAAGTATCGCAACCTTTCGGTATTGAATGAAGGCATCAGTGGCAACAAGGTTTTAGCCGATGGAGCCGGTGTCAGCGTTCTTGCCCGGTTCGATCGCGATGTGATTGCCCAGAGCGGAGCGAAATATCTCCTCATCCTTGAGGGCATCAATGACATCGGCCGTCTGCACGGCACTCCCGACGCCGGCCTCACTGCGGCCGACCTGATTTTCGCCTTCGATCAGATGATTCAGCGTGCGCATGCCCACGGCATCGCCGTCATAGGCTGCACCCTCACGCCTTATCATGGCGCCGGCTACGCCACCGAAAACGGGGAAGTGATCCGCAAGGCCGTAAACGATTGGATTCGCAACAGCGGCGCCTTCGATGGCGTCGTCGACTTTGAGGCAGCGGTCCGCGACCCGAATCACCCTGACACCTTTCTTCCCGCCGACGACCCTGGCGATCATCTTCATCCAAACGATGCCGGTTACAAAGTGATGGGCGACGCGATCGACCTCAAGCTCTTCACCCTGAAGCCAAAGCAGCCCTAACCCCTGCCCTCAGATTTGTCATCCCGACCGAAGCGGAGCGAAGTGGAGGGACCTGCGGTTCTGTTATCCACCAACGAATGTCACCTGAAAGCGCCACCCTCATACTTTTCATCCCGACCGAAGCGCAGCGCAGCGGAGTGGACCTGCGGCTCTGTTATCCACTAACGAATGCCGTCTGAAAGCGCCGCCCTCAGATTTGTCATCCCGACCGAAGCGGAGCGGAGTGGAGGGACCTGCTGTTCTGTTATCCACTAACGAATGCCACCTGAAAGCGCCACCCTCAGACTTGTCATCCCGACAGAGCGCAGCGCAGCGGAGTGGACCTGCGGTTCTGTTATCCACGAACGAATGCCGTCTGCAAGCGCCGCCCTCAGATTTGTCATCCCGACCGAAGCGGAGCGCAGTGGAGGGACCTGCTTTACCCTCCACCTCGAACAAAATTCGGGTGCCCCATACCCCCGGATTTCCTGAGAGGCGTGGTTGGGTCAACTGACTTCCTGCGGCTTTCCTTAATGAAAGCCGCACACGCGGCACTGGCTGGCGCTGCGTACAGGAAATCCGGGTATCTCGCTCGTTTTTCGCGAGATGTGGGATTCCGCGAGCCCCTCCCCTGGACTCTCTCCGCTTCGATCCAACCTCAACCAAAGCGCCACCCTCAAATTTGTCATCCCGTCTGCTGTTCTTTCCTGCTGGGCAACGCGAAGCCAACAAGTCCCGGAGGGACGGCCGAAAACAGCCCAGCACTTAAGTGCTGGGTTTGCGTCCACCACGGGACAAGTCCCGTCAGGGACGACCGAAAATAACCCAGGATGAAATCCTGGGCACGGCTTTCAGAAAATCAAACCACGTCATTCCGTGCGCAGCGCCGCAACCGGATCCAGGTTGGACGCTTTGACCGCCGGCACCCAACTGGCAACTACAGCGCTCAACGCCAACAGCAAAATAGCCAAGCCCAGGGCAGCCAGATCATAGGGCTTAACCTGGAACAGCAGAGCGGCCGCCGCCCGTCCAGTCAGCAGCGCGATGCCTGTTCCAAACACGACCCCCGCCAGCAGCATGACGGCCGTGTCGCGCATCACCAGAGCGATCACCTGCCCACGTCTGGCGCCCAGCGCGATACGAATGCCAATCTCATTGCGCCGCCGGGTGACCAGGTATGAAAGAACGCCATAGAGGCCCACCACCACCAGCACTGCGGCAAGCAGGCCAAAAAAGCCTGAGAGCACAGCCATCATGCGTTCGCCAACCAGATTGTCGTGGATATTTTGCTGAAAGTCGAAAAACTGCGCCGTCATATGCGGATACTTGGTTTCGATCGTGCGTCGAATCGCATGGATCGCCGCCGGCGCATCGTTCGCAGCAATCATGACGTTGACCCACGGATTTTGTGCCTCCACCGGCAACTGCGCTGCGGGAACGAACGCTATCGCTTCTGCGTCTGCGCGCAGGTCGTTGTATTTGGTATCGGGAATGGTTCCGATGATTTGATAGGTGCGCGCTGGATATTGCGGTTCGGGCAGCACATGCACCACTTGGCCGATGGGTTGCACTGTGCCAATGAATTTTCGCAGAAACGCCTGGTTGACAATGAGGACCAGCGGCGCGTCATTGGTATCCGCGTCTGTGAAGCCGCGGCCCTTGAGCAGCGGGATATGCATGGTGGCAAAGTAGTGAGGGTCGGCGTAGGTGAACCGGCTTTCACCCTCGGTCACGCCGCCACGTATGCCGTGGCTCCAGGTGCTTCCGCTGAGCGGCACGTTGGTCGTCGCGGCAGCGTCCTGAATGCCCGGAATGCTGCGCACCGTCTCGATCAACTGCCGTTTGAATTCTGCTTCATTCTCCGGCTTGATGTGCATCGCGCGGAAACTGAAGCCCCCAACCGTCAGGCCGCTTTCGCGCATCCCGGGGTCGAGCGTCATCAAGTTTCGGTAGCTGCGGACGAACAGCAACGCGCCTACCAGTAGCACCATCGAGACCGCGATCTGCGTGATCACCATCAGCCGTTGTACGGACAAATGTTCCCGGCTGCCGGAAAGTCCGCGCTCGCCGGATTTGAGCGCTCCGATAGGATCGGCGCTGGCGCCGCGCATGGCGGGGAAGGTGCCGAAGACAACGCAGGTGAGCGCCGCCACCACCGCGGCGAAAAGCAGCACCCGCCAGTCCGTGGTGATGGCAAGTTCGATCGAAGATTGGCTGGTGTTGAGCGACGCGACCAGCAACCGGCTCAGAGGTTGAGCCAGCACCACCCCCATGGTTGCTCCCCCCACCGCCAGCAGGCCGCTCTCGATTAGCAGTTGCCGCAGCATGCGGCGGCGCGATGCGCCCAGGGCCATCCGGATCGCCATCTCTCGCTGCCGCACGCCGGCGCGGGCGAGCATCAGGTTGGCAAGGTTGGCGCAGGCAATCAGCAGCACCAGCCCGGTAATCGCGAGCAGTAATTGCAGCGATGAGTCATAGGCGTCGCGCAGTCCGCTCACCCCTTCGCCCGCCGGATAGGCGCCAAGCCGAAAACCTTTGAAGAGTTTGACTGCCTTTGCGTCGTAGCCGGTGGGCGCTGTGCTCTCGAAGAGGCCGGGGCTGATCGAGCCCAGGTATCCCGACGCGCGGGTGACGTCCCACCCGGGCTTCAGCCGTCCCATCACCGAGAAGTCGAACACCTCCCGCCGCGGATTTGGCGGAATGCACGTGGGATAGGCAAGGTCGAATCTGTCGCCCACAACGATCCCGAAGAATGAGGGAGGCGTTACTCCCAGCACCTGCACCGAGCGGCCTTCGACCATGAGGGTGGTGTTGGGTGTGATGGGTACACCACCCATGTGCGCCTTCCAGTATGGATAGCTGGCGACGACTTTCGATAGCTCACAGCCCGCTTCGTCTTGCGGCTCGATCAGCCGCCCCTGCCAGGGCCGGGTGCCGAGCACACTGAAAAACTCTCCGCTCACTTCAATTCCGGGAACCTGCTTCTGGTCACTGAGTGGACCCACCATCATGTCCGCTGGCCGCCACGCAAATACGCCCGAGAACGGATCGTGATGTCGCCGCACCTCTTCCCACATAGGAATGGTGAACTGCGCATATTGGCTATTGGTCACGCCTAAGCCGTGATTGCCGCCAACGATGCGCAACTCCGCGAGTTCCTGCGGATTCTCGATCGGCAGGCTGCGCAGGCGCACCGCATCGAGCAGTTGAAAGACCGCCGTATTGGCGCCGATGCCGAGTGCCAGCGTGATGAGTGCGACAGCAGTGAAGCCGGGACTTTTCCTGAATCCCCGCAGGGCGTAATGCACATCGCGAAACAGGCTTTGGAAACTGAGTGCTGCATCCTCCGCCTCGACATGTTCCTTCATCACCGCGGGGTTGCCGAACCGCAGGCGAGCCGCCCGCGTCGCTTGCTCTGGGCTCATCCCTTTCGCCACGTTCGCGTCCACCCGCATCTGCAAATGTTCCCGTAGCTCCTCCTCGATCTCGCGATCGAGGCTCGAGCGTTTGCCCAGTGCCCATATACGGCGGAAGATACCCATGTGTCACCTCACGCAAATCGCAAGATTGCCTGCACGCCCTTCACTACCTGCTCCCAGTTCTTCTCTCTGGCCGCGAGTTGTTTCTTGCCCGCGGCGGTGAGCGTATAGAACTTGGCTCTGCGGCTGCTCTCTGTCACCGCCCACTCCGACCGAATCCACCCGCTCTGCTCCATGCGATGGAGTGCCGGATAGAGCGACCCCTCTTCCACGTTGAGCAGCTCATCGGAAACTCGCTCAATGTGCACGATGATGCCAAAGCCGTGCATCGAGCCGAGCTGGGACAGGCTCTTGAGAGTGAGAAGCTCAAGCGCCCCCTGGAGGTCATTCTTTGCCATGGAGGTGTACCCTAGACGTCGAGATGAAGCAAGCCTAACGGCGCTTACCCTAGTTGTCAAGGGTAAGAGGAACTTCGGGGGAAGTGGAGGGACCTGCTTTTCCGTCCATCCCGATAACTATCGTAAAGGTAGAAACCCGCCCTAAAATTTGTCATCCCGGAGCGAAGAGCCTGCCCTGAGTGAAATGCAGGGGCCTGCTGTTAGCCTGTTGCCCCACTGCTTCAACCGAAGCGCCGACCTCCACTTTGTCATCCCGTCTGCTCTTCTTTCCCACTGGGCAACACGAAGCCAACAAGTCCCGGAGGGACGGCCGAAAATGGCCCAGGACTTAAGTCCTGGGTTTTGCGTCCACCCACCAGACAAGTCCCGTCAGGGACGACCGAAAATCAGAGCTGTCCAAATTAGCGGATTGGCCGACCCTGTA
>Ga0182015_10006846_pt1 | contig 11291 bp, 7 predicted proteins | sample 712P3MmetaG_FD_120478 | JGI IMG/M metagenome (GOLD analysis project Ga0182015, IMG submission 120478) | Permafrost microbial communities from Stordalen Mire, Sweden - 712P3M metaG | ecosystem: Environmental > Terrestrial > Soil > Wetlands > Permafrost | place: Sweden: Stordalen | collected...
GCCAACCGATTACCTTGGCTTGCCCCTCCGGCACGGGCGCTGACACGGGCTGCTACGATACCCGCGTACCTGGACAGCCCTTGGACAGAGGCATCCACACCGACTCCAACGGCGTGGTGAGCCTGTTTGGCAACCCAGCGGCGTTCTCCCAGCCAACGCCTTGCACGGTTGCACCTTGCCCTCTTTCCGCTTTGGGCGGTCCTCCGTCGCAGGTTGCCGGACCGACCTTCAAGCGCATGGACTTCTCCACGTTTAAGAACTGGCGGCTCACCGAGCGCTTCACCCTCCAGTTCCGGGCTGAGTTCTTCAACCTTTTCAACCATCCGAACTTCAATTCTCCCGGATTCGGAGGAAACGGCGTCGTGGCGGTCCCGAACTCGACCAATTTCAACAGTTCGAGCTTTGGCGAAATCGGGTCCACGCGCGATGATCCTTACGATCCGCGGCAGATCCAGTTCGCTCTGAAGCTGTATTACTAGATCAGAATGCAGATCGGGAAGGACGTGTTCCTATGCGTCCTTCCCGATGCTTTTCGATGGTTGGTCGAGCCTTCCCTTAATCGCGCGGCGCGGAGTGGCGCGCCGGGTGTACCATGCCGGGTGTACCATGCGAAGATCGTGAGTGCGAAATACTGGCCGGTCTGCTCTGTTCTGCTGATCCTGGCGTGCGTACCGATCCCCACCTTCAGCCAAGAGCAGAGTCAAGCGCTAGAGCGCGAATTCCAAGCGGCAGTGTCGCAATATAACTCGGGCAAGCTCACCGAGGCGGCCGCTAAGCTGGAGAATTTGGTGCGCGACGTACCGCAGAGCTTCGAAGTGCACGAGCTCCTGGGACTGGTCTACTCCGCCCAATCGCAGGACGCCAAAGCCAACAAGCATCTGGACGAAGCTGTCCACCTCAAGCCAGATTCGGCGCCGGCTCGAACCAACCTGGCTGCCAACCTGGTGCGCTTAGGAAAGCTCGATCCGGCGCAGGAACAGTTCGAGAAAGCGGTCGAACTGGAGCCGGACAACTTTGATACCAACCATAACCTCGGCGAATTTTACGTGCGAGCGGGGAAAGTTCCCAAGGCGGCTCAGTATCTCGAACGCGCTCAACGAATCGATCCTTCCGCTTACGACAACGGCTACGATTTGTCGCTTGCCTACATTCTGACCGGACGGCTGGCGGACGGACGACAACTGATTCACGATCTTCTAAAGCGCAAGGACACCGCGGAACTGCACAACCTTCTGGGTGAGCTGGAAGAAAAAGACGGCCAATTCGTGGCCGCGGAACATGAATTCGAGGTGGCGGCGCACGCAGACCCGAGCGAGAGCAACCTATTCGACTGGGGCAGTGAACTGCTGCTGCACCGCACGCTCGGGCCTGCCGTCGATGTCTTCCAGAAAGGGACCGAGCGTTATCCCAGTTCGCCTCGACTGATGGTCGGGCTCGGCGTCGCCCTCTACGCGCACGGCAACTATGACGAGGCGGTCGCTGCCCTGTTGAAGGGTGCCGATCTGAATCCATCGGACGGGCGGTGTTATCTTTTTCTGTCGAAGGCTTACGACAGTTCTCCCAGCCAGGCACTGGAAGTGATCCAGCGATTCCGCCGGTTTGCGGATCTCGAGCCGAGCAATGCGCACGCCCTTTACTACTACGCCATGAGTCTATGGAAGGGCAAGCGAGCTGAGGATCCAGACGTCGACTTCCATCAAATCGAGGCCCTGCTGAAAAAATCCGTGACCATCGACCCGGGATTCGCGGACGGCCACTTGCAGATGGGCAACCTCTATGCAGCTCAGAATAAGTACCAGGAGGCCATCGCGGAGTATGTACGGGCCCGTGAGCTGAATCCGGATCTGGCCGACGCTTATTACCGGCTGGGGCAAGCCTACGTGCGGACCGGCGAGAAAGATCTGGCGCAGCAGCAGTTCCAGGTCTATCAAGGCATTCGCCAGCGGCACTTGGCCGATCTCGATAAGCAGAGGGCCGAGATTCAACAGTTTGTTTTATCGGCCAAGGACAGCCCGTCCGCGAAGCGGTGAACATGGACACAGGCGATAAGGAATCGCGCAGAATCGGAAGAGAGATTCGAGTTTAAGATCGATCACCCATGGTGCACCTTTACAAGTCCGCGGCGGCCGAGGACCCCGCCCGGAGGCTCGCCTTCAGCCGTCGCGATTTTTTGCGCAACGCCGCCGGCTTGGCGCTGGGCAGCGCGCTGCTCGGCTCCGGAACGCTGGCGCGCGCGGCGATGCCGTCTCGGAACAGAAAGGTAGTCGTCATCACGTTCGGTGGGGGAGCGCGCGACCAGGAGACGTTCGCGCCGGAGGGCCAGGGAAACATCCCGCATCTCATGGGCGAACTCATTCCCCGGTCGACTTTCTTTACGCAGGTGGTCAATCGCGGAATCCTGGGCCACTATGTCGCGACCGCAAGCCTGGCGACAGGAGTCTATGAAACCATCAACAATTTTGCCGCGCTTCCCCCGGAGCACCCGACGGTGTTTGAATACTTTCGCAAAGACCGTAAGCGCCCGGCGTCGGACGCATGGGTCGTTGCGCCCAGCAACGGTTTCAATCGCATCGGCGAAAGCAGCCACCGTTCCTATGGCGCAGGCTTGGGGGCCAGAGTAATTCTTCCCAAGCATCTGCTAACCGCCGCGCTCTCGAGCGGCCACAGCGATTACCAGCATTTGCTGCGTGACAATTATGAAACCCCGTTCTACGTGCCGGAGCTGGGAGGCGGCGAAGTTGAGCTGGAGCAGATGGAGAGGATATTGAATCTGTCGGTCGATGACTTTAAGGCCCACGCGCGGACCCTGTCGAGTCCGGACGAGCTCTCCGTGTACGTCGTGCGTCAGTTAATGCGCCAGGAAGCTCCCAGCCTTTTGTGGATCACGATGCACGACATCGACGTGGCCCATGCCGGGGCCTACTCCCTGTACATTGACGGCATCCGCCGTACCGACCGCTTGTGTGCAGAACTCTGGAAGGTGATCCAAAGCGAGCCCGAGTACGCGGGCAAGACCACGCTGTTCATCCTGCCCGATTTCGGACGGGACTCCGACGACGACTCGGGAGGCAACGGATTTCAGCACCATCGCACCGGCGATGCGCTTTCCCGCACGACCTGGATGATGGCTTTGGGTACGGGCGTGCGTGAGGGCGTGGTGGTCGATCGCCCGATGGAGTCGACCGACCTGGTCCCAACGATCGGCGCGATGCTGGATTTTTCTCCGACGCTCGCACACGGGAAGCCGATTCCGGAGCTGGCTTAGTTTCCATGCTTCCACGCGAACTCAAAGCGGAGCACTTCAATGGTTACCCTCCCGAGGCCAGGAAACTAGCCGTCCGCTACCTCGTGGCATTGCAGGGGTTGCCCCTCAGCTTCGTTCCCAACCTGTTGCGAGAAGCCATTTATTACGATTTCAAGTTTCCTGCGGAACGCCGAGCCCTCGAAAAAGAACTAGCAAATTTGCAATCGCTTTCTGCCGAACCGTCCGCCGAACCTTCCTCCGGGCATCCCGCAAAACATTTCTCAGAAGCACAGAAAGACTGGTTCCAGGGATTTGCTCAAATCGCGCTTTCCCCACAGCTCGAACAGATGGACTGGGTCAACTCGCCGGCTCTGTTTGTCGAGCAACTGTCGGCGCACCTTTGGGCGACCCACCAGTTGGATGCGTTCCGAAAAGCGGCGACCGGTTATGCCGACCGTTTGCATGCGGCAGTTCCGCCAGAGCAGCCTCCCATCCCTCGCCTCGGAATTGCCGTGATCGGCCAGGGAGTGTCCGGCTACGACGAACCTCTATTTCGCAAACTGCGACCGCACGGAGGTTATTTCGGCCGGGTCAAGCCGGAGGGTGGGCTCAGGCTATTGCTCGATGCTATAGGCGCTCGTGCCCAATCGCATCCCATTCCATACGGCCACTGGTACGTCGATGGCGGGGCAGAAGCGGAGCACTCTCCGGAACTGACCTGCGTCTCCTACCGCGCTCTCGAACCAGTGCGCGCTGCGCTACTGCGCAAAATGCGCGGGGAAATCGAGACACCGGGGATGGGGCCCGAGGCCTTGCGGACGCTGCTGGCACAGATGAATCCCTCCGAACTTGGTCTTGGCCAAGGGGGAGATCCGGTGCTCGACCGCTTCCAGGTTAAGCTTCTGACGGAGGGCTCCGGAACCCAGATTTTCAGCACTACCTTTGCCCAGTGGACAGCACGCGAAGCGCTGCGCCGGGCCCAGCCCTGCACTCTGCTCGTCCGCTTCGCTCCCCGGCAACGGCAGAAGCCCATGAATGAACTGCTGTCGGAAAAGCAGGATCAGGCGGAACTGGATCCCCTGGGTTCGTTGATGGATGCTGACCTGGGGGCTTACTACAACTGGATCAATCAGCAAAGGCTAGCGGGCGCCGATCAGTCCGCATTCCTGGTGTGGTTTGAGAATCATGGTGAGGCTGTAGCGATCGGCCCCTCGATGCCCCGGGGAACCGAATCGACCACCCCCACCGATCTACGCGAACTGCTCTCCTTGATAGCCTTAGCTTAGAGATAACGTAGCTGGAAGCGCATCTTGGCTCATCCCTGAGCTCCTAGGGCTGAATTCTCGCCGCCCACCCCCCTCCCGGCGCTAAATGAATGTTGAGCTTGGTGGCTTTGGTCACCTGGATCTTTTGTCGCTTGTAGTCGCTGGCATTGCGGTCGGCATTGACGCCGTCCGCATACTCGTCGAGTGAGAACGTGCCTTGGGGCAAAAAAGAAAAGTCGACCACCAGATCGCGCGGGGTCCAGTCCGTCATCGCCCCCAAATACCAGTCCTTGCCATTTTTCCGGGCAACCAGTGCGTACTCGGCGATTTTGGCATCGAGAACTCTGGTCTCATCCCAAGTGGTAGGAACGGCCGCCAAAAACTCCAAGGCGTCGGGTTCGCGCAGGTAATTCGACGGGGTATCGGAGAGCATCCCCAGCGGGCTGTCAAAGACCACGTACATCGCCAGTTGGTTCGAGCGCGTGCCCATTGCCATGGGCTCGGCCCCGATCGGAGCAAACGTGGCGCGCGTAGCGTTGCGCATCGCGCCCGGCGTGAAATCCATGGGGCCCAGAAACATTCTGGTAAAGGGCAGCGTCATGTTGTGTTTGGGCTCGGACTCCCAGCTCCATTTGCTCCACTCCATGCCGCGAACGCCTTCCGTGCCGATCAGGTTGGGCCAGGTGCGCGTCATGGACGCCGGTTTCTGGTCGCCGTGAAAGTCAAGGAGCATCTTGCGTTTGGCCGTCTCGCGAGCGACCTTGTAAAAGAAGTTGATCATGAGTTGGTCGCTGCGCTGCATGAAATCGACCTTGATGCCCTTGACGCCCCAGGTTGTGTATAGATCGAGCGCGGGGATCAGTTGATCGTCGAGCGTCTTCCACGAAACCCAAAGCAGGATGCCCACATTTTTTTGCTTCGCGTATGCGGCCAGTTCTTCCATGTTTAGATCGGGAGCTACTTCGAGAGCATTGCCCAGCTTGTACCAGCCCTCGTCCAGAAGGATGTAGGGGATGCCGTACTTGACGGCGAAGTCGACATAATACTTGTACGTCGGGGTGTTGACTCCGGCCTTGAAATCCACGCCGTAGAGATTCCAGCCGCCCCACCAATCCCATGTAGACATGCCGGGCTTAATCCACGAGGTATCCTCGAGTTGCGAAGGTTTTTCGAGCAACCACACCAACGGATTGGTGAGCAGATCGCCGTCGTGTTGGGCGATGCCCACGAGCCGCCACGGGTAAGTGCGCGTACCGGATGTAACCGCAATATAATCGGCGGCCTCGGCGACCCGGAAATCGCGGTCGCTGGTTTGCACTTCTTTTAGCGGATAGGGAGGGAACGCCGCAACCAGCCCGGGTCCGCCCGTGCCGCGCAGCCACATTCCGGGATAATCCTCGACGTCTGATTCCGCGATGGCCAGCTTCGCGCCTTCGGCGGCTTCCGCCACCGCCGGCAGGGTAGCAAGAAACTCCGGCAGGATTTCGCTGGTGCGCAGCGGAATATAGCGCCGTTCATTATGCGAGTAGAAGCTATCTTCCTGCGGATAGTAGACGAGAGTATTCACTCCGGGGAAATTGAAATGCACTTCTTCGCCGTAAACTTTCACTTGTGCCTGCGGGAGAGAAGTTTCGAAACGGTATGCGGTGCCTTCGTTGTAAGCGCGAAATACCACGGCATAACCGCCATCCATTTCGAGCCGCAGCTCGTTATAGTTCTCCTGGATCGTCGCCGATTTCTGATGCACGACCGGTTCTAGCACCTGATGGGAGCTGCGTTTGTGGGCAGCGAGCACCTTGGGCTCGAGCCCCAATGGTTTGTGATCGATGTCGAGAGAAAGTGGGCAGTCCCGCAGCACCTCGGCGCCATTGAGCACCACGTCGTAGCGAATTTGCTGGGCCGTGCGGACGCGCAGTTCGATGCGGTTGTCCGGCGAGCGCACATCATAGCTCGATTGCCCGAGGCAATGGCCCCCGAGCAACAACGCCGGTACCATCCACAGAATCGCTTTTTCCAGTTGCATGTTCATCGAGATTGATCCCTTCCGATTTGTCCATCCCATGGTGGTCACGATTGTAAACGATTACAGCCTTGGCCCAAAAAAATCTACGGCTTAGGACGGCTCGGGAATCACTTCGATTCGGCCCAGCAAGAATCCGTAGCCCGAGATGCCCACGACCAGAAAGGCGGCGGCCGCCCCAAACGCCCAGAAAAAAGAGCGCGTGGTCTGGGCGATATAACCCGTTACAATCGGCGCGGCGATCGCCGCCAGTTGATTGCCGAAATTCAGGATTCCCCCGAGGGTTCCCACGCTCTCCCGCGGGGCGATCAATGACGGTATGGACCAACCCACAGGTGCGGCGGCGGACAGTCCCCCGATGGCCAGACTGATCCAAACAATCGCGGTGGTCGTGCTCTGCGCGTAGGCTGCTCCTACCACTCCCAGGCCCAGCGTTGTCCCTCCGATGAGGATTGCCCGCCGGACAAACGATGCGTCCCTGCCTCGCTGTACTAATTTGTCCACCAGCCAGCCCCCCATGACAATGTCCGTCACCGTTGCAAAAAGCCAGGGCACGCTGGTGTAGAAAATGGAATGCCGCAAATCGATGTGATGCGTCGACGAGAGATACGAAGGCAGCCACGTCAGCAAGAGGTAGAAAGTATAGTTGTAGGAGGCAAAGCCCAGCACCAGACCCCAAACCTTTTGCCGGCGCAACAAATATCCAAGCGGAGCACCCTTCGCAGCCCTCACTCGGTCTTCGGGCTGGGCTCCGCCCTCGAGAATAAAGTCCCGCTCCGCAGCGGACAGCGATTGATCCTCGCTGGGATTCCGGTAGAAGATGGTAAACAGAACAAAATAGAGCAGACTGATCAATCCGGTGGATGCGAAACTCCATCGCCATCCGAAGCGCAACAGCAGCAAGCCAAGAGCCGGGATACCAAGGGCAGGGGCCAGCTTCGCCGCGGAATCAAAGACTGCCGTGGCCAAACTTCGCTGTTCGGCGGGGAACCAATACCCGATCGCTTTCGCATTGGCTGGAAACGTGGGCGCCTCGCCCACTCCGAGCAGAAGCCGCGCGGCCAGGAAGCCCGCCAGTCCCGTCGAAATCGACGACCCAAAGGAGGCCACACTCCACAAGAGCGTGCCGATGCGGCCTATCAGCTTCACTCCGAAACGGTCCAGCAAGAGGCCGGAAGGAAGTTGAAGCGCCGCATAGGTCCAGCTATAGGCGCTCAACAAATACCCGAAGGTCACGGTAGAGATGCCGAATGAGTTGTGCAGCGCTTCTTGCGAGACGGAAAGATTCACGCGGTCGAAATAGTTCACCAACACACCGAATCCCAGCAACCAGGCGATCATCCAACGCCGGCGTGGGACGGGGTGCCCTCCCGTGTTCGCAAGCGGCGTCACGATTTGGGCTCGGATTCGATTCTCCTGGATATCATTCGGAATTCCCTAAACCTCAGCCGAAAAGGGCTAATGCGAATCCTCGGGCGGATCCCCACCCCTTGATTCGCACCAAGACTTAACCATCAAACCTGGCGCAGACCTGGACGCTCACGGTCGAAACTCCAACTTTGGAATCCGTGCGTTCATAAGTACCTGGTTGCTGCGGCTGAGATTGTAGCGCAGCCGCTGCTCTGCGGCGCGTATTTATGTTCCGTTATCGGGCGTAAGATTTGCTCCGGCGTTCCGTAGGACAAGCCGGTCGACCGGCGACATTCGTTTCCCATCCGTACCTGAACTGTGCTAACGTGACGCCGTCTAAGTATGCCCGGATGACATCCGACGTGGCCCAGAAGCTGCCAATCCAGGTAAGCGATGAATCGACGAACCTTTACTCAACAACTTGCGGGAACGGTGGTCGGAGCCTTGAGCCTCGGTCACAGCTCCGCTTTATTCAGCGAGGAGTCGAGATCCATGGCCAATCTAGGTGAGGTATCGGCAGCGCCCTTCAAGCTGTCCGTCATGCTCTGGACAGTTTTCACCAATCTGCCCTTCGACCAGCGTTTGGAAAAAGTCGCGGAGGCCGGATATCACAATGTCGAACTAGTCGGCGAATACGACAAATGGACGGAAGAAGATCTCAAACGCGCCAATGCCAAACGAAAAGAGCTTGGCATCAGCTTCGACTGCACCGCCGGATTAAAGCACGGCGTAAGCAACCCAGACCACCGGCCGGCACTGCTTGCCGAACTGCGCCAAGCGCTGCCGGTCATGGAGCAAATTGATTGCCCAAGCATGATCCTGCTTTCCGGCAACCGGGTTTCGGGAATGCCTCGCGCGGTCCAGCATCAGTGTTGTGTGGACACGCTGAAAGCCGCCGCCAAGCTGGTCGAGGGCAAGTCCATCCATGGCGAACCGGTCCGACTGCTGCTCGAAACCATTGATCCAGAGGAAAACCCGCAATACTATCTGACCGAAATTGCCGAAGCGCTGGAGGTCATTCAAGCAGTCGATCACCCGCAAGTGCAGTTGCTCTACGATTTCTACCATGAGCAAATTGCCGCCGGCAATCTGATCGCCAAGCTGGAGAAAAGCATGCCGCATCTGGGACTCGTGCACATTGCCGACGTTCCCGGCCGTCATGAACCAGGCACGGGCGAGATTAACTACCAGAACATCTTTGCTAAATTGGCCGAGCTGAACTACACGGGAGTGATTGCGATGGAATTTCATCCCACGGGCGATCCGGTCACGCAGTTGCGGGCGGCGCGCGACCTGGCCCTGGGCGCTCGCCCTAAGACGCTGGGCAAGGAAACGAATCCTTCACCCCGTCGCTAGAGCGATACCCTGAGCGCCCGCTATAGCGTGAACGCGACCGGACCAGGAGAGCAGGCAGGGCACTGAGGCGCGCCAGCTGCGTTGACGACGGCTAGTGGGCTGACACTCGGTACAGCACACAAGCGTGTGAGCCCAGCGTCAAATCCAAGGATTTCGCCGGCCCAAGATCTTTGCGTTCCCACAAATCTCGCACTTCATATTCCACCGAGGCAAGGCCTAGCTCATTCCAACCGTAGTGAATTCTTTCAGCAACAGGGGATATATTGAACACGGCCAAATAGTTCCCGCTTCCCGATGCCGGTCTTGACAGCCAAATCACCGTTTTCTCGGTAGTGGTGACGGGACGGCTACCTGTCGAATGCTGATCGACTTCGATGACCTCCGGATTCGAGAGCAAGGCGGTCGTCCACTCGTCATCGGACTTCAGATCTCCACCCACCATAAGAGGCGAACCAAAGATCGACCATAGCGTGAACAGAGTGCGCTGCTCGTCATGGGTCAGCTGGGTTTGCCGCGGCTTGCCCCAGCCGGGGGCCGGCCCGAGATAACCGACGGGGAGCATATCGGCATCCGGCCAATGTCCCGGTTCCGATGCTCCTGCCCATTTGGCTACGTTGGCAAACTGGTCGCCCAACCCTTGAGGATAGTCGACGGTGCTGTGCCACAGGTCCCAAATGTCATTCGAGATGCGCCACATCTGGGCGTACTTCCGCATCTCCTCTGTCTTTTCCATCGGAGCTGGACCCGGAGACAGACTCAGTAGGATGGGGCGGTTGGTCTTGTCGAGCGCCTCGCGCAATAAGCGAATATCGTTCCCTTTGTAAGGCCGGCTGCTGATGCAATCAACCTTGATCAGATCAACCTGCCAACTGGCATAAAGCCGGGCGATGGAATCATAGTAGGCCGCCCCCGCCGCTTTGTTGGCGTCAATTCCATAGTTGTCAAAATTCCAAGGGCAGGTGTCGGAGGCGTCTGCAGCCTCGGCGGCATGATAGGTCGAGCCTTCGATCTGTAGGTTCTTCTGGACCGCTTGTTTGGGGATCCCGCGAAGAATATGGATACCAAACTTGAGGCCGAGAGCGTGCACATAGTCGGCCAGGGGCTTGAATCCTAAACCGCCGGCGGCCGAGGGGAACCGCGTCGTGGGCGGCGTGTAGCGGCCATAGCCATCCATGGAGTATTGGAACGTCTGCGAATTGCCTTCCGCTACCGGATTGGTGACAAACCATTCCATGTCGACCACCACGTACTGCCAGCCGTAGGGCTTCAAGTGTTTAGCGAACCAGTCAACGTTGGCCTTGAAGTCAGTCTCCTTGATGGTAGTGCCGTATCCGTCCCAGCTATTCCAACCCATTGGCGGAGTGATAGCCAGGGATGATGGTTCTGCGGCGGGAGGCCGAGCCACGCCATCGAGCGTAGTCACAAGCACCAGGACCGCCACACAATAACGCGATAGGGGCCGGCGATTATTCACGATTCCTCCTCTTCGAGCCTTCTTCTCCACAACCGTTTCAATTTAGGACGGACTTGTCGCAGATAAATGCGGCGATACACCGGTGTGCAGGCCTTTCCGCGTACGCTAGCGGGTGGAAATATTACCACGCGGGCGCAGGATTACAAGGTTGCAAATTGACAGGACATGGGAATAGTCTAGCCAGCGCCATTGAAGTACATGATTCGAGCGTTACATTACCGTGTGCCTCGGGGAAAAGCATTCCCTGAGAAAGCGTGGTAGGAACGCAAACTACGGCCAGACCAAGGACCAGCCATGACGCTACTGCTAGCGGCCGAAGTGCCAACCCGGCTAGTACGTCTTTCCTCTGTAGATGTCGTCATTGTAGTTTTCTATTTTGTTCTCGTGCTCTCCATCGGCTGGTACCTAAAAGGGCGGGCCAACACCGGCGAAGACTTTTTCATGGCGGGGCGGGAGATGACGGCATGGGTGGCGGGCCTCAGTTTTCTCTCCGCCAATCTGGGTGCGCTCGAACTGATGGGC
>Ga0182015_10006847_pt1 | contig 11290 bp, 6 predicted proteins | sample 712P3MmetaG_FD_120478 | JGI IMG/M metagenome (GOLD analysis project Ga0182015, IMG submission 120478) | Permafrost microbial communities from Stordalen Mire, Sweden - 712P3M metaG | ecosystem: Environmental > Terrestrial > Soil > Wetlands > Permafrost | place: Sweden: Stordalen | collected...
AAACCGATATTGCCGGATGCGGGCGATCGGATTATCACGGTGGCCGGAGCGACTGGGCGGTTGGTCATGCAGAACGACGTGATGATGGGTCTGGGTGGACTTGCCAGGGGCGAGGCGCGGCCCGGCGAGGCGCGCCCCACGGAACCGCTGGCCGGCGTGCCGCGCGCCGGGTCGATCAAGATCCACGGGCCCGCGGCCTTCGAGGGCATGCGCAAGGCGGGCGCCCTCGCGGCGGCGACGCTGGACTTCGTCACCCCCCATGTGGCGCCAGGGATCACCACCGGCGAACTCGACCAGCTGTGCCACGACTACATCGTCGGCAACGCCGCGATCCCCGCCCCGCTCGGCTATCGCGGCTTTCCGAAATCGATCTGCACCTCGATCAACCACGTCGTCTGCCACGGCATTCCAGGCGACCGGCGGCTGATCGAAGGCGACATCGTCAATATCGACGTGACCGTGATCCTCGACGGCTGGCACGGCGATACCAGCCGCATGTATTTCGCCGGCGAGCGCGTTCCGCTGAAGGCGAAAAAGCTGGTCGACGTCACCTACGAGGCGATGATGCGCGGCATCGCCGTGGTCAAGCCCGGCCTCCACATCGGCGCGATCGGCAACGCGATCCAGCGCTATGCCGAAAGCCACCGCTATTCGGTGGTGCGCGACTTTTGCGGCCATGGCGTCGGACGGGTGTTCCACGACGCGCCGTCGATCCTCCATTACGGCCGCCCGGAAGATGGGCCGGTGCTGCTCGAAGGCATGTTCTTCACCGTCGAGCCGATGATCAATCTGGGGCGCTGGGAAGTTAAGGTGCTGAGCGACGGGTGGACCGCGGTCACCAAGGACCGCTCGTTATCGGCCCAGTTCGAGCACACGATCGGCGTCACCGCGACCGGCTACGAGATCTTCACGATTTCCCCCGCCGGCCTGCACCGGCCACCGTACGAACTCAGTTCCCCGGAAGAAAATCCTCTTTGAGGATTTGCTCGGGCGCGTAGGGGCACTCGGTCGGGAAAGCGCCGAGCTGCATCTTTGTTTCGCGCGCTGCCACATCGCGAGCATTCTTGTATGAGCTGGCCAACACCTCCGCAAAAAACGGCCGAAGGGATGGCGAATCCTCAATGATCGAGTTGATCTGGAGCCGCTGCTCCAAGATCGTCACGGACCAGCTCGCTCCTCTTCGCTTGGGCTGAAATTGCCACTTCAAAAGGTGACTGAGCAAAACGGTCAGGCGGTTCCTGATTTCGCGTCTGTCGCTCCTGCCCACGCTTTCGATTTCCTCGGCAAGATTCTCGACATCGACGTCGGTGAGTTCGCCGGCGCGCAGCAACCGGGCTTGCTCCTGCGTCCAGGCGAAGAAATCATCATCGTAGGCAACGGCATTGCGGGGCATCGGCGGTCCTTTCAACCTCCGCCGTCAAGTTAGCACGATCACGGCTCCAGCCGCACCGTGGCGTGGGCGCTGCGGCCGGCGGCGTCGATCACGGTGAGCTGGGAAAAGCCGACGCCACCGGGTTCCCAGTACAGCGCGTGGCGCGGCTGGCCCGGCGGCAGCGGGCGGCCGTCGGCGAGCCAGCGCAGCGGCCAACTGCCGCCGGCGGCTTCGAGCGGCACTTCCTCGCCATGCCATTCAACGATCGATCCGTCGGGCGGGTAGAGAATTTTCGGGCCGCCGCCATCCCGCCCCGCGCGCTCGGCGGGGCCGGGATCGAGCCGGCGCAATCCCGCCGGCAGATCGCGCCCGTCGGCGACGACCAGCGCGCCGGGCGGCGGCGACTTCGTCCCGGTTCCAGCGGGCGGCGGGCCCAGCAGGTCGGCGATCTTGAACAGCACCGGCGCGGCGGTGGCGCGGCCCGTGATCCCCGGCATCGGCGTGCCGTCGGGCCGCCCGGCCCAAACCGCGATCGTCACTTCGCTGTCGTAACCGACCGCCCAGGCATCGCGGAACCCGTAGGACGTACCGGTCTTGAACGCGAGCCGGCGGGCGCAGCGGACTTCGGCCGGGAGCATGCCCGGAGGCGGCGGCGCGCTGCCCAGGATATCGTCGACGTACCAGGATGCGACGGGACCGAAAATGCGGGTCTCCCGGCCCGCCGGCGCGTCGACCTGCGTCCGCAGCGGCGCGACGGCGCCGTCATGCGACAGCGCGACATAGAGCGTCGCCAAATCGCGAAGGCTGATCCCGTCGCCGCCGAGCGCCACCGCGAGACCAGGTTCGGTCGTCGGCTGCGGCAGCTTGAGGCTGACGCCGGCGGCGGCGAGCGCCGCGGTAAAACGCGCCGGCCCCAGCCGGTCGAGCACCGCGACCGCCGGCACGTTGAGCGAATATTGCAGCGCCTCGCGCGCGGTCACCTGGCCGAGGAAGCGGCCGTCGAAATCGCCCGGCGCGTAGTCGCCGAAGTGGCGCGGCTGGTCGTCGAGGACGGTTTCCGGGTGGATGATCAGCCGATCGAACGCCATCGCGTAAATGAACGGCTTCAGCGCCGAGCCCGGCGAGCGGATCGCCGCAATCATGTCGATCGTGCCGCGCCGCGGGGCGGAGAGAAAATCGGCGTTGCCGACATAGGCGATGATGTTGCGCTCGCGATTGTCGACGACCAGCGCCGCCAAGGTCGCCTGCGGGTCGAGCGCCGCCGCCTCGCGCTGCAGCAGCGCCTCGATTTCCTCCTGCAGCATTGGATCGATCGTGGTCCTGACGACCGCGGCGCTCGCATCCTCGTCGCGCAGCGCCCGGGCCAGATGCAGCGCGTGGAACGCCATCGCCAGGCGCCCGCTCGGCACGTTCTCGGCCGCTGCCTCGGCGAGGGTTTGGTCCGAAATCACCCCTTCGGAAGCAACCCGGCGCAGCACTGCGTCGCGCGCCAGCCGCGCCCCTTCGGGATGGCGGTCGGGCCGCAGCCGTTCCGGCGAGCGGGGGATCGCGACCAGCAGCGCGGCCTCGGCGGCGGTCAGATGCACCGGCTCCTTGCCGAGATAGGCGAGGCTCGCCGCGCGCACTCCTTCGAGATTGCCGCCGAACGGCGCCAAGGTGAGGTAGATCCCAAGGATCGCGTCCTTGCCGAGCCTTCGCTCCAGCACCAGCGCCTCGCCGCTTTCGGCGATCTTGGCCGCGAGCGTGCGCGATCGCCGCTCCAGGAGGCGCACCGCCTGCATCGTCACGGTCGAGGCGCCGGAGACGACATGGCCGTGCGCCACCCATTGCCCGGCGGCGCGCAGCACGGCCAGCGGGTCGACGCCGAAATGCGTCTCGAACCGCCGGTCCTCGGTGGCGATCAGCATGCGCCGGTAGAGCGGATCGACATCGGCGGCCGCGGTCGGCAGCCGCCACTTGCCGTCAGCCGACAGGAACCCGCGCAGGATCGATCCGTCGCGCGCCAGCACCAGCGTCGAGAGGCGCGCGCCCCGATCGAGCGACGGCGGCGGCAGGGCGAGATATCCGGCGACAAGACCGAAGGCGCCGGTAGCAACGAAAATGCACTGGAGCCGCCAGGCGTGCTTCGAGACGCGCCCTGACGGGCGCTCCCCAGCATGAGGAGCTTTCTTACCCGCAAAAAGAAAATTCCTCATCCTGAGGAGACCGCGAAGCGGTCGTCTCGAAGGACTCATTGACTCTCTCCAGCTATCGCGCCTGCACCACGAGCTTGCCCATCCCGGTGCGGCCGTAGGTCTCGGGGTCATACATGTCTTCGACCTCGAGTGCCGGGTACTTGAATTCGCCCGGGGTCACCGCGCGCACGACATACGCCAGCGTGAAATCGGCGACGCCGCCCTGCAGGTCGAGCGCCGCGATATAGCGGTCGTCGCGCGCCTCGACATAGACCGGGCTCGCCATGTCCTTGAGCCACCCGTAGGTGTCGGCGTTGCCGCCCGATCCCGGAGCCGTGTCCTGGATCTCGAACCCGGCCGGCAGCAGGTCGACGATCAGCGCGCGGGCCGGCGGGCCGGCGTTTTTACGGGTGCCCTTCAGCATCACGACGAACAGGTCGGTCTGCCGGACCTTGATCAAATCCGCCACGGTCCCATCGGGCAGGTAGAGCGCCCGGCTGACGGTGTAGCCGCTGCTCTCAGCCGGGAGTTCCGCCTTGACGACGCCGGTGATCGAGACGCTGCGCCAGAGCGGCGCGGTGCCGCGATTGGCGATGGTGAGCGCCGGCGCGCCGGCGCCGAGCGCGCGGCTGAAATACTCGGCGGTCGTGCGGGTCTCCGGCGGCTTGTCGCCGGCCGCGACCGTCATGCTGTTGCCGGTGAGCTTGGCCGCGGCCTCGGCCGCCAGCAACAACCAGGCCTGCTCCTGGGTGCTGGTGCGATCCGCATGGGCGAAGAGTTCGGCGATGCGGTCCATCAGCGTCGTCAGCCGCCCCTGACTCCCCGGATCGGTGGCGGCGAACGCGAGCGCCGCCGCGCTGTCGCGCAGTTCGCTGCCGTAATCGACGTTTCGCAGCGCTGGATCGCGCTTTGGCGGCGGCGTCAGCGCGGCGGCATAGGCAGCGGCGGCGCGGGTGGCGTCCCCATAGGCCGCCAACGCCGCGGCGATCTGCGCCTTGGCGAGCTGCGTCGGCAGCTCGGTCATCTTCGTATCATTGAGATACCTGAGCGCGTCGAGGTCGTCGGCCTTGGCCCGCGCCAGCACGTAATGCACGTAGGCGAGCGAAGTCAGGGACTTGTCGTCATGCTCCTGCCGCACGTAGGAGCGCATCCAGGCGATCACGCCCTTCAGCGCGAAATCGGGCACGGCGTAGCCGTGCTCCTTGGCGCGCATCAGGAAATCGGCGGCATAGGCGTCGAGCCAGGGAACCGTGTCGTCGCTGTCGTTCCACACCCCGAAGCTGCCGTCCGAGCGCTGCAGTTCGGCGATATGGGCGATCGCCGCATCGACCGTCTTCGCCGGGGTGAAGCCGGGATCGGTCTGCCACAGCGCTGCGACCTCATCGACATAGAGCAGCGGCAGCGCGCGGCTGGTGGTTTGCTCGAGACAGCCATAGGCGTAGCGGTCGAGCGCCGCGAGCAGTCCGGGTACGTCCCATTGCGGGCGCGGACTGACCGAAAGCCGCGCCTCGGCGGTGCCGGGCAAGAACTCGTCGGCGCTGGCATCGTCTAGCGTCACGGTCTGTCCGGGCTGCATCTGTCCGACAAAACGGCGCAGCTGGTAGGCTTGCGCCGGGCGCACCTCGACCGTGAAGTCGCGCGCGATGCGCAGATCGCCCGGCCCGGTGAAATCGAGATGGACCGCGACATTGCCGATCGTCGTCGCGGCCAGCGTGAAGCCATCGGCGAAAGACCCGCCAGCGTCGAGGTGAACCGCGCGATCGACCGGCGCGGCAAAGGATCCGGCGCCGGTCGCGGTCATCTTCAAGGCGTAATCGCCGGCCGGCCCTTCGAGGTTGTTGACCGTGAGACCGAGCCGCCCGTTGTCGCCGGGCGCCAGGAAGCGCGGCAGCGACACCATCGTCACAACCGGATCGCGCACGGTCGTCTGCGCGCTGGCGGCGCCGAGCTTGTGCGCCGCGAACGCCACCGCCATTAGCCGCAGCTGGCCCTGGAAATCGGGCACGTCGAACTTGACCGTCGCGGCGCCGGTGGCATCGAGCTTGACGATGCCCGAGAACAGCGCCACCACCCGCGAGCTCTTGTCGGGCAGTCCGGCGACCGAGCGCCGGCTGAAATCGTCGCCGCCGCTGCGCAATGCGCCGATGGCGCTGGCGTGCGGGTCGATCAACCGGCCATAAAGGTCGCGCAGTTCGACGCCGAGCTTGCGCTTGCCATAGAAGTAATCGCCCGGGGTTGGGCTGGCGAAATCGGTGAGCTTCAACACCGCCTCGTCGACCGCCGCGAGCGTCACATAGGCCTCCTCGCCCGTCGCCAGGCCGGCGACCTTGATCGGCATCTCGACCCGCGCGCGCGGCCGCACCACATCGGGCGCGGATACGGTCACGCCGAGCGTGCGCGGCGCCGGGTCGATCCCGATCCAGGCGAGGCCGACCGCCCGCCCGGGTCCGCGCGCCGAGATGCCGTTGCCGCCCGCATCCGGCGGCGCCGGCGGGCGATACGCGGTCACCAGCGCATAGACGCCGCTGCCCCACGCGGCCTCGACCGGGATGTCAAGCGTCGTGCCCCCCTCCGGCAACACCACCGAGCGCATCGACAGCACCTTGTCGGAGGCGATCGCCAGCTCGGCGTGGCCGGCGAACGGCGCCTTGATGAAGAGCTTGGCCGTATCGCCTGCCTGGTAGCGGGTCTTGTCGAGCGTCGCGGTCAGCTTGTCGGGCACGTCGGGCAAGGCCGCCTCGACCCACCAGCCGACATGGAACCTGAGGCTCGACTGCGCGCCGCTCGCGCCGTCGGTGACCTCCCAGCGATAACGCCCCTCGGGCAGCGTCTTCGACAAATTCGCCGCGCCGCCATCGGCGATATCGACCGTGCCGCTGTCGATCGGCACGTCGCGCACCTGCACGCGATGCCGCCACATGCCGTTCTGCGAATACCAGTCGTACTGCCAGGTCTCGCGCACCAACTCCCAGCGCAGCCCGGGCGCGGCGATGCGTTTGCCGGCCTCATCGAGGGCGATGACGTCGAGCGTCGCCGGTTGACCTTCCGGCACCGCGTCGTCGCCCGCCGGCGAATGCAGGCCGATCGTCACCGGGCGCTGGCGGATCGGTCGGGTCAGCGTCGTGCTGATCGGTCGGCCGCTCGGTTCGAACACGACGACCTGGATCGTCGCTTCGAGCGGTCGGGTGAGGTCGGGCAGGTCGGTCAGGTCGAGCGTCGCGCTCGACTTGCCGTCGGCGTCGGTCGCCGGCGCGTCGAGGCTAGTGCGCTCGCCGTCGTATTTCTCGCCGATCAGGCCGAACTGGAAATCCGGCTCGCTCGGAAACGGCTTGTCATCGAAACCGACTTGCGCGGTGGCGGTGACCGACAACCCCGCGCCGGGCGCGCCAAAATAATATTTCCCGGCGATTGCCACCGGGTACGCCTCGTTGGGATGAATCGGCGCATCGCTCGCCGACCCCTCGACCTTCAGAGTCGGCGGTACGAAATCCTCGACCCTGAACTCGGTGGTGGCGATCGCCGGCGCCTTGGGATCGACGCGCAGCTCGACGGTCCAGCTGCCCATCCGCGCGTCGCGCGCGAGGTCGTAGCGCTGATAATGCGCGCCGAGATCGCCGGCGGCGAGCTGGCGGGTGTCCATGACGACGCCGTCTGGCCGCAGCAGACGCATCGTCAGCGGCACGGTCGACAGCGCGTCCGCCTTGTCGTCGCGCACCAGCGCCATCAAGTGGACGCTCTCGCCCGGCCGGTAGATGCCGCGGTCGGTATAGAGATAGGCGTCGACGGGGCCCGGCTGGTCGCGTCCGCTGACCCCGCGGTCGCTGAGATCAAACGCGGCGCGGCCGACTTCGAGGAAATTGAAGTCGCCCTTCTCGCCATAGGCCATCACCGCGTAGGGCTCGTCGCCGCCCTTGCCGTGCAGCAACCCGCCGGCGAAGCGGGCGATGCCGTCGGCGCCGGTCGTCGCATTGCCGAGCTCGGCGTTGTCGTGCGCGTAGAGCCTCAAGGTGATGCCCGACACCGGCTGCGCGTCGGCGAGCGAGCGCACCGCGACCGCCATCCCGTCCGTGCCGGTATAGGCGGTGAGGCCGAGATTGGAGACGAGGATCCAGTTGGTCGCCAGCTGGGTGTCGTCGCCTTCCCGCAGATCGGCGCGCTCGACCGCGGCGAGATAGACGCCGGTCCCGCTATCCTTCAGCACATCCTTCAGGGGTATCGCGGTCGAGACGGCGCGGTTGCGCTCGCCGGCGATCGTCATCTCGCCCTGCCAGATGAGGCTCCCCGAAGTGTTGGCGAGATCGTCGACGTCGCTCGCGCCGAAACCCATCGTCAGCTTCTCGGCGTCGATACTTGGCACCAGATTGCGTTCGTTGATCTTGAGGATGCGCACTTTCACCCGGTCGAGGTTGACCGTCGTCACCGGCAGCCCGGCGCTTCCGGTGCGCGGCAGCACATAGCCGGTGCCGGCGAAGCTGATCGACGGCTTGCGGTCGGGGATCACGACATTGGTCTTGAAGTCGGACAGCGTCTTTTCGCCGGTCGTCGACGGAAAGCCGGCGAGCAGCTCGACCTGATAGGTGCCGCCGTGTTTCAGCCCTTCGAGGCAGACCGTGTCGCCGCGCCCGGTGACGATTCCGTCGAGCGCGGGCGTCGCGCGCACGAAGGCGCCGTAGGAGATGTCGCCCTTGGTGCCGATCGGCTCGTTGAAGCGCAGGCAGGCGCGCGCCGCATCGGCCTCCGCCTCAACCTCGACCTTGGTGACCCGGAAGGCGACCAGCACCTTCAGCTGGTCGATCCGCGTCGCGACGTCCTTCGACGCCGTCAAGCCCACACCGGCCTCGAACGCGGCGAGCGCCTCCTTGTACTTGTCGTGGCGGTCGTAATCGCGGCCGATGATGAAGAGGGCGTTGCCGCGCTCCGCCGGGTCGGTTGATTTGCGATAGGCGTTGTAGGCGCTCGCCATCGCGTGGTCTTCGTCGTCATTGGCGAGCTGCGCCTGGGCGAGGCGCAGCCACACCGTCCCGTCATCGGTCCCGAAGGAGATCGCAGACTCGAGATCGTCGACCGCCTGCTGGTAGCGTTTCGCCTTCAATTCGTCGTCGGCGTCCTTCTTCAGCCGCGGGATCAGGGCTGGCTGACGCTTGGCGGCCGGCGCCTTGTCGAGCAAATCCTGATGGTATTGCGTGCCGGCGTCGGCCAGCTCCTTCGATTCGTAGTCCGCGGCGCCAACCGGCGCGGCCCACGACGTCGCGACGAGGACGAAAAAAAATGACAAGGCGCGGAACATCGGCGCTAACCCCCCAGCAAACCCTCGCCCAGAAACCCACGATAGAGCGCGCGCGACGCTACCATCCCCGCCAGTCGCGCGGGAGCGACCATTTGAGCGAACAGGGTCGGGTTCGCTGCAACCGACGGCGCAACGGCAAATACGGCTATTGCGCCGGTCTGGTTGCCAAATAGCGTTCGACGAGCGGCCCCCAGATCGCCGAGCCGCCGCGCAGCAAAAACATGTCGTGGCCATCGCTGCCGAAAGCCGGCATGGCCTCGTAATCCGCCTTGCCGCCGGCCCGGGCGAACGCCGCGTACATCGCCCCGGCGATTGCCGGGCTGAAGAAGCTATCGTTGGCGGTATAGATCCATAGCATCGGCGTCGTGGCGCGCGCCCCAAATTCGCTCGCCCCCACGGCCAGCAGGTCGGGAGCGCAATTGCTGTTCGGCTGCTGGTTGCGATGGCCGCCGCGCCCGCCCGACATCTTGATGAGCGCGGTGACCCGCGGGTGCGGGGTCGAATTATAGGCGATCGTCGTCCAGCCGCCAGTCGAGAGGCCGACCAGCACCATCCCCTGCGGCCGAGCGAACGGCAGGGTCGCGGCATAGTCGACGGTCGCGGCGACATCGCGCGCGGCTTCGAGGCCCGAGCGCACGTAGTTGGGCATATCGCAAGAACCGGAAAGCTCGACCTCGACCCCGCCGGTCGCGCCATAGCCGCGGCGGACGCTCGCGATCACCGCGTAGCCACGGTCGAGAAACCAACGGAAGGCCTCGCTGTCGCACGCAGGAGGGCCGACCCGGATGCGCGCCGCCGGGTCGGCCGGCGTGCCGTGCGCGTAGATGACGCGCCGCGCGGGCGCCTCGCCTTGCGGCCGGCAGACGCGCGAGTAGAGGAGGTGCGGGGCGCCCGAAGCATCGGTCATCGGCACCCAATGGATCTGATCGCGCCACGGGCCGGTCGGCACGCCGGCGGGGCCCGGCGTCACCTGCGCGAGCGCCGCTCCGGCGGCCAAGATCGCAAGCGCCAGAGCCAATGGAAGCCGCATCGCCCCCTCTCCGCTTGAGACTTCACGCGCATCTGTAGCACTGTGCGGACAACGCGAGCCAGCGCAGCCGCAACGGCTTTATGGAGGGCGGGACATGAAAATCGGTTTTGTCGGTCTGGGGATCATGGGGCACCCGATGGCCCTCAATCTCATCAAGGGCGGGCATCAGCTTTTTGTCTACGGCAAGCGCACCTGCCCAACCCCGGTCAAGGAAGCCGGCGCGACGGTCTGCGACACGCTCAAGAGCATCGCAAAGCAGTCGGACATCGTCATCATCATGGTGCCCGACACGCCCGACGTCGCCAATGTGTTGCTCGGCGCCGACGGCGTCGTCGCCGGCCTCTCAGCCGGCAAGATCGTCGTCGACATGAGCTCGATCTCGCCGATCGAGACCAAGGAATTCGCCGCCGCGGCGGCCGAGAAGGGCTGCGGCTACGTCGACGCGCCGGTGTCGGGCGGCGAGGTCGGCGCCAAGGCGGCCTCGCTCACCATCATGGTCGGCGGCTCGGAAGCCGATTTCGCCAAGGTCAAACCGCTGTTCGAGCTGATGGGCAAGAACATCACCCTCGTCGGCGATGTCGGCGCCGGGCAGACCACCAAGGTCGCAAACCAGATCATCGTCGCGCTGACCATCGAGGCGGTGGGCGAGGCGCTGCTCTTCGCCTCCAAGGCCGGCGCCGACCCGGCCAAGGTGCGCCAGGCGCTGATGGGCGGCTTCGCCGCCTCGCGCATCCTCGAAGTCCACGGCGAGCGCATGATCAAGCGCACCTTCGACCCCGGCTTCCGCATCGAACTGCACCAGAAGGATCTGAACCTGGCGCTGCAGGGCGCTCGCGCGATGGGCATGTCGCTCCCCAACACCGCGACGACCCAGGAGCTGTTCAACGCCGCGACCCCGCTCGGCGGCAAAGGCTGGGACCATTCCGGGCTGGTGCGGGTGCTCGAACACCTCGCCGGCCACAAGGTGGCCAAGGGGTAAGCAGCGCGTGGCCGCCGAGGGCCCCGGTCCCGAAACGGGAACGCCGCCCGCGGCTTCCGTCGATGCGCCGAGCGAGCAGCCCGGCTTCGTCGTCTCCCTCTGCTCGATCGCCGCCGGCCTGATCGGCTTCGGCGTTCCCGTCCTCGGCATGCTCGCGTCATGCGCCGGGATCGGGCTCGGCATCTGGGGCTTTCGGCAAGGCCGCGCGGCGCACTACCCGCGCAGCGTCGTCTGCGGCATCGCCGGAATATCGGTATCTGTTCTGAGCTTTGTCTTCTGGCCGTATGTGATGCTGTCGTCCTCGTATCACTAAGCACGGCCCGCAAGCGCGGGGTTCCGGCTGCCGCTACGCGCAAGATCACCGCAGATTATTGCGACCCGCCTTCAATCAGCCGTGACCGTCACCGGGGACCGCCCGTGTCGCGGATTTCGATCGAAACGCCGAGAA
>Ga0182015_10006849_pt1 | contig 11285 bp, 9 predicted proteins | sample 712P3MmetaG_FD_120478 | JGI IMG/M metagenome (GOLD analysis project Ga0182015, IMG submission 120478) | Permafrost microbial communities from Stordalen Mire, Sweden - 712P3M metaG | ecosystem: Environmental > Terrestrial > Soil > Wetlands > Permafrost | place: Sweden: Stordalen | collected...
CGGAAACCGGGTTCGATCTGGGCCCACAGGACATGGCCCGTTATTTGGGTGACTTTGCACGGGGAGGGCTGATCAATATTGCCGGCGGTTGTTGCGGCAACACACCCGAGCACATTGCCGCTATCGCCAAAACGCTCGAAGGCCAGCCTCCGCGAAAGTGGGGGACGACGCCCATTGAGGGATCCTACGCCCGCCAGAGCGAGAGCAGAGCGTGAGCGCGCCCGAGAGCATAAGTGTGCCTGAGGCCACGGAGCCGAAGCCGCTTCGTCTCTCTGGATCACAACCCTTCACCCAGCAGTCCGGCGTTTACATCGTGATCGGTGAGCGGACCAATGTGGCCGGTTCGCCCAAGTTCGCGAAGCTGATCAAGCAGGGCAAATATGATGATGCTGTAAGCGTAGCCCGGCAGCAGGTTGAGAACGGGGCGAATGTCCTCGACATCTGTATGGATGAGGGCATGATCGATGGCGTCACGGCAATGACACGCTACCTGCAGTTGCTGGCGAGCGAGCCCGAAGTCGCCAAGGTGCCCTTCATGGTGGACTCCTCGAAATGGGAGGTCATCGAGGCAGGGCTCAAGTGCCTGCAGGGCAAGGGCATCGTGAACTCGATTTCTCTGAAAGAAGGCGAAGAAAAGTTTCGCCAGAACGCGGCTACCGTTCTCAAATATGGCGCGGCGGTGGTGGTAATGGCTTTCGACGAAAAGGGTCAGGCCGCGACTTACGAGGAGAAGATCCGCATCTGCGAGCGCGCCTACCGGATACTGGTCGACGAAGTTGGTTTCCCGCCCGAAGACATCATCTTCGATCCAAATATCCTCACCATTGCCACAGGCATGGAAGAGCACAACAATTACGGGGTTGACTACATCAACGCCACGCGGTGGATTAAGGCCAACCTGCCGCACGCAAAGGTCAGCGGCGGCGTCTCCAACATTTCGTTCAGCTTTCGAGGAAACAACAAGGTTCGCGAAGCCATGCACTCCGCGTTTCTTTATCACGGCATCGCGGCGGGCATGGACATGGGCATCGTGAATGCCGGGATGCTCGAAGTGTACGAGGAGATTGAGCCTGAGCTGAAGGTGCTGGTCGAAGACGTGCTGCTAAACCGCCGTCCCGACGCGACAGAGCGCTTGGTGGAGCTCGGTGAATCGCTGAAGGGCGCTGGTGCGGTAGTGAGTGAAAAGAAGGCCGAAGAATGGCGCAACGGCACGGTCGAGGAGCGTCTCTCTCACGCACTCGTCAAGGGGATAGACGCGTACATCGAAGTCGACGCCGAGGAAGCCCGCGTCAAACTGGGCCGCCCTCTATTGGTTATCGAAGGGCCGCTGATGGCCGGCATGAGTGTGGTGGGCGATCTATTCGGAGCCGGCAAGATGTTCTTGCCCCAAGTGGTCAAGTCTGCCCGCGTGATGAAGAAGGCCGTGGCGCACCTAACGCCGTTCATGGAGGCCGAGAAAGTTGCGATGTCTGCATCTGGCCAAGTGGTCAAGGCGCAGGGAAAAATCGTACTCGCGACCGTCAAGGGTGACGTTCACGATATTGGCAAGAACATCGTCGGTGTCGTCCTTGCCTGCAATAATTACGAGGTGATCGACATGGGGGTGATGGTTCCCTGCGAAAAGATCCTCGAACGTGCCAAAGCGGAAAAGGCGGACATGATCGGACTCAGCGGCCTGATCACACCGTCTCTCGATGAGATGGTACATGTGGCCCGCGAGATGGAGCGTCAGGGCTTCAAGTTGCCGCTGCTCATCGGCGGGGCAACCACGAGCCCGAGGCACACGGCCGTCAAAATTGCGCCGCACTACAGCGAGCCAGTGGTCCACATTCTGGATGCCAGCCGGGCGGTGCCTGTGACGACCAGTCTTCTGAGCGACGAGGGCAAGCCGGCGTTTGTGGCGCAGCATCGCGCCGATTACGAGAAGTTGCGCAAGGCCCACTCCGCGCCTCGGCAGGCGGTCGTCTCCCTCGAGACTGCGCGCAAAAGGCGAACTCCGATCAAGTGGCGTGCCGAAGACTTGCCCCTACCCGCGTTTACAGGTGTGCACGTGCTGGACAACTTTCCTCTGGCCACACTGCGCGACTTCATCGACTGGACGCCGTTCTTCCACACCTGGGGGCTAAAGGGCGTTTACCCCCGCATTCTCGAGCACGAGGGACAAGGTGCGCAGGCGCGCCAGATCTTCACCGAAGGCAAAGCTCTCCTGGATGTCATCATTGAGAAGAACCTGATTACCGCGCGTGGCGTATACGGCTTCTTCCCCGCCAGCGCCGTGGGCGACGATGTCGAACTGTACACGGACGACACACGCGAACAGGTGCTCGATCGATTCCACTTCCTCCGCCAACAATCGAACCGGGAAGGCAGTGAGCCGTGCCGGTCGCTCGCCGACTTCATCGCGCCGAAGGAAACAGGGCTGCCCGATCACATCGGAGGTTTCGCGGTAACCAGCGCGATCGGCTTGAAGGAGCTGTGCGACCGGTTTAGGTCTGAGAACGACGACTACAACGCGATCATGGCGGAGGCCCTCGCCGATCGCCTGGCTGAGGCCTTCGCCGAATGCCTGCACAAGCGAGTGCGGGATGAATGGGGTTACGGTTGTGAAGAAGGTCTGAGCAACGCGGATCTCATCCAAGAGAGGTATCGGGGAATCAGGCCGGCAGCGGGCTACCCGGCGTGCCCAGACCACACAGAGAAGGGTCCGCTCTGGCGTTTGCTCGATGTGCAGGCGAACACCGGAATGCTGATTACTGAGTCGTTTGCGATGTGGCCCGGCTCAAGCGTGAGTGGACTCTACTTCGCCCACCCGGAATCCCGGTATTTCAGCCTCGGCAAGATCGACCGCGATCAGGTCGCCGACTATCACGAACGCAAGGGAATGAGCGTGGCAGAAGTCGAGCGCTGGCTCGGGCAAAATCTGAACTACGACCCTGTGGAATAGCATCTGGACCTGTGGCCGCTAGCGGACATCCCAACCCTTGGGAATTCGCGCCCGACCCTCCGAAGCGCACGATTGGAAAATTCATGCGCCAGCTCGACCGATTCAGCGATGGCGGCACTCGTCGGAATCGAAGCCGCTTGCGGACGTGTTTGCACGGCGGCCCAGCCTTAATGTCCGGGTCGTGACCTGACGTAGATTTTGACATCTCAAGAAAGAGCATGATACGCCGCCATCGTCGAAATTGGGGATAATGCAAGACCCATCAGCGACCGCAAGCTTCGCTTGAAGATTGGGGACCGAGGAAGCAATATCGGGGTCAGCCACTGCAAGTCGCGCCACATTGTTGTTAGTCAGGCGGCGTTCTGCATCGCAAGTGGCAGTTCGCTCCGCCCTGTATGGCAGGTTTTTCACGATTTGCATACGAAAATGGCCGACGTGAATCTGGAGGCGGCGACGTTAAGGCAGATTGAAACTCTGGGCCGCCGGAGCCGTTGAAAGTCTGCATCCGGGTGTAGCCCTTTTGGCGAAGTTCCAAATCGAAGGCCAGATATCTCTGGGCAGCCGCTGATTCTGTTCCTTTCAGGATTTCGCCGGACGATGTGTCGAATTTGAACAATTGATCCGCGGTAGGTCGAACATAGGCCTGAATCCGATCGCGCTGTTCCTTTCTTCTCGTACCACGCATAAGCAATCGGGCTCTGCAGGGGCTCGTCGCTGCTGGGATTCGTTGCGATGGCAAGCGAACCGGTTGTCGGCTCACCTTCTTGCTCAAGCAGCACGCTCACAGCGTTGTCGACTATGTCGGCTTTGTTGGCTGCAAATATCGGTCTTGGTCCTACCGGAGGCGCCACATCGTGAGCCTTATGAAGACCTTGAATAAGAATGTCATATTGCTTCCGGTCGTAGGGATCTCCGCGCAAATCCACGCCGATCTTTGACTGTAGCCATATAGGGACCGCGGAATCATCCCACTCCCCTGATCGCAAAACAGGTATGAACTTGTCCTGGAGAATATTGCGAGCGAGCTGACTGGTGACAATCATCGCTTCGTAACCTACTCCACCATCGCGCTTATTTCCCTTTGCTGCGTAGGCGGGAGTGCAAACAATGACCACAATTCCAACTGAGCTAAGCTCAAGCGAATCTGCTCCATCAGGTCCGGAATGACTGTCGTCGGGCTTGCGAACGCTGGTTTTTGACGAGCGGATGAAAGATACGTTTTGATCCGGGATCAATCGCAGAAATTAATCAGCCTTGTCGAAGTTAACGGTAAGACCAACTTTGATCCGACCTGCGTATAATGCCCATCGATGCGCAACCTACTTGTGATTCTGTTACTAGCTTCACTAGGTGTTTGGGCGCAAACCTCTCCGACGGCGCCGGCTTATGATTCCGTAAATCCCTTCATCGGCACGGCTGGGGATGGCAATACATTCCCAGGAGCCACGTTGCCGCTTGGCATGATTCAGTGGAGTCCTGACACACGGCCCGACGGATGGTACCACTACCAGGACACCACGACTCGCGGTTTCAGCCTGACCCATATCAGCGGGGCCGGTTGCACTGTTTACGCCGATGTTCCCATCCTGCCCTGGACAGCGGAACTGGGCACCGCGTCTCCTAATGATTTGGTTGTGCCTTTTTCTCACGATCGTGAGCAGTCACACCCAGGCTATTACAGCGTCACTTTAGACAACGGGGTGAAAACCGAGCTCACAGTCGCGAGTCGTGCTGGGATTGCACGCTTTCGATTTCCAGCAGGTGCGCGGCGGATATTACTATTTAAAGCCGGCGCCAGCGGCATGAGTAACAACGGAAAGCGCGCGGCCGACACCAGCACAATCAAAATTACGGGCAATGAGACAGTTACCGGAACAGTTCAAAGCGGAGGCTTCTGCGAATCTGATACGAATTATGTTCTTTACTTCGCGGCGAAATTCGCCCGGCCGCTCTCTTCTTATGGAATCTGGAATCGGACCGGCAAGGCCACTCCCGGCGCGCGTTCTGTTACCGGGCACAAGGCTGGAGCCTACGTCTCGTTTCCCACAGGCACCGGACCTGTTCTGATGAAGATTGGCATTTCATTCGTTAGCGTGGAAGGTGCGGCGAAGAACCTGGCAACCGAAATTCCCGGATGGAACTTTGACGTAGTCCACGCAGCCGCGAGGAAATCCTGGACGCAGATGTTGGATCACGTTCAAACCAGTGGCGAGACACCTGATCAGCGCACCATCTTCTACACCGGGCTTTACCACATGCTCCTGTCCCCGAACATCTTCAGCGACGGAAATGGCGACTACATCGGCTTCGACAACAAGGTCCGCCGTTTGCCCGCAGGGAAGGCTCAATACGCGAACTTTTCTGACTGGGACATCTATCGCAGCCTTATTCAATTTCAGGCGTTGCTCTTGCCCGCGCAAACCAGCCAGATGATGCAGTCGCTGGTGCGCGATGCGGAACAGAGTGGATGGCTTCCGCGCTGGCCGGTTGCGAACGATGTGAGTTACGTTATGGGCGGCGATTCGTCATCAATCCTGCTTTCCAATGGCTACGCATTTGGGGCGCGCTCGTTTGACACGGCGTCCGCGCTCCGCTTCATGATTGAAGGCGCAACTCAGCCTGGAACCGGTCTGCACGGAAATTCCGAACGTCCGCAGTTGAGCGATTATCTCAGCAAGGGCTACGTCCCCGTCAGCGACGACCAGGAGTCGGGAGCCTCGATCACTCTGGAATATGCCAGCGCAGACTTCGCCGTGTCGCAGTTTGCGGCCGCGATGGGTGACAACGCTCATGCCGCGAGCCTGCTGCGCTCAGCCCAAAACTGGCGCAAGCTGTTTGACAACGAAAGCGGTTTCATTCGTCCGCGCACTGCTGACGGTAACTTCATCTCCGGATGGGATCCCGACCACTCGCTGCCTCACCACCAGAAGAGCTGGGACAAGTTCGACCAAATGGGCTTCGAAGAAGGAAACACGTGGCAGTACACATGGATGATTCCGCACAACTATGCGGGCCTGTTCCAAGCCATGGGCGGAAACCAGAATGTTATCCCTAAGCTAGATAAGTTTTTTGTCGAGATCAACGGATGGGGCAAGCCTAACTTTACCGTGGCTAACGAGCCTGACTTCTGCGCCCCTTATGCTTATGTCTGGACGGGGAATCCCTGGAAGACGCAGGAAGTAGTGGACCGCATTCGCCGCGAGACCTTTACCACAAAACCGGATGGCCTTCCCGGCAATGACGACCTGGGCGCTACGTCAGGCGTCTATGTATGGAACGCATTAGGCATGTATCCCGTAATTCAAGGGGTGGGCGGATTGGTTCTCGCCTCCCCTATGTTCCCGCACGCCGTCATCAAGTTCGACGATGGGAGCGCGCTTGAGATTTCGTCCAAGGGAGAAGGAATTTACGTTCAGTCTGTCGAGCTAAATGGCAAGGCGTACCCGAGTGCTTGGCTGCCCATCAGCAAGTTACAGACCGGACAGAATCGCCTGGAATTCACGCTGGGCCGCGAGCCGAATCGCTCATGGGCAAGCCAGCCTGAGAACTTGCCTCCGTCATTCGATGTGTCACAGAAGTGAACAAGGACTAAACGTTCTCGGAGAATTCTGCTCCCCATGCTTTTAACTCAAGCCCTGGATTGCATTGCTAATCGGGTTGTGAGTGAAAATGCCTGTGGGTGTTGAAAAAGTCCGTGATCGGAACGTCTCTTTGGCTGCGATTATCGCCGCTGCCGAGTTTTTCTTCTCTTAGCTTGCCTAAGCGGTGGCTGGCAGAACCCGGGTTGTTGGTTGGCTGAGGAATCGCACCAGTCGCTTGATGTTTTGAGCAGCCGCCGCTAGGAAGAGCTGCTCTCGTACGAACTTCAGTCTGCGCAGACGCAGGCGACGCAGCCCGATCTGATTCTTTCAGTTCCGCAAACAACGCCTCGACTTTCTTGCGTTGGCGTTGCGCCTTGGAAAACTCAGGCGTGTTCGCCAACTCCCGTGCGCGTTGTCGCGCCGACTCATGGATGTGAATGGCGAGATATTTATATCGTCCGTTCGTGCATCGCGCTTTTTGTGAGCAGGCCCCACAACGCTTGGCGCTCCCGATATAGGCATGGGCACGATTGCGAACGTTCAGGCCGACGTAGTTCAGTCGCTCTCCGGCCGGGCAACGATAGCTGTTGCTTTCCGGCAGGTAAGTAAATCGCTCCGGACCATAGCCGGGGTTGTTCTTTCGCAGAGCACTGTCTCGCGTGCGCATGTAAGGGGTGATGCCGCGATCCAGCAACCATTGCAGAAACTCACCGTTGCCGTAGGTCATATCGGCGGCGAGTGATTGCGGTTTTCGTCCTTGCCATTGGGCAAAGCGCGTGAGCATGTCTTGTGCGGCCACGGTCTCCTGACTCATCCTCGCTGCCGTCGCTTGCACTCCGACGATCACGCAACTGTGGTTGTCGACCAGATAGTTGTCGTAGTAACCCAGCCGAGCCGGCGTTCCACCCTTCGTCGCGTACGTCGAGTCGGGGTCCGTGGTCGACACTCGTTCCTGCTCATGCACCGGCTCTTCGGTTGGGTTCTGTAGTTCCACCAAGTACTGGCGCACGGTTTGGTTCACTTGCGCCGCTTCCGCTAACTGTTCTCGCGGAACCCGACTCTCTTTGGCCGCGTTCGCCTCCACGAAACTGCCATCGACTGACAGGTGCTTGCCCTGCACTAATCCCACTTCCACACACTGCTTCACGATCTGCTCAAACAGCTCCTCGAACAACTTCGATTCCTGAAACCGTCCATGCCGGTTTTTCGAGAACGTGGAGTGATGCGGGATCTCCTGATCGAAGCCCAGACCGGTGAACCAGCGCCAGGCCAGGTGCATACGCAGTTCCTCCACCAGCTTCCGCTCACTGGTGATGCCGTACAGATACCGAAGCGTTGGAGGAGCGGTAATTGAGAGCGGCTATCCGACCGTGACCTCGAAGCGTCGATCAATCGACGAATAATCGCGATTCCATTCACGATCCGATCAATGAGTGAAAATGGATGTCTTCGCCAATTGGCGTCCACCGAAATCCGCGTTGAGCTCGGCGAGCAGAAGGTTTATGGATCTGAAAGTTGTGGGCGAAATTACTTACATTCCTGTATCGATGCAACAGAACACGGTTTCATTTGGCCGGTGCGTAGAAATAGTAATCCGCTGTATAACTGCTTTTCGTTTCGGCATCACGGTGTGACTCATCGCATCCTTCGAGGGGCGGATTGCCGCCATGGGTGTGCATGCGCTGAATCGTCGTCACGTTCGTGAGCACGCCTTTTCCGGAATGTCTCACGACATTTACAAGCAGCCACGGGATGGAGGCGGGATCTGGGGAGTCCACGTGAGCCAAAGCTTTGCCGCTAACCTCGCTGCCATCTTTCAGCTTCCACGTTGGACCGGCGGAATGGCTTCCGATGACTTTACCGCTTCGATCCGTCAGTTCGGCCTCGGACGCCTTCAGTGTCAATGTGAACTTGCCGTCCGTTCCGGCCCGACACGCATAGAACTGGAATCCTGAGGCATGTGCAAGCAAAACAACCTCTTCACCTGGGCGTGTCTGGACGGAATTTGGGACTTCGGGTGGAGACTCCTTCTGTGCGTTGGCTAGGGAAAGCCCGAGGAGAGGTCCAAGCATAACCACACCGGAAATTGTTGCCGCAGTATGCGCAAATCCTCGCATTGCGAGATTGTAGCAAACACGAAACGTGTCAGAGGAGCCCCAGCACCTCGCGCCACCTGTTGCAACATCGCCATTACACTCATTGACTGGGTTGTGAGTGAAAATGCCTGGTTTTCGCCAACTAACTTTTCACGCCCGGAACCTGTGCCACAAGTAGGGCGAGGCACGGCGATGAAGTCAGCTATTTTTGGCGTCTCAACGAGTGCATTGTTGCTTGCAAGCCGAGCCTTTCGGCCAGCAGGAAGCGTTTGTTCCGGCAAGTGTCGTTCACGGTTTCGACAGACCACAGGACCTATCACTCTGAACGAACGTGAAGATTTTATAATTTCCGCCTTGATAGATCACTAGCCGTACGCCTATCATTTGCGTCTTGTAGGAGATGTTCCTATGTGGTCCGTCGAAAACGAAAGGCGGAACGCGCAGGAGTGCGCCCTCCGCGCCGCCATGCTTGAAGAGTTGGGCCTTCCCGAGATAGCGCTCATATTCCGCGATCTTGTCGCGCTTTCGGACATGAAGATAAATCTGTACAACCGACTGAAATCGGTCGATAGTCTATTGGCCTCGCCATGTAATAAGACGAACTCCACCCACGTATAACAAAGCGTAGACGGCTTTACGAACGCTGAAGCTGGAAGGTCGAATTCTATGCAATGGTCGAACTTGCCTAAGATCGATCTGTGAAAGGAGCGCGCGGTTAATTTATCCACCACGGGCAGCCGCGTCCTTTTTTCGCCTCGTCGCTTTAGTTCCGAGGTCTTGCCTGAGTAGTGAGTGTAACTGCCTGGTTACAACAACAAGGACCCAAGCAGCAAGTTCGATAGACTGGAGGTATGGGTAGAACCGTTTTCGTGCTCCATTCCGCCCTCGCTCCAAATGCAGTTGCTGACGCCTTGCTGCGCTCGATTGACGAACAGCGTTGGACACCATTCTCCCTGTCAGGCTACAAAGGCATCCGAAAGCACAATGTGTTATGTCGCGCCTCCTAAATTGATTGACGCTTCTCTTGTTAGGTCACCGCGGGTGACTGCAATTCGCCGCCGAGGGCCAAATTTTACATTGGGGAAGGGTGACCCAAAATACCATCGAGCCCCTAACTCCGCGGATCGATTTTCGTTCCGTTACGAAAAGCGAACATTGAGATCGCTATGATTCGGATTCATGGATTCGCTGTAGCTTAAGGGGGATGATTTCGGCATCTGTGCCGGTATGAAGGTCGAGGGTGCGACGCTGGTGATACGAAGTCGCGCAGCGCTGCAGGCTATGGTCCTTTAGTAGAGGAGGTGCTTCATGAATATTCTGCAAGAATTTGGAATTCTAATGCTGGGTGCCGGGCTGGGAGCGCTTCTGGTATGGCTGCAGCAGAGCACCGCCCGGAAATCGCGGCCAACAGAGCGCCCACATGGGCGCAAATTTATGGAACAAACTTGGGGTTCGAGAAAACTACAGCCATTATCCTTAACCGGTGGTTACTTCAGCGAGCCGTTCACCGTTCGTCCGATTTCTATACGATGCGTTTTTACCGGGGGAGTTGGGATCCAGCAGCCCTCGGCGGACGTATAAAACTGCTAGGAATCGCTTTTCGCAAACAAAAAAGACCGCCTTTGCATGGCGGTCTTTTATTCTGAATGGCTGGATGCTAGCTCGCGAATTTCCGCTTTATCGCGCCTAGAAGGAACAAGCCGCAGGCCCCCAAGAGTGAGAGGCCGGAAGCGTCAGGGGCCGCAACACTGGGAACGCCAATAGGTCCCTGGCCTTGGTCGATGCCGCCGCTGATTTTGCTAGTTTGATAAGCAAAGACTCCGCCAGCATTCACGCCTGAGTCGGCTGAGCCGATTTCAAATCCAGAAAAACTCGCCGGTCCCGGCAGCGCGGTTGCCCCAGTGTAATCGAATGTGATGTTCCATAACGATGGATCGTCGGTTACGTTCTGGGTCGACGGCGTGACGCCAACCAATTGAGCGGTGAAGGTCCACCCGGCCGGGGCCACGACAGTCGTATCGTAGCCAACGACGTCATAGATTGTGAAGTATGACGTGCCGCCGAGTAATTGTTCGTTGCCATCCTCGCTAATCGAATAGTTAAACAGGAAATTTCCTCCTGACGACGTAACGCTGGTCAAGTCAGGGGTAATATCAGCATGAGCCAAGTTCCCGAATGTGGCCGCCACGAACACCGCCACCAAACCGAACATACGAAAGCGCATAACAATCCTCCCGCCATTCGCATCTAGTTTAGATGTCCCTAGCAGGATGTCAAGATGAATGTTCTTTCACGTTGTGGAAAATGGACCGCGCCGAAGTGCGGAGGGAAATTATCTGGGACTTTACCCGAAACCCGGTCGCGCCGCTTTGGACAAGCACGAGTTCAGCCTAGCTCCACTCACGAGAGTCAATGAGTGAAATGGCGATATTTCGTCAACTGACAGGGCAGTATGGACTGCCTACGGACTGGCCCATACGGTGAACGTCAATTCGTCATTCTTTACACTAAGAACCCGGGGAATGAGTGTTAAGGCGATTTATCAAGAGGTCTTGCTATTGCCCCTTATCTGCCCGGTTTTGCCAGTCTGGTGGAACTTTCGTTTGACGCCCGGATGTGGGCACGATAGCGCACCCCTGCGCTTCGGTGGAGCAGGGGTGCAGC